>Ga0315280_10000989_pt1 | contig 50656 bp, 47 predicted proteins | sample YL17G06_40_MG_FD_203697 | JGI IMG/M metagenome (GOLD analysis project Ga0315280, IMG submission 203697) | Sediment microbial communities from Yellowstone Lake, YNP, Wyoming, USA - YL17G06_40 | ecosystem: Environmental > Aquatic > Freshwater > Lake > Sediment | place: USA: Wyoming | collected... | reverse complement strand
CAAGGGTTTTCCCTGTTCCAGTCGGAGCTATGAGAAGGGCATTCTTGCCTTCAAGAATCGGTGGGATCGCCAGCCTCTGAATATCGCTAGCCTCAGCTATCTCGAGTTTCGCAACCTGCTCCTGCAATGGTTTCTGCAGCAGAGCAAATGCATCATCGGACAAGGACGAACGCTCCTAACTCAACATAGCTGAATTGCAGAGGCTGCAGCCGAACTTGTGACGTTGCTCGTCTCCAAGTTCGTTCTGCGAATCCCATTCTTCGGTTTATTGGTTTCGTCGATAGGCGATGGGTCGGTCTGGATTCAGAAGCCTATGCGTCAAGCCAACGGTGGAGTTGTGAAGTCAGCTCTTCTCGTACGCAAGGTATGCAAAGGTCAGAACAAGCGCCACAAACGCGAGAGCCACGATTCCAATCTGTAGGAGACTGTAGAATTCATCGATTGTCAATGCTGCACGCCATCTTGGCTGCGTAGACCGAAGGTTCTCATTTAAACAATTCTGTGACGCCGCGGAGCGTTATCAGGGCGCGGCCTCAGGCCTTGTCCTCCACTGTTGGGTGATCCTGCTGTACTGGGCGTCCCGGAGGTCACTGGTTTCGTATTTTCCAAGCGAAGACGCGATCTTTTGTGCAATTATGTGGTAGCACAACGCTCTTTGGCCGTCCATGACTCGATAGTAGTAATCGTCACAGTTGCAGAAGTTCGTCTCAGGGATTACTTGGTAGACTCCCTTTCTCCCCTTCACAGTCCAGATTGTCCGTCCGCTTGGCTTGAACTTGTATCTGTGCACCTTTCGCTTCTCCACTAGCTCCAAAGCGTTCTTGAACCGGTCGCCAAACAGTTTCTCGAGTTTGGCTCGTTGAGTGCCGGTCAGCTCGTGGGAGGATGCTATGTCTTTACACGCGCTTTCGATTACCGTCAGCTCCTTCTCGTATGGTTGCGACATAGCGTATCCGGCCTCGCGGGTAGCTCATGAGAGCTTCAAGCCTTTCATTAAGGATATGTTGAAAGAATCCTACTTGGAGAGTGTCTCAGAGCAGACAGAGAGGGTAGTACGGCTTGGTCGGGTACAGTCTCGCACCCGTAGATGATTCTCCCTCTCTGCTACTGCAGGGCGAGGGCGAGCGGGTTCTTGTCGTCGGTGACCTGCACATTGGATGGGAGATAACCCTCGCGCAGCAGGGCATTCACGTACCCTCACAGACACCTAAGCTGGCGGACCGCCTGATTGAGATAGTCAGGAAGGCGAGCCCAACCAGGATCGTGTTTCTGGGCGATGTGAAGCATACGGTCGTCGGAGCGGAGCTAGAGGAATGGAAGGATGTGCCCGAGTTCTTCGAGAAGATCATCCCGCATGTCTCTGACATCCAGATTATCCAGGGGAACCATGATGGAAACATCGAGCCGATGACTCCCCGACAAGTAAAGATCATTCCTCCAAACGGGATCGCACTATGGGGAAGATACGGTCTCTTTCACGGACATGCGTGGCCGGCTCCTGAACTACTCGGATGCGAGTCTCTGATTCAGGGTCATCTCCACCCGGTCGTGGCGTTCACTGACGCTCTAGGCTATGGGATCACGAGGCCGGTCTGGGTGCGAGCACCATGCAACGCAACGAAACTAGCTCGCGCAATTCTGAAAGATTCGAAACGCCGGAAGATCAAGAATATAGAGGATGTGGTCAACGAACGTTACGGGGTCGAGCTGAAGGTCTCCCGCTGCCTGTTCGTTCCTCCATTCAATGACTTTCTAGGCGGTCGGCCGATCAACGTGAAACAGCATTCTGGATCAAGTTGGACGAGGATCGATCGTTTCGGGCCTCTGCTCAGAGGAGGAATTGTGAACATGAATGAGGCGGAGGTTCAACTCCTGGACGGGACCTACCTCGGAACCGTCAGACAGCTCCGCGCACTTGCCTAGACTCGCCGGGCGGTTTGGCACGTTCATTAGAAAGAGAGTATAGTCTAGAATGTTTACGGTAAATATCTCCTTGCTCAGAGTACATATAATCGTTGACGAGAACCTCACGCAAGGTTCGAATATAGTCAGGATGCCGCGTGCGCGACCTCCGGGCTGACCGCAGGAGCTCAAGAGTGTACAAGATTGTGGAGAATCAGGTTCTGAGCGACACAGTCAAACTGATGGTGGTAGAAGCTCCCACTGTCGCCCGGAAAGCCAAGGCAGGTCAGTTTGTGCTTGTGCGCATTGATGAGCCTGGCGAGCGCATTCCACTAACCATAGCTGACTTCGACCGCGAGGCCGGCACGATCACCCTGATCTTTCAAGAAGTCGGAAAGTCCACAATGCAGATGGGCACCCTGAAGCGAGGCGACCAGTTGATCACCGTCGCCGGACCACTCGGTCATCCCACAGATATCGAAAAGTACGGAACAGTGGTCTGCGTAGGCGGAGGAGTTGGTATCGCTCCAACCTTCCCCATCGCCCGCGCCCTTAAGCAGGCCGGCAACACGGTCATCTCCATCATAGGCGCTCGAAACAAGTCGCTCCTATTCTGGGAAGATCGAATGAAAGGAGTGTCAGATGAGCTGATCGTCTGCACCGACGACGGCTCCAACGGGCGGAAGGCAGTAGTGACCGAACCACTCAAGGAATTGCTCGATAAACGGGGAAAGGAGATTGCTCGCGTTTGGGCAATCGGCCCAGCTATCATGATGAAGTTCGTCTCGATAGCTACCAAGCCCTACAATGTACCGACGATCGTCAGCCTCAACACTATCATGATTGACGGCACTGGCATGTGCGGCGGCTGCCGCGTCGTGCTAAATGATGGTCCGCAATTCGTCTGCGTGGACGGTCCGGAGTTTGACGCTCACAAAGTCAACTGGGACATACTACTCTCCCGTCTCGGATTCTACATCGAACAGGAACGAGAAGCAGTCGAACGCTGGAAACACCAATGCCAACTAGACAGTGCAATCGCGAGGGCAGAGCCGTAGTGCCGAAGAAGATAATCCCAAAGAAAACGCCGATGCCAGAACAACCGCCCGCCGAGCGCATCAAGAACTACAACGAAGTCCCGTACGGCTACACAGCTGAACTGGCCATGGCTGAAGCGCAACGTTGCCTCGAATGCGCCCGCGCTGAATGCATGAACGGCTGCCCAGTGAACGTGCAAATTTCTGCATTCTTGAAACTCGTCGCCGCGGGAGATTTCCGGGGAGCCATCAACCTCGTCAAGGATACGAACTCTCTCCCAGCGATTACTGGCCGAGTTTGCCCTCAGGAACAACAATGCGAAAAGGTGTGCACTTTGGCGAAGCGCTTCGAACCCGTCGCCATAGGTCGACTCGAACGTTTCGCAGCCGACTGGGAAGCAGCGCAGGGCGATCTACCTATTCCGGGATTGGCCCCACCAACTGGCAAGAAGGTGGCCGTCGTAGGCTCCGGTCCTGCTGGCCTGACGGTGGCAGCCGACTTGGTCAAGATGGGTCACCACGTAACGATTTTCGAGGCGCTTCATGAGCCCGGCGGAGTGCTGGTGTATGGCATTCCAGAGTTCCGCTTACCCAAGGCGATTGTCCGACGCGAGGTAGAGTACGTCTGTCGCCTCGGAGCCAAACTCGTCAAAGACTTCGTCGTTGGCAACTCCGCAACAGTAGATGAGCTACTCGAGGAATACGATGCCGTCTTCTTGGGATCCGGAGCCGGACTACCGTGGTTTCTCAATATTCCAGGGGAGAATCTGAGTGGTGTGTATTCTGCTAATGAGTACTTGACGCGTGCTAACTTGATGAAGGCATACCGGTTCCCCGAGTACGACACACCAATCGCGCGTGGACGACATGTAATCACGATAGGCGGAGGAAATGTTGCCATGGATGCTTCACGCACCGCCCTTAGGCTTGGTGCTCAGGAATCCATCATCGTCTATCGCCGATCTCGTGAAGAGATGCCGGCCCGTGCTGAGGAGATCCATCATGCCGAAGAAGAGGGAGTCCAATTCAAATTGCTGGCAACGCCATTGGCGATACACGGCGATGAGAAAGGTCGTGTGAAAGAGCTGAAATGTATGCAGAACCGATTGGGAGAGCCTGACGCTTCTGGTCGCCGTCGCCCGGTTCCTATCGAAGGATCCAACTTCCGTATTCCGGCAGACACAGTGATTATCGCGATAGGTCAAAGCCCTAGTCCATTGATCCCCAAGACCACGCCAGACCTGAAGACCGAAAGAGATGGCGTCGTGGTTATTGAGAATGAGACGGGAAAGACCTCGAAGAAGGGTGTATTCGCCGGCGGCGACGTCGCGACAGGTGGAGCAACAGTCATCTTGGCGATGGGGCAAGGTAAGAAAGCCGCTAAGGCTATCGACGAATACCTGAAGACCGGGCAGTGGTGACCGGCGGGCACAGCTCTGGGAACCTGATTCTTGTCGGACTTCATTTTCTCGCCGAAAGACAAGATAGACTCTGGGTTGTCTTGTCTACATCGCAGGTATTGACGACACGTATCCTTGGATTGTATATCAGCACAGTCTTATGTTGTGCTGCTTCAAAGCAATCTCCGGTGGAACATGAGTACCACACGCAAAGTGCAGAAAGTGTGGCGAAGCACGCAGACGATCGAGGGTGCTGGCGTGCGATTGAAGCGCGCATTTGGCTATCACCAAGTACCTGAACTAGATCCCTTCCTACTGCTAGATGATTTTCACTCGGACAACGAACACGATTATGTCGCGGGTTTTCCTTGGCACCCGCACCGTGGTATCGAAACGATAACGTACATGCTTCATGGCAGAGTCGAGCACGGGGACAGCCTCGGAAACGGCGGAGTCATTCACTCGAATGACATCCAGTGGATGACAGCTGGCAGCGGGATCATCCACCAAGAAATGCCGAAAGGTCCAGGCCTGCTTTGGGGGTTCCAGCTTTGGGCGAATCTACCAGCGTCCCACAAGATGGACCCGCGCTACCGCGACGTAAAGGCAAGCATGGTTCCTGTAGCCAAGCCTGGTTCCTGTAGCCAAGCCTGGAAACGGCGTGAAGGTGAAGGTCATCTGCGGTGAAGTCGACGGCGTCAGAGGCCCCGTGCGAGATATCATTACTGATCCCGAATACCTCGACGTAGTGTTGGACTCAGGCACCAGTTTCTCACACGCGGTTCGGGACGAACATAATGTGTTCGCCTATGTCGTCGAAGGATCCGGGAGGTTTGACGAAACGGAGCAGAACATCGAGGCGGAGAACGTGATACTGTTCGGAAAGGGCCGTGAAGTTAAGGCACAGGCAAGCGATGCAGGTGTCAGGTTTCTCCTAGTTTCTGGCAGGCCTCTGAGAGAGCCGGTGGCATGGTATGGCCCTATCGTGATGAACACTCAAGAAGAGTTGCAGCTCGCCTTCGAGGAGTACGAGAAAGGCACATTCATCAAAGCCAAGAAGTAGCGATGTTTGTGGTGGGGCCGGTGGGATACGGCCCCGTCACTATGGTGGGGCCAATGCTTGCTTGTGTCACTATCTGTGCGACTTAAACCTGAATGGTTGTGGGCCCGGTGGACCCGCAACAATTTTGTTGCTGGAAATGTTCTCAAAACTCGACGGAGTTCAAGTCCTACAGGATTCCAACCCCACCTAGGCGGAAATCTTAGAAGTGTTCTGCAGAGCGTCAAGTAAACGGTATGCGTTCTTATATGCAAGAGGGCACCTTGTTCTCATGTTGGTGTACTTTTGGCTGCTCTGCGATTCACAGTGATCTTGGAACCGGCCGAAGAAGGAGGCTTCATCGCGAAATGTGTCGAGCTCCCCGTGGCCAGCCAAGGCGAGACAAGGGACGAAGCTCTGGGTAACGCAAAGGAAGCGATTGAAGGTTACCTGGAAGTCAAGGCGGAACAACTCAAGCAACGAACCAGAGGAGAAAAGGTCGTAGTGATTGTCGAAGCTCCCTCTCCTCTCGTGGCGTGAAGTTGTCAAAGCCCTCGGCAAGATCGACTTCAAGATCGACAGGCAGAAAGGAAGCCATATCATTCTCGTTAAGGACGAGCACGTCGTGCCTGTGCCGAGACATGTCGAGATCAAGCGAGGACTCTTGATGGAGATCATCACGGAGGCCGGCCTCACGAAAGAGGAATTCCTGCGACTCCTCTAGACGGGATTGCTGTGTCGCTCACATCAGGCTCTTGTCCACGGAAACAGGAAGCCCTCCTCCATTATTCAGATCAGGACTCGCTAAGAGTCATGGCGGGCCCGGTTAAGTGACATTTCACGTTTTGAACCAACGAAATCCACGCGGACAATAACTACGCCGAAAGCCCGCAAACCATCCGCAGATAGTCCGGCGCTGACAGCTGTCCAGACCGCGAACGCCGCGGAGTCTAACCTATCAAAGTGTTGTGGCGTTCAAGTCTGGTTCCGACACCTCCCGGGCCTCACCGATCGAACATGAGTTGAACCTTCGTTCCATGTTGCGTCCTAGGCTCCGCATTCTCACTTAGCTTGATGGTCTTTGTCCACTGACACAAGGTGAGACATCCCTGTAGCCCACAGCAATGACTTTCGATTTCTATGCTCTGGCGCATAGGAATCGCTCCTTGTTCCTCGAGGTCATCCTACTATGTGGGTGCGTCGTGGTTTGGTGGGGCCGGTGGGACTTGGTTGTAATTGACGGTGGGGCTACTTTCCGATCGCCCCATTTTGAACCCTTTTTCCTCCCCGCTCTCTACGTATCTTCCTTGAGACACTCGTCGCATGAGTTGTTGCAAGTCGTCGTGGGGCCAATGGGATTTGGCCCACCTTTTGTGGGACTAACGGCCCTTTCCGCCCTATTTTCGTAGTCCGGAGGGAATTTAAGCGCGTTCGAAATCTTCCATCCGCCTGAGATGGCTCGAGTGAGTCAGTGAGTGAGTTGGATTCGGACACAAGCATTTTGGGCTCTCGGAACTGGCCTTGCCGTGAACTGCATTGGCATGGGCTTGATCTGTATTGCAAGATTACCATAGATCGAAGGACTCTGCCCTCTGAGAATTCGGAAGGCAGGAGATTCAGAAACTGCTGGATGAGCTGGCGGCTACTGATCCAGAGTTCAAGGCTGAGGTGAAGACCACGGCTGACGCTCCTCCCATGGAGATCTCTAGGGATCAACCATTAGTTGTCGCAGCCCGAAGGGCAATCAGTGAGGTTTTGCATGAAGATCGAAATGTACGCGGATTCCCGGCTGTGAGCGATGCCTCGAATTTCGTGAGTGCAGGAGTACCAGCAGTCATTATTGGACCGGGGAACCTGAATATGGCACACAAACCAGATGAATACGTCCCTGTTGACGAAGTGACCAACGCCGCTCGAATATACGCGGCAACAGCACTGAGATTGCTAACATAACGCTGTCCGATTCAATACAACAACATAGGTCGGTCCCAGACTCCGACTCTAAAGGTCACTTGTATTCTGCGAGTATTCCGCTGCGTGCGCTTACCAGGGGATCTGCTGGGAAGCAGAGAAGCTAATCGCACACGAGTTCTGGCAGCCAATCTTAGTAGGATTTGACCCAAACGATATATCTGTCGATAGTGCAGTGCCAGGTTATGGTTGCAAGAATTGTGGCATTCGGCGCACACCCTGGAGATGCCTTTGGTTCCGTAGGAGGAACCATAGCCAAACACGTCAGGAAAGGCGATGAAGTGTCGATCGTCACATTAACTTGTGGAGAACGTTCTCATAGTCACATCGTGTGGGAAGAATACGCGGAGAAAGAGAGTGAGGAAACCGTCCTCAAACGAGCGAAGGAAATCAAGAAGGCCGAATTTGAGAAGGCATCTAACCTTCTCGGCGTTAAGGACGCCCGAATACTTGACTTCGGAGATGATCCGCTAATTGTTGATCGTGCAAGACTGCACAAAGTCGTGGATGTATTGAGAGAGCTTAGGCCGGACATCGTGCTGGTTCATACAGACCAGGGGCACGTAGATCATGAAACCACCTGGGATATTGTAAGAAACGCATGTAGGATTGCAGGCGATTTGGGTGTGAGAACTCAGTTTCCACCGTTCACAAGTATCAAGAACATCTACTATTGTTCACCTTGGTACATGGGAGGTTGGGATTTCAAACCAGATATTTTCGTGGATATACACGAAGTGATTGGAATCAAGACTGAGGCGTTAGCTGTTTTCAAGAGTCAGAGAACCACACCTCAGATGGCTAGGGACGAGGTCTTTTCGGCCGCGTATTGGTGGGGGAGCATGTGGTTCCCGGCGGAGGTCGAGGCATTCAGAAGCTTTCGCCCGCCTATCTTTCCGTATTTGCCTGACCCGTCCTTCACCAAAGGCATTGGGGAACTAGAGGTCGGTGAAGGGAGTAGAGGTCGGTGAGAATGAGTAAACCCGACATCGAACTAAAAGGAGTCATCGTTCCGATGCTTACTCCGTTCCAACGCAACGAGGATTTGGATGAAGAGGCTGTACGACGCTATTCGAGGTGGCTAATCGAAAGCGGTGTACATGGATTGTTTCCTAACAGTAGCATGGGGGAATTTACGAAACTCTCAGTCGAAGAGAGGAAGAGGCTGATAAGCATCGTAGTCGACGAGACAAACGGCAAGATTCCAGTCATCGCAGGGACCGGAGATGTTTCAACTAGGAACACTCTGACACTTACAAAGTACGCGAAGGATGCTGGGGCAGACGCGGCTGTTGTTGTAACCCCATATTACGTTCACCCAACGGAAGACGCCTTATACGAACATTACAAGTCAATCAGTGACCAGATCGACATTCCGATCGCCGTCTATGATATTCCTGAGGCGACAGGTTACTCGGTCCGCCCGGAGCTAGTGGCAAGACTGGCCGACCTAGACAACGTGGTCGCGATTAAGGACAGTAGCTCTGACATGACGAAGTTTATCCGCGAACTGAGACATGTAGGAGACAAGGTTGCAGTGCTTCAGGGATCAGAGTATCTTTTCGTACCCTCGCTCGCGATGGGAGGCCCGGGCGGAATTCTGGGAATCGCTAGTGCTTGTCCCAGCTTCGTGGTCAAGATGTATGAGACCTACATTAAAGGGAATATGAGCAAGGCAGTCGAAATGCAGATGCAACTCGTCCAACTTCTGGACAAGTTCGGACAGGGACTACGCTCCTACGATTTTACGGCGGCTGTCATGGAAGCGGTCACGGTACGTGGCATCCCAATGGGCAACGTGAGAAGACCTGGCACCCCTGTAACCAAGGAGCTAGAGGGTTCAGTAAAAGACATCCTAGCTGAATTTGACAAGAAAACCAACTGAGTCATGCCAATTGGATCCCCAGCAAATCCGCTTAGCAGGGTAATGTATTTACCCGGCAATCTAGCGCCCATGCATGGAGGAAGAGCGATCAATGAAATACTCAATGATAATAAACGGTGAAGATATCGAATCTGAAACCGAACGAACATTTGACGTTACCAACCCCGGCAACGGCGAGCTGATCGCCCAAAGTGCCCGAAGCCAACGGGCAGGACACTAGGAAAGCAATCGATGCAGCGCGGGAGGCCTTCGATGGAGGGTCATGGCCTAGGATGACTCCGGTTGAGAGATCAGTGATCCTACACAAAGTGGCCGACATCTTGGAACAGAATCTGGGATCTGGAGTCTCTCGCCCAACTAGAAAGCAGCAATCAAACTTTATATGCGAAAAAAAGTATTAGATTGGTTCTTGGCTATGACATCTGAACCTAGCCCCAATACTGGGAAGCCAATCTCGAGACGCAATGCTCTGCGTGCCGCGGCCGGGGCAGTTATTGTGGCAGCGGAGGGGTAGTCTACTATTCTGAAGACCTTCCACATCTCGGACGGGCGACCTTGGGTGTTGGGCAAGTCTGCCGCAGAGCGCGATCCGAGGAATGATCTGGCTGAACTAAGGGCTCGCCATGAAGCCTTCTGGAGGCTTGAGGAAGTCGACATACCGCTCTTGAAGATTCCTGCACATGCCAACGAAGATCACCCGTATGTTTTAGCGCTCAATGTAGCAGAGGCAGTTACCGCGAAGGAAAACGCGTTCTTGACACCCGATCTAATACAGCCTGAAAGGATCTATGGTCGCTTCCATGGGCAGGACAATGAGTTCTCCGAATGCGAGACGATTGGAGATGTATTCGCTGTTATCATGCCATATGACAAGGTGCCTTGGGTTGAGGCGATTGTTGGCTGCCCTGTTCAAGTCTCGCTGTCAGCCAACACTATGTGGTCTAGGCCTTGTCTTTCGCCGGATTGGTTCGCGAGAAACGAGGACATACATCTCAGACAGGATTGGATCGAGACACTGGTTGACTTCACCAAGTACCTAGTTCGAGTTTTCGGCAATCGCTTTGCTGTGACGCAGACTGGGATGCGCGGGCCGAGTGATCTTCTGAGCGCTGTTTTGGGTTATGAGGGAGCAGTGAAGGCCATGTATCGTAACCCCCAGGAAGTTAGACTCCTCTTGGAGAGACTGTCAGCTGTTTTTCTCGATGTTGCGAAAGCCCAGCTCAACGTGATTCCGAAGTATTGTGGCGGTCATTTCGATTGTTCTGGAGTGTGGGCTCCCGGAACTACGGTTAGGACGCAAGATGATGCATCCCGACTTATGTCTCCGAAGATGTATGAAGACTTCTTTTTGCCCTTTGAACAGAGGATTTGCAGCAACTTTGAATACTCATCGATTCACTTGCATTCAGCATCGTTACACATCGTAGACCAGGTCCTACGCGCGAAGCACATACGTGGCGTTGAAGTTGCGTATGATTTCCCTCCGTACGGCCCACCATTGAACGAGGTTATCCCGATACTTGCAAAGATTCAGAAAGTGAAGCCTCTCTTCCTTGAAGGCGCATTCACCGAGGACGAAGTAAGAAGAATACTCGGAAGTCTGGAGCCAAAGGGCCTACTTCTATCCGCACTTAGCCTCGCTGACAGGCCCTGATATAGGTTAATCGTTTTTCCTCTTTCATTGGTGCAAATTCGCGCCTTCATTGGCGTAGTTGGGATGGAGCACACATCTCGGGCCTGCCTCTTCACAGAAACCAAACCCGATAACTTTCCACACCCAATAAATGCACAGCTCTTAAATACTCAGTGAGTTGCACTTTGACTCACGGTTTGGCGATGAAAATGGCAGAAAAAACCAAACGCGGTATGTCAAGGGTAGCAAAGGCCGCTGTTGTTGTCACTATCGTTATCGTAGCGGCGCTCGTGGGAGCATTCTACTATCAGTCAACCACAACAACCGTAACACCAACAACCCTAACACCAACAACCGTAACACCGCCGCAACAGGAAAAGAATCTTTACTTCACGGCGCTCAGTGCTCATTGGGCCCAGGTACCTTTTGGGCCTGATCCAACGTTTTCAAACACCATTGTTAATCAATTCAACCCCCTGATCTACGAGACCCTCTTCCAATACAACCCGCTTTCGCTCCAGCAGGGTAAATATGAAGTTGTTCCCTGGGTTGCCCAAAGCTACACCGTGTCCTCAGATGGGCTTGAGTACACCATACAAATCAGGCATGGAATCAAATTCCATCACACTGGCAATGAAATGAAAGCCGCCGACGTTGTGTACTCGATTAACAGGCTTGAGTTCTTCACCGACTATCCTGCCGGGATCAATGGCACAATGAATCGAATAGTCGCAAGCATCAAGAGCGTAAGCGTCGTGGATGACTACACTCTAAAGATCACGTTGAAGTACGTGGATCGCACAATCCTTGAGGGGCTCTCAACCGATGGATTCGAGATTGTCGAACAATCGGTAGTTGAGGGACATGCAGTCAAGACGGCGGGCACAAACGATCACGGATACCAATACCTGTATGTGCAACGCAATGACGCAGGGTCGGGTCCATACGAAATAGCAAACCCGTCGACTGACTTCATCCCCATGCAGAAGTACATGTTAACGAAGTACAATGATTACTGGGGGGGTCCTCCAGAACTCAACATTCCCAAAGTCAAGTTCGACAAAGTCTTCCTTGTGCCTATCAATGAAGACGCTGACGGAAAGTTGAAGTTGGTCAGGGGAGATATTGATGTCCTAATGGACATGTCTCCTTCAAGCTTCACGTGGCTTGGCAAGCAACCTGGAATACAGACATGGTCAGGTGGAGGAACTTCCTACATGGGACTTTGGATGCACGTCTTCCAGGGGCCACTCAAGGACTGGAGAGTCAGATTGGCAATTAAGGAAGCACTTAACTATACGGTATTCGCACATGACTTAATGGCAGGTACTGGTTCTGTCGCTCAGGGCGGCTTCTTGCCAGGAGTACCTGGCTACTCGCCTGAAACTGCACGTTACTTCCCCGACTCAAACATCACAGGTGCGAATGCGTTGCTGGATGAGGCAGGATATCCGGTCGGTCCAGACGGATTCCGATTCCACATCAACATGTTGATTCGACCTGAGCCAAGGTACGGAATGGACTTCACTCCTATGGGTCTCGCGATCAGATCACAGCTGGCGGAGGTTGGAATCGACGCTGTAATTGTCGTGGTTAACGTCGGTGAATACTACGAGCAAATCTTCGACCCAAGATGTGAATCCCTAATGTGGGTTCAGCCTGACGGAGCGTCTTTCGTGACGGAACCCGGCTGGGTCTGGGATTATGGGTTGCAGGCCAATCTAGGTACGCCATATTTCGGTTGGAACGTTGCTAGTCAGGGTGATTTTGCTACTTACTTCGAGAAACAGTTCCGGGCCATTAACGCACTGCCTGATCAGAACCAGAGAATTCAGGAATGGATTCAGCTTGACAGGTACATGCTCAAGTACGGATGGGCCACGACCCTCACAACTTCAATGGTCAGAGCAGCCTTCGGCAGCTCCATAACAGGCTTCTTCGCTCCACTTGAATTCTTGTACCCAGCGATCTTCTACATGGACAAAACCACTTCAGCTCCCGCAACCACTTCAGGAGCAACCTCTCCACAATTCCTGAGCGTGAACTACGTAGCTCAGGGTCAAACAACTCAGAAAATGGCAAGTTGGATGCAACTTGACCGGTTCCTCAGACCAGAACCAGTCGCAACACTAGCACCATATTGATGTTCCCAGCGACTTCATTCATCGACAAAACCCTCTCCTTTTTTTGCTGTGTTCGGATATGGGTTTCTTTCGATTTCTTGCAAGAAGGATTCTATTTCAGCTTCTTGTAGTATTGGGTGCAATAACGCTCACGTTTTTCGCAACGAAAGCTATCCCAGGTAATCCCGTCGCTGTTTTGCTTGGGCCGCTCGGGATGAGGGATCCGCAACAGGTCCGAGCGGTGACGGTAGCGTGGAAGCTTGATCAACCCACACCCGTTCAATACGTCTACTACTTGTATAACATATTCGCTGGGAACTTGGGGATCTCAATTCATTCACGGAATCCGGTTTCGGTCGAATTGGCTACACGCGTTCCGGCTACGTTCGAGCTAATAATCTTCGCCTTTCTAATCGCCATGGCCATTGCCATCCCTCTGGGGATCGTCTCTGCGACCTACAGAGGATCCGGCGTGGACCACGTGGCGAGAATCTCCGCAGTCACTGGGCTGAGTGCTCCTCAGTTCTGGTGGGCGATAATATTTCTTCTTGTTTTCTATTACTATCTTGGGTTTGCTGGGACAGGTCGACTTAGCATTGGGTTCAGTCCTCCACCGGCTATTACTGGCATGTACACTGTAGACGCTCTCATCGAAGGAAGGCTGGACATATTCCTCGATGCCCTTAGCCATATCTGGCTCCCTGCGTTCACAGTCGGCATAACCTCTTGTGGGCTTACGATGAGGCTTATACGGGCGAGCATGCTTGAAGTAATCAACTCAGATTTTGTCAGAATGGCGCGAATGAAAGGGTTGCCCGAAAGAACAGTAATCTTCAAACACGTTCTGAGAAACGCTCTAATCCCCGTGGTTACTTATGTTCCCGTGCTTTTTGCGTCTATGTTGGTAGGCTCCGTTCTTGTCGAAACGATCTTCAACTGGAACGGATTAGGGCAATTCGCTGTAGAGGCGATTTTCTCAAGCGACTACCCTTCGATCTTAGGGGTGACGATTGTTGTCGTCATAGTATACTCCACAGGCAACGTCCTTGCAGACTTGTTCTATCATGTCGTCGATCCACGGGTGAAATATGATTGATCGAGAAGCGGAACCCTTGTTCTGCATGAACGAAGAGGCTTCGAAAGCAAAGCCGAACAACGATGGGCATGAATTCCTCAAGAAACGATGAGATACGGGCGCTGTCGAAATGAAGAATGAAAGTTTCAGAGAATTTCGCTTGATTCTGAGGATGATTGGTAAAAGCAAAATAAACATTGTCGCTGTCGGCATTATCGTGGTGTTGTATCTCATCGCAATCACTGCTCCTTACATCTCTCCATACGATCCTCTGAAGTTAGGTACGTCAAACATACTGGCTCCACCTGACGGAACCCACCTATTGGGAACGGACGCCGTGGGCAGAGACCTATTTTCGCGGGTCCTGTACGGGACAAGAATTTCGATGACGGCAGGACTTGTAGTGGTGGCTTTGATCGTTATGATTGGTCTGCCGATTGGTTCGGTGGCTGGTTACTTCGGAGGCAGGCTTGATGATTTGCTTATGAGGAGTAGCGATGTGCTCATGGCTTTTCCGTCGCTTATACTTGCCATATTGTTTGCTTATGTGATTGGTCGAGGGGTTGTCGGTGCCACGATTGCGATTTCGCTAGTTGAATGGACAACGATAGCAAGGTTGGTAAGAGGAGCGGTTTTGCTTGAGAAGGAGAAGGAGTACGTTATGGCCGCGAGGGCTGTCGGCAAGGGAGACATGAGTATCCTATTCGGCGAGGTTCTGCCTAACGCAATCTATCCCGTTGTGACCACAGCGATGCTTCTGATTGGTGCTGCTATAATAGAATTGGCAGGTCTAAGTTTCTTAGGGGTCGGTACACAGCCGCCAACCCCAGATTTGGGGGTAATGGTGAGCGAAGGGCGTCAATACTTGATCTCTCAACCTTTGATATCCGTTGTACCCGGCGTCGTCATAATAATTGCAGTCTTGACGTTCAATCTAATTGGCGATGCCTTGCGAGATGCTATGGACCCACGTTTGAGGAGATTGTGAGGATCCTCAAACCTGCTCCCTGATCGATTCCTAACGCTGTTTTCTTCTCCAACCCTCAAGCTTTCTGCTGACGATCCATCCTCTCTGTCGCAGCTCTCTATCTGCCATCGCCTCGCCGCCTTCGATTCAACTACAAACATACTTATCACTGACACATCAGGGTGGATAGCTCACGAACTTTTCAATAATCAAACTCAACTTGTGTCGTCCGTGGACTTTAGTGATTCTTTTCACAAACTCGCCAACGTTTTAAAGGCTCACCCCACCAGCTAGTCCTATGCTACCAGTGAAGATGAAGAAGGATCTGAAGGACGGGCACGTTGTCATCGGACCATCGATAGCCGAACTATATACACCGGTCTTGGCGAGACTGTTTGGAAGGGTGGGTTTCGACTGGTTACATATCGAGTTAGAACACGTCTTAATGGACGAAGAACAACTCTACAATTTCATCGCAGGCGGCGACAGCGCTGGAATTCCCTCCATTGTAAAGCTGCCCGAGCTCTCACGAAACTTTGTTTGTAGATCTCTAGATGGTGGAGCAGCTGGCGTTAGACTTACATGGGTTGAGACTAGACAGGAGATGGAGAAGCTCGTTGCTTGGGCGAAATACCCGCCCGATGGGATCAGACCTTTCTGGAATGGAGCCAATACAGAATACCATAACAAGCCCTTCACGGAATATGCGCCGATCGCTAATGCAAATACCATAGTGATGGCTCATGTTGAAACGAGTAAGGGAATTGAAAACATTGATGAAATCTGCAAAGCGAAGAATGTTGACGTAGCAATAATAGGTCCCTCAGATCTGAGCATCTCACTAGGAGTACCAGATCGAACTGATGATCCCCGGTTCCTGGAGGCCGCAGAAACGCTCGTTAGAGCCTGTGAGTCGAACAAGGTTGTGCCCGGAATGAGTTGCTCAAGCGTAGAAGATGCAAAGAAATGGATTTCAAGAGGCTTCCGATGTCTCGATCTCTCGAGTGAATGGGAGATGCTCTACTCAAAAGCTTCGGACGAACTCAAAGAGTTGAGGAAAGTCTTAGGGTACACGTGACACGAAAATCGACGAGTTGTACTTCGTCCAGTCTCTGACTAGAGGCTTATTGATCTAGGTTTCTCGATGGAAAGCACTGTATATGAATGAACTATCTTTCGTCTTAGCACCTGATCTTCGAGTTCGAAGTTGAAGTCCGATGGGAAGACGAGCCCCTGAATGGACGGCTGACCCTGATACACGTTTGAAGGCACCGTAGACAGTATGTTCCCCGAGCCGGCGAAGAGGATAGAGCCATCTTCCCCGAGTTCCGGATGATTAGTTAAGTGGTGATCTAGACTAACGAGCTCGGCCAGTTTGAATTCTTGATATGGGATACGACGTCCGTCCACGGTAATAGAACTTCTCAAGATCAGTTGATCCCAATGGTCCAAGACATCATCATATTTCCAAGCCTCTCTGGCCACCACGGCGGGTGCCATCTGCTTGATCTTTGCAGTGTCATAGATCTTCCCCAGGGCAGCAGTCCACATCGTTTCCAAGGTTCGATCGCAATGGTCGCTCCCCGCGGAAATGAGAACTTCATTCCGGTCCATGATAGCAGCAATTTCCACCTCGCCCGAGGTTTGGGGGCCCTGCACCTCTACGACATCCTCGTTCGTCACGAGGTAGCGGCTTTTTCTGCAAATGCTGGGGTTCCCGTGTGCTGAATACCCCTCAGCGCGTTTTGCATCCAGAATGGCCCGTGTGGCTTCAATGTCTCGGTCGCAGTGACGGGCAAGGAATATTCTCTTCACACTCACCGATCTTTTCGTGGATGAACCGTCTTTCAGCCGAATGGTAAAGTCCAGTGTGTTTTCCATCAACACTGACTGTCACTCTGTTCAAAGTTGTTAGCTCTTATCTCATGTATAACTTTCGCGGAGGAACACTTCGGTCGCGAGCAGGACAGCGTGGAAATTTCGATGTCAGGACGGACTCTTTCCATTGACTACGTGACAGGCAACGTAGTGTCCGTTGCTTTTTGTGTCCAGAAGCTCCGGTTCTTCTACATCGCAAAGTCCATTCACAGCAAGCCAACATCGCTTGTAAAACCTGCATTCAGGAGGGGGGTCTATAGGTGTCGGAACTTCGCCTTGCAAGACCCTTCTTGTAACCTTTGCGTCTGGGTCGAGTTCAAGAACTGCCGAAAACAGCGCCTGAGTATATGGGTGCAATGGGTTTTCGAAGACATCCCCCTTAGATCCTACTTCTACCAGCTTGCCATTGTACATTACCCCTATTTTGTCGGCCATGAATTTGACTACGTGTATGTTATGTGTAACGAATAGATAGGCAATCCCGTACTTTTCCTGTATGTCGTTGAGGAGGTTCAGTATCTGTGCCTGCACTGAGACATCTAGTGATGATGTGGGCTCGTCTAAGAAGATGAAGCTCGGTTTCAACGCAATGGCCCTAGCAACTGCAATCCTCTGCTTCTGTCCGCCGCTAAGCTCATGCGGATATCTGTAGGCGAAGTTCTCATCTAATCCTACTTCTTCGAGTAGATGTACGACCTCCTCTCTGATTTCGTGCTCTTTCAACGTTGTATGTATCTTGAACGGGTCTTCTATGATTCGATTTATTGTCTTTCGAGGGTTCAATGAAGAATACGGATCCTGGAATACCGCTTGGATTTGAGGTCTAATTCCCCGCATGTCCTTACCTTTCTGCCCAACGATGTTCTTACCTTTGAAAAGAACCATGCCGCCTGTCGGGTTTGTGAGGCCCAAGATGCACCTTCCGCAAGTAGTCTTCCCGCTTCCGCTTTCTCCAACAAGACCGAAGGTCTCTGCTTCTTCCATTACAAAACTCACGTCGTCGACGGCGTGAACGAATGAGCGTGGCTTTCCGAAACCGGTTTTTATTGGAAAATACATCTGCAGATTCTTTACTTCTAGTAGCAGTGCTTTAACCTCCGCGCTGCCTTATTGTAACAGGGCAGGCTACAAGGTGCCCATGTTCTATATCGATAAGCTCAGGTCTCTTCTTGAGGCAACTGTCTTCTACCAACGGGCATCTTTGGCTGAATAAGCAACCTATAGGCAGGTTTCGCAAGTCCGGGACCGTACCTGGAATTGGCTCTAGCCTAACTTTCTCTCCGACCAAGTTAGCCACTTTGATTAGGCCACGTGTGTACGGATGCATGGGGGTTCTGAAGATTTCTCCCACGCTGCCAAACTCAACTATTTGCCCAGCATACATGACACCCACTTCATCACATGCTTCAGCTATCACGCCCATATCATGAGTGATGATCAAAACTGACATTCCGGTCTTTGATTTCAGGTCGCTGATGAGATCGAGGATTTGAGCTTGAATAGTAACGTCTAGGTTTGATGTGGGCTCATCAGCGATTAGCAGATCAGGATTCTTCGAAAGTGCTATGGCTATCGTAACGCGCTGCCGCATCCCGCCGCTTAGCTCATGCGGATACCGCTTGTCTATCCGTGATGCGCTTGGAATGCCTAGCTGAGACAGAATCTCGAGAGATCTGTCATGGGCTTCTTTCCCAGTCAACTCATTAGAGTACATTAGGGCTTCCGTTATTTGATCTCCGATCCTGTATACTGGGTTCAATGCAGCTGTCGGGTCCTGGAAAATTAGAGATATCTTCTTTCTTCTGATCTCTCTCAGATCCTCGTTGTTCTTCTCTAGCAGGTTTTCTCCTTCAAAGAGAATCTCACCGCCGGTAATCCTTGCGCTCGGATCGAGAAGCCTGGGGATTGCGAATCCCACAGTAGATTTCCCGCACCCCGTTTCGCCTACGAGCCCAACTGCCTCCTTGGGTTTTACATTCAAGCAAGTGTCATTCACAGCATGGGTTGATCCGAGGTACGTTGTGTATGTTACGTGCAAATCCTTGACTAACAGTAGTTGGTCAGACATTCTGTTTCGTCCTCCATCATATTACTTGCCCAAGAGCTTCTCAGCGTTTTGCGCTAGGATCAAGTCCTTGTCCTCCTCGCTTATGTCTGCTTCCTGTATCTTTGCCAAGGCGGGGCCCGCCATCTGAATGGGCATTCCAGATGCGTAGAGAATTCGATTTGCCCCTACTTCTCTCACAAGCCGCTCTATTCCCTGCATGAGTTGCAATCCGGAGGTTTCAGCCATTACGTTGTCGTACTTCTTCATTAGACGTAATACTCCTTCGATTTCATAGCTCAACATTCCAACCACGTACGTGGCTTCGGGATAGCGATCGATCAGCTCGCGCACATACTTGATTTCCACTCTCGGAAAGTTCCAGTTCATGGTAATGCATAGTGGCAGAAACACGGGCACTTGACGCTTGATGGATAGTTCCACGAAAGGATCCGCCGTCCCGTCGTCTAGTTGGAAGTTGTGGTACAGCGGTTCTAGTTGTAGTCCCTTCATTCCTTGTTTAACGAGTAAGTCCTCGAACTCTTGCAGGCTATGGTCATAATGAGGGTACACTATTGCTATGCCGACAAACCTACTCGAGTACTGGTTTACTGCGTGAAGGACTTCTCTGTTCCCTTCCGTGTGATCGTAGTATATGCTTCTCAAAGAGCCTAAGGCGGCTCTATTGATGCCGAATCTATCCATTAAGGAAATCAGTTCTGCAGCGTTCGTTATCCCGGACGGCGGTAGATGCCACATTCCGCTTCGCGGCTGGGCGTAAGAGAGAGCTCCGAGATATGCAGATGTATCGAAGATCATTTCTTCTCCAGCTTGAGGATCCTAGCTATGTTCTGTCCAAGGATCAACCTCTTTGATTCCTCATCTATGTCCGCGGTCCTGACTTTAGCAAGCTGAGAGACAGGATTCAGGAGCGGCATATCCGAACCGTAAACAACCCTCTCGGGGCCGACGGCGTCAACTGCTTCCTCTACCATTCCTGAGTCCGTGACAGTGCTGGTTGTATCCAATATGATATTGTCTCTGAGCTTTGCCAATCTGATCCCGCTTACCCAATCTCCAGCTCCTCCCATATGACATAGAATGATGGTGGCACGTGGGAATCGGTCTGCCAACTGGCTTATGTCTTCAATTTCTGCATGGATCTTCAACGGGACATCTAGCTTTATTGCTTCCTCGAAAATTCTGTGAACATCTGGATCTCCTGAGCTCGGATAGTATAGCTTAATCCCACGGAAGTCGTGCACTTTCACGTATTTTCTTACTTCCTCAGCTGCTTGCTCTCCGAATCGTGGGTTTACTACAACGTAACCGAAGATTCTTCCGTTGAACCGCTTTGTGGCTTCCGCCACGTCCTGGTTTCCTGTACGAAAGTCATATGCTATGCCTTCATATGAAGACACGCATAGCTTATCGATTCCTAACTTGTCGGCTGCTTGCATCAGGAAGTCCGCATCGCCGTTTATTCTGCTCTCGCGAAACTTTCCTAGATGAACATGCGCGTCGACTATCAACATGTAGTACCTTGGATCGTTATGGTAAAGATGTTTGCTTGTTACTAATTACTCTTATTCTCAGAGAGTGAATATGATCGAAGGCAATTTAGAGGGGGAAGATTGTTGCTGATCTTCACCTCGGTCTGACGTGACACGCGCCGTCTCGGGATTGCAGCAGAAATGAGCTCGCGAAGTGATCTTTTGTTATTGGCGGTCATGGCGGCTGGGATATGGATGTCTCGGCTCACGTTCTCTTCCGTGGCGCCATTGATCAAGGACCAGTTCAAGCTCACTTGTGAATTCCTAAAGGCATTTATCGAGCATAGGCCTTAGCCAGCTCGACGGCTATGATTGTTGACGTTCACGCGCACATCGGCGCTTTCGCATATGGACTTAGGACTGGTCAGACTGCTGATCGACTCATTGAGCTGATGGATAAACATGGAGTCGATGTCTCTGCTATTTCCCAGTTGAGCACCAATATGGCTGTAGACAATGACGCGGTCTCTCAAGCTGTTAAACGCTATCCAGACAGGTTGGTTGGTTACGCTCACATTGACCCACGGGACGTCGACCTCGCTCTTCATGAAGTTGATAGATGCCTACGTGATCTTGGACTAACTGGAGTTAAGATGCACTCTAACTTCGATCACTTTGTTCCTTTCGATGATGACGTTTTGCGAGTCATGGATAGAATCTCGTCCTATCAGGTTCCGGTACTCTTTCACACTGCGGAGGAGTATTCGAGACCTTTACAAATCGCGTATGTGGCGAGGGAGTTTCCAAAAGTCCCTGTGATACTGGGTCATTTCGGTTACATAGCGAGCCTTGAAGTGATACCGGCGGCCAAATTGAGTGACAACGTCTATCTTGAAACGTCGATTCATGGTGAAATGCCAGTGTATGAAGAAGCCATCCACCGCGTGGGCGCCGATCGTGTGCTGTTCGGAACCGATACTCCTTACGGTAACCATGCAGTTGAACTCAAGAAAATTGAGGTACTCAATATCACTGCGGAAGATCGGAAGAAAATACTGGGTGAGAACGCTAGGAAGATCCTAAGGCTGAAGCCCTAAGCATTCTGTGGGTACGTTACTCGTCGGATATCTAGTAATCAGAGATTCTCTCTACCTTACGGTCGCGCCAAGCTTACTGAATCAATACCCGAACTAGCGACTGCAGATTTTGTGACCCCCAAGAAGTGGCGCGTAAACCCGGATTATGACGTGAACTATGCTCTGAGAGATCCTATAGGACCCGCCCTTTCGAATCTGGCGCGTCAAAGTCGCACCGCTGTAATTGTGACTTGTGACAAAACGAGGGGATTGCCGAGTCACTTAACGATTCCACCGATGCTAGAAGAGTTGACTAAGGGGAGGTCTGAACGCTGACGATGTCATGATCCTAGTTGCGACTGGCCTTCACAAGGATGAGACCATGTCAGACGTCGAGGAGAGGATTGATCCTTGATGAAGTAGTATATAATCAAAATGTGTGATGGCGGATGCGCACAAGTCTTCCCAAACAAATCGACGCGGGTGAGAACAGGCGTTGAATTGGGCATGGCGGACAATCGATATCTCTATGCCTGCCACTAGTCAACTTGGAAGGTCAGACGAGGGGGAGAACTTCATCACGAAAGAGTTCGATTCCATTTGTTGAAGGGAGATCCTCGAAAATCAATTGGAAGTGCGCTACGCCTAGATTTATGAACTCGCGAATACGAGATGCACATTCGTCTGGCGACCCGAATATCGTGTCGGCGGGTAGTCTACTTTTCTGCTCATTCGAGATCGAATTCTTTGGTTTGACCAACAAGATCCTCCCTGCATAGGATAGTTTCATTTGTGATTGGCGTTCTATTTTTTCACAGCAATTCTTGAGTATGCTGACCTTATGGGCGTACACTTCTAGGCTGCATGGTCCCGTATTGTAGCCGTCTGCTAATTCTGCCACGACCGGCAGAGCCAACTTTTCTCCCTTGGCGCCGATCCAAATTGGTGGGTGCGGTTTCTGAATTGGTTTCGGTTCTAGAACCGCATTCGTCAAGGCATAGTACTTACCTTTGAAATTGGCGACATCTTTGTGCCATAACTCTTGGATAACCTGAACAGCTTCGTGGAGGCGTTCGATTCTCTCTCGAGGCCTTGGAAATGGGATACCATACATAATACACTCATCCTCTTTCCAGCCAGCGCCTATCCCGAATTCCAATCTGCCTTTACTGGCAATGTCCAATGTAGATCCCATTTTCGCCAACAGTGACGGATATCTAAAGAGGTTGCACAGTACCAATGTGCCAAGTCTTAGCTTCTTCGTCACGGTTGCCAACGACGAGAGAACGGTCCAGCACTCAGCAGCACGGCCGTTACTCCACGTAAGATGATCCGCTGCCCAGAAGGAATCAAATCCCAGCTCCTCCACTTTGATTGCGAGATCTAGAGCCTGCGAGTAGTCTACCCTCTCATAGATTCCGTCGAAACATATGCCAAACAGAGGTTTTATGGTATCTTCCTCCAGCTCTGCTTTGTGTGATACTCAGAGAACTTGGCTTTCGACCTCAGCAATAGTGTCCCCCAGAATCTTAACCGCAAGCTTAAGCAAGTCCTCATCAATCGTAAGTGCAGGGTAGAGCGATACGCCAGTATTGTAACTTCTAATGATGAGACCGTTCTTTCGGGCTGTCTCTTCAACTCTTTTCGGAACCGCAAGATTCGGATCAAAATGCTCCTTTGTTTTTTTGTCGCGTACTATCTCAGCAGATGCGAGAAGACCTATCGCCTTTACTTCGCCTAATATTCTGCTCTTTTCAGAAAGATCGATGAGCAGACTTCTGAGCATGTGTCCAAGTCTTTCGCTTCGCTCACAAAGGTGCCCACGCTCGATCTCACTTATCGAAGCCAGCGCGGCAGCGCACCCAATAGGGTATCCGCCATAGGTAAACACGTGCCTAAATTCGCGGTCGGCGGATTCGAACTGGTCGCAGATTTCTCCACTTGCAGCCACAGCAGCAAGTGGAACGTGGCCGCCAGTGATGCCTTTTCCGAGACTGATAACGTCTGGCGTAACATTCCAATGCTGGAAGCAGAACATCCTACCGGTGCGTCCGAAAGCAGTTACAATCTCGTCGAAAACAAGCTTGACGTCGTTCTCGTCACAAATCCTCCTTATCGTTGGAAAGTATTCCTTTGGTGGGACAACTAGACCTTCGCTTGAAAGCTGCACAGGGTCCGCGATAAAACCTGCTACTGTATCTCGGTTTTCGAACTTCAACGTATCCTCGAGCAATTCAGCACAGGCAATGCCGCAATCCGGGTATGTTTTTCCGAGTGGGCAATTATCGCAATGAGGAGGGGGGATGTGTATGAACCCTTCAGGCAAGGGTTCGAATGGCTCTCGCGACCTCGGTTGCCCGGTCATCGCAGTCGCAGCCAGGGTTGCTCCATGATATGATAACCATCTTGAGATTATCCTGTGCTTGAGCGGCTTGCCTCTATATTTGTAGTATTGGCGGAGCATCTTCAGCGCGGTTTCGTTTGCTTCTGAACCTCCTGTGACGAAGAATACTCGCGAAAAGGATTTCGGAAGGAGTGATAGGAGTTTGTCAGCCAAGAGAGCTTGGGGCACGCTCGATGTCCAATAAATCGGCGCGTAGATCAGTTTCTTTGCCTGTTCGATGATCGCACTAACGATTGCTGGGTTGCAGTGACCAAGTGATACGTTCTCAACTCCAGAGATTGCATCAATGTAGCTCCTTCCGCGTACATCGGTCAACGTGCAACCAGAGGCACTTTCCAGAATTATCCTATTCTTTCTCCAATAGTCAAAGGCCATGTAGTGATGCCACACTTTGCTCGTATCTATTGTTTCGATTTCATCCGGACTCAGAGGCAAGACAACTCTCTCCCTCCATTTTTGCCCTCACCAACTCCTATGAGAAAGCCTGCCAACGTGTAGGTCATTTTGTGCCTGAATAATTCCAAATGACTCTTGTGCTTCATTAAACGGACACTCACGATCCTTCTGAACACTCAAAAGTATCGCTTCGAAAAGTCAACCTCTTCGAAAAGCAAGGTTGCCACAGTGTTAGCATCTGTGGTAATAAGCCTTGTGCAATTTGGCGCTGTTAGCTTGTCGGCGCATGGCTGACTTGTTAACTGCCTCTCATCGACTTTGCGGATTGCCGTACGCTTGCGGGTTCCGCTACCATCGCTTCACTTGTGAGGCCGACTACCACTACGACTTGCCCGAGACATGGGTGAAAGAAAATGCGGGAAGGAGAAGAACGGGAGCCGACAAGTTAGCAGAACCCGCAATTTATAGCCCGCTTATGATGACGGTCGCGTTCCAGACATTACACAGGATCTGCAACTCGCAAAGATCGAGCACACCGCGGAGACTTCACTGGCCACCAGAAGACCTCTGATGGTACTCCGCGATTGAAGATGTGAAAATCTTTAACATGCTTCGCCGTGACAATACGAAGGGGAGAAAAAGCTGAAAGCGATTCGGGTACATGAATTCGGTGCTCCTGAGGTCCTGCAGCTTGAAGAAGTTCCCGACCCTATCCCCGGTCGAGGGCAACTGGTTATGCGGGTGAGAGCTGTAGGTGTGAACCCTGCTGACACATACATACGAACAGGCACATACGCGATGAAGCCTTCACTGCCATACACGCCCGGGACTGACGCCGCTGGTGTCGTGGAATGTTTAGGCGAAGGCGTCGACAACGTGACGGTGGGCGACCGCGTCTACACCTCTGGGACGATAAGTGGTGCTTATGCGGAGAAAACGCTTTGCACGGAGTTTCAGGTTCATCCTTTGCCCCAGCAGCTTTCTTTCTCCCAGGGCGCGGGCGTCAATATCCCCTACGCCACGGCTTACCATGCCCTCATTCAACGCGCTCACGCCATCGCGGGCGAGACTGTCCTGGTTCATGGCGCAAGCGGCGGAGTGGGAATCGCCTCAGTGCAGTTGGCGCGTTCTGCAGGAATGAAGATTATTGGAACAGGCGGCACCGAAAAGGGCAGACAACTGGCTATCGAGCAGGGTGCCCATCATGTCCTGGACCATCGCAATCTTGATCATCTCGACCAAGTACTGACACTGACTGGAGGTCGCGGTGTCGACATCATTCTTGAGATGCTCGCTAACGCGAACCTGGGCAATGACTTAAGAGTCCTGGCGCACGGAGGACGAGTCGCCGTGATTGGCAGCCGAGGCAGAGTAGAGATTGACCCGCGTGACGTGATGAGCCGGGAAGCAGCTATTTTGGGTGTGTACCTGCCTGACAGTGACGAACGCGAAAACGTCAGCATTCATGCTGGCGTCAACGCCGGATTAGAGAACGGTACTCTTCGACCTATTGTGGGAAGGGAGATACCACTTGCAGCTGCGTCGCACGCTCATCATGCAGTGATGGAGCAAGGAGCATACGGCAAAATAGTCCTAATTCCCTGAAGGCCGATTTTCCGCAAGAGACGCAAGCTCTGAACTGTTCTTCACTGGGAGCAGGATTGTCACCTTTGACGGCCGCATTGAGCTTCGCGCATGAAGTAGGTCAGAGTAGATCCAGCCCGACGTATCGGGCCAACTCAGCTAAGAGTTCGACGAAAATCAGGCGTTTCGCTTTAATCGGTCTTCAACAGCTTTACTGAGGACTGAGGATGGTAGGCGGATTTGGATTGAATGAAAATGCGTGTATTTCTGACTTAGTCTTCCTTCTGTGGACATATGATAGATCTTGACCCAGTATTCAGGCGCGAAATTCGAGGTCATTATGACGCCGCCCATGGCTCCAAGGAACATGCCGGGCACGAACATGGCCTCCTCCCCACACAGGACACTGATCCTCTGACCGAATAGTTGAAGTCCGCATTGGAACCTTGCAATGTCATGGATGCTCAGTTTGATGCCTACGGTGTTGGGCATGTCCGCAAGCTTGTTCACGACTTCGATCTTGCGGTTGAATATGGCCTCCGCTTTTATGGCTCCAGTACGCGGGGCTCGATCGCAGAAAGGTTATGTTTTCCGTAGTACTTGGCCTGCCCGTTTGCCTGTATGCTTACCTTTGTCGATTACTATCTTCCCATTTACTAAGACGTGCTCTACTCCTTCTGCGTATTGATGAGGATCCGTGAAGGTCGCCTTGTCAACGACGGTCTCGGGATCCAATATGACTATATCAGCGTGGAAATCTTCCTTTATTAATCCACGGTCCCTGAGACCAAGTTTCTGTGCTGGTAGAGAAGTCATCTTCCTGATCGCGTCTTGAAACGCTAGGACACCATCCTGCCTTACGTATTTTCCTAATACTCTGACGAATGTTCCATAGTACCTTGGGTGTGGTCTTGCCTGACCAAGTATCCCGTACGGAGCAAAAGACATTCCATCGGATGCCACCAAGGCTGCCGGGTTCTTGATCATGCTTGAGATCACTTCTTCATTCATAGCGAAAACGCACATGTTTACAGCCCCTGTCTCTGCGACGGCCAAGTCAAACAAGGCGTCGTAGGGCTCCACCTTTCTATCTCTTGCGATCTCTGCGATAGTTTTCCCCTGAAGGTTCTTACTCTTGTTGCAGAAGGATATGAGGCAGTCATCCCAGGTGGCTATCTTTAGGATACAGTCTTTCCAGCTTTCTTGCTTTGATTCCTCTTTTATTCTCTCCCGGACCTGCGGATCTTTGAGCCTCTCGATCAGTTTCTCTTTGCCGCCCTCTTGGGCCCATGGAGGAATGAAGCATATATGCGTAATCGGCGCTTCTCCTGCGACATAGGGATAGACATCGTAGGTTACGTCTACGCCTCCTTGCCTAGACGAGTCGATGACATTTACGCATTCGCCAACCTTTCCCCAGTTTGTTCTCCCTTCGGGTTTGTAATGATTGATCTCAACGGGCACGCCCGCTCGTCTGCCTATCTCCACAGCTTCCATTGCAGCTTCTATTATCTTGTCGCCTTCGTCTCTAATGTGCGTTGTATAGATTCCATTGTATTTCGTCACAACTCTGCAGAGTTCGACGAGTTCATCGGTACCTGCAGAACATGCAGGTGAGTATCCCAAACCCGAGGACATGCCGAAAGCCCCCTCCTTCAAAGCCTCGGTCAGCAATCTTCTCATTTCCTTCATTTCATCGTCGGCTGCGGGTCTGTTCTCGAAACCCATTGCGTTTATTCTCAGCGTTCCGTGACCCGCAAAAGCCGCAACGTTAACTGAGATTCCGGCGCTCTTGAGTCTGTTAAGATACTCTGACAGCGTGAGCCAGTCAAAATCTATCTCCGCTCCGCACGTCATCCACTGAACAAAGGTCTTGACATTCTCTAAGGCATGTTTTCTTATTGGAGCGGCAGAGAAACCGCAGTTCCCGACCGCTTCCGTCGTCACCCCCTGTCTTACCTTACTCTCAGCCTTTGGGTTCGCCAATAATGTAAGGTCTGAATGCGTGTGTATGTCGATGAAACCGGGGCAAACGGCTAGCTTGTGAGCGTCAATAACCTCGTCCGCCTTCGAACCTTTCAATTTCCCTATTTCGTGGATTTTTCCATTCCTTATTCCAATGTCGGCCTCAAACCAAGGGTTGCCCGTGCCGTCAATGATCCTACCATTTATGATAAGAACGTCTAAGATTGGTGACACCCCTGAAGGAACTAGGGCTTGTCAGGATCTTTTGGCCAGAATCGTCTGTCTATGACTTCTGGATCTCCTCTGATTCCTTTCCTTTCTAGATCCTTTATCCATTTGTCTTCAATTGTTTCATCGACTGGAATCTGTTTTATCTTGAAGAATACTGTTGCATGAGTTTCTGGTCGATTGAGTGGGGGTGCATGACATGTCACGATTCTATCGGTCAGGCCAAGCTCCTCAGGTTTTATCCCTCGAATTAGAGGTCTATAGAATGGCGCGAACGTCAGCATTCCGCCAAAGCAGATAGCATCGGTCTCCCCCATTACGATGCCCGGCTCAACGAATGTTACTTTGTCTCCTTTCTTGTAGAATGGGCAGAATCCTTTGACACTTTCGCATTCCAACACGACTTTGTACCCTGGCAACATCGATCACCTCTTCTCTTGTGGTATCCCCATCGCTTTGAATGTAACATAACCACATTCTGAATATGGTGGTCCTGGCATTGGGCATTTGGAGGGGTCAGGACCCAGTGCCCGCTGCCACGGAAGTTTCTTGTCGTCGTCCCGACCGGGTTTTGCATATTCAAGCCAAAGGGTGTACGAAAGCAGGGCTCCTCCAAGTACGCGGGTGCAGATAGCAGTTGTCTCCTTCAGGTTTATCGTCGAAACATTCTCCCCAGGAACTGGATCAACAACAATCTTGTCTCCCTTCTTGTATATTGGGCATCTGCCTCGGACCTCATCGACTTCCAGGACAACTCTGTTTCTCGTCAAAAATGCCACCTTAAGTTCTTGGACTAGTCATCCACACAACACTTAACTCTTTCTGGCTTTTTTTCCAGGTGAAATCGCCTCAATAGGATCAAGCCCCTTTTCAATAATCTCTGGCAGCATCTTCGACTGCCCGTCTATCGCAAGCGATCACAGCTTCACGCAGGGTCCTGAAAGGATCTTCCAGGAATTCCCTCAATCATCAATACCCGAAGAACTTTCTTAACTCTTGCGTGGACGACCCGGGGCTTCTCTATAGGATAACTGCTCTGCTCTGTAAACTCAATTCTTAAGGCGTCCAAGAGGTTTTTTTCAAGGAGTGGATCGATGTCCCAGTCCTCAAGGAAAGCGTTTGCAACTCATTTCGACTAACGAGAGTCACGTAGTCGTAGAAGCATATGACGGGAACTTGATCCTTATCCACTTTCGATGAGGGGTATGTTGGGGGCACGTCATTGATGCATACGTCGATGCCAGCGTTTGTCTTAAGGACACAGGAGTGAAACCCTGCCTAGTGGTGTTTCTCGATAGCCTGTTTCAAGGGCTTCCAAGTAATGGACTCGAAACCCTCGATAGCATAGAGGGCTTTCACCGATGTCGATGGCTTGAGTATAGCTGAGCATAGCCTGTGTTCTCAACCTTCTCCCAACAGGCAGGCAGGGTCTGCTACCTATCTTCTAATGGTGTCTTCGTTGAGCGGGTGGTATTCAGCTCGTGCGGCGTCATCCCCGAAGAAACTAGATGTGATGAGAGGTAACAGGGGAGGAACAGGTGCAGCGGGTCGACTTCTATCTTGAGTCCGTTTGACTTATTCACTAGATGCTCGTGAGAGTCGACTATGACCGCATCCACAGCTTTCTTGATATCTACGTCTTCGCTCACGGGCTAATCCTCTCCGGCATCACTGCCTACATGCATAAGGGGTGATCCCCAAGTGGAAGTGCAGTTCATACGCTAATCGGATACTTGCCGTACTTTCTAATGCAGTTGAGAAACACCCTATAGTTTTCGACGGGAATATAGTAGGTAATGGAATTGGAAGAGCTAATGATATACCCTCCGCCTGGTGCAAGTCGTCTTATGTGCTCTTTGACATCTGCCTCTATCATTTCAGGGGTACCATTCGTCAAGACATCTACAGCGACGTTTCCGATGATCGCCACTTTCCCATAGAGCTTCTTCTTCAATTCGTAGATATTGATGGCTTTGGGCTCAATGGGATGCAGAGCATCGATGCCCATCGCGAGCAGATCATCCAAAAGAGGCAGCACATTTCCGCAGCCGTGATAGATGAATGGTAAGCCCGCGTTGTGGGTTATCTCAACCATTCTCTTCATGTAGGGAAACAGGTACTTGCGAACCCCGTTAGGCGAGATCATCGGCGCGTCCGCGTGGGCAAAGTCGTCTGAATACCAGAGGGCGAACACTTTAGGCTTTTTGACAAGCCTTTGGGCGACCTCGACTTGAACAGTCCCGATGGCCTCGAACACTTGGCCAACATAGTCTGGGTCTCTAATCACACTTGTGCAAAAGTTCTTAAAGCCCATCAGAATCCAGGATCTGGCAAAAATGCCCCCCACACCGGCAACGATCCCCATGCCTTCCGGAACTGCTTTCGCGACATAGTCCATGTTGGAGTAGTCGATGGCGTCTGGATCAGGCCATTTGTAGTTGGCGAAGCCTTCTCGATTTCTGAGCGGACATTCCCCTTTATGCGGATCAAAGGAAATGTCAGCATGGTCCTTCTGCGCATCGATTCGGATTTCTGTGCCGAATGATAGGACCGGGGGTATCCCAGGAAATTCATAGCGGGCTTTCTGGTAGAAATAGTCATATCCGGCTTTGATGTAGAATTGGATTTCGTCGCCCAACGAAGCGATTTTGCGGCCTAGGAATTGCTCTTGCACGGGCAGGTCCACTATCAACTCCATCGTCGGGAGGCGATCCGGTTCCTTGAAGTTGAGCGCCTTCACGATGCGCGTAAAGTCAGGCTCGTGATTAGCATTGTGCATCTTGTGCTCACCCCCGCTTGGTTTCCCGAGAATTTCACTCTTTCGCCGCAAGTCAACGCGGGCAGGTAAACCCTTTCTGTAACAGCGAATGTTCCCGGCTACTCGTTCGCCGGTCGGGGGACCAGTGGTGGCCTATAGGTATCTGACGTCCACTCTCAGACTGCCATCATCACCGTCTCGGCAGTGGCCGTCGTCGATTGAGGATACCTGCTGAGCAGGAACAGAGGCCGGCTTTTTCGTCTCGTACAATCTTGGTCAGCCCGTCGAAAAGGTATCGGGGCAGCGGCCACGCAGTTCCGTCCCTAGCCCGCCGATACCCCCCTTCTGGCTACCATTCTCTTCTAGTGGCGAAGTCTCGGGACTCGAGGATTAGGTCGTGGGCTATTCGTATGGGGCAGTTATTGGCCGTCTTTCTGACTTTCCGGATGCTCTTTGGCTCTTGTCATTCCTACGCATGTTCCGCAGCGCGTCTTTGAATCCTTCGACGGTCAGCGGGACACTGACGCCTACTAAGAGGCCGCTCGTGAACACCTTACTTTGGACGTCGCTCGCTTTTGCTGGATAGACAAATGAGCAGGAAACTGTTTGTGCGCATTCATACCTGGGGCAGCTGAAGTTCAACCGGAACAGAGCCGCCCGAGACCCGTTCGTCACATAGTACTCTATTGGGCTTGGATACGTATCTGAGGGCAAGAACGCGTCAGTAGGGAACTCGACGCGGACTACAAACGGCCGATTTGTGGGTGCGAATGAACACGGCCAACCGACTTTTCTATCTAGCTGACGTAGATTAGCCCGATGTCTCCAAAGAAGGTCAAGATGCAGATGCTATGGTCAACTCCACATTTCAGATCCAATCCAGACCTTCGACCTACAATCACCCATACTTAGTGGGTCCAGCCGTTGACTCTTTGAAGGCACGCTCTGGCTCCCATTGTCAAGAATGTGTCGTCGTCATTCAGTGCACAGAATTGGAAGCCTTGAGAAATTGCATCATTGATATTGTTTTCATTGCAGTAGATACCTGCGGCTACTCCGTGCGCCTTGCATGCTTCCAGCACTCTGGCTGCTGCAGCTTTGAATTTGGGATGGGTTCTCTGTTGGAAGGAGCCTAGGTTTAGTGACAAATCGTCTGGTCCGATGAAAGCCACATCTATTCCTGCTACGGAGAGTGTTTCGTCAATTTTCTCAACAGCCTCTTGAGTTTCGATCTGTAAGATAACAAGGACGTCATCATTCGCTCTTCTCACATATTCAATGATCTCAGCACCATATCGTGACGCTCGTCTTGGTCCGCATCCTCGGAGACCTTCAGGAGGATATTTTGAAAATTGAACTGCTCTTAACGCATCTTCCTTGGAGTTTACCCAGGGAACCACAACTCCACGCGCACCTACGTCTAATCCCCACTTGAAATAGACAGGTTCATTGATCGGAACTCGGACCAATGGTACACAATCAGGCATCGCGCTCATCGACTGCATCATTCTTTGCACATCTGGTATTGTGAAGACTCCATGTTCGACATCGAAGACCAGCCAATCGAATCCTAGCCTCGCGAGCTGTTCGGAAACGTCTGGGTTGTTCATGCCGAGGAATGTCCCAACAGATGATTTGCCGGCTTTGAGCTTGGTTTTTACAGAATTTGTCATTTGGATTAGGATAGGCTCGAGAAGCTTTTTACAGTTTCGCTTAGAAGAGCTAGCTTCATTGTAGTCGGATTCGAAGTCCTAGATAGCTGTGTGGTGTCAGTTCTCGAGATGGATTTCCTGATCTCACATATATGTTGATACTCATCATATTAGGGAGTTCGGACGCAATTATGTTGGTGAACTCTGTCTTGGCGAAATCTATCTCTGTCGGCCTTTACGAGAGAGCTGTCAAAGTCATTCCTGGGGGAGTGACAAGACCACTCCGCTATATTGACCCTTATCCTTTCTATGCGGAGAAGGCTCATGGAAGCAAGCTTGTTGACTTCGAGGGAAAAGTCTACTCGGATTTCTGGATGGGGCACGGTGCTCTTGTTCTGGGTCATCTGCATCCTACAATAGTCGAGGCAACCAGGAAGCAGCTTGAACTTGGGTTCCATTTCGGCGTCTGTAATGAATGGGAAGTGAAACTTGCAGAACAGGTTGCTAAACTGGTGCCGAGTGTCGACATGGTGGCCTTCTGCAACAGCGGCAACGAAGCTAATATGCACGCCTTGAAGCTGGCTCGAGCGTACACGAAAAGAGACAAGGTTGCCAAGTTTGAAGGTAATTTCCACGGAATTCTCGAGCCTCTATTCGTAGGTACGGCTTGGCCAGTTGATAAGCCCGAGTCCGCGGGTCACGATCCACTGTCGGCGAAGAATACGGTCCTTCTTCCTTCTGATGATCCCGATGCGGCGTACCAAACGGTAAGGAAAGAGCAGGTGGCATGCGTGATCGTTGAACTGGTCTGTGGAGGAGCAACCGTCCCAGCAGAAAAGAAGTTTATCAGAGGTTTGAGAGATGTCTGTAACGAAACGGGCACCGTGCTGATATTCGATGAGGTCATCACGGGATTTAGACTGGCCCCCGGTGGAGGCCAGGAAGCGTTCGGCGTCATTCCAGATTTGACAACGTTCGGGAAGGCGATAGGAGGCGGGGAGTTTCCTGTCGGTGCTGTGGGCGGGACGGCGGAGATAATGGAGCTGATGAATCATCTCAAGCACCCTGACAGATGGGAGCATGTCGTACGAGGCGGCACTTATGTAGGGAATCCTCTAGTGATGCGAGCTGGCTACGAAGCAACTAGAGTGTACGAGAAGGGAGATTTCTACAAGCACATAAACGAACTAGGCGATAGACTCAGGAAAGGGCTACAAGATGTCGTTGAAGATTCAAAAGCTAACGCCCATGTAACGGGTTACGGCTCCATGGCCAAACTGCATCTTCTGAAAGAACCTGTCAAGAAGACGGACCTGAAGTCCTTGGTTACTGCTTCATACAGCCAACAAGAGCAAAGCTACTTCGGACATTTGACTTCCAAAGGCATCCTTGCTATGACTCCTGACCAAGTTCACTTCTACGTTTCACTGCCGCATAGCGAGGAAGAAATCGATATGACGATAACCGCGACGGAAGAGTTCCTCAGGTCGCCAAAATAGAAAGATCAATAGCGCCTAGTGCATGCCGATGTGTGAGCCTACGGATCGAGAGACGCTTGGCCAAGAACTTACTGCCCAAGTAAACTCTGCTATCTCGTTCTACGAGAACTGGAAAAAGCCCGAACATGGCGAATCTTGGTCTTGTCATATCACGCTGCTCCGCCGCAAGCGACTTCTTTGAGATCATAAACCATGAAATCAGAAAAGTATCGCGTGACTCAGAACCCTAAAATAAGAAACGTGATTGTTGAACCAGGCGAGGCTTGCCCAGAGTGAGGGCCTTCATTCGCGCAACTTGGCTGATTGAAGCCTGGGACATATTGCCTAAGCATATGGACGTGAGGATCGAATTCGCTGACTTTCCCTTTCTTCTTGGAAAAGCCCTTGCTGACCGAATGCGCGGAGAGGAGATCCTCATCGTTGACGAGGATCACGTCACCGAAGAGACTCTAGAGGGTAACAAGAATTTGAAGCTCATCGGCACGCCTTCGGCTGGGCTGAATCACATCGATGTCAATGCGGCCACTAAACGAGGAATCATCGTTGTTAATACGCCAGGAGCAAACGCCGATTCGGTGGCTGAGTTCACTTTCGCCTTGATATTAGCCGCAACGAGGAGAGTAGTGCGTGCAGACGCTCAACTCAGGAAAGGAATGATACACGAACTCGAATCGTACAAAATATTGATGGGTGTTCAACTAAGAGGTAAGACTATAGGCATAGTCGGAGCTGGGCACATCGGCTCTCGTGTCGCAATGATTGCTAGAGGGTTCGGAATGAATATCCTACTGTACGATCCTATCCTTCTGCCGACTCATGTCGAACAGTTCGGCAGAGCGGTTGAACTCGACGAATTGCTTAGAGAATCTGACGTTGTCTCAATTCATGTTCCTTTGACAAATCAAACCCTCCGCATGTTTGCGGCTGACCAGCTCAAAATGATGAAGAAGAGTGCCGTTCTCGTCAACACTTCTAGAGGAATGGTAGTGAATGAACCTGATTTGATACGAGCGCTCAAGGAGAGACAGATCGCAGCTGCGAGTTTGGATGTCCAAGCACATGAGCCCTTACAGCGAGATGACCCACTCCTTGAGCTTGACAACGTGGTTGTGACACCACATATTGCCTCTATTACCAAAGAGGCACAAGAGTACTGCGATCACTTGGTCCAAGAGGAAGTAATTCGGTTCGTCAAACGAGAACGACTACGTTTCGTCGCAAATCCTGAGGTCCTGAGCAGATAGCATGGACCAACTAAGGACCTGAGAGACCACATGCAGTTCCATGGAGTTCCAAGCGACTCAAGAGCTACATACTCAAAGAATCTCAAGAAAGCACTGTCTGAGAGAAAGCTGGACGTGAAAAAGGCATTTCGTTGACTCAGTTTGCTGTTGCTTGGATACTCCACAAGCGGAAAAGCCTAGGCATCAACATAATTCCCATCATTGGAGTATCATCCCAAGATCATCTACTTGAGGATCTCCAAGCACACACACGCGAGACTAGGGGATTTATTGGTGAGAGAGACTTGAAGTTGATGAAGCCTTCCTCTTATCTAATCAATGTGTCCCGTTCCTTCCTAGTTCAGGAGAAACCTTCAGCGAAAGCCCTCAGGGAAGGATGGATCGAAGGTTTCGCGAGCGACGTCTGGTTCAGTTATACCCACGCCTGGGGTTGGCACGCTCCAGTTCTCTCTAGAGAAAGAATCCATCAGATGGACAACGTCATTGTCAGTCTCGACAGATCGTGCGCAGTCAAAGAACTCAAGAATCAGATGATCGACACCGCCGTGGCAAACGTAGTAGCCTTCGCAACAGGGAAGAAATGGGTGAGCCAAGTGAATCTGTAGGAAGAGTACTAGCACGACCGTAGCGAATCTGTTGCTCGGATCACGCGGCATCATGACTCAGTTCGATTGTACCAACTCCGCCTTTGCCTTTTCCATTGCTTTGTCGAGGTCCCGCTGTACGTCGGGATCAAGTTCATTGCACTCATGTTTGGTAAGCAATTCTTCGACCCGCTCTTTGGCAGCACTGACTATATCCTTCGACCCTGCCTTTTCCCAGTCCGGTCTGGAGCGCCTATTGCAGAGTTTTGGCATCATTTGTTCAGTTAGCAGATTCTTTCGAGTATGCTTGTTTGCCAGGAAATGCCCCGAAGGACCGACTTGTCCTATTGTGTTAATTGCAAGCGTCTCTTGGCTGACTTCCATACCCCTCGAAGCCCTGATCAGCATGGCGTAAATCTCACTATCGATGACGAGCTGTTCATAACTAACAGTTACATCTGATTCAACGGCACCAGTTACCCCCAGCAAGTTTGCTCCAGCGAGAACCGCTGGCATGGCAACAATTGCTTTCTCGAATCCAGTTTGTTCATCCAACACCATTGAATCTGTTCCAAATCCAAGGACCTCTGTAGGCATTTCATATCTTCTGGAAACTTGTACGTGCGCAGCACACATCAAGCCGGCTTCAACAGCTCCGACCGCTGCCCTTCCAGTTCTCATATCCATGGGACAAGGAAAGGCGGATGCGATCACGGAATTCCCAGGATTCAAAAGTTGAACTACGAAGTTCTCAATCAAACATTCAGCATTCATTTGTGCTACCGTTCCGGCAAGAGTGACAGGACTAGTTGCGCCAGCAAGTGGACAGGGACCGAGCCAGATAGGCAAGCCTGCTTTGGCAGCCGTCAACAATTGACGCAACACATCTGCAGAGAACGTAAGTGGACTTGTCGGAGAGACATAGACGCTGAGTATCGGCCACTTTCTAAGTTGGCCATCCGTCACGATCTCCGCAAGCTGAATCATGTGTTCGAGGTTTCTTTCGCTATATGCGATGACTTCCAAAGGTTTCTCGGTGTTCCTTAACATTCGATCGAATGCACATAGGTCTGCAATTTCTGGAGGAACATCGCTAGGGAAAACAATTTGCTCGCAGACATGCACGGGCAAGCTGTCGACCAGCCTCACTAATCGCACCAGGTCTCCGGTTTCGGCTAATCGAACCGTTCTCGCCTGCGGATCTATGACGTGTGTATTGCCTCCCGCAGAATGAAAAAATGTTCTGCCAGAAAGCAACTCAATGTCATTGGACTTGTTCCTTCCACACAGTCGGATTGACTTTGGGGCTTTGTCGATCGCTTCTTCAATTAGCCTAGGCGGAACCTTGACGATTCCCTTGGAGTAGTCAACAAACCCGCCTGCTTCCGAAATGACTTCAAGGATTGTATTGTCATGAATCCTTGCGCCAATTTTCTCTAGGATTTCCAGTGACGCCTGATGTATGAGTTCTGCCTCGTTCGGAGTTAAGATGTCAAACATGTTACATCAAGGTACAATGGCAGGCTCTCCATAACCTGTTATAAGATTTCTCCACGTTCTTGCCACGTTGGCTACTCAACGACCACCGCCAGGGCCCTAAAAGGCATGGAAAAGCACGGCATAGTCAAGAAGGAAGTCCTCAATGAACCGAACCTTACGTGGGACCTTTCGAAGCAAATCGATCCGATTCCTGAAAGCAGCTTCTCTCTAGACAACATGGCTCTAGGATGAGTGAGTTCTACGAGAGAATCGAGCCGAAGCACGGGACCAGTAGAGCCACCATTGCCGTCGCCCGCAAAATGTTATCGATCATGCACGTGATTCTGACGCGTAATGAGCCGTACTAATCGGGTATGAAACTATGACGATGCGCCGGACTGGTTTCATACGTTCGGATTGCATGCGAGGTGGACCAGTTTCAGCGAGGGGTGCGAGTGTATTATGTTGCGCCAAGGCTCATCACCAATAGGGATGATCCAGTACTCTCCATGCTCAACCATATACATCCGGTTCACAAACGTATTTGAGGCTCACGCGTCTTGTGCCTTGGAGCGGATTTGACGAGGACAATCGAAGTGAACCTACCTAGAGAGGAAAACGAAGATGCGAGATCAAATCACGCCAAGTTCCGGTGGGGCTTCATACCAACTGTTGTCTAGGCATCGACTCTGGCCCGTTGCGAGATAATTAGAATGAGGCCCCTTCCTCAAGGAATAATACGTGCCATCTGCTGACCCTTCCACTATCGCTTGAACATCTCGGCAAGGGTCTCTTCCACAACAATCAAAGTCTTATCAATGTCTTCAACGGTATGAGCGGCTGAGGTATACAACCGGCCCTTAGTTGGATGAAGTCTGACGCCCTTCTCGAGGCAGCCCTTTCTAAATCTTTGATAATCAATCCTATTGACCTTCAAAGTGTCTCTATAATCATTCATCCCTTCCCGAACGCCAAACGCAAGTGCGCCAATGGATGCGAGACTGTCGGAATAGAGAGCAATCCCCCTCCTCTTGGATATCTTCCGTATTCCATCAGCCAGCCTCTTTGTTGCCGTAGCCATACGCTCGTAAGTACCAGGTTTTTCTAGCTCCCTTATTGTCGCTCTGCACGCAGCAATACAGATGGGGTTGGCGTTGAAAGTTCCAGCAGGATGCACATCGCATTTCATTATTTCTCTCTTTCCGGCGACACCAGCCATTTGAAAACCTCCTGCCACTGCCTTACCAAAGGTACAGAGATCTGGAATTACCTTGTAACCCTCCTGGGCTCCGCCCAGACTTACCCTGAAGCCCGTGATCACCTCATCGAAAATTAGGACGATACCATTTTCTTCCGTTATTTTCCTCAATCCATTTAGGTAGCCGGGCTTCGGAAAAATTGGTGGATCACAATTGCACATTATTGGTTCCGTAATTATTGCTGCTATTTCATCTCCTTCCTTTCTTATCGCCCGCTCCACCACTTCCAGATCATTCCAAGGAAGCACTATGATATGTTCAGCCGCGTCTTCGCGCTGACCAGCACTAGCCAGAATTTTCCAAGGTCTGTTTCTGGGGCCCATCATTCTCAGCGAGTCCGGCTGGTAGCTTATCATCTCTTCGTCAGACCAGCCGTGATAATGACCCTCGAATTTGACTACCTTATCTTTGCCTGTGAATGCCCTCGCCAGTCTGAAGCTCAGCATATTTGCCTCCGTGCCGGTACTTTGATAGCTTACTAAATCCGCACAGGGAATGATTTCAACTAATTTCTTGGACACTTCGTTTAGAAGTTCAAACGGGGCCGCAAACTGCGATCCTCTGCCTATTTGTCCTATCACCGCATCATTGACACTAGGCGGGCAATAACCTAGTATCATCGGCCCGAACCCACCAATGTAGTCAATGTATTCATTGCCATCAACGTCATACACCCTGGACCCACTTCCTCGTGCAATGTAGATCGGATATTCCTCAAATTCTCCCTTGTGTAAAGAACTAGCAACTCCTCCGAGCAAGGACTTTTTTGCAGCCTCGAACAGGTCTTTTGATCTGCTCGTCTTGAATATCTTGGACATACGTGTCTCAGCTCCCAAAACTCGTGAGCTCTCTAGTCGCTCTGTCCTAGTCCTCCCACCTAAACAGGATCATGCGGCCCAGATATGTGGTTCGAATTCGAATTCTCCGCGCGAGTCAGGGGGTTCAAATCCAGTCGGCCGCACCAACTTCCGATCAGGCCATTGGCAGTTGGCGAATCCCTCGCGGTCTTTGAGCGGACATTTCCCTTTGTGCGGGTCGAACCAAGTATCCGTACGATCATTTTGCGCATCATTCCGTATTTCTGTGGCGAACGACATGACGGGGGATATCCCGGGAAATTCATAACGGGCTTTCTGGTAGAAGTAGTCGTATCCTGCTTTGAGGTAGAATTCAATTTCGTCGTCTACAGAAGTGATCTTGCGCCCCAGGAATCGCTCTTGCACGGGCAGGTCCACCATCAACTCCATCGTCGGAAGGCGGTCCCCTTCCTTGAAGTTGAGCGCCTTCACGATGCGGGTATAGTCGGGTTCTTGCTCGGCTACGTACATCTACGTACATCTTCCTTCTGTGGTTGGCTTGTTGAATATTTCATTCTTTCCTTACCAGGCCTACGCCGGACAAGCACTAACTACGCGCTCCGCAAGTGGCACAGAACTTGTGACGATTGGACTGAACCATTTAGGGATCGTTTTTGGAATTCGTCTCCACTTCCTCACATTAGTTGTGCCATCTCAAGGATTGTCCGAAAACTTCTGTGCGTCAAGGGAGAGAAGAAGAGATGCTTTCTGACATTCCCAAGGCAGGCCCTAGCCGCGTGGATGGACTACCTCGTCTACAACTGCTTTCAGAGCACCTCCGAAGCCCCCGGAAACCGTGATGATAAGTGCGCCCGGCTCTCGGCGCGAATCGAGGTGATAGTTTGGCTGTTCCAAGTCCAATCCATGAAGTATTGGGCAGGTACAAGCGACAAAGGTACAGAACATGTAACTTATCGGAAGGGGATCAGCGACAAGGTCAGACATGAGCTCCACGTCAGATAGTCAATGGCCTCAACGATTCTGTCTGGGTATCCGAGTTCCTTCAAGCGTTCGAGAGTTACATCTGTTTCCTCAACGATGTCATGCAAGACACCGACAATGCGTTCTTCCTCAGACTCTAGCAACTCCTGGTATACAGGCGCAAAACTGGAAAACTGTCTGGCAGTGGTGGACGCAGGGCGCAAGTATGGACGTTATCCCATAAACACACGCGACTAATGCGACAGTTCAACGGGATATCGTCAGCTACTGGAGAAGCGTCTTCACCGTCGGCATTATTAGGAAGCATGAGAAATCGTCCTATTCTGGGCAAGCCGACTTGTACGATTTCATTGTGAAAGGCGGGTTACTTGTTGATCCCGCCTATGGTATCAATGAAGAGATGGATGTGGCAGTCCAGGATGGGAGAGTGAGTGCAGTTGAGGCTAGGATCCCGCAAGAGCAAGCCACCCGCGTCCTAGACGCGTCAGGAATGATTGTAACTCCAGGTTTGGTAGATATTCACACTCACACGGCTTTGGACTTGGTGAGGCTAAGTGTCGACCCCGAACAGGCGTGTTTGCTAAGGGGGAGTACCACCGTCGTGGATGCTGGCTCTACGGGGGAACTCAACTACAAGCCGTTCAAGGAACTCATAATGAAGACCTCCAGACCACGCATTCTAGCGTTTCTCAACATTGAATCATTGGGTATGATCGAATTTGTAGATTCGCCTCCTTCATACAGCGATCAGAAGTGGTCGGAGCTGCTATGCGCCTTCGACGAGGTCTACGCCCCGCTCTTCATCAACATAGACAATACGGTCAAGATGATCCAGGCAGAGCGCGACGCTATTGTCGGAATAAAATGGGCACACCACGGACTGAAGGGTTTGGCGATCGCTAGAGAAGCCGCAGACAAGGCGGGCTGCAGACTGATGATAGAGAAGCAGCACGTGCCAGAGTCACTCAAGTACGTGAAGAAAGGCGATATTGTCACGCACATCTACCTGCCCGTCGCAGATCGTTACGGAGCAACGAGTTTCCAGGAATTCTGCCCAGAATTGTTCGATGCAGTCAAGCGGGGCGTTCTTCTGGATGTTGGGCACGGAAAAGGAAGTTTCTCTTGGAAACTAGCCGAGCTCGCAATGAAGGAAGGACTCAAGCCTTACACCATTAGTACGGACCTTTGGGTGGGAAACCTGAACGGCCCCGTATTCGACATGCCAACCACGATTGCGAAGTTTCTTCATCTTGGCATGACCCTAGAGGAAGTTGTCAGGGCCAGCACAGCCAGCCCGGCCCTCGCGATTGGCAGATCAGGCGAAATCGGAACTCTGAAACCTGGAGCGTGTGCCGATATAGCGGTCTTCAAACTCCAAGACGGAAAGTTCCCCTTGGACGATTGCTACGGTGAAGGACGCATAGCAACTCGAATGCTTACACCTACTCATGTGGTTCGCGGTGGAGACACCATATTCTGAAGCCAAATGATGAGCCGCCTATCCTGATTAGAGACGCCTCAAGCCTTTGCTGTTGATGCTAAAGACTGAAGCTAGTGCAGGGAGTCTCTCTTTCAGTGTGGAATCACTTTCTTCCCGAACATGTGAATCGTTATGGCGGGGTTGTAGCCCCAGTCGCCGAAGATGAAGTTAGTTGCGCCGACTTCCCTGAATTGCTCGACAAAGTCGATGAACTGCCTCAGGGAAGAGAATAGACAGGTTTTCTCTCTGATTAGTCGTCACTGACTTTGCCGGCCGAGGCCTGGATCTTCCTTGGGTCTCTCTCGTCTGGGAGCAGTGAACCGGCGGAGGTCACTCTATACTTCGACACCAATCTCTTGAGGTTACCATAACCCCGGTCAAGGTAGACGCTCTTGTCCATTCTTGCCGGATCCTTGCCGGCGTTTCTCGCCGCCTCCTCAAAGTACGATAGTACTGATTTCTTCACGTACTCCGGAGATCCATACGTCATCAGGTGATCTCCGTACTTGCCTGCGAGAGCAGCGGACTTTGGACCAAACGCCGAGAAATAGATTGGGATCGTCTTTGTTGGTTTGTCGTAGGCATAGATGCCTTTCATCTTGTAGTCTGCCTTGGCACCTGGCGTATAAACTACGGTAGTCCCAGCTTTCGTTGCAGCTGTTGGATCAAGCCCGTCCAGTCCCGCTGGATGCCATCCAATAATTTTGAGATTGCCCAGTCTCTCAAAGAGAGATTCATCAAGCCATTCATACCAAATGATAATTCCATCTGCATCTCGCCCTGCTTCCAGCAATTCGTCTCTAGTCAGCGGCCTGTTGTCAGGATTCTTCTCACACGTGGCTACAGGCTCTATGACCTTGATTGCGTCATCACCGTATGGTCCAAAGCTACTATAGGCACAATCGACCTTCGGCCTGCAACTCAATTGGTTCACTCAGAATCTCTGATCACCAGTTCGGTGGCTTTCCGGCTGAGATTTGCCCGAAGCCCCAGTTGCATTAATCAGTGTTGTCGTTTGTGATTCTTTCGACACTTCAATTAGAGCGTTCGGCCCAATCCGTCGTCTTTCAATCAAATCGATATGGATTGTCAGGTTCCCTAACCCATGAGGATCTACTCCATACAAGCTCGCTTTGATCAAGGAGCTTGCAACAACACTCGCCTCCTCTGGAGTTGCTCCTGCTGCTCTCAACATACGCTCTGAAACTCGGGTTAGTTTGTCAGAATCAAAAACAGGCACTCAAGAACACGCCCTACAGTGTGATCTCAAAAATCGCTGCGGATTCTCCGCACAAGTTCTCTTGTTAGTGGAAGAGTAGTTTTTTCCATGACCTCCGTCATAGCTATGATGTTCTCTTCGGGTACAACATTTTCAGTAGACGCGATAAGCATTAGTCTATCGCCGGGAATCATCAGCTCCAATTGTTCTAGGAGATACCTCTTCACGGCTTGAGGATTAGGCCCCATTAAGGTCGAAATGGCCGCTGGAAAGTTGATGAAGATAATCTTGTTCTTCCATAGAGCGAGAGCCTCATCGATGGGAAGATCTCCCATCGGGGGCAATGTGAACGCTTCTATTACGTCAAGCTTAGATTCTCCAATCAAATGCGCGAGAACTCTCAATCTTCCGTCCATATGGTTAGCAAGGATCTTGCCTTTCGGATGGATAATTTCAGCGCACCTTGCATATGACGGCAGATAGTATTTTTCGAACATTGAAGGACTAACCAGAACGCCATCTATGTTGCCCCCATATGCTACTATCTCACAGGGGGAATCTGCGGCGATCGGGAATAATTCCTTCTCATATTTCTCCTCAAGAATCTCGCAAATCTCTTCGATCGTTTCCCTATTGCTGGCCAAATCTTTGTAGAATCGTTGCCAATGCACCCACTCGACGAGCAATCTCTGCAAGGGTTCATATGGTAGTTCCGTAACAACTATTCCATCATCTCCCAAGCGTCTTGTTTGATCATCAATAGCGTAGTTGTAGGGTTCATAGCGGATATTCTCCACCATGAACTTCAATACCTCATAATCTTCAGGTCTCTTAACTAGAAACTCTTTCCTTCGCGGAATCACCCCCTTCCAGTCCTGTCCACGTCCGTACGCTACACCATACCCAATACCATGAACTAATATCTCAGTAACGCTTCCGACAGGAGTATTGTAGGTATTAATGAGTTTGTTTTCTTCATTTCTTGTCACGATTTCAACGTTGGGCATCGATTCTAGGTAGCATGGTCTGTAGCAGTAGATACCCATGCCTCTGTTTCTGGCCTCTCTTTCTTTCTCTCCTCTACGAAGATGGTGATCATAAATCACGAAGGGCAGCCTGTCAGGAAGACCTCCCCGGAGCAACGTTAGTATCCTTTCTCTAGGCTTCATCAGTCGAATCCCTGCTTGTTTTCCGCCCATTCAAGACATTTCTCGACGCCTTTGAGAGGGTCCACTGCTTGGTAATCCGCCCCTATCAGCTCTCCGAACTCACGCGTAGTCGGGGCACCCCCGATGATTGCTTTGACTTTTTCTCTGAGCCCGGCATTTTTCAAGTCCCTTATGATTTCCCCCATCATTACCGCTGTGTGAGTCATCAGTGCGGACATAGCCAGAATCTGAGGTTTATGCTCCTGAACCGCACCCACAAAATCCCCTCGGGAAACGTCAACACCTAGATCGATCACATCAAATTCCCGAGACTTCAGAAACATTACTACAATATTCTTTCCAATATCGTGGATGTCACCCTCAACAGTTCCGATAACCACTCTTCCTCTTTGTTTGACTTTCTCTCGAGCCAAGTAAGGACTAAGCGCCAAGAGCGCTTCTTCCGCGACTTCCCCAGCAATTATGAGCTCGGTCAGGAAGTACTCACCATCTGAAAATTTTTGACCTACCATCTGCAGACCCTTTGATATCCCGTCTGTCACAATTTCGGCCGGCGATAGCCCAGCACTTAAGGCATCTTTTATTGTCTCATTGACACACTTGGAATCAAGGCCACCAACACAATCTCGCAATCTATCCAGCAAAGTCTCTCTTTGCAACATAATGATCCCAAGCCATCGGTGCGTGATTTAAGAGTTATTCGACACAGCACATGCATCCAGCCAATTGTTCTAGTAGTGTGCCTGCCAATTGGTAACATCTTCCCGATCGTTGCCTTTCGCATGAAACGTCTGCCGCGCCAGCGTATATCAGGATTTTAGGATCTGGTCTTGAAAAAGGAACTTCTCGTGGACCCTTTGCATACTCTATGTGCAGCTAGCTGCCCTCTCTGAATGGGGGAGGGATAATTTCAATCTCGATTGTGCAACCTATGAAGCTCATCGTAGATGAGTAGTCGGATCGAGTGATAGGCTTGGATCGCCCAACCTCCGATTAGCTATGCGAACATACCAGCTTTTCTCTTCTCAGCAACGTGCGACGAGAGAACCCAGGCTAGACATATCAAAGCGATAGGCAACATTGCCAGAAAACGAGATGTTTCAAAGATAAATGGATATTTCCAGCCTCTAATCTTCCTTTGGAACAATGGGTTCTTCGGAGAACGCTGATAGCTATGCTTGATGATTGAATTAATCAGCATCTCTTTTCTTTCTGTAGACAAATTCTGGGAAACGTCTTAACACATCGGTCAACTGGATAAATTCTTCTTCGTCGATGGGCAGGTAGGGCTTTCTAGTGTAACGTTTGGTTTCCAAGAAACCGGAAGCTTCAGTCAAGGCTTTATCACCTACAGCGTTTGCAGCGTGGCGGTCATATACCTGTGCGGCAGCTGTAAACGCGTAGATTCTCTTCTCAATAGCGATGGCTTCATCCCACTCTCGCTTAACACAGTGATCATAAAGTCTTAGGATAAGATTGGGGGCCAGGTATATCGCGCCACTGTAAGAGCCTTTTGCTCCAATCATCATGGCGTGCGCAAGAAAACGATCATCTCCGACGAAGTGGCTTAGCTCAGGAGTTTCCAACACAAGTTCCATCCACTCGTCGAAATTCGAAGACATGAACTTCGTTCCCACTAGATTCGGGACTTCGTCTGCCAGTTTCCTATATTGTCGACCTTGCAGACTGTTTCTCTCCCTCTCAGATCTGTAATGTATTAATGCGAGGTCAGGACATGCATCGCTTAGGTCCTTGAAAAACTGAAGGACTTCCACACTGTTGAGGGGATGCCAGAAGGGAAGTGCCACCTGTACACCCATGATTCCTTTGGTCTGAGCATATCTCGCCCTTTCAATCACGTTCTGGGTGTTTATCCAAGTGCATCCCACTTGAGTCATGATCTTCCTTCCCTCCGTAGCACGAACGAAAGCATCTACCATTCTCTTGAATTCATCGAACTCTAAGGCATAGAACTCGCCGGTGCCTCCTGTAGTATACACTCCATGTATGTTAAGCTCACAACACCTGATTACGTCCTTTACAAAAGTTGCATCATCAAAAGTACCATCTCTACGAAAGCTCGTCGGTACTCCCGCCCATATTCCTTTCAAGTTTTCTCTTGTGATCATCAAAGCGTTTCCCTTACCTTGATATTCATAACGCAGATTGATTTGAAGGTTTGGCATCAGTTCTTTGTGCCAAGTCAAGCGAAGATCTCCATACAGGGTCATTGTGAATGCGTCGCCTGCAATCGGAAACAAATTCTCAATGCAGACATTGCCGGGAACTATTTCCAGTGGATCTGATCGGAACCAGGCTATGCGAACGATTGGCTCATATCCAATCTCTCGAGATGAAAGCTGGAGATATTGCATATTTTCGACTATGGAACGGATATGACATTCGATGTAGTGGGCTGATGTGGATGCTGACCGATGGCGTTCCGTTCGTTTTGTTGGGGGCTATGCTGGGCATGTTCGTTGCGGCATCATCTGTAGGGAATCCAGGGAGATTTGGGCGAACGAAACGTATCCGTGCAGCTAGCAGCATTCGAATTCAGAGTTCAGATGATGATGGGCGCATCTGACCATGTGCGTACCACAAATGGAGATACAGTATCCTCTGTGGGAAATGCTAGCAGATTTGACCGAACGAAACATGCAAGCCTGTGCTTTCAAGGAGTTTCTCAAGATACCTAAGAGAGAATGGCAAAGTCCACGGAGAGTGGTTCCCGAAGTGACTCGATTACGACCTCATCTCATCATACTCCTAATCGTGATCGCTTGTTCTACGATAGTGCCAGAGATTAACGCTCAATCCCAGACTGGTTCAAATCCCATTGATGATTTCTTCAACGAGATCGTTTGCCTTTTCAAATCGCTGTTTGGTCAAGGGTGTTCATCAGCGATTGTGGGACCAACTGTCGGATCGGTGTCAGGGACGGTAGTAGGCTGCCAGTCGGTAACATCACAGTACACGACCACGATAAGCCCATTGTAAACGGGGTCTAGTATTTTGTGGTCCCACCGAAAATTTGTGGTGGGGCCGGTGGGATTTGAACCCACGGCCTCCCGGGCTCTCGCATACACGGTCCCGAGCCGGGTATCATACCATGCTAGACAACGGCCCCAAGTGCCGTAACAGAGCCTCAGTCCCTAATTCTATCTTTCTCTCGAACCACAAGCTCGGAATGACGAATGCTTCAGACCGAGCGACTCACTTCTTGTCCGTCTTGAAGATTAGCCAGTTCTTGTCTTTGGTTCTCACGAGTCCATAATTACCTTCGAGTTTTCTGCCATGGAAGATTAGTGAGATCGTGGTCTCTGTCCGTTTGGTGAGATCGAAGGTTCCTTCGTCCCAGATCTCAACTTTGCCGGCGCCGTACTGTCCTTCAGGTATCGTTCCTTCGAAGTCAATGTAGTCAAGCGCGTGATCGTGTACGGCGACCGCGAGGCGTTTCACACCTGAGGTTTCTGGTGGGCCCTTGGGGACAGCCCAGGATTTGAGCACGTCGTCAAGCTCCAGACGGAGGTCATAGTGAAGTGTCCGAGCTGCGTGCTTGTGCACAACGAACCTTGGCAATTTGTCCTGAATTCCTGAAACGGTCAGGAACGATCTGTGAGAACCCTACTTGATGTAGCTGTCGGTGGATCTGTCAAAGTCAGTGATCAATTCAACATTGTCCGAGTGTTCCTTTAAAGTGGGTTCACCGACCCCTGGGAATATGACCGCCGGGCCTCTGTGCGCGATCTCGGTGGCTGGATGATCGGCCCCCAAATTGTCCTTGGAAACCTCGAAGACCAATTTCCTGACTTGTGCTTCGTCGATGTAGCCTAGCGAGTGGAGATACTCGTGAAGGAGGATCGAGTAGACGTACGAGTTGATCTGGCGAATGGTTCGAGCCGAGCGTGTGACGGCGTCAAGCGCTCTCTTGTTCATGACAATTCCGTTCGTGCCGACGCCATGGAATGCTCCTATTTGTTCAGGGAGTTCGGCGAGGTAGAGCATCAAACCTGATCGCCTCTGCCCCAACGAATGCTCTACTGTCTTCTTCACAATCTCGAAGACATCGCCGAAGTTCTTGCAGAGATCAAGTTGCTTGACCGTATCTGTCGTTAGTCTCACACCCAGTCTATTCTCGGTCGAGGAGGATTGAACTTCCCATGTCTTCTCACTATCAGCTCGAGCTTCCTGTTCCTGAAGACCGCTTTCGCTGTATCGGGATCAACTCGGAAAGGCAGAGGAATCTCCTTCACCCATGATCCTGTAGGAGTGTTGACCGATAGAGTGAGAGAGTTCTCGGCACAGTGGAGGCTTAGGTCTTTCTTGTCTGCTGATGGCAACTCTACGATTACTCTCGCATTTCCTTCCTCGGTTGAAACCCTGACTTGCGGCTCCTCGAAGTCCTTGTTAGGCTGATCTGCCTCACTGCCATTCCGTGGATCTATCGGAGTCGTTTCATCTCTGAACATTTGGTTGGGTACGCCCTGATTGTAGCTCGAAGCCGCGATACGGAGACGGGGCTTGCCCTCATGGAATTCGATTGGCCGCTTCCAAAGTCGTTTGGGAAATTCAAATTCGATACTCATGCGGTCTTCATCTATCATTCTCTGTTTTCCTCCAATACTCGCCGGACTCTCTCCACGAACGCCATGTATTCGCAGAAGATCTGCCTGCCAACCTGTGTGAATCCGTATGTGTCGTCCTCCAGTTCATCGATCAGTCGGTGAGTGAGCAGAGATGCGACATTCTCGTAGACGAGTTTCGGGTTGATCTCCGTCCGATAGTGTCTTTTGCCGTACGGCCTCTCTAGCAAGGGCACTAACATGCGGACTCTGGTCTCATTTCCCAAGAGGCCCATTATCTCCAGCGCTTCACGGAATGTTCTATCAATAGCTCGTTCGCGCCAGTGAAGACGCTGAATCTCGATCTTCCCTGATCCGACTGCTTCTGGAAATCGATCAGCAATTTCGCCGGTGTCGATTCTTGATGGAAACAGTAAGATCGCGTTTGCATTTTCCGCGTCTTCCACCAGCTCTAAGCTCTGGAGCAGGTTCTCGTTGACTGGGCCTGTTTCACAGAATACGAGATTCATGTTGTCGCGATCTATCCCACAGACATCAACATCGAGGTCGCGCTCCGTCTCTGGAATCGTCCTCAGGGTTACTGAGACGAATGTCTCCTGAAGACCTCGTTGGATCATTGACCCTGCGGCATGGAACTTCTCTAGCATATGGAGTTCATTCTCGTCTGTTTCGGAGCTGAAGGCCTCTCTGAAGGCCATGTAGTCTAGCATGTGGACTGGCAGGACTCTGGCGATCCTTGCGGAGTCGAGTACAGCGAGTCGCAACGTCCATCGTTTACCATAGGTAACATCTCGGGAATATAAGTCGTTACATGAAGTAACAGAAAGCGCGGGCAGGCCTCACTTTAAGCCTCCAAGGACGAGCGATATCAGAGTCATCCGTGTAAGAAGGCCGTACCATACCTGCTTGAAGTACTTCGCATGAACTGTCCCGTCAACGTCAGGGCTGATCTCGTCGACCCTGGGAAGAGGATGCAAAACGATCGCGTCTGCCTTTGCTGACGCCAGCTCTGTCGCACCGAGCCTGTACGATCCTTTCACTTTCTCGTACTCCGCAAGGTCCGGGAACCGCTCCTTCTGGATTCGCGTCATGTAGATGACGTCCAGATTCGGCAATACCTTGGTGAGGTCCGTGCCCTCTTTGACATGGATCCTCTTCTCAACCTCTACGAGCACGTCTCTTCGCATACGTAGCTGTTCGGGAGCAATCAGATGCAGCGTTACGTCGTACTGTGCGAGCGCGTAGGCGAGCGAATGAACCGTTCTCCCATACCGAAGATCCCCGATAAGCCCGACTGTGAGTCCGTCGATTGTTCCCTTCTCTCGCTTCATCGTGTACAGATCGAGCAGAGCTTGGGTAGGGTGTTCCTCGGCGCCGCTACCTGCATTGATCACGGGCACAGACGCGAACTCGGCTGCAAGCCGGGCGGCGCCTTCGAGCGGATGGCGTATCACTAGTGCATCCGCGTAGTTTTCGATGACTCTAACGGTGTCCGCGAGATTCTCTCCTTTCTCGACTGAGGAGGCTTTCGGATCCGCGAATCCGACACATGTTCCGCCGAGTCTGTACATGGCTGACTCGAAGCTGAGCCTCGTGCGGGTGCTGGGCTCAAAGAAGGCGGTGGCTAGGATCTTGCCGCGAAGCATGTCGGAGCCTTTTCTCGCCAATGGTTCAACCTGGTCGGTTGTCTTGAGGATGTGGTCGATCTCTTCGCGTGTGAAGTCTCTGATCGATACGATGTCCTTTCCAGCGAACTCCACTCGAGCCACCTATGCAACTAAGCCGTGGGTCTGGTAAAGAATCTAGCGTCAACTCGGCGGCTGTTACA
>Ga0315280_10000986_pt1 | contig 50776 bp, 43 predicted proteins | sample YL17G06_40_MG_FD_203697 | JGI IMG/M metagenome (GOLD analysis project Ga0315280, IMG submission 203697) | Sediment microbial communities from Yellowstone Lake, YNP, Wyoming, USA - YL17G06_40 | ecosystem: Environmental > Aquatic > Freshwater > Lake > Sediment | place: USA: Wyoming | collected... | reverse complement strand
TGGGAGGAACGCCGCAAGGTCGATGAACTGAAGCAGGCCGCAAGGTCTTGTAAGTAACGCATCGGCAGGGGCTTATGCAAGGGGCTCTCGCGCGGCGGCAGGCCGCTCGCGTTGCGCAAAGTTGCCGGAAAAAAGCGCCCGCCCCGGTTCAGGCGGCCGAGGCGGGCAGGCCCAGAATGGAAAGGAGGCATCAACCTTATCGGCCGGTTCGCCCATTCGCTTGAGCCGGAAAACCCTTTTCGAGACTCCGCGAGCGCTTGCAGCGGAGAACCTGTCCAAAAAACCGCAGGTCAGGCATATTTATCGTTCCGCGCTGGAACCGCTCAGTATTTCCTCAAGACCCCGATGACCACGCCTTGAATGCGAACTCCGTCCGGGTCCACGTAAATGGGCCGCATGGTCGGGTTGGCCGGCTGGAGGCGGATGCGGTCCGGCTCGCGGTAGAACTTCTTGAGGGTGGCGTCGCCGGTGTCGAGAAGTGCGACCACGGTCTCGCCGTCGCGGGCGTCGAATCGCTTCTCGACGATGATGTAGTCGCCGTCGCGGATCTGCTCGTCGATCATCGAGTTGCCGCGCACCTGGAGGACGAACGTCTCGCCCAGCCGGCCGCGAAAAAGGGCCTCCAGGTCCAGCACCTCGGCCTCTTCGATGGCCTCGATGGGCTGGCCGGCGGCAATGCGGCCCACGAGCGGCAGGACGGTCATCTTGCCCTTCAGTTCCGGTGCCAATTCGATGCCGCGGCTTCGCAGGGCCTGCCGCCTGAGGGCGCCCTTGGCCTCAAGCGCCTCGATGTGCTCGAAGACCGTAGGCCGCGACACGCCCAGGCGGTCCGCCATCTCCTGCATCGTGGGCGCGTAGCCGTTCTCCGCAAAGTAGTCGCGGATGAAGTTCACGATCTCGAGTTGCCGGGGCGTGAGGTTCACGGTCTTGCCTTTCATTCATTTTGATATGCCCGGCCCGCTGTTTTTCGGACGGGCCGGAAGCGCATGTTGCGCTGTGGTATTAATAACGCACCCACGCGGTCGTTCGCCGCGGCGAATCTTCGACCTTCGGCTCGCCGCCAAACTCCGCCGCCGATGTTTCAGTTTCGCGGCCGCTACTCATCCATTTGCCGTTCAATCCGCAAACCGAAATCCGCAATTGAAGGAAGGGGAGGGCCGGGGCGCCCCCCAGTTCGGTGCCCCGGACCCTCGAGTCCTTGCGCCGCCGAGTGGGGGCGGCGACGCATCAGACGGACGGCAGCGGCCGGCCGGGCAACCCGGACGAAGTGTGTGGGGGACACTTCGGCCCGGGCCATGTGTGCCCGGCCCGGCCGTGCGGTCAACAGCCGGTCGTGGGGATGGCCGCCCGCGGGGGAGGCGAACATGAGAGTCTCTCGTCCTGGGCGCCCCGAGCAAACGGGTGAGGCGGGCGGGCTGAGGAGGGCACGGGATTCCCCTCAACCGCGCCCGCGACTCGTCCCGCCATTCTCGCGCTTCGGTCGGCGTTCGGGAGCCGAGGACCGGCCGTCTGTGTCCAGCCGCACAGAGGCGGAGTTTACTTGCACTCCGCCCTGAAGACCGCTATAAGCGTTTCTACGCTTCGGCGACTATTGTCAAAGAGCGCCTGTCTGTCAGCAGCAATCGTACCCTAACGGCGTGCTAACGTCAAGGGGAAAATCGGCAGCGCGGGCCGGAAACTTGGAGATTCCTGGGGCAGACAACCCTAACTTGATCCTAACATATTGTGGTCGCCGAGGTTACGACGCGGGTCCTTTTGTGGAGTGCCCGAAGATTTTTTTGGAAGGAGCGCTGTTTCCAGATGCTCGACACCAACCCAATCGTGGCGGATCGGGGCGCGCGGCTCCGGCACGAACTCCGGCGCCTCCGCATCCAAGGCCTTCTCGTCACGAACCCTGTGGATGTAGGCTATCTGTCTGGCTTCACGGGCGAGGACAGTTGGCTCCTCGCCGGTGCCGGCAAAGGGTGCCTCATCACGGACTTTCGGTACGCCGAGCAGGCCGAAGCGGAGTGCCCGAACTTTACGCTGGTGGTGCGGCGGGCCGGCCTGGTCGAGGCGCTCGCGCCGGCTGTCCGCCGCAAGGGAATCAAGCGTCTTGGGTTTGACCCGGATGCAACGACCGTCTCGCTTCTATCGCGGCTGCGGAAAGGCCTCAAAGGCATTCGGCTGGTGCCGGCGCCGCAAGTCGTCGGCGGGCTTCGGATGCGCAAGGACCGGTCCGAGCAGCAGGCCATCCGGCAAGCGGTCGGCGTGGCCGAGGAGGCCTGGGCCGCGTTCCGGGCCGCCGTCCGGCTCGGGATGAGCGAGGCCCGCCTTGCGGCTGAACTGGATCATCAGATGCGCCTGGCCGGGGCGGAAGGTTCGTCCTTCCCGACCATCGTCGGGGTCGATGCATCGGCCTCGAAGCCTCACCATCACCCTGGGCCCAAACGCCTGCGGCACGGTTCGGTGCTTCTGGTGGATTTCGGGGCGAGGGTGGGCGGATACGTGTGCGACTTGACACGGGTGCTTTTCGCCGGTAAAATCCCGCCTCACGCCCGGAAGGTTTATTCCCTGGTCTACGAGGCCCAGGCGGCCGGTATTGCCCGGGTCAGGCCGGGTACTGTATTGTCGGAGGTCGACGCGGCCGCGCGGCGAGTTATCGCCGAGGCCGGTTTCGGCGAGCAGTTTCAGCACGGGCTTGGCCACGGCATCGGCCGCCTGGTGCATGAGGGGCCGTCCGTGGGGCCACGCGATGTCAAAGGGCGGCTCGAACCGGGCATGGTCATCACCATCGAGCCCGGCATTTACCTGAGGGGGAGGTTCGGCATTCGTATTGAAGACGACGTGCTTGTCACGGCCAAGGGGCATGAGGTGCTGACGCACGTGGAGAAGGACCTCGACAAGATGGTCCTGTAGGCGTGGCCCCTTTTTCGGCAGGGACCTAACGGGAGAACGCCATGGAACACCAGGGAGGCGCGGAAGGCGGGGGAGGCCGCGGCAAGGTCGACGTCGGGGCCATCCGGCAACTCTTGGCGCTGATGAACGAGCACGGCCTGGTCGAACTGGAGATCGAACAGGATGACCTGGTGGTCCGTCTGCGTAAGGCGGGGGCCGTGACGGCCGCCGTGACGCCCGTGCCGCTCGTGGCGGCGCCGGTGGCGGTTCCGGCGGCGGCGCCGGCCGCGGCGCCCGCAAAGGAGGAGGACCTCCCGACGATCAAGTCGCCCATGGTCGGCACCTTCTATACCGCCCCCAGCCCGGATGCTGAGCCCTACGTCAAGGTCGGCGACCACGTGCACGAGGACACCGTGGTTTGCATGATCGAGGCCATGAAGGTGTTCAACGAGATCCGGGCGGAAATCAGCGGCACGATCGAGAAGGTCTGCGTCAAGAATGCGCAGCCGGTGGAGTTCGGGCTGCCGCTCTTCGTGGTTCACCCGGACTAGGCGGTCCGGACTGACTGCGCGGCGGGCGGTCTTGCCCACCGCGTAAGAGAAGGCGGATGACAGAGTGCGGGCAAGACTGCCCGCCGCGCACGCGTTCACGGAGCGGGGAGAGGGATGTTCTCACGAATCCTGGTGGCGAATCGCGGCGAAATCGCCCTGCGGGTCATCCGGGCCTGCAAGGAGATGGGGGTCGAGGCGGTCGCCGTCTACTCCGAGGCCGACCGCGGGGCAGGGTACCTGGAGTTTGCGGACGAGGCCCTCTGCATCGGCCCTGCGGCGCCGGCGCAGTCGTACCTGAACATCGCCCGGATCGTCTCGGCCGCCGAGGTGGCCGACGTCGATGCCATCCATCCGGGATACGGGTTCCTGGCCGAGAACCCGCACTTTGCCGAGGTCTGCCGCTCGTGCAACATCGGGTTCATCGGCCCGAGCGTCGAGGCGATGCGCCGCGTCGGCGACAAGATCGAGGCCAGGCACCTGGCGAAGCGGGCGAAGGTCTACACCATCCCCGGCTCCGCTGCCGCGCTGGAGAGCGAGGACGAGGCCATCCGCGTCGCACACGAGATCGGGTTCCCGGTGCTCGTGAAGGCGGCTGCCGGGGGCGGGGGTCGCGGCATGCGGGTGGCCCATAACGATATCAGCCTGGTTCAGGCCGTGCGGCAAGGGCGGCAGGAGGCAGAGGCCGCCTTCAAGGACGGACGCGTGTACCTCGAAAAATACATCGATAGCGCGCGGCACGTCGAGGTGCAGGTCCTGGCGGACCATCACGGCAACTGCATCCACCTGTGGGAGCGCGACTGCACGCTCCAGCGCCGCCACCAGAAACTCGTCGAAGAGTCGCCGTCGCCCGCCATCAGCGGCCGGACGCGCGAGAAGTTGTGCGATGCCGCCGTCCGCATGGCCACCGAGGCCAAGTACACCAACGCCGGCACGGTGGAATTCCTGGTCGACCCGCAGGAGACGTTTTACCTGCTGGAGGTGAACGCCCGCATCCAGGTCGAGCACCCCGTGACCGAGATGGTCACGGGGTTGGACCTGGTGCAGGCGCAGATTAGGGTGGCGGCGGGGGAACCGCTGGGCCTGAAGCAGCGCGACATCGTGCAGCGCGGGCACGCCATCGAGTGCCGCATCAATGCCGAAGACTGCATGAACGATTTCCGCCCGTCGCCTGGGCGGCTGGAAAAGTTCCGTGTGCCGGGCGGGCCGGGCGTCCGCGTCGACACGCACTGCTACGAAGGCTGGACCATCTCGCCGCACTACGATTCGATGATCGCCAAACTCATCGTCCATCGTCCCACCCGCAAAGCCGCCATCGCGACGATGAAACGGGCCCTGGCGGAGTTCACCATCGAGGGCCCCAAGAGCACCATCCCCATTCACCTTGACATCATGTCGAACCCGGACTTCAACTCCGCCCGCATCGATACCGGCTGGGTCGAGCGGATCTGGTAACGCAGGCTGGGGCAGCCCCGCGGCTTATCGTTTGGAATGCTGCCGGGGCTGCGGCCCGGCCTGCATGACCGGCCTCACCCTTCCCCCCGCACATAGGCACCAGGGCCCTGGCAGCGTATAATACCCCCCGAAAGGACGGTGGCCATGAAGGGAGCGGCGGGTGCGACGATCCCGGAAAGCGCGGCGGGGCTGCCGACGCTTTGCGGGTTCGAGGACAAGATCGCCCAAGCGATGGCACGGCCCGGGCCGCACTATCTGGCCGAGAGCCGCGTGGACTTCGCCAAAGCCAACAGCGCAGTCGCCATTGCGCTGCACATGCATCAGCCGCTGATCCCCGCGGGCGGCGGCACGCTTGAGACAGCCAAGATTATCAGCAACCTCAAGGACATGATGGACCATCCGGACGTCGGCGACAACCACAATGCCCCGGTCTTCCACTGGTGCTACAAGCGGATGGGCGAGTTTATCCCGCAACTCGTGCGCGAGGGCAAGCGGCCGCGAGTCATGCTCGAATACTCGGGCACGCTGCTGTATGGCCTGCGGCAGATAGGCCTGCGCGACGTCTTCGAGGCCCTCCGGTTGATTACGTGCAACCCGAAGTACCGCGCCTGCGTGGAGTGGCTGGGGATGCCCTGGGGCCACCCGGTCGCTCCGTCGACGCCGGTGCAGGATTACCGGCTGCACGTGCGGGGGTGGCAGCACCACTTTGCGGGCCTTTTCGGGCTGGCGGCGGTGGCCCGCGTCCGCGGGTTCTCGCCCTCCGAGATGGCCCTGCCCAATCATCCCGACGTGGCGTACGAGTTCGTCAGGACGCTCAAGGAGTGCGGCTACCGGTGGGTCCTCGTGCAGGAGCACACGGTGGAGCGGGTAAGCGACGGCCATCACCCGCGCAACCCGCACCTGCCGCACAGGCTGGTGGCAAAAAATTCGCGCGGCCAGGCGGCCGCCATCACCGCCATCATCAAGACCCAGGGCAGCGACACGAAACTCGTGGGCCAGATGCAGCCGTACTACGAGGCCAAGGGCCTGTCGCGCCGCGAACTGGCGGGCAGGCCCGTCCCGCCGGTCGTCACGCAGATCGCCGACGGCGAGAACGGCGGCGTCATGATGAACGAGTTCCCCGCCAAGTACCTGGAGGTCATGGCCGAGGCCTCCGGCAGCGCCACCCCGCCGGTCAACATCACCGAGTACCTGGAGTACCTCGACACGCTCGGCATCACTGAGGCCGATTTCGCGCCCATCCAGCCCGTCCACCAGAAGCGAATCTGGGACCGCTTCCAGGACGGCGCCGGCCCGGAGGCTCTGGCCCGGGTCATCGAGACGCTCCGGAAGGAAGACCACCGCTTCCACATGGAGGGCGGCTCCTGGACCGGCAATATCTCCTGGGTCCGCGGCTACGAACAGGTGCTGGGGCCTATGGAGGAAGCCAGCACCCTGTTCCACGAGAAAGTCCTCAAGCCGGGCGTGCCGCCCACCGAGTTCCGCTACCGCAGCGCCCTGTTCCACCTCCTGACCAGCCAGACAAGTTGTTATCGCTACTGGGGCAAGGGCGCCTGGACCGACTACGGCCGCGAGTTGTGCCGCCGGACCATCGAAATCCTGAAGCAGAACTTCTGAGCCGCTCTCTTGCTGCACCGTAACGCCGCATTGGCGGGTATCCCTTGCAGCGCCCCCGTCAGCGCCGTACACTACGGCGCGCATCACCTGCATGAAAGGGCGCAAGCGTGAGGCAGATACTTGCGGCAGTCCTGGTGGCGGCGGGCGGCCTTGCCGGATTGTCGGGGTGTGTGGACACCCGCGCTTCCTCGGCCGCGTACATGAACCTGGAGGTGGCGACGAAGTTGGCCCGCGACCGCGTCTATCCGGCGTCGGTCCGCGTAGACGCACGGCGGACGGAATACGTCGGCGGCGAGAAACGCCGCGTCGGCGGCAGCGGCTCCGGAGTCATCTTCGACCAGCAGGGGCACATCCTGACCAACTACCACGTGGCCGGCCGGGCCGATGAACTCACCTGCATCCTCTTCAACAAGGAACGCGTCAGGGCCCGCCTCGTGGGCAGCGACCCGTGGACCGACCTGGCCGTCATCCAACTCGACCTCGACGAGGTGAAGCAGAAGGGCCTCACGTTCCAGCACGCCTCGTTCGGCGATTCCGACGCCGTCGAAGAGGGCGACAGCGTCCTGGCGATCGGCAGCCCGTTCGGCCTGTCGCGATCGATCTCGCGCGGCATCATCTCGTGCCACGATCGGATCCTCGGCGCCGGCCTGGACCTCGGGGGCGGCCTGGAGACGGGAGTCTTCAACACGTGGCTCCAGACCGATGCGGCCATCAACCCCGGGAACTCCGGCGGCCCGTTGGTCAACTACCGCGGCGAGATCATCGGCATCAACACCCGCGGCGGCGGAAATGAACTGGGGTTTGCCGTCCCCATCAACGTCGCCAAAGAGGTCATCCGCCACATCCTACAGAAGGGCAAGGTGACCCGGAGCACCATCGGCCTGTCGCTCCAACCCCTCCAGGACCTCGAGGCCTTCTACGATGTCGGCAAGAGCGAGGGCGCGGTCGTCTCGGCCGTCGAGCCCGACGGCCCGGCGGCCAAGGCGGGCATCCAGCCCCGCGACCTCCTCGTCGAGTATAGCGGCGTCAAGGTCGAAGGCCGCTATCCCGAGCAATTGTTCGACCTGCGGCGGCGGGTCTCAGATACACCCGTCGGGGCGAAGGTCCAGGTCAAGGTCAAACGCGCCAGCGAGGTCAAGGCATTAGAGATCACCACGGAGGAACTGACGACCGTCCGCGGCGACGAGGCCAACTTCCCCAAGTGGGGCGTCGTCGGCCAGACCGTCACCGAGCGGCTGGCCCAGCGCGAGAACCTGGGCAGCACGCGCGGCGTGTACGTCACGGGCGTCCGCCGCGGCGAACCGGCCGAGCGGGCCGGCCTGGAGAAGGGCGATGTCATCACGCGCGTCGGCGATCAGGACGTCACGACCGTCGCGGCCCTCAAGAAACACTACGACGAGGCGACCCGGACAAAGCAGGCGATGGTCCTGTTGAGGGTCCGACGCGGGCTGGCCGTCCTGCCGGTCCTGCTGAAGATGGAGTATGACGGGGGCAAGAAGCCGGCGCCCGCGCCAACGAAACCGGCCGAGACCAGGCCGGCCGAACCGAAAGCGCCTCCTGAATAATGTCACAACGCGGCTTCGTGGGTTGGAGGCGCCGACGCCCGCCTCGGCGGGCGGGTCCATAGGAGCACTCGCATGCGGATACGCCTTGCGGCTCTAGTCATGATGGGGCTGACGATCACTCTCTCGGCCGCGCCGCTGCGGGCCGACCCGACGGCCGACCAGATACGCAAAGTGCGCGACGCCCTGGTCCCGTCGACGGTCGTGGTCTCGTACTACGTGGACCGCGACGACGGAAGCAGGAGCGATGCACGTATCATCGGCACGGTGGTGGGCCCGGGGAACCTGGTGATGTTCTCGTCGGCCGCCATCCCCTCGCAGATCGCGCTGACGCAGTTCCACGATTTCAAGGCCATCGTGACCAAGGGCGACGACCTCATGACCTTCGACGCCGAGTACCTCGGCAAGGACGACCAGGCCCAGGTAGCCTTCCTGAGAATCACCGACCCGAAAGCCCCGCCCCTGCCGGTCATCGCGTTTGAACAGAATGCCAAACCGCAGACCGGCGACCCCGTCGTGTCGCTGACCATGCTGGGCGAACCCGACGGGTACGACCGGATCATTCAAGCGTCTCGAGTTGCCGGCCGCATTGACCAGCCGGTTGTAACGTACCTCTGCGCCGGCGGGCTGGGGATGCTGGGGACGCCTGTCCTGACCCTGGAGGGGAAGGTTATCGGCATCGTGGGGATCGTGCGGCTGAACCGGGCGACCAACGCGCGGCCGAACTGGTCGAACGTCGAGGTCATCTGGCCCACCGAGCGGTTCATGGAGCGTCTGAAGAACCCGCCGAAGGGCGGCGGCCTTGTGAAGCGGCCGTGGATGGGCATCGAGACACTCACGCCCGTCACCAAGGACCTGGCGGAGTACTTCAAACTCGGCGACCGGCGCGGCGTCATCATCGGCCACGTGGTCGAGAAGGGCCCGGCCGAGCAGGCGGGCCTTAAGGCCGAGGACATCGTCCTGGCCGTGAACGGCAAGGACATCCGCGGCACCGAGGGGCAACTTGTCGAGAACTTCACCAACGACATCCGCGAGCGCAAGATCGGCGAGGTCCTGACGCTGAACGTCTGGCGGGCGGACAAGATCGAGACGCTCAAGTTGACGCTGGCCGAGCAACCCAAGAGCGCCGCCGAGGCCGAGCGGTTCCGCATCGCCTCGTTCGGCCTAACGGTGCGCGAGATGGTCCTCGGGGACCGCTTGACGCGCGAACTCCCGACAGCCGAGACGGGCGTCGTGGTCGGATTCGTGGACGGCGGCGGCTGGGCCCACGACGGCGGCCTGCGGGCCGACGACATCATCAAGAAGGTCCAGGACAAGGACACCCCCACCCTCGCAGAGTTCAAGAAGGTCTTCTCGGAGGAAGTCAAGAAGAAGCCGAAGGAGATCGTCCTGTTCGTCCTTCGCGGCACCAAGGAGACGCAACTGGTCCGCATCGAGCCGCGATGGGACGCCGCCAAGCCGCCCGAAAAGCCGCCCGAAAAGAAGCCCGAGGGTGAGGGCCAGCCCAAGCCGGGGCCTGCCGAGAAGCCACCGGGGCCAAAATAGGGCCGGCGCAGGGCAGATATGCCTTCAGCGGCGACCCGAAGGGGAGCGCGCCATGTCAACGCCGAGACTTGCCGCGCCGCTCATGGCATGGATCGCCTGCCTCGTCATCGCCGCCGCAGCCGATGGCGAGGAGGTCCTGTACAACGGCATCCGGCTGCCCTCGCCTTGGCCGCCGCGGATCGAGCGCCTGACCGACGAGCCGATGGCCGTGCCTTACCTGGCCAGTCCCCCGGCCGTCATCCCTATCGACGTGGGCCGGCAACTGTTCGTCGATGATTTCCTCATCGAAGGCACCACGCTCAAGCGGACGTTCCACCGTGCGGAGTACTGCGAGTCCAATCCCGTCATCCGGCCCGACAAGCCGTGGGAGCAGGCGGGCAAGGGCGCGTTTGCCGCCGTCTTCAGCGACGGCGTGTGGTACGACCCCGCCGAGCGGCTGTTCAAGATGTGGTACCTCGGGAGCATCTTTGCGAGCACGTGCTACGCGACGTCGCGCGACGGTCTCGGCTGGGAGAAACCGGCCCTGGACGTCGAGGCGGGCACGAACGTGGTCCACCGGCTGCCGCGCGATTCGCAGACCGTCTGGCTGGACCTGGCCGAGAAAGACCCGTCGCGGCGGTTCAAGATGTTCACGGCCACGACACGGCAGGGGCGGAGCGGGTGGTTCCTGGCCGTGCGGTTCTCGGCGGACGGCGTCCACTGGTCGCGCGAGGCGGCGGCCGAGAGTTCCCCCGTCGGCGACCGATCCACGGTCTTCTACAACCCGTTCCGCAAGGTCTGGGTCTACAGCATCCGATCCGGCACCCGCGGGCGCGACCGCACCTACCGCGAGTGCGCCGACCCGGTGGCCGGGGCAACGTGGTCTAACGACGAGAAGTTCCTTTGGGTCGGCGCCGATAAACTCGACCCGCACAACCCGAACCCGGACTTCAGCGCCGTCACCCCGGAACTCTACAACCTCGACGCCGCGGCCTACGAGAGCCTGATGCTCGGACTGTTCTCGATCTGGCAAGGGCCGAGCAACGCCGAGTGCGCCAAGCGCGGCATCCACAAGCGCAACGAAGTCCTCGTGGGGTTCAGCCGCGATGGCTTCCACTGGCAGCGCCCTGACCGGCGGCCGTTCATCGGCGTCAACCAGCAGAAGGGGGCGTGGAACTGGGGCAATGTCCAGTCGGCGGGCGGCGGATGCCTGGTGGTCGGCGACCGCCTCTACTTCTACTTCAGCGGCCGCGCGCTGGGCGAGAAGTTCTGGGACGGCGGCGGCTCGACCGGCCTGGCCACCCTCCGCCGCGACGGCTTCGCCTCGATCGACGCCGACGCCCAGGAAGGCACGCTCACCACGCGGCCGGTCCTGTTCACCGGCAGCCGCCTCTTTGTGAATGCCGATGCCGCCAGGGGCGAACTGGCCGCCGAAGTTCTCGGCGAGGATGGAAGGGTTATTGAACCGTTCTCGCGCGGCAACTGCGCAGCCATTCATGCCGACAAGACGCTCCAGGAACTGGCGTGGAAAGGGGCCGACGACCTTGGGGCCGTCAGCGGCAAGCCCGTGCGGTTCCGCTTCCACCTTACCCGCGGCTCGCTGTACGCCTTCTGGGTCAGCGCCGAGAAGTCGGGCGCCAGCCGGGGCTACGTGGCCGCCGGCGGGCCGGGCTTCACGAGTCCTACCGACACCGTCGGTGAAGCGGCGTACCGCGCTGCGGCCCTACCGTTCATCCAGTGACCGTATCTTCGTCACCTGGCGGAGGAGGACGTGGTAGGGCACCTTGACGCTCAGGCGGGCCAGGAGGAAGCGGCCGAGCGGGCCGTCGCTGGTCAGGATGATGTGCCGCGAGGTCGGTGTCTTGACGCCCGGCATCGACTGCTGGTGCCCGGTGACGAGGATGTCGGCCTGGACGCACTTGGCGAAGGCGTCGGCGGCCTCCTGGTCAAGATTGCGGCCCCAGACGAGTTCGTAGATGCTGCCGCCGGGCATGTAGTCTTCGAGCGAAAGGGCCCGCTCGAAGATGCCGCAATCGAAGTGCTCCATTGCTTCCATCTGGGGCGTCGAGTGGCTGATGACCACGCCGTGGGGCGTCCGGACCGCCAGCGGCAGCGACGACAGGAACCGCCGGTACGCCCCGTGGACCTCGGGCCAGGCCGGCCCGTAGGCCAACTCGATGCCTTTCCAGAACGGGGCGCTGACGTTCTGCCCCGCCTTCGAGACGGTTGACCCCAGGACTTCGCACACGTCGTGGTTCGAGAGGACCATCTGGACCTGCGACTTGTAGCGGTCCTTGAGTTCGGCCACTTCCTCCAGAAGGCGGAAACTCTGGTCCGTGCCGTCCTCGTCGAGCGGGCCCCCGTGGATGAGTTCCTGGAGGACGAGGTACCGGTCCTTGTGGCGGTGGAGGGCGGCCCAGTCGATGACCTTGTGGAAGTTCTCGCGGTCTCCGTGGATGTCGCCGAGGACGACCATGTCGCCCTGGTCCGGCAGGTGGACGATGTTGCCGCGGCGCAGGGGATCGCGCCGCATCAGGATCGCCGCCCGGTCCATCCGGTCGGTGATCTCGCCGGTGCCCAGGTGCACGTCTTCGGGATTGATGTCCCAATCGTTCTCGTTCGGGGCCTGGGTCAACCCAGGGTCTCCTTGCCGGGTACTAGTCGCTGGGGCCCGGCGCCATCAAGCGGTACTTCACGTAAGCCGTGCGCAGGTCCATCAGGAATGCCTCCATCGGGAACAGGCGGCCCGGACACCGCGTATTCTTGACGTCGCAGTGCCCGAGGATGCGCTCCAGCGGAATGTTGCACCTGTCGCGCAGGGCCAGGACGAGCATCTGGAGCGACGTCATCTGGGCAGCCGTCGGCGGTTGCCGGTCGAAGTTGCCGATGAGGCATATCCCGATCCCTTCCGCGTTGAACTCGGGATGGTTCGCGACGCTCGCGTGTGCCCCGGGGAGTTGCTCGGTCCAGCGGGGCGTTGGGATGATGTCTCCATCGACGGTGCCCGCCGACCGGCCGTTGTTGATCAGGAAATGGTACCCCACCTCCTGGAACCCGCGGTCGCGGTGGGACTGGTCGATGGACTCCAGCGTTCCGGAGGGCGTGGCGGAGTGGTGGATGACGATGAATCGCCAGGGCCGGGTGTGAGCGATGCCTTTCGGCCAGATGACCGCCTCAACGGACGCCAGGCCCTTCTCGGCGGGCGGTTCCGTTTTCGGGAAAACCGCCAATCCGGCCAGCGCCGCCACGCCCATGCTCAGGCCAAGGATCGCCCAGACCTTGATCATGCGTTTCCAGTTGATGCGTGCCGGCAGGCCGGCGTCTGGCGATCCGCCTGTCGTTGGCGCCATGATGTGCCCGCCTCCAGAATGCAGGTCGAGGGTCTCTGGTGAGTTCGCCCGCATTATATCGGCGCCGACCAAGGCGGTCCATAGGGCAACCGGCCGCCCGGGCGCCACGGCAAGGGATCGGCCATTGCCACCTGTTCAGATGCAGGCTGCGGCACGGGATGGCGGCGGAGTCTGCCGGCCCTGAGCGAGCGCCCCAGGTGTCCACTGAATGGGGCACGAATCAGTACTACAACGCAAGTGCGCCGTGAAAGGCGCGCTGGCGTCGTAAGATTAGCCATTGCGGTCTGGACGGGCAGGTGTTTTGCGGTGATAATACCCGCAGGGCGCACTGCAGGAAACTGAAGATAATCGGCGGTGGCCCGTCGTACAAGTGTAGGAAAGGGCGTCGGGCAGCCGAATTACTGGTATGCGGACACTTGGACGAAGCGCGCGTTTTGTCGCGGTTCTGGGGATGGCCCTGGTTCTGGAAGGGCCGTGGGTGCTCGCCGGCCAGCCGGTGGATGTCCTTGCGGCCCGCAACGAGGCGGGACCCAAGGTCTGCCTTGTGACGGCCGACGGCCCGCTCGGACTGCCCGCGGCCTACGCCAGCGGGTTCCTGCTCGGCGACGGGAAGTTCGTGGTCACGGACCTGGCCTCGGTGAGCCGGCCGGGCGTCAAGCAGATCACGGCGCGATTTCGCGACGGAAGCACCGCGGTCGGGCGCCAGTTCGGCATGGCGGACCCGGCCATCGGCCTGGCGGCCATCGCCCTGGACCAGCCGAAGACGGACGTCGGCGGCCTGGCGATCGCAGCCGCGATGCCCGGCGAAAACGACGAGGCGGTCCTCCTCGGCTGGAAGTGGGCCAAGGACATCGACCTGGTCAAGGGAATGGTGAGGAACGGGGCAGCGGCCGCCGACCTCGCGACCGTCCTGAAACTTGATCCCCCGAAGGCGGCCGCGACGTTCCTCACGTTCGCCAGCCCGCGCATGGAAATCGCCACCGGTGCCCCGCTGCTCGACGCGTCGGGCGTCGTCGTGGGCGTCCTGATCGACCTGGCGGGCGTGGACAAGACCGTCGTGGTTCCCGCGCCGCTGCTGCGAAGCGCCCTGCTGTCTGCCGGCGCCCAGTTGAGGCCGCTGGCGGAACTCCCGAAACCGTACTGGCCCGTCGCCGTCTCGGCCCTCTCCGGGAGGCCCGTGACCCCCGCCGAGTTCGCCGCGGCCGCCCGCGCCGCCAAGATACGCAGCCGCTGCGCCAAGTGCGACGGCAAGGGGAACATCGTCATCAGGAAACTGACGGGCTACCATACCATCGGCGGTATGGTCCGGCCCATCTATAGAGATGTTCAGGAGCAGTGCCCGACCTGCAAGGGCGAGACGGTCGTCTGCAACGAAGGGCTGTACGCCATCTTCGCCGACATGGCCCATGACGCCTGGCACCTGGTCGCCTCGCCGGACATTGACCCGAAGGCCAAGGACGCGGCGACGAATACAGCAGCCTCCATGCTTGCCGCCTTGGCCAGAGTGGGTCAGCGGTACCGCGATGCGTTCGTGTCGCAGTCGACGGCCGACCTGGCGAAGGTCGCGGCGCAGTCTCCTCGCGGCATCGTGGTCTATGCCCAGGTCGGCGAGAACATCGCCGGGCCCGATGGGCCGTACACCTTGATCACACCTTTCCGGTCGGGCAGCCTGCTGGCGGTCAAGGCCGACCGCTTCTCGCCGCCTGCGGGGGAAGGGAAGCCGGCGGCCGGAAGGCCCGCCACCGGGCAGTGGATCATTCTGGGCGGCGAGGCCCAGGGGGCCGTCACGCTCCCGCCGCACCGGCCGATTCTGGTGAACTCGTTTGGATGGTCTCCCGGCCCGTCTCTTGGCCGGGGTCCCGGGCCGAGCGATCAGCCACCGCCGAAGAAACCGGCCAGCGAGCCGGACTTCTTCGGCCTGTAGCCTTGGGATCAGTGTCCGATACCGCAAGCCGCGCCTGCCCCCGCAACAAAGACGCGTCGCCATGCCGGTAGGGACTCCAAACCGTAGTTTGCCAAAGCCTGCATGCCGCGGCAGGCGCTTCGGCGCCTCCAATTGACCAAGTCGCGATGTAGTACCAGGACCGTCTTTGCTGGACAGTGCGGCGACTATCCGTTACATTCATCGGGTGGAAACCATGGATAGCGACGAGATAGCGAAAGCCAAGGCCCGAACGCGGCGGATGGTCTCGGACGTGCTCGCGAGCCTGACGCCCAGCCGGCGCCGGGCGGCCAGCATCGCGCTGGCCCAGAAACTGGCGAACCTTCCGGCCGTGCGGCAGGCGCAGACCCTCATGGTCTTCCTGTCGCTTCCCACGGAGATCGATACGTGGCCGGTCATCCGGTGGGCCTGGCGTGAGGGCAAGCGCGTGGCCATTCCGCGAATTGAGGCGGGCGGGGCAGGACAGGAGACGCCCCTCAGCCAGCGCCCCATGGTGGCGGTGCTCCTGGCGCCGGCCGATGGGGCGACGGCCGCCGGCCACCCGGCGGTCCGCCCGGGCCCGCTGGGCATCCTCGATGCCCCCGACGCGCCGGCGGTGCCCCTTGCCCAGATCGACGTCGTCCTGGTGCCGTGCCAGGCCGCGGACCGCTCCGGCAACCGGCTCGGCAAGGGCGGGGGCTTCTACGACCGGCTCCTCGCCGACCCTGACCTGCGGGCCGCCAGGATCGTCGTCGCGTTTCACGAACAGGTGCTCGATGAAATCCCGACGGCCGACTGGGACAGGCCGGTGCCGATGATCGTCACCGACACGGAGGTTTTGACATTCGACACGTAGCGCCATGCAAGGCTGCCGCGGGCCGGCAGGGATAGTCTGGGTTGTGGTTCCAGGGCGATCTCAGTTGAAGGAACAGGGGAACGCTTCGTGGTGCGATATCGGTGGTGGCCGGGTGCGGCGGCGTGCCTCATTCTCGTCACCGCGGCGGTCCTGGCTGAGACGGCGCGCCCGGACCCGGCGGACGCGCCGCCCGAGCGCGTCGACCTCCTGGCGATCGGCGACTGGGAGTACCGGGACGGCAATAAGCCGACGACGGCCCGGGCCATGGCCGAGTACGCGGCGGCGCAGGGCACGCCGGTCAGGGCTGCGATCCTCCTGGGCGACAACTTCCGCCTCCACCTCAAGAAGGACAAACGGCCGCAACTCGAGACGATCTTCGAGGCGACGTACGATCCCCAGCGGCTCAACTTCCCGTTCTACGCCCTCCTCGGAAACCACGACGGCGAGTCCGACAACCGGCGAATCGAAATGGCGTACGCCAAAGAGCACCCCGACTCGCGATGGAAGATGCCCGCCCGCTGGTATCGCGTGGACCTGCCGGCCGAGGCCCCGCTCGTCACGATCCTAGCGCTCGACTCCAACAAGTCCGACATGTCCTCCAAGCAGTGGCAGGCCCAGAAGCAGTGGCTGGAGGCCGAACTCGCCAAGCCGCGCGCGCCCTGGACCGTCTGTGCGGCCCACCGTCCCCTGTTCTCCAACGGCATGCATGGCGACAGCAGCCGCATGCAGAGCGAGTGGGGACCGATCCTCAAGAAGTACCGCGTCGATTTCCACCTCTCGGGGCACGAACACGCCCTGGAGCACCTGGAGATCGACGGCTGGCCGACGACCTTCCTGGTCCTCGGCGGCGGGGGAGGCCGGCTCCGGGCCGAGGGCAAGGCCAAACACGGGCCTTTCTCAAAGTCCAGCCTCGGCTTCGCTCACTTGATGTTCGATTCTGCGCGCGCCAGGGCGCGCCTCATCGATGGCCGCGGCGCCGTCCTGCATGAATTCAGCCGCGAGGTCCAGGGGAGCGAGTAGAGGGGCCGGCGTTCCTTAAGGAGGTCCACAATGTTCCTGAGAGGCCACGCGGGTTACTGGTGTCTTGTGGTTGTCGCCGTTTCTCTTCTGGCTTCGTGTATGTATGCTAACCCGCAGGACCCAAAGGCCGGCGCGGGCAGTGCCGTGGACGCCAGGTGGCGCGACACGTTCGCCGTCGACAAGGCCAACCTTGGCGATGCCGGCCGAAACCCGTACTTTCTGCTCGAACCCGGCTACCGCCTCATCCTCGAGCGCGGCAAAGACACCCTCATCATCGCCGTGCTCGACGAGACGAAGGTCGTCGACGGCGTCAGGACCCGCGTGGTCGAGGAACGCGAGACCAAGGGCGGCCAGTTGGCCGAGGTCTCTAGGAACTACTTCGCAATCGACAAGGCCACGGGCGACGTCTACTACTTCGGCGAAGATGTCGATGAGTACAAGAATGGCAAGGTGACCGGCCACGAGGGGGTCTGGCTGGCGGGCGTCAACGGCGCCAGGTTCGGCCTGCTCATGCCCGGCAAGCCCAGGGTGGGCGACAGGTATTACCAGGAACTCGCCCCCAAGGTGGCCATGGACCGGGCGGAGGTCGTCAGCGTCACCGAGGAGGTCAAGGTCCCGGCCGGCACGTTCAAGAACTGCCTGCGGACGCGCGAATCGAGCGCCCTGGAGAGCGGGTCGGAGGACAAGTTGTACGCGCCCGAGGTCGGGCTCCTCAAGGACGGCGGCTTCGCCCTGTCGAAGGTCGAGAAGCCGAAGCCGTAGTCGCTGCTCCGCCTGCGCGAATCCATGGGCGGGCACGCCCGGCGACCCGCCAGGCTGCCCGCGTCGCGGGGTCGTGCCGGCCTTCTCTGCGAGCGCGAAGGTGCGGTCCGAGGCCCACCCGATCAGGGCAATGCGCATTTGAAACTTGGAACTTGAAACTCTTTTGCTTACACTTGGCGTCGGCCCAGCGCCCGGGTCGAGGCTGAACCAGGCATGACGAAAGGGGTCGAAGCGTATGACTACGTTGGGTCGGATTGTGGCGGCGATCGGGATTGCCGCGGTCCTGGCCGCCGGGATTCTGCTGGGGACGCACTACCTCGGAAAGTCGGACAAGCCGCCGGCGGTTCCGAAACCGCCTGTGACGGTTGAAACCCCGAGCACGCCCGTTGCCGGGCCGGCGTCCCCCGAACCGGGCGAGATGCCGGGCGTCTCGACCCCTGGGGCGACGGCCGGCGTTATTCCGGTCGGGCCTTCAACTCCTGAGGCGACAAAGGTCGCCCCCGGCCGGGTTTCGCCGGGCGCGGGCCTGCCCCCGGTTTCGGCCGGGCCTGGGGATGCGGCCGCCGCCGACGGCCTGGCCATGATGCGCGATCGGCCCGTCCAGGCCCAGAAGCGCCTGAGCGAGGCCCTGCGGGCCGGGGTCGGCGGCGCCAAGGCCAGTGAAGTCCGCGAGGCCCTCCGCTCGCTCGCCGACAAGGTCCAGTTCTCGAACCAGCGTCTGCCCGACGACCCGTATGAGAAAGCGTACCAGGTGGTGTCGGGCGATTCGCTCATCGCCATCGGCAAGAAGCACTCCGTGCCCTTCGAACTCATCATGCGCGTCAACCGCATGGGGGCGCCGAGCGTCACGGCAGGACAGCAGATCAAGGTCATCCAGGGCCCCATCCACATCGAGATACTGAAAGGGCGCAGGGAACTCCAGGCATGGCTCGGCGACGTGTGCCTCCGGGCCTGGGGCATCGGCATCGGCACCAGCAATAAGACCCCGGAGGGCACCTTTGTGGTCAAGAGCAAGATGAAGAACCCGCCGTACCAGCCGCAGCACAAGACCAGGGCCGACTTCAAAGCGGCGGGCGCTCCCGACAACCCGCTCGGCGCGCGGTGGATCGACATCGGCAACCATTACGGCATCCACGGGACGATCGACCCGACCAGCATCGGCCGCGAGGTTTCCGAAGGCTGCATCCGCCTCCTTAACAAGGACGTGGAGGAACTCTACGACATGGTGGTGCCTGGCGGCAGCAAAGTCACCATCAAGCCGTAAGATTTGCGTTAGCGCCGAGGCAAATCGTAGAATATAATGTATCTGGTGTTGCGCGAGTGCCGATGCAGCCATAGGCGAACGCATGACCTCTCTGACCAACTACCAGCCGTACTACGAAGTGCTCAGCCGCGTCGACCATGTCCGCGCTACGATGCGCCGCCTGCGCGTCATCGAGGGCTTCCTGGCGATGGTCACGATCCTCTGCGGCACCGTCCTGGTGCTGACGCTGGCTCAGGGGTACTTGCGTTTCGGAACGCCGTGGCGAGCGGCCTTCTGGGTTATGGGTATGGGGACGGCCGCCGTCACGTTCTGGAAGTGCATCATCGTGCCGCTGCGGTGGGATCCGAGCGACAAGGAAGTGGCGCGGTTCCTTGAGACGCGCATTAGCGCCCTCGGCAACAGCCTCATCAACACGATCCTGCTGACGGAGGCTGCTGACGAGTGGTCGGCGGTGCTGGTGGAGCGTGCCATCGTGGAGGCGGCCGCCGGGGCGCGGGGCGTGGACCTCATGCAGGCGGTCAGCGACCGGCGGGCCAAGCGGTGGGCGATCGCCGCCTTCTTCACCTCGCTTGCCCTGATGGCCTTCGTCGTCCTGGGGTTCGGCCGGTTCTCCTCGGCGGCCCTCCAGATCCTGATGCCGTTCGGCAAGGTCGCCTCGATCGGCGACGCGCGGATTCTGGAGGTCAAGCCCGGCACGGTTTCCTGGATCAAGGGCGAGGCGATGGACATCGAAGCCGTCATCGCCGACCCCAAGGGCAAGATGTACGAGGGCTTCCTGGAGATGGCCGACGGCACCGGCGGCCTCTCACGCAAGGCGCTCGCCCGCAGCCAGGAACGCCTCGACCGCTTCTCGTTCCACATTCCGCAGGTCCTCCAACCGTTCACCTACTCGGTGACCGTGGGCGGGACGGAAAGCCAGCCGTTCAAGGTGGCGCTGCGCGAGCCGCCGCTGATTGAGAGGATCGACGTTGTCTACAACTATCCGGAGTACACGGAACTGAAGGCCCAGAAGGTCGAGAACAACGGCGGCGAGATACGCTGCCTCATCGGCACCACCGTCGATATGACAGTCCACGTCTCGTCGCCGATCCAGGCTGGGAACCTGGTGTTCGGCAGCGGCACGGCCGTCAAGTGCCTTTCGGCCGAGGGCGGCCGGACCATGACCGGGCGGTTCACGGTCCTCAAGAACGACACCTACCAGGTTCATCTCGACGCCCAGGCGCCCGACGGCGCCGCCGTGGTGTACCGCATCGTGGCCCTCGACGACCAGCCGCCCGTCATCCAGTTCACGGTGCCCGGGCGCGACACGGCCGCCGGCCTCGGCGAGACCGTCAAGATGAGCCTCAAGGCTTCCGACCGCTACGGTCTCGGCGAAGTCCGCCTCAAGGTCCAGCCGGAAGGGCAGGCCGAGGCCCGCACCGTGTCGACCTGGAAGAAGTTCACCGACCCCAAGGAGGCCATCCTCGATTACGGCCTCGCGCTCGACGGCACGATGTACAAGTTGGGCCAGACGGTCATGTACTGGGCCGAGGCCGACGACCGACGCACCTACCAGGGCGAGAGCACGCCTAAGGGGCCCAACACGGCCGCCACCGCTAAGTTCAAGATCGTCCTGGAAGACAAGAAGGCGGCCGCCGAGCAGAGACTCCAGCAACTCCAGAAACTCTACGACCGCCTGCGCGAAATCCTCAAAAGCCAGGAGCAGGCCCGCGCTACCACCAGTACCCTGAAGCAACTCAAGGCGCTCCAGGAGGTCAAGTCGGGCGGCACCGGCCTGGAGAAAGAGCAGAAGGGCATCCGCGACGCCACGCTGGCCGTCATCAAGGAAGTCGCTTTCGACGCCGACACGATGGCCGTCAAGGAGACGCTGAACGTGCTGTCGGCCAACGAGATGGCGTCGGCCATCGCCAAGGCCAAGGCCGTCGGCGACCTGGCCGATGCGTCGCGCCTGGCCACGGTGCCCGCCCTGTCGAAGGCCCTGGCCGACGACCAGGACACCATCATCGCCGTGCTGCGGCGCATCCTCGACATTGTGCCGAAACTTCAGAACGCGGTGAAGGACGACCAAAAGCGGCTCGGCCCGTCGGACCTCCCGCCCGACGCGCTGGCGTCGCTGAAGGCCCTCAAGGACCGCCTGAAGGAACTTGCCGCCGACCAGAAGAAGGTCATCGAGGCCTCCAAGGAACTCGCCAAGAAGCCCGTCGACGATTTCCAGGAGACCGACCAGAAGCAACTCGAGCGCCTCAAGGCCCTTGAGGACAAGTGGGACAAGTTCCTGACCGAGCAGATCTCCGACTTCTCGAAGGTCCCCGAGGTCGATGCCTCGAACCCGAGCCTCGTCAAGGAACTCATCGAGGTCAAGACCGACGTCGAGATGGCCGCCGACGCCCTCTCGAAAAAGGCGATGGACGTTGTGGTGCCGCTCGAGGAACTCGGCATGGAGGCCGCCAAGGAACTCGCCGAGAACCTCGAAAAGTGGCTCCCCGACACGCCCGACCGCGAGCGATGGAAGCAGGAAGAGTTTGCCAAGGACGTCGAAGTGCCGCACGCCCAACTGCCCGAACAGATGGAAGACCTCGTGGGCGACCTCCTGGAGCAGGAAGAGGACCTCTTCGAGGAGATCGAGGACACCACGAGCGGCGCGGCCGACTCCGCCGACAAGGGCGCGGGCTGGGACGCCATGGACGGTCCCATCTCGAATTTCTCGGCCAAGGGCGTGACCGGCAACCGCCTTCCCAACTCCAGCGAGATCTCCGGCCGCTCCGGCGAAGGACGCCAGGGAAAGGCCTCCGGCGAGTTCGTCGAGGAAGAGGCCGCCGGCAAGGGCGGCCGCCGCACCCCGACGCGCCTCTCGCCCGACGCCTTCTCCAAGGGCGAGATCAAGGACTCCAGTAAGGAGCCGCCCGGCGGCGCCACGGGCGGCGGCAAGGTTTCCGGCGCGGCCGGCGAAGGCCTCGAAGGCCCCGTCCCGCCCCAACTCCAGCGGCGCATGGGCAGCCTCGCTGGCAAACAGGCCCAACTGCGGAACAAGGCCGAAGGCGTCAAGGCCGGCCTGGCGGTCAAGAACTATGACTCGTTCGCCCTCGACGAGGCCATCGAAGGCATGCGCAAGGTCCAGCGCGACCTTCTGGCCGGACGCTACCAGAATGCGCTGCGGCAGAAAGACGTGGTTCTGGAAAGCCTCAAGGGCACCAAGATGCTCCTGGGGGGCGAGGTCCGCGTCCGCAAGGACACCAGCGCCGCCCTGCCCAACGAGATCAAGAAGGATGTTCTGGACGCCCTCGAGAAGCCCATGCCTCGCGGCTACGAGGACTACCTGAAGCGCTACTACGAGCGCCTGAGCGAAGGGTCCTGAGCCGCATGACTTACCTGAAGGCACTCCTGGCGGCCGCGGCACTGGCCGCTGTGCCTGCGCTGCTTGAAGCCGCCGGCGTATCGCCTGCGGATGTCACGGCGCCTCCGCCGCGTGCCGCCGAGCCGCCGGGCGGGCTGAGCCGGCAGGTCGCGGTCCTGGGCGATGCGGTGCTGCCCGGCGAACCGCTGGTCCTGCGGATGACGTGGCACAACACGTCCTCCAAGTCCGTGGAGTGCCGCGACGACCAACCGCTGCGCGTCACCGTGCGGAAGGCGGGCGAGGCGGCGGCGCGCCAACTGGCGATCCTGCGCCGACTGCCGCGCGGCGCGGCCGCCACGGTCAGCCTGGCCCCCGGAAAATCGTTCAGCCGCAAAATCCTCGTCGTCGTCGGCCAAGCGGGGGACGCCGAAGGCGCCCCCGCCGAGTTCGTCCTGCCCGCGGCGGGCAAGTACGCCCTCTCCGTCGAAGGCGTAACCGAGCCGGCCGCGCTGGCGGTGACCGTCGCGGCGCCTGCATCGGCCGAAGACGCGGCCGCCTGCCATGCCTGGACCGTCGAGGCGGCCCGGTGCCTGGCCGTGGATCAGAGCGACGCTGCCGGCGCCGCGGCCATCGAGAAGATGTGCGCCGAGCACCCGACCAGCCGCTACGCCCCCTACGCGATGTGGGCGCAGGCCGACGAACTGGCCCGTCGCGGGGGCCGGCGCGGCGTGGCGAGGGCGGCCGTCCTGTGCGAGGGCCTCCTGGACCGGCACCCGGCGTTTCCCCTGCGGGAGGAGGCGTTTCGGGCCCTCGTCAGCCTGTATGAGGCGATGGGGGACGGGCCGTCGGCCCGCGAGACCGCCGAGGACTTCGCGCGGACCGCCGGCGCCGGCGAACTGGTGGCGGACCTGCGTAGAACGTATGGAGAATCGTTTGAGCGTCTGGGTCCGCCTCGCCCCGCGCCGCCGAGCGGCAGGGCGGTCCTGGCCGTGCCGGTGCAGGGCAGCGGCACGGAGGGGATTCCGCCGGCGGTCCGGCCCGCCTTCGACGCCTTCTGGAAGGCCATCGGGCAAGGCGATTTCGCCGCACTGCCCGGAATGCTCGCCCGAGACTTCATGAGCGACTACGGCCCGCGCAGCACCTATGCCGGCGCCCTGGCGCAGCATCGCAAGGACGCCACGGCCGGCCAAATCCAGTTCATCGTGACCCGCGCCCACATGGAGACGGCGTTCGCACGTCCGGCAAGCCTGCCGAAGGGCGAGGAGCGGGCCTGGTACGGCAATCTGTGCGTTATCGAGGGCAGCCTCCACATCAAGTGGACCATCCCCAACGCCGTAAGCGGAGACACGCTCGACGCCGCGCGCGCCTGCTGGGTCCTCTGCGGCTATCCCGACGGCAAGTGGAGACTGCTTTCGGAGACCTGCCCGTCGCGGAACTACCTCATCGGGGCTTTGGCCCAGAGAGTCATGAAAGACCTCACAAAGACCTTCACCACCTGGCGCGTGAGTGACGGCACGCGCGAGCGATCGCCGTACGAGGAGATCAAGGCCCGGGCCGGCCTGACGGGCAAGGTCGCCGACGAACGGACGCAGTGGGCCAATTTCCAACTCGCCATGGTCGGCCCGGGGCGCCAGGAGGCCCGGATCATAGGCCTCGCCCGGATGCTGCTGAAGCCTCCCGCCGGCGATCCCGCCAAGGAAGTGTGGGCCGAGTGGCTGGTGACGATTTTGCTTGTGCCGGGCGATGGCGATTCGTTGATCCTCAAGGACCTGAGCGCTACGGAAGGTCGTATGCCGCCGAGCGTACCGTCCCAGCCTCCCTCGCCCGGTCGCCCGCCGGGGCCGGCTGCCCGCTAGAGGCTCGCGTTGTAGTCGTCCACCAGGTCGCCCACCAGGCGGATCCGCTCGATATCGCCCGTCGATGAAATCTCGTCGCTGATCCCCAGGACCAGGTTCGGCGCAAACAGGTCGATGCACTTCCGCGCACAGTCCAGCAGCGTGTGCGTGCTGAACGTCTTGTCGAAGAAGACCGCCGGGATGCCGTCGACGAGGAATATGTCTCCGAGGGCCGCCTTGGTTTCTTCGAGCGTCACGTCGCCCTGGGGATGGGGCGTGATGGCCTCGATGCCGTCCAGGCCGGTGTCGCGGGCCATCGGCAGCAGGGGCCGGCAATTGCCGTCCCAATGGGCGTTGACGAACTTGCCTGCCGCATGAAGCCTCGCGCACTTCTGCTGATACCGCGGCAGGACGTACTTGCGGAAGAGGGTCGGCGAGAGCGTCGCCGCATGAACGTTGTCGCCGAAGTTGATGATCTCGACCGGGCTGGCGGCAATAACGTCCATAAGGCGGTCTTCGGTTACCGTGAGCGCCTCGAAGTAACGCTCCGGCCCGGCAGGGCTATCGGCCAGGGCGAAGATCGCACCCGGCACGCCCATCGTTTCCAGGTAGAGTTTCTGGACCGTGGTGCGCGGCATGCACATGGTCGGTGCGCCCAGGCCCGCCCACTCCTTCGAGAGGCGCTCGTAGGCGGCCTGGTCCCAAGACCACGTCCGCTGCTCCTCTCGCCAGGCGGCCACGCGCATCTCGGCCTCATCGGCCATTTCCCACTTGAGCGTCTCGGGCCGGTACCTGTTGCTCGGGTGCCGGCGGTTGACCGCCCGCTGCCGGCCGACCGGCGTCTCGATGAGCGTCTCGGTGTCGGTCTCATTCAGTTGCCGCTGCGTGGTGCGGACTGCCGGGTCCTCCTGCGACCGGAAGCACGCGCCGAAGTCGTAGACGCGGTTCGAGCACCCGAGCGACCGGTAGATCTCGGGCATCGTCATGCCCGTGTAAGGGGCGGGAAGGGGTTGGTCGGCGAACAGTTTGTCCGTCAGCCAGCACCCGATGCGCGGCTGCCAGATGACGCGGCCGCCCGCGCGACGGCGGATCACGTCCAGGTTCAGCGCCGTCAGGTCCAGGTTCCGATGGTCCGTCGGTCGTCCCGTCATGGGCATGCGCTCCGGGTTCGCCACGAAGAATAGCGTTACCTTGCCTGCGGGTCACGGTAAAATGCGGGATTGGGCGCAAGGGGTCAGACCCCTCCCGTGACTGACCTACAGCCGCCGCCCTTTTCCCGTTGACGCGCTGCGGCGCAAGCGATACCTTGGCGCCGGTGTTGGTGAAGCGGGTGTTCCCCTAATCCAAGGAGGTCGCGTATGCAGATCCACAGACCGCGTTTCCCTTCGCTGTGTCCCTGTGCCATCAGTCGGCGGAAGTTCCTGGCGACGGCCGGCGCGTCGGCCCTCGCCCTGAAAATGGGCGTCCTGGACTTTACGTCCTCGCTCTTCGCCGAGGAGTCGAAGCCCGCCAAGGGGCCGACCGTCCGGGCCGCCTTCATGCACCCGCGCGTCGAGAAGTACTGGATGGGCTGGCCCGGCGCCTCGTACGATATCGCCGGCCATCAGAAACTCTACACCGAGACGCTGACCAAGGCCGCCGAGAAACTGGGCGTTACCCTGGAGGTCATCCAGGACCCGATCGCATCGCCCCAGGACGCCGACGCATTCCTGGAGAAACTCAAGGCGTCGCCCGTCGATGGCGTCCTGCTGACCTGCATGGACCTCAACAGCGGCTGGAACCAGATCGACGCCTTCGTGGCGAAGCGCGGCACGATACCCACGGTGATTTTCAGCCCCATGGGCACGTCGTTCACCGGGCACCTTCAGAGGTCGTCGCGCGCCCCGGGCGTTTTCCTGGGTGCCACCCAGGACGTCGACTGGCTCTCGGCCGGCCTGAAACTCTTCAAGGCCAACTGGCTGATGAAGAACACCCGCTTCCTCATCATAGCGGGCGACAAGACCGAGGACCGCACCCTCGAGATCGTCGGCACCACGCTGCACCACGTTCCGCGGTCGCGGTTCCCGGAGGAACTCAAGAAGGTCGAGACCAGCGACGAGGTCAAGGCCATCGCCGACTACTTTACCAAGGAGGCCAAGAAGATCGTCGAGCCGTCGAAAAACGACATCCTTAATGCGGCGAAGAACCTCGTGGCGTCGCGCCGCCTGATGGAGGCCGAGAACTGCCAGGCCATCACGATGGACTGCCTCGGCCTCGTGGGCAGCCGGCAGATTCCCTGCCCCCCGTGCATGGCGTGGCTCATGCTCCTCGACGAAGGGAAGGTCGGGACCTGCGAGGCCGACATCAGCGCCGGCCTCTCGCAGATGCTCTCGTCGTACCTGTGCGACCGACCGGGCTTCATGCAGGACCCCGCCCCCAACACGGTCAACAACACCCTCATGGGCGCCCACTGCACGTGCCCGGCGAAACTCGACGGCTTCGACAAGCCGCACGAGCCGTTCATCCTGCGGAGCCACTCGGAGTCGGCCATCGGGGTCTCGCCCCAGGTCCTGTGGCGCCTGGGCCAGAAGGTGACGCTGATGAAGTTCGAGGGCCCTGGCTCGATGATCCTCGGCACGGGCAAGGTGGTGGCCAACATCGACACGCCGCCATCCGGCGGCTGCCGCACCAGCGTCGAGGTCGCCTGCGACGACATCCCCGACGTGCGCGACGTCAAGGGCTTCCACCAATTGTTCATCTACGGCGACGTGTCGCACCTGCTGAAGGCCTACGGCCAACTGTTCGGCACCAAGGTAGTGCATATTTGACGGGTGTTTCCGGCGGGGAGCCGCAGGCAGCCGTGTATTGCTGGCTTTCCCGGTCGGCGGTCATGCGGCAAGGCCCCGGCAAAACCCTTGACTCTTTTACCAGCAAAGATTAGGGTAATCTGTGCGCAGGGGGTGCGAGCAGCGTCGGGCAACGGCCGGCACGGCAAGGAGTCCTTCATGAAACGCGCGGTGCTGATGGCGGTGCTGGTGGGCTTCGCGCTGGCGGGGCAGGGGATTGCCCAGCCGGCGACCATCGAGAACCTCCGGGAGAAATCCGCGATTTCGGATCAGGACCGCCAGCAGATTCATTCGTGGGTGATCTCCATGGTCAATGCCATGATCGCCAATACGGACCCCGATCGCCGCGGCATGGTGGCCGCCCGCGACGCCATCATCAACGAGGGCCGCAAGGAAGGCCGCTCGCCGGCGTTCTTCCAGGCGTTCGGCGAAGAGGCCATCGCCGCCCTGAAGGACGGCGAGAAGAAAGCGGTCAGCCAGGATGCACGCGTCAACCTGATGATGGCCGTGGCGGAACTGAGGCGCGTCGAGGGCCTGCCGATCCTGAGAGCCGCGCTGGAGAAGGACCCGTACCCGGCCGTGCGGTACGGGGCCGCCAAGGGGCTTTCGATGGCGGCCGACGCCGTCCTGGAAAAGAATACGCCGCGGCTGGAAGGCGATATCGCCGACTCTATCGGAAAGGTCATCGACAACGAAACCTCGCCGGTGACGCTCTACTACCTGTTCGAGACGCTGGGGCGTTTCGACCACGATAAGGCCCACGACGTGCTGGCCGACGCCATCGGGAAGTTGGTCGCCCGCGCGAACCTCTCCGACCCGATGGTCTCGCAGATTGTCGAGGGCTCGGTTCAGTCGCTCGAGAGGGCCTTTGCGCGGGAAGTCCGCCCCGAGGCGAAGAGCCGCATCCTTTCGGCCTTCGCCACGATCAGCGCGCAGGCCATGGCGCCGACCAAGGACCCGTACCCGCTGTTTATCAGCCTGAACGCCTCGCTTGAGAAGATCACGGGCGAGAAGGTGGGCTTCGTGGCGACGGACGACTCCGTCATGCAGAAACTAGCGCTGCTGGAGTGGGTCGAGAAGTTCGTGAAGGAGAAGAAGATTCCGAAGCGTCCGTCGCTGCCCCCCGCCGTCGAGGAGGCGCTGAAGGAGGGCGCCGCCGGCGGCGAGGCGACGCCGTGACCGGCGCGGCCCGGTGCTTCTGGAACCGTCGTTATCCAGCCCTCCGGCGTTGCCGGGGGGCTGATCCTATCCGGGGCAGAAAAGGCGCCCCATGCGCTGGCTGGTGATACTCCTGGTCGTCTCGGGCGCGGTGATTGTCGGCACCGTCTTGGTGGCGTACCGCATGCAAGGTCCGGCCGCCGACCTGGTCTGGACGGCCGGCATCGAAGCGGCCACGCTGGACCCGGCCAAGATGACCGCCCTCCAGGACGGCCGCGTGGCCGCCGCCCTCTTCGAAGGCTTGACGGTCCTCGATGCCCGCGACCTGAAGCCGCGCGCCGGCGTCGCCCATCGCTGGACGGTCTCCCCGGACGGCCTCGCCTATGCCTTCGACCTGCGCCCCGACGCGCGGTGGAGCGACGGCCGGCCCGTGACCGCCGAGGATTTCGCGTGGTCCTGGCGCCGGGTCCTCGACCCCAAGACCGCCGCCGAGTACGCCTACATGCTCTATCCCATCCGCGGGGCCAGGGCCTACTACGACGAAATGCAGAAGACCGGCGGGAAGGCCGACTGGGCCAAAGTCGGCGTCCGGGTCGAGGGGCCGCTCCGAATCACCGTCGAACTGGAGCAGCCCACCGCTTACTTCCTGGACCTGACGGCGTTCTCGACGTACCTGCCGGTGCGCCAGGACGTCGTAGAGCGCTGCGGCGACCGCTGGACGATGCCGCCCGACATCATCTCGAACGGGCCCTACCGGCTGGTCGAGTGGCGGTTCCGCAGCCGCATGCGGTGGCAGAAGAATCCGTACTACTGGGACGCCGCCGCCGTGCCGCTCGAGCGGATCGAACTGCGCGTCTTCGACGATCCGAACACGGCGCTGCTGGCGTACGAGACCGGCGCGGTCGACATGACCGCGGTGGTGCCGGGCCTGGCCATCGAGCCGCTCCTGGAGCAGTGCCGCCTTGGCAAGCGGTCCGATGTGCTCTACGCCACCAACCTGGGGACATACTTTTATCGCTTCAACTGCACCCGGCCGCCGCTGACCGACGCGCGCGTGCGTCGGGCCCTGGCGATGGCGATCGACCGCCAGCCCATCATCGAGCGTGCCTCTCGCGGGGGCGAGCGGCCGTACTTCACGCTCGTGCCGCCGGGCATGCCGGGCTACGTGCCGCCGCCGGGCCTTGTCGAAAACGTCGAGGCGGCCAAGCGGCTCCTGGCCGAGGCGGGTTACGCCAGCGGCGACGGCCTCCCGGAACTTGCGGTCCTCGTCAACAAGGGCGGCATCCACGTCCCCGTCGCCCAGATGGTCCAGCAGCAGTGGCGCGACCGCCTCGGCATTCGCGTCCGCATCGAGCAGGTCGAATGGAAGGTCTTCCTCGATTACATCCAACACCTCAATTACCAGGTCGCCCGGGGCGGGTGGTACGGCGATTACGTGGATCCCAACACGTTCCTCGACATGTTCGTGACGGGTGGGGGCAACAACCAGACCGGCTGGTCGAACGCCGCCTACGACGCCCTGATCGCCCGTGCCGCCCGAGAGACTGACCCCAAGGCGCGGATGAAGATCTTCGCCGAGGCCGAGGCCATCCTCGTCCGCGACGTGCCCATCTTTCCCATCTTTGTCTATACCACCACCATGCTTGTCCGGCCGGGCCTGGAAGGGGTCCAGCCGAACCTGATGAACCGGATCGACTTTGCGCAACTCCGCTGGAAAACGAACCGCTCGCGGTAACAAGTGAGGCCGCGCTGAACAAGTACAGGCCGTGCCCCTGCGTGCGGCCCATGAGCGAGGAGGCGCGCCATGACCTTGCTTCACGATTACCAGAACGGCACGTCGTACCTCCGGGGCGCGGTGCCGGCCAAGGACCCGCACTGGCGGAAAAGCGTGGGCCTCTACAAGTCGTACGCGGCCGTGGGTGCAGAGGTGGTGGCGCTGCGCCGCCCGCATCAACTGCCCGCGGCGGACCTCTGGCAGGCGCTGCGCACGCGCCGCAGCATCCGCGACTTCCTCTTGGAGCCGATGCCCCAGGAATTGCTCGCGCTGCTTCTGTGGGCCGCACAGGGCGTCACGCAGATGGGGTCCCGGCCGCGGCGGACGGCCCCGTCGGCCGGCGCGCTCTACCCGGTCGAGACCTACGTGGGCGCCGCGCGGGTCGAGGGCCTGCGGCCGGGCGTCTATCACTGGGAACTTCCCGAGGAGCGCCTCGCGCTGGTGATCGCGCGCGAGGACATGGCGGCCGCGGCCTGCGACGCATGTCTGGACCAGCAAATGGTCGCCGAGGCGCCCGTCACGTTCATCTGGTCGGCCGTCTGGGCCCGCAGCGGTCAGAAGTACGCCGACAGGGCGCTGCGGTACGCCTATCTCGACGCGGGCCACCTGGCGGAGAACATGAACCTGGCGGCCGCCTGCCTGGGCCTCGGGGCGTGCATGATCGGCGCGTTCCTCGACGACGCCATGAACGCACTCATTGGCGTGGACGGCCAGGACGAGGCGGTCATCTATGCTGCCTGCGTCGGCAGGCCCGGAACGTAACCGATGCCACCTGTGGGCAAGCCCGCCAAGCCGCGCGTCGGGGTCTCGAAGTGCCTGGGGTTCGCGCCGTGCCGCTATGATGGCACGGTGATCGACGACCGGTTCGTCGAGGGCCTGAAACGCCGCGTCGCGTTCTGTCCGGTGTGCCCCGAAATGGAAATCGGCCTCGGTTGCCCGCGCAGCCCGGTGCGGATCGTGCTTGTCCGCGGCCGCCGGCGCCTCGTTCAGCCGTCGACCGGCAGAGACCTGACAGCCGCCATGCAGCGGTTCGTACGCGGCTTTCTGGACTCGGTGGGCCCGCTGGACGGGTTTATCCTGAAGTCGCGGTCGCCGTCGTGCGGCATTGGGGACGCAAGGATCTTCGCGTCGCCGGGCGATAAGTCGCCCGTCCGGTCCGGCAGCGGCTTCTTTGCCGCAGCAGTCCTGAGGGCGTTTCGAGGAGTGCCCGTCGCGGACGAGCGAGCGCTGGCGGATCCGGCGACCCGCGAGGAGTTCTTGGCGCGGCTTTTCGCGCCCCGCCAGCGATCCTTGGAGTAGGCCGGGACGAAGTCCCGGCGCTGTTGCTGCGATGATGCCGGGGCGTTGCCCCGGCCTACATTTCTTTTCGCGCCCCGCCAGCGATCCCTCGCGTAGGCCGGGACGAAGTCCCGGCTCTGTTGCTGCGATGATGCCGGGGCGTTGCCCCGGCCTACATTTCTTTTCGCGCCCCGCCAGCGATCCCTCGCGTAGGCCGGGACGAAGTCCCGGCTCTGTTGCAGTGAGGTTGCCGGGGCGTTGCCCCGGCCTACATTTCTTTTCGCGCCCCGCCGGCGATCCCTCGCGTAGGCCAGGACGAAGTCCCGGCTCTGTTGCTGCGATGATGCCGGGGCGTTGCCCCGGCCTACATTTCTTTTCGCGCCCCGCCGGCGATCCCTCGCGTAGGCCGGGACGAAGTCCCTGCTCTGTTGCTAGGGGGCCGGCGCCTGCCCCGACGCCAGACGACGCAAGCGGTCGATGAAGGCTAACCGCCCGGGCGTCAGGTCGCGGCGGACCTCCGCCGTCGGCCGGTAGACCTCGATCATGAACGTCCCGCCGTAATGCACCTCGGCCAGCGCCCGGGCCACGTCCTCGAAAGGAATGACGCCGGTGCCGGGAATGAGATGATCGTCCTCGCGACCACGGTTATCGTGCAAATGGACTCCCCACAGTCGCGGCCCCATGAAGCGGACGATGCCCGCCGGGTCGCCCGCCAGCATGGCGTGGCCCGAATCATACGCAAGGCCCACGTGGGGACTGGCCAGCGCATCGACGGCGCGGCAAAGCGGGCGGACATCGGTGCCGAAATACGGCGGCGGCATGTTCTCGATCAGGAACCTCACGCCGAACTCGCGGCCGAGCCGGTCCAGGCCCCGGCCCGACTCGGCCAGCGCCCGTTCACGCCAGCCGTCGGTCATCTTCGAGCCCAGGCCCACGGGGTGGACGACGATGTCGCGGCAGCCGACGACACGGGCGAACTCGGCCTCCAGCCGCATCAGGTCGAGCGACGCCTCTCGCAGGCCCCGGTCTGCGGCCGAAAGGTCGCACAGGGGTCCTGCGAGGTCGTCCGCCTGGAAGCAGCCGTGAAGGCTGTCGGCCGCGAGGCCGGCCTGGTCGAGCGTTTTGCGCACCGCGGCCGCCGTGATGCCCTGGACGTAGTTGCGATAGACCTGGACGCGCCGGACTCCGGCCGCGGCCAGCAGGGCAATCTCGTCGCTCACGTCCCAGGCTTGGAAGTCGAACGCGATGACGGCGCCGAGCGGAAGGTCGGACATCATCAGGCTGCACCGAGGCGGCGGCGGATGTAGTCGGCCCGCGCGACGTCGCGATCCGCCTCCGAGAGTTCCGCGCCGCGGATCTTCTGGATGTGTCCGGGCCGCGTCATCAGGAACAGTTCGTTGACGGCGGCGATGGCCACGCCCTTCAGGCGCGAGAGGTGGATGCCCAGCCGGATGGCCGACAGCAGCGTCAGCGTCTCATCGCTGGAGATGGTGCGGGCGTGCGTCAGGATGCCCCACGACCGGAAGATGCGGTCATCGACAAACATGGGGCTCTCGGTGGCCAGGACGTCCCTGGCCTGCCGCTCGTAGGCGATGATTTGCGGAATGACTGCGCCGAGGGTCTTAAGGATGTCCTGCTCGCTGCGGCCGAGCGTCGCCTGGTTGGAGATCTGGTAGACGTCGCCCGTGGCCTGCGTGCCTTCGCCGTAGAGGCCGCGCACGGCCAGGCGCATCCGCGACACCGCCCGGAAAACCTTCTCGATCTGCTTCGTCAGCACCAGGCCGGGCAGGTGGAGCATGAGGCTCACGCGCAGGCCCGTGCCGACGTTCGTCGGGCAGGCGGTCAGGTACCCGAGTTTGGGCGAGAACGAGTAGGGGACCTGCTGTTCGATGCGGTCGTCGATCTCGTCGGCGTCGCGCCAGGTCTCGTCGAGTTGGAGGCCGGGCGAATAGACCTGGAGGCGGATGTGGTCTTCCTCGTTGGTCATGACGGCGATGCGCTGCGACGGGTCGATCGCCACGCCGCGGTGCCCCTCGCCGGCCGCCTGTTCACGGCTGATGAGGTGCCGCTCGACCAGGCACCGCCGGTCGATCTCCGGCATGCCGTCGAGTTCGAACCACGAGACGTCTTGCGGCCCGAGGGCCTTCAGCACGGCCGCCTTGAGCCACGCTTCGAGTTCCTCGCGCTGCTCGGCCGTCAGGCGCGTCAAGAACGGGCGCCCGGCCACGTTGCGCGCCAGGCGCACCCGCGTCGAGAGGATGATGTCCGACTGCGGGCCGCCCGGCTGGAGCCAAGAGGTCGGCTGGGCGATCAGGTCATCGAGTTTCACCTGCGGTTTCCTTGTCCTTGATAAGGTCCCGTAGCCGTGCCGCCTCCTCGTAATGCTCCGACTCGACGGCCTCCTGGAGTTGGCGCCTCAGTTGCATCAGTTCCCGCTGGGCGTGCGAGTCGGCGCCGGCGCGCTGCGGCAGTTTGCCGACGTGCTGGCTGGCGCCGTGGACCTTCTCGAGCACTTCGCGCAGCAGATCGCCGAACACCTCGTAGTCATGGGGGCAGCCCAGGCGGCCCCCGTTGCGGAACTCCGCATACGTGATCCCGCAGTCCGGGCAGGTGATGGCCGCTTCCTTGCCGGCCTCCTGGTGTGCCTCGAGCATCCCCGCGAGGATATCGTGCAGATTGGCCTGAGCCTTGATCGCCACGCCCTCCTCGCGCGCGCAGTCCTCGCACAGGTGGCGCTCGCGCTTCTCGGTCTGGAGGATCTCCGTCAGGTGGATCGTGGCCTGCTGCTTCTTGCACCGCTGGCAAAGCACGCCTGTTTCCTTGACGCGGGGGCCGCCGACACCCCTCTTGACCTGTTTATCGGCCACTGCCGACCATGTCCATAATACTTCCCGGCGGGCGGATAGTCAATTGCGGCGGGCGCGGGGGCGCCTGATACTGAAGCGCGGCTCCGTCAACTCGAGGCGCAGAAGCCCGTCCGAAAGACAGCGGGCCGGAAGCGCACGCTGCGCTGCGGCACTGAATCAGCGCTTCTCCCATCGCTGGAGGTACGCCACTTGGCTGAGGGTGCGGCCTTCGCAGATCTCGGCCCGCATCCGGTTCTCGGCCTCCAGCACGTCCTGGGCGCGGTTGGCCAACTCGACCACGCGGTCCTTCGGGAGGAGCATGACACCGTCGGCGTCGCCCACCAGCCAGTCGCCGGGGAACACCTCGGCCCCCGCCAGGCGGATCGGGGCGCCGATCTCGCCGAAGCCTTTCGGATACCCCGCGTGGCTCACGACGAGGCGGGCATGGGCCGGAAAACCCAGGCGGCAGATCTCGTCGGTGTCGCGGATGGCCCCGTCGATGACCACGCCAGCCAGTCGCCGCGCAAGCGCGCTCTCGCAGGCCAGTTCGCCCCACACGGCCGGGGCCGCGCCGCCAGCGTCGATGGCGATGACGGCCCCGGGCTCGGCCAGGTCGATCGCCTCGACGGGCTTGGCATAGTCGCCCGGCGCCGTGCGGACCGTCAGGGCCGGCCCGACGAGTTTCGCCCCCGGCGTAATCTGCCTGAGGTCGGCGAGGCACGGCCGGTGGTGGGCGGCATCGCTCAGGTTCGCGGTCGAGACGCGGGCGAGGACCTCGCGCACGCCTTCGAGGCCGACGCGCCGAAACAGGTCCGTCCTGACGCCGCGGCCGGTGTCGAGGGCCTGCCGGATGTCGGCCGTCGCCCGCGCCGGGTCATGGGCCTTGATGATCGCGCCGCCGACAACCACGATCGACGCGCCGGCGGCGGCCGCCTGCGGCGCGGTCTCGGAGTTCAGCCCGCCCGCCGCCGCCAGGGGAATCGCCGTCATCCCGGCCAGCCGCGCAAGGACTTCAAACGGGCTGCCCCCGGCCATCTGCACGTCGATGGGGCAGTGGACCGCCACGAACGCCACGCCCCAGTCGGCCATCTGCTCGACCAGGCGCTCGGGCCCCTCGACGCCGAGGATATCGACGCCGATGCCAAGGCCGTAGTTTCGCCCGACCTCGACGGACTCGCGGATGGTCGCCTCGCTGGCCGCCCCGAGGACGATGGCGTAATCGGCCCCGGCCTTTGCCGCCGCCTCCATCTCGACCCGCCCGGCGTCGGCCGTCTTCATGTCGGCCACGATCTTCTTCTCGGGGAACCGGGCCCGCAAGGCCCGCACGGCGTCCAGGCCTTCGCTCTTGATGAGCGGCGTGCCCGCCTCGACCCAGTCCACACCCTGCGGCACGGCCAGATCGGCGATTCGCAAGGCACGCTCCAGGTCCAGGAAGTCGAGCGCCAGTTGGAGCGTGACCGCCATGGTCAGGCCTCCTTCATGCTCTCACTTCGGCCGCCACGTGGCCCCGCAGCGGTCGGATTCCCAGGCCGTGACGGCCGCGACGCGAACGTGGGCCGGCAGTCGCTCCGCCACGCCCTCGGCGATCACGCGGGCCAGGTTCTCGCTCGACGGGTTCAGGCGATCGAACGGCGGCACCTCGTTCAGGTACGCGTGGTCGAAGCGGTCCAGCACGTCGCGCAGGATATCCTTGGCATCGTGGAAGTCCAGGAGCAATCCGTCCTCGCCGATCGCATCGCCTGCCAGCCTCAGGTCCACCCGCCAATTGTGGCCGTGCAGATGCTCGCATTTGCCCTGGTAGGCGCGCAGGTTGTGTGCGGCACTGAACTCGCCTTGGACGAAAAGTTCGTATGGCATCTGCGGCTCGCCGTTCCCTTCAGTCGGATTATACCGCAGTTCAACCCGGGGGCAACGCCCAACCTCGCCGGAACCAGGAGGCCGAAGGGCCTGGAATCGCCCGCTTGCGGCGCGTCCGATTGACGAAGTCGCGCTGTAGTTGACAGGACTCGTGTGGGTTGGCGCACTGCCCCTGACAAGGCGAGACCGCACCGGACGTTCGCTGCGATCCTTGTTGCGATGGGTGCCGATGGCCCCGGGGCGCTGCGGACTTAGAACGGAGTTCCGTCCCCCGTGTCCGTCGCCTCGTCGCCGGAGTCGGCCGGGCCGCCGGTGGAATACTGCTCGTACTGGCCGGCGGGGGCTTCGTGGGGCGACCAGTCCTCGAATCGCGTGAACTCGCGGCGCCAGGTGAGTTTGACCAGCCCGGTCGGGCCATTGCGCTGCTTGGCGACGAACAGTTCCGCTTCGCCAAGAGCATCCTGGTACTGTTTGGTGCCAGGAACCAGCCGCGCGGCTTCGCGGTGCAGAATCAGGACCACGTCGGCGTCCTGCTCCAGGGCGCCGGATTCGCGGAGGTCCGAAAGGCGCGGCCGGTTGTGTTCTTCGCTTTCCCGGCGCAGTTGTGCGACGGCCACGACAGGGATGTTCAATTCCCGGGCCAGGGCCTTGAGGCCGCGGCTGATGGTTGAGACCTCGACCTGGCGGCTCTCGGCGCCGGGTGCGCTCATCAGTTGCAGGTAGTCGACGAGGAGGAGTTTGATGCCGTGGCGGTTGACGAGGCGGCGGGCCTTGGCCCGCAGGTCGATGACCCGCAGTGAGGGCGTGTCGTCGATGTACAGCGGCTTTGGCGACAGAAAGGGAACCACTTCCTGGATGATCTGGCGCGCCTTCTCGAGCGGGACGTCGCCCTTGCGCAGCCGCTGGCCGTCGAACCTCGCCCTGGACGACAGAAGCCGGAGGGCGAGTTCGACCTTGCTCATCTCGAGACTGAAGAATGCCACAGGCAACTCTTTGTCGATGGCCACATGCTCCGCGATGTTGAGGGCCAGGGCGCTCTTACCGACGCTGGGCCGGGCCGCCAGGATGATCAGTTCGCCCGGCTGAAGGCCGCGCGTCTTGTCGTCCAGGTCGTGGAAGCCGGTCTCCACTCCCGTGATGGCGCGCTTGCCTATCAAGTCAACCTTCTGCAATACGTCCGCGAGGATGGACCGGATGTCGATGGCCTGGCCGACGATCTTGCGCTCCACGATCTGGAAGACGCGCTGCTCGCAGCGGTCGAGGATATCGTCGACGGAGCCGTCCTTGGAGTGCGCGTCGCGGATGATCTCGGCGGCCGCGTTGATCATGCCGCGCAGAAGCGCCTTCTCCTTGACCATCCTGGCGTAGTACTCGGCGTTGGCGAGGGTGGGCACGCTTTCGGCCAGCGTGACGAGGTATTCGTCGCCGCCGACCTTCTCGTAGTCGCCGGCGCTGCGGAGGGCCTCGCGCACGGTCACGAGGTCGATGGGCTTGGAGGCCTCGTCCAGGCCCGTGATGATCTTCCAGAGCGCCCGGTGCTCCTGGCGGTAGAAGCAGTCGGCGTCGAGGTACTGGACACAGAGGCCGAGGGCTTCGGGGCTGAGCATCATGGCCCCCAGGACGCTCATCTCGGCGTCGAGGCTGTGCGGCGGAACCTTGTCGAGCAGCGGGTCGTCGGGCATGTGGCACCAGGGCCGCGCGGGCGGCGGTAAAGTCAGTTGCTGATTCCGGGGTGCGGTTATAGACAGACGCGCAGGCGGATTCAAGCCCTATTCGGAGGACGTTGAACCGAGATGTGCCACAGCCGCCAGGCGCTTGCGGTGCTTCAAAGGAAACGGCGTTCAGGCTTCGGGCGTCTTGTCGGGGACGATCCAGACGTCGATTTCGGCTTCGACGCCCTCGGCCAGGCGGATCGGGACGCGGAACTTGTCGAGCGTCCGGATGGGCGCCGCCAGGGCGACCTGCGCGGCCTCGACCTTGAACCCTTCGGCGGCCAGCGCCTCGGCGATGTGCTGCTCGTTGATCGAGCCGAACAGGTTCCCGAGTTCGTTGGCCTTGGCCTTGATGGTCACCGAGATGCCGTTGAGGCGCGAGGCGATGCCCTTCAGGGTCTCGAGACGCTGCTGGGCCAGGCGGGCACGGTCGACCTTCTCCTGCTCCACGCGTTTGAGGTTGGCGGCGTTGGGCTCGACCGCCAGGCCCTGGGGCAGCAGGTAGTTTCGGGCGTACCCCACCTTGACGTCGACGATGTCGCCGATGATGCCCACCGAGGGAACGTCCTGTCGCAGCAAGACCTTCATGGCGCATTCTCCGGAGGCCGGCCTGGGCGGGGGGCCGGCCGGTCCACGTTAACTGATGTACGGCATGAGGGAGAGGAACCGGGAGCGCTTGAGGGCTCGTGCGGCGTCTCTCTGATGCCCGGCGCAGTTGCCGCTGCGTTTGCGGCTCAGCATCTTGGCGCGCGTCGTGATCAACTTCTGGAGCGTCTGAGTGTCTTTGTAGTCGATGTGTGTGACGTTCTCGCGGCAGAAGCGGCACTTGGCGCGGTCGCGAAAGCGAACCATCTTGCGGCGTTGTGGTTTCGGCACGGCTTTCTCCTCACCTTCCAGCCCTGAGCATGTGGCCCAGCCGCCCTCGGCTGTGCCCGAGTCAGGTCATTCACGCCCGAGGGCGGGCGTGGCCCGCTCCTAGAACGGGATCGTATCGTCGTCCACTTCCTGGTTGAAATCGTAATCGGGGGCCTTCTGCTCCTCGGCGCCCGAGGTTTCCTGGCGTTTGACGTCCTGCGAGGGGGCGGCGGCCGCGCCGGGGGCGGCGGGGGCGGCTGCGCCGGGGGCGGCTGCGCCGGGGGCGGCGGCGCCGGCGGCGGCCGCGCCGGGGGCGCCGCCGCCTCTCGGCCCGCCGAGAAACTGGAACTGGAGGATCGTCACGTCCAGTTTGCTCCGCTTCTTGCCGTCGGGGCCGTCCCACGTGCGGTAGTTCAGGCGCCCTTCGACAAAGAGGGGCTGGCCCTTGGTCACGAACTTCTGGATGGTCTCGGCTTGGCGGCCCCAGGCGGTGCAGTCGACGAAGCAGACATCCTCGTGCATCTGGCCGTCGGCGCCCTTCCACTTGCGGTTGATGGCGATGCCGATATCGCAGACGGCCTGCTGCGACGGCGTGTAGCGCAACTGCGGGTTGCGCGTCAGGTTGCCGATGAGGAAGACACGATTGTAGTTGGCCATGGTTCACCCCTTGGGTTGAAGCCTCTCAGGACCTGTCGTGCGACTCGCGCCGCCGCGGGCGCTCGTGGTCTTCTGGTGGTGCGGTCTCCGGGGCAGCGGCCTCGGCGGCCTCGGCTGAGCGGGCCGGCTTGGCGACGACAGCCGCCGCCGTGGCCTTCTCGCCGCGCTCGGTCATCAGTTTCTGGGCGACGTCCTCGCGGATGTCCTCGCCCAACTGGAGCCGCATGCCGGCCACCGTGAAGTGGTCGGCCTTCAGGATGAGGGCCCGCAGGACCTTCTCCGACAGGCGGCAGTCGCGTTCGATCTCGACCACGCCCGACCCGCTGGTCATCACGAAGAACGCCAGCACGTACGTGCCGCGCTTCCGGCCCTTGACCGTGTAGGACAGTTTCCGCTCGTCCCATCGGGTCATGCCGATGATGGCGGCGCCGTTTCGCGTGAGGATGTTGGCGAGGTGCTTCGTGAGGTCATCCCACGAGGCGGCATCGCCGCTGTCGACCAGGAACATTGCCTCGTACACCCGACTGCCATCATGACGTGCCATAGTTGGTTGGCCGCTCGGCCGTCTCCTGCTTCGCTAGTCTTCCGTGCCTGGGTTATACCGGTTCATGGCCGCTTCCGGGCCCTGGGTGATCCAGCATTCGGCCGCATCGGCGGCCCGCCCGATGGCCTTCTCGATAATCGGCTGCTCCTCGTTCGTGAAAGTCGACAGCACGAAGTCCACGTGCTCGGCCGGCGGCGGGGCAGGGCCGATGCCCACCCGCAGCCGCGCGAACCGCTGGTCGCCCACGTGGACGATGACCGACGCCAGGCCGTTGTGCCCGCCGTCGGACCCTTCGCGCCGCAGGCGGATCCGCCCCACGTCCAGCGCCATATCGTCGAGGACCGCCAGAAGGTCCTCAAGCGGCGCCTTGAAGAAGTCCATCAACTGCCGCACCGCCAGGCCCGAGTTGTTCATGAACGTCAGCGGCCGGGCCAGGACGACCTTCTGGCCGTGCCAGAGGGTCTCGGTCACAGCGGCGTCAAACTTCTCCCTCCACGGTCCGGCGCCTGCGCGGGCCGACAGTTCCTCGGCGACGCGCCAGCCCACGTTGTGCCGCGTGTCGGCGTAACGCGGCCCCGGATTGCCCAAACCCACGATGAGTTTCATGTCCTGGCGCGCCGCCCAACGTCAAGCCGCCGCCGTGCCGACGCGCGGTCGCCTTCGCCTGCCCGCCAAACGGGGTCGCTTTGAAGCAGCGTCGCCGGCGGAGCCGGTGGGCGCTACTTCTTCTCCTTCTCCTTGGACTTCTCTTGCTCGGCTTCTTCTTCCTCGCCCTCTTCGGGCTCGGCCTTGCGGCCGATGACCTCGGGCTCGGCGGCTGCGGCCTCGACGGGGGCGGCGGCCGGCGCCGCGACTTCCTCCTCGATGGCCGTCAAGGCCGCCACGATCACATCCGGCCCGGTCAGAATCGTCACCCCGGGAGCCGGCTCGAGTTGGCTTACCTTGAAGGTGTCGCCGAGTTTCATCTCGGCCACGAGGGCGACGATCGCCTCGGGGATGTCCTTCGGCAGGCACTTGATCTCGACCTGCCCGAGGGTCTGCTGAAGCACCGCGTGCTCGACCTTCGCGGCGCCCTTGAGTTGGATGGGCACCGTCAGGCTGACGGCCTCGTCCATGGCGACGCGGACGAAGTCGGCGTGGATGATCTCGCTGCCGAACGCGTCGTACTGGACTTCCTTCAGGAGGACGTGATCCCTCTTCTTGCCGACCTCGAGTTCGAACATGCGGGCGCGGCGGCGGACCGCGTCCTCAAGTTCCTCGTGCGACATCTGGATGGCGACCGGCCCCTCCTGGCGACCATAGATGACGGCGGGCACCTGTCCCTGGGCTCGCAGCAGCCGGCAGGCCCGCGTCCCGCCGGCCTCGCGTTTCTTCGCATGCAGCGTTTCCGTGCTGATAGCCACCCCAGACTCCTTTCCATCGCGCGTCGGTTACTTCTTCCTCAGGAACAACTGGCTGACGGATTCATGCCGGTGAATACGCCGGATGGCCTCGCCCAGGAGGCTGGCGAGGCTCAACTGCTTGAGGTTCTTCATTTGCCGCCCGGCTTCGCACATGGGGATCGTGTCGGTCACGACGATCAGTTTGATCGGCGAGTCGTGCAGCCGCTCGGCGGCGCTTTCGCACATGACGGCGTGCGTGGCGGCCACATAGATATCGCCGGCGCCGCGCTCTTTCAGCAGGCGGGCCGCCTTGGCGATCGTGGCGCCGCTCGTGATCATGTCGTCGACGATCAGGACGTTGCGGCCGTCGACGCTGCCGATGAGGTTCCCGGCCTGGACGTCGGTGCCGCCGAAGCGCTCCTTGTCGATGATGGCCAGGTCGCCGCCCAGGAGGCGGGTGTAGTTGCGGGCCGTCTTGACGTTGCCCACGTCGGGCGAAACCAGCGTCAGGTCCTTCAGGGCCAGGTCCCGGAAGAACTTCGCGAAGACCGGCTCGGCCAGCAGGTGGTCCACGGGGATGTCGAAGAACCCCTGGATCTGGTGCGCATGCAGATGGACCGTCAGGACGCGGTTGGCGCCGGCGGCCTCGAGCATGTTGGCCACCAGTTTCGCGCTTATCGGCACGCGGCCCTCGTCCTTACGGTCCTGCCGCGCGTACCCGTAGTAGGGGATGACGGCCGTGATGCGCTCGGCGCTGGCGCGGTGGGCGGCATCGATAAACAAGAGGAGTTCCATCAGGTTGTCGTTCTGCGGCGCGCAGGTCGGCTGGATGATGAAGATGTCGCGCCCGCGGACGTCTTCGTTGATCTTGACGAACGACTCCCCGTCGGGGAACCGCGTGCAGACGGCGGCACCGAGGGGCGTCTTGAGGTACTTGGCGATCGACTCGGCCAGGGGACGGTTCGCGCTGCCCGAGAAGACTTTCAGGTCGTTCATTTCGAGATCCCCTTACGTTCTCTCGCGGTCTTGGGCGGTTCGGCCGCCGCACGGGCGCGCGTTTTGCGCGGCGCCGCGGCGGGTCTCGGCCAGCGGACCGGTCTCGGCCCCGTCTTCGAGCACCGTTCCGGGCCCCAGGTGCGCCAGCGGCCCGACGCGGCAGTTCTTGCCGATGCGCGTCGGCCCGCGGATGACCGTGCACGGCCCGATGACGGTGTCCGGGCCGATCGTGACGCCGGCGTCGATGTAGGTGCTTGCCGGGTCGGTGATCGTCACGCCCTCGGCCATGAGGCGCCTTGCGATCCGCCGCCGCATGAGCGTCGTGACGTAGGCGAGGTCCTCGCGGCTGTTGACGGCCTCGACCTCTTCAGGTTCGACGGCCGGGACCCCCACGACGTTCTCGCCGGCCTCGATCAGCAGGCCCACGGCGTCGGTCAGGTAATATTCCTTCTTTACATTATTATTCGTGATGCGGCCGAGGACGGCCTGAAGGGCGGGCCACCGGAAGGCGTAGAACGCCGGGTTGACCTCGCGGATGGCCCGCTCGCCGGCAGTGGCGTCGCGGGCCTCGACGATGCGGCGGACGTTGCCGGCCTCATCGCGGACGATGCGGCCGAACCATTTCGGGTCGTCCAGGATCGCCGTCAGGAGCGTGGCCGCCGGCTGCTCGCGCCGGTGCGTCTCCAGGAGCGTCCGGATCGTCTCGGGCCGGACCATGGCCGCATCGCCGACCAGGATCACCAGGTCGCCCGTGAATCCCGCCAACGCCTCCTGGGCGACCATCACCGCATGGCCTGTGCCGAGTTGCGGCTCCTGCACCACCCACGTGATGTCTTTAGCGTCGGCGTAGGCGGCCATGACCTGGTCGCGCTGGGCGCCGACGATGACGAGGTGCTCGGGGATGCCGGCCGCGCGGCAGGCGTCGAGGATATGCGAGAGGATGGCCTTGCCGCAAACCTCGTGGAGGACCTTGGGGCGCGCCGACGCCATGCGGGTGCTCATCCCCGCGGCCAGAATCAGCGATTTGACCGGCCTGTCGGCCATTGCGTTCACTCGGTCCTTGCAACCTCAACTACACGCGCCCCGGACAGCAGGGCGGCTAAATGCTGCGTTGTCGTGCTGTTGCTTCTTTGCCTTTACTCAGTCACTCCGTCACTCAGTGACTCAGTCACTTGTGGTTTTTGGCTACCCGGCCTGGATTCGAACCAGGAATAGGAGGACCAAAACCTCCTGTGTTGCCGTTACACCACCGGGTAGCACACCAATCCGTAATTCGAAATGCGAAATGCGGAATGGGTGTTACACCGTCCGTTGTTTCCGTAGTTCGTTTCGCACTTCGCATTTCGGATTCACCTGCAAATGGCTCCCGTGCTGGCGCTCGTGACCGTCCGCACATACCGGGCCAGGTAGCCGTGCGTGATCTTGGGTTCCGGCTTCTTCCATGCCTTGCGGCGTTTCTTGAGTTCGGCATCGCTGACCTTGAGTTCCAGGAGGCGCCTATCGAGGTCCACGTGGATTTCGTCGCCGCTCTTGACGAGTGCGATGTTGCCGCCGGCCGCCGCCTCCGGGCTGACGTGCCCGATGCACGGCCCGGCCGTCCCGCCCGAGAACCGGCCGTCGGTCGCCAGGTATACCTTGTCGCCCATCCCCAGCCCCTTGAGTGCGGCGGTGGCGGCCAGCATCTCGCGCATGCCCGGCCCGCCGGCCGGACCCTCGTAGCGGATGATAAGAAAATCGCCCGCCTTGATCTTACGGGCCAGGATGGCCGCGTTGCACGCGTCTTCGCTGTCGAAGACGCGGGCCTTGCCCGTAAACCGCCGCATCCGCTCCGGCACGGCCGACTGCTTGATGACCGCGCCGTCGGGGCAGAGGTTCCCGCGCAGGATGGCGATGCCGCCCTCCCGGTGGTACGGACGGTCCACCGGCCGGATGAATTCGTCGCTGAACACTTTGGCGGCGTCGGCGATTGCGTAGGTCTTGGCGCCGCTGGCGGTCAGGCAGTTCGCCAGTCGGCCCTTGAGGCGCTTGAGGATCGCCGGGACGCCTCCGGCGGCGTCCAGGTCTTCCATCATCATGTCGCCCGCGGGGCGGAAGTTCGTCAAGTGCGGTGTGCGGCGGCTGATGCGGTCAAACAATTCCAGCGGCAACTCGATCCCTGCCTCGCCGGCGATCGCCGGGATGTGCAGGACCGTGTTCGTCGAGCCGCCCAGCGCCATGTCCACCGCGATGCCGTTGGCGAAGGCCTTGGCCGTCATGATCCTGCGGGCCGTGATGCCGGCCTTCACCAGGTCCACTATCCGCTCGCCCGAGGCGTAGGCGATGCGGTCCTTCTTGGCGCTGGCCGCCAGCGCGGCCGCGCAGTACGGCAGGCTCATGCCGATGGCCTCGGTCACGCACGCCATGGTGTTGGCGGTGAAGAGGCCCTGGCATGACCCGCCCCCGGGGCACGCCTCGCACTCCAGGGCCGCAAGTTCCTCGTCGCCGATGAGGCCCGCCCTGTACCGCCCGACGGCCTCGAAGGTGTCGTGCACCAGGTCCAGCCGCTCCATCTTGTACCGGCCGGAGAGCATCGGCCCGGCCGTGACGACGATGGCCGGAATGTCGAGCCGCGCGGCCGCCATCAGCATGCCGGGCGTGATCTTGTCGCAGTTCGTCAAGAGCACGAGGCCGTCCAGCCGGTGCGCCAGCGTGATCGACTCGATCATGTCGGCGATGAGTTCCCGGCTGGGCAGGCTATAGTGCATCCCCTCGTGGCCCATCGCGACGCCGTCGCAGATGCCGGGCACCGAGAAGAGCCACCCGATGCCGCCGCCCGCGAAGATGCCGTGCTCGATGGCCCGCTCCAGCCGCCGCATGTGCGCGTGGCCGGGGATCAGGTCTGTGAAACTCGACACCAGGCCGATAAAGGGCTTATCCATCTCGCCCGGCGTGACGTTCCCGGTGGCCAGCAGCAAGGCCCGCGCGGGCATGCCGCGCAGGCGCTGGCGGAACCAGTCGTGCGGCCGTTTCTTCGCCATGCGAAATCCTCAGTCCAATGTCCCAAGGCCAAGGTCCAAAGTCAAAGACGCAGGCCCTGGCCCTATGACCTTGGACTTTGGACCTTAGACTTTGGACGTCTTTTCGCGCAACCAATGCGGAGATGCGCGGCACGATGGGCGTTTCCGAGGCTTGGACTCAGCAGCCGCTCGCCGGAGCCCCACGGTCGCCTGGGCGACTCATTTACCCCATAGAGAAACGCAAACCGTCGAACCGAATAATAGCCGTTTCGGCTCCGGGTGTCAACACTTGTCCGCACACATAACCGCACAAAGTGCGGCCGTGGGGCAATGGCTTCACAGGAGTTGGGTTCACGGCGTACCTCGCGCCCGCCGCGGCCGCACAAGAGAGAGCCTGTGGCTAGGGGGCAATCCCAAGGAGCACCAGGGGCACCGCCGGAACTCCTCGGCCTTGCCTCACGATGTTATAGAATTCTCCTTCGTAGTACGCGATGCCGGAACTCATCTGCGACTGGAGGGACTTCATCGGAAGTATCTCGACGCCTATGTCTATATAGTCGCCAATGTAGAAGGCCAGATGCTTGACGAAAAGGTCGTAGGCCACGAAGGAGTACTTGCCAAACTGGACTTCCGCAGCCACGCGTTCCTTGACGAAGTCGGTCTGGTTGTAACTGAAGATCGGCGTCTCGCCTGTGGCCGCGATCTCCTTCTTCTGCTCGTCCGGAGGCATGCTGAGGGTCTTGCGGATCAACTTCTCATTCTTGGTCACCCAGTAAAGGACGCGGCTTTCCTGCCAATGCCTTTCGCGAAGGAGCCGCTTGAAGCACGCGTTAAGTGCGATCGGACTGTACAGCAACTTGCCTCGCATCGTCTTCTCTTTCGAGACCTTGGTCCTGCAATCCTGGGCGTCGACCGAAGCGATGACGGCCTGAATCTCGCGCCAAAGATTGGGCTTGTGCACAAGCAGAAACTCCAGACCGTTCAAGTGCGAGTAGGTCTCGGCGATGCGCATCGACGGGTCTACCTCTCTTTGGGTTGGGGGGGATCGAAGAGGACCATTTGGGCGCTGCTGCGGTTCCTGCGCCGAGGGGCCACGGTCAGGGCATTGCCGGCTTGCTCCGGATCATAAACCGGCCTGTTCATCGGGCGCGTCCGCAGAGTTCCAGCAAGTTCCTGGGAGATCCTCTCCCTGGCGAGGCGAACGTACTTCGCCACCGTCTCGGCGCCTGCGCCCCGACGTCGGTGGCGGACAGCGGCGATGATCGAAGACCCGGCGCCCAGGAAGGGATCACAAACCCATCCATCTGCATTTGTCAACGCAAGGACCAGCCGCTCCACGAGTTCAACAGGAAACTGGCACGGATGTTGCGTCTTCTCAACGTGATTGCTCTTCACGTTGGGGATAACCCACAAGTCGCCCGGGTTCTTTCCGAGGGGATTGCAGGAGTATTCCCCGCTCTTGGGTCCTCTGAAGTACTTCTTACCCGGATACTTCTGGGGAACCCGAACCGGATCAAGGTTGAAGATGTACTCATCCGACTTTGTGAACCACAGCACGGTCTCGTAGCGGCCGGAGAAACGGCGAGTGCAGTGCAGCCCATGCTCGAAGTGCCAGATGATGCGGTTCCTCATCTTCAGCCCGAGTTTCGCGAATATCGGATAGAGCACGGTATCCAGGGGGATGATGGCGCCGTTTTCAACGTAATTGCCGATCTGCCAGCAGATGCTGCCGCGGGGGGAGAGGCTTCTTACGCACTCCCGAATCACGCATGCTTGCTGCTCCAGATAGGTGTCAAGCCTCAACCGTCTCTCGTATTCCTTGCCGATGTTGTAGGGGGGGGAAGTCACTACGAGTTGCAACGAATCGTCCGGTATTGTCCTCAACAACTCCATACAATCGCCCGGGAAGACAACGATACGCTCCGACGATGAGAACGTGTCCGCTATTGTGCATTGTTCGAGCATAGCCTGCCGCCTCAGCCGTCTCCTTCGCAACGAGACGAGAGCGCCTTTGCCTGTCCTCCTTGCCTGCCCGCTCCGACACCAGGTGCTTGCAGATTACCCGCAAGCCTGTGCCGCCGCAAGAGGGAACTCCTCGTACTCACGGGGCTGCCGGAGGCGTGGCGGGCGCGGGGGGCATCTCGGCCGCCGGAGGCGCAGGCGGCGCAGCGGGCTTCTCAGGCTCAGGCGCGGAATCCTCTTTGGCGCCGGCCTTCCACAGGCCGACCGCCGGCTGGAAACCATGATTCCGGGCGTGTTCCTTCTGCGTCGCAAGGATTCCGTAGTCGCGGACCACGAACATGACTTCGGGGCACAGGTCCTCTATCGCCTGGAGGGCCGCGCCGAGTTTCACCTCCTTCAACTGGAGGCTGACGCGGATGTCGCCCATGCCGCGGCCGGCGTCCACCGTCAGCAGCGTCTTGCAGGTCTCCCGCAGGTGCTTCACGACCTCGGGGAGCGGCACATCGGCGAACTCCAGGTTGGTGGTCTTGTCGAGGGCGGCGGTCATCTTCTGCGCTACCGCCGGGGTCGGCTGCTGGGCCTCCGTGTCCGGCTGCGGGGCCGGCGGCCTGGGGGCGTGTTCCGCCAATCGGCCCATGAGGGCCTGCAACTGGTCCAGTTCGGTGTTGAGCCGTGCGAGTTTCGCTTCGGCCTCGGCCAGCGCGGCCGTCGCCTTGTCGCGCTTCGCCTCGGCCTCGACCAGGTCCTTGAGGTCCGTGCCTTTGGCCTTGGCCGCCTGCTGCGCTGCGTCCGCCTGCTCCTTGGCCTTGGCGACGGTCTTCTCCTGGGCGTCGAAGTCGGAGCGCAGGGCGATGATCTGCCGCGTCACCTCGGCCTGCGCGCCGCCGAGTTCCGCCTCGGCCTGGGCTACCTTTGCCCTGGCCAGAAGAATCGCCGGATGGCCCTCCATCGCCTGGGCCAGCAGATCCTCAAGGCTGGGCGCGCCAAGCGCGGCGCCGGCCCATGCGAGGAGCGCAGCGATTGCCGCGGCCGATGCCGTCCATCCCAAGAGCCACGATTGGCCTGCGTTAGTGCCCGTCATGTAGGGTCTCCTTCTGCCGGAAAGGGAGTCAGAGAATCGTGGCCTACTTCAGCGCCTCCTGGAGGGCCGCGATGCGGTCGGCCAAGGCCCGGCGGATGGTGTCGAGGCGGCCCATGCCGGCGGCCTTCTCGGGGCTCATCACATCGAACCCGTCGGGCGGGAACCGGGCGCCGCCCTGCGTGTAGGCCGACCAGTCGTCCTGGATGCCGCCGGCGATCCGCGCCAGGAGGTCCTCGGCCTTCTTCGTTTCGGCCGTCGCCTTGCGGGCCGTCTTCGCCTGCCCGACGAGGGCCTCCAGTGTGCACAGGTACCTGAGGTCGTCGACGCCTTCGCGCGACCGCTCGTATTCGAGGGTCGGCCAGACCATCGCCCCGTCGGTGCGCACGAGCGATCCCTTCTCGTTGTTGAGGTTGTAGTACCACTCCACCTTGCCGCGCACGCCCAAGCGGGTCATCTTCCAGAAGAAGAAGCCGAAGGGCAGCCGGCCGGAGCCGGCGTTCACGAACCACGGAATGGCCCCGGTCTTCTCCTGGAGTTCCGTGATGAACGCCTTGTTGATAAGCGTGCGGCCCTTGTTGTGATGGTCGATGCCGTCCCACCCGTTGTTGAACGTGGCCACGTTGAGGTAGGGAGCCATGGCCATGACTTCCATGTACCCGTTCATGTCGCTGGTGGCGGCGATTTCGGGGAGTTCCTCCCAGACGAAGCGGGCCAGGCGCTCGGCGATCCTGACGCCCTCGATCCCCTTGTTCGTCAATTCGTCGCCGATGCTCACGAGAACGGGCACGCCGTGCTTCTCGGTCTCGGCCTGGAGCAGGCGCATGACCTTGATGTACTTCTGCTGCCACCGCTTGCCGGTCTCGCTGCCGTAGCCGGCCAGGTCCGAGAGTTGCAGCCCCATCGGCGCGGCGAAGTAGACGGGCGGGCGAAAGCCGGCGCGCTTGTACGCCTCGATGAACGCACCCAGTTCGCTCGTGTCGGCGTCGTGGACAGGCAGGTGGAACTGGTAGAGCGGCGCCACGCAGGTCATCCCGTGGGCCCGCATGTCGGCCAGGTGCGCCTCCAGCGCCTTCGGGTCCTTCGGGCTGGAATAGTTGTAGCCGAGCGAGAAGGGCGGGTCGGCCAGGCGCACCGGCAGCACCTCCAGGATCACCGCGATCGCGCCGACCGGCCGGCCCTTCGACGTGACCGCCACCTCGCCCTTGTACGCGCCGGGCCTGGCGTCGTCCGGCACCCGCACCGTGCACCAGAAGAACTCGGTGCTGTGGGCGGGCATGTTCCATTTCTTCCCCAGGGGCATGAGGATGTTATGGGCCGCCCCGTGGAACTCCTCGACGCTCGTCACGGCGACGCTGGCGGCCGGGATGACGCCGGCCGGACCTTTCAGATCGCCGGGCGCGATGAACACTTCCTCGAGGGCCTCGTGCGGACGCAGGAGGAAACTGAACGGCTCGTACTCTCCCACATAGGCGAACAGGTGGGCCTCACGCGGACTCCCGGCCCCCTCGACCTGCACCAGGACCGACGCCGGCGACTTGTATGAGACGGTCTCGCCCGCCTCGGTCTTGATCGTCACCCCCTGCGGCCGCGCGTACGCCAGCGGCCGGCTGACGAGCGGCTTCTGGTCCCGCACAGGGTCCTCCATGTAGTCGGTGACGAAGAGGTCCAGTTCGGCGGCCGCCGCGCTCGGCGCCAGCAGCAAGAACCACAGGATCGCATATTTTGTCATGATTAGATATCTACCTTGCCGTAACGTCGCGGCCGTCTCAGGCCGCCCGCTAAGCGGGGCGTGCCGTTGCCTTTCGCCGTTCATTTCGCATTTTGCATCGCCTATTCGTCGAGTTTTCCGCCGACGGGCACCAGCGTTACGTCATCGAGCCAGATGGTGCCTTCGCCGATGCTGTAGAAGTAGACGTTGTAGGTCGGCTTGCCCGGTTCGGGCGTGCCCTTGACGGTATACTGCTTCCATTCCGGGCCGATCTTCTGTCGCATTTCGCCGCGTGCGCCTTCCTCGAAGTTCACGAAGAGCATGTTGTCGCCCTCGCCCTTCGCCCAGAAGGTGAACGTGTACTCCGTCGCGCCGGGGATGGCGGGCAGGCCGGGCGTCATGATGCCGATGCGGCCTTTCTTGCCCGTGCAGGTGATGCGGGCCGAGTACTGGCCGGAGTGGACGTAGGCCGGGCGGTCTTCCCAGGCGTTCTCGTAGTCGCCGCCCCAGTCCCATCCGCCCCACCAGAGCCAGCGGGAACGTTTCTTGCCGGAGTTCTTGTTGATCTGCTCGAAGCCGCCGTTCTGGATGAAGTTCAGGGGCGGATCGGCCACGGCGAGCGCCTGCGGCTCGAAGGTCCCGGCCAGGCGGGCGCGGAGCATGGCCTGGCGTTTCTTGAATGATGGCTCGCTCAGGAGGCCGTCGGCCCGCTGCTTCTCGACGGCCGCAAGGGCCGCCTCGATCCGCTCCTTCGGCCACAGGCTTTTCGCCAGGACCGCCTTGTCGGCCTTTTCGTCGGCGCGGACCAGCATGGTGCAGGCTATTGCCAGCAGTACGCCGGCGAGGAGAAGCCACCGGAAGGACATGGTCGCGCCCTCCACTTGAGGAATCTCGGTGGGTTGATTGTACACGGGCAGGGCGGGAATGCGAAATGCGAAATGTGGACGCCGCGGGCTTACCGGGCGCGCCGGGGTTTTCTGGCGATGACAGCGAAAAAGGCCCTGTCAGAAAATCCTGGATCGCCCGGCTTGCGCCGGCCTTGGTTTTTCGTGGACACTGCCGCGCTCTTGTCTATAATCTGTGTACTGCACGGGTGATACGGCTGGTTCAACGTGAGGCTGCTCTTGAACACGACGCCGCTGACCAGAAGGTCTGGCCGTCGGAGGTCGGGTGGAGACCATGTCCACCTTGTTCGGACTGCTGGCGCGGGACCCCGAGCC
>Ga0315280_10000983_pt1 | contig 50805 bp, 84 predicted proteins | sample YL17G06_40_MG_FD_203697 | JGI IMG/M metagenome (GOLD analysis project Ga0315280, IMG submission 203697) | Sediment microbial communities from Yellowstone Lake, YNP, Wyoming, USA - YL17G06_40 | ecosystem: Environmental > Aquatic > Freshwater > Lake > Sediment | place: USA: Wyoming | collected... | reverse complement strand
ACGAAACTTCTGCTGGACAAGCCTCTGGGTTGATGGCAAATTGGCTTGTAGCGTCACGAAAGAACGGCTTGAATGGGTTTACCGCAGAATCGGAACAACAGCCGTTCAACGAATAGTGCATAATCCAGAACTTTCAAAATTCTGCGAAGAAGTTGTCAAATGCCTAGTCGACTTGTACGACAATGACATGACTGCGTTGATGATGGTTGACCTCAAAGAAAACGGTTCGGCCTACATAACGGAGATAAACGCTGGACGGACAGGAACAGTTTCCACATTCTTCGCACTCGGTTCAAGGCTAGTCTACGGCGACTACAGAGTCAACTTTCACTACCAACTCTACCGAGCGCATCATGGGCTGAAGCCTCTTCCATGCAAGAAACACGATGCCCTGCCAGAAGGCATGACCTATATTCGGCACATTGACATGGGAAGCCTCTTAACGTGGAAAGACAAGCAAGTTAAATATCCCGTTTGCTGGGGGCAAGAGAAATAGTTAAAGTCACTCTTATTCGTCCGCACTACTTCTCGGTTTGGGAAAGCCTCGCTCTAGGCTACATCGCCAGCTATCTTAAAAAACATTACCAGGGCAAATTAGAAATCAACTTTTTCGATGGCTTCTTTGACAGTGACAAGACAATCATAGAAGGCAGCGTAGACTCAGACTTTGTGGCATTTTCTTGCACAAGCCCCCAGATGAAACACGCTCTCAGCCTAGCTAAAGCCATCAAAGAAGAAAACCCAGAGATTTACACAGTCTTCGGCGGACATCATCCATCTTCGCTTGAAGCAGACACAATGGCTAACCAGCAAGTTGACATCGTTGTGGTTGGTGAAGGAGAAACAGGAATGCTAGATGTCCTAAACGATTGGGATAAATATGGGAAAGCAGGAAAAGAAAAAGAGTTTCCACGATGCCTAGTTATCCCAAGCGACATCATAGACGACTTAAACGTAATTCCCTTCCCAGACCGCAAGCTCATTCGCCAAGACAGAACCTTAGCTTTAACAGAGAAGAACGATGGCGAACGCATCGCTTCAGTCTTGAGCGGAAGAGGTTGCCCGTTTCACTGTATCTTCTGCACAGGCGATAGAGATGTTTTTGGATCCAAGGTGAGAAAAAGAACCGTTGGCAACGTTTTAGATGAGATCGAGCAAGTTATCGCTGATTGGCATATAGACTTCTTGAAATTTGCAGATACAGAGATTAACACATCTACATATTGGGTTCAAGCCTTCTGTTGCGAAAAATTCAAGCGAAAAATAACTATTCCCTGGGGAGCAAACATTCACGCTACAATCATGGATCGAACTACACTTGAGTACATGAGTGAGGCAAACTGTCGAGAGATCTGGGTGGGTGTCGAAAGTGGAAGTCCCCGAATTTTACAAGAAATAGGCAAAGGTGTCACAGTAAGGCAGATTGAAAATGTTTTTCGATGGGCTAAAGAATTGGGGATACGACGTCGGGCTTATTTCATGTGTGGTTTCCGTTCAGAAACCCGTGAAGACTTCGAAATGACTTTGAAGCTTGCGGAAAAGTTGGATGCTGATGTTGTTGGAATGACTATTCCTTGTCCCTATCCTGGAACGGCGCTTTTCTCAGAAGAGTTTAAAAATGTCGACTGGAGCAAAGCTGATGAGTATGGAAACGATTTTTGGAGAACAGAACACTTTTCGAGTGAACAGCTTAAAGCGATGCAGGCTGAGTTCACGGAAAAATTTAAGGACAGATTATGCTTTAGACAGAGAGATGAGTTAAAGTGAAAATTGCAGTTTCGAATCTGAGTGTTCCTTACCATTGTATAAACTTCCATAGAAACTTGAAGGAAGCAGGATACGAGGCTACCCTTATAGAAGGTGATGTCGCTAAGGTAGATTGGCGACAGTTCGATGTGCTTTGGAACGTAGGCACATTCCTCAGTGCGAACACGGATATCCTCTATGAAATGGTGAAAAAGAAAAACCCCAAAATAAAAATCGTAAGCCACTGGGTTGGCACGGACTTGCTTCAGCTTCACCAGTTTACGGCTTACCGCAAGAAATGTCTGCCCTGCGTCCTGGAAAACATTGATTTGCATGTGACTGACAACAGAAACTTTCAGAAAGAATTCTACGAACTCACCGGGTTAGACGCTGAATATGTCACGCTCATCCCCGAAAAGCCTCTAAGCTTGAAGCCTCTTCCCGAAAAGTTTGGTGTCGCCTGCTACGTTCCGAATGAACGCCTAGAATTCTACCGTTTCGCAACAATAGTTGACACTGCAACCAAAATGCCAGATGTGGAATTCCAGTTTTTCCGCACGACAGGAGAGTCGCCACTGAAGAACTGCCACTTTCTAGGCTGGGTAAAAGACCAGAAGAAGCTAGACCTCTACGAAAAGTGTAGCGTAGCTTTGAGCATTCCTGGACATGGAAGCTTGAGCGTGCTGTGCATTGAAATGCTTCAGATGGGAAGACGTGCGATCACAAGCGAGCCTCATCCTCACTGTTTGCAAGCCGAGAATCCAAAAGACATTATCCGCTTCTTAACTGAGCTTAAGGACAAGGTTTCGCCTGACGAGGAAGCAAGCAAATATTACCGAGAAGAATACAGCCTGAAACGCCAGCTAGAGCTTGTCGACAAAGCCCTCAAGAAACTATAGTTTTCTTCTAGATTTTTGTTACTTAGGCGTTTATATGTTTCCTTATTGTTAACATCTTGCTGAACACAAGTGAAGCAGAGATTAAGTCGCCTTCAAAAGATAATTCTTGAGGAGTTAGCGTCTTATAGAGATTCTAAGACTGCCGATGTTAGCGGATTAAGTTTTGCTGTTGCCAAGCGATACGCACCTGAGAAGATGTGGCGATTAGAAGACCTTCGTACTAAAAACCCTGAAATTTACGCGTTCGCTCGTTCTCTACATAGAAAAGATGAGACTATTCGAAATGAGTTTTCAGCGTCTTTCAGCAGAAGTTTAAGGAGTCTTGAAGAGAAAGGTCTTGTGCAACTTGTCCGTGGAAAATATGTTTACAAAGATGATGGTTGGTATTACCGCATCCACACAACGCAACCGAGAATCACTTTTGTAGTTCACCATGAATCACCATACTTTGGCAAGAAAAATCCAGACATCGAATTTATTCTAGATATTGTCAAAAGCCTTTACGAAAAGAAAAAAGGGGATGATGATGTTTAAGCGTGCTCGTCAGCGAATTGCACGTAAACGCTGACACTAGCTACTTTAGCGGTGAATTGAATGTGGTCGTATAAAGCTTCCTCGAAACTCCAGAAGGGCAACGACTTCTCCGTAACCTCATGTCCAGGCCAGTCTTGAACTTCTTTTCCGCTTAGGGGAAAATCGTCGATTGCTGTTACTGTCGAGCCTAATACTCCATCCATGTAAAGCCTGTTTGCGCCTCCGCTCAGCTCCGACATTTTCAGCCTGTAAACGCCTCGTATGCTGTTAACTGGAATCGCGCTAGTCACGGTTACGGCTGCTGTGCCTACGTCTATCAGTTCTTGTTTGAGGTCGCCTTTTCTCACCATGTTATGGACTCTCCATCAAAGTCAATGTCCAGTCGAGCAAGCCAGCAGGCATCAGCTCTTTAAGCCAAGCCGGTATCGGCACTGGATCGTCTATTCCGCCGACCGTGTGTTTTCGGCATCTACGCTGTCCAAGCAGGCAGTCTTCTATAAGCGGGCGACTTTTCATGATGTTGTAGGTGTAGCTTCGAATGTCAAAGTTCATCAGCACATAATTCATCGTGGCAGTTAGGGGGTTGTAAACTTGGAACTGTGGCCACAAGTCTTTAAGTGTGAATAGTTCTGTGCGTTTGCTGAACGGCCCATCATAGGGGGATTCGTCTCCGTCTACGTAGCCCACATCGCCAGTGATCGAGCGGATGACCGAAATGAGGTTGTTTCTGTCTTTGCGTGCTGGATACTGCTTGAATATTCGTGCTTTAGGTGGGCTGACTCCCCAGAAAATGTGTTTTATGAACTCGTTTTTGTGCGGTTCAAGATAGTGCCTGTTGTCGCTGTCTTGCACTTCATTGTAAGCGCTGAGGTTGCTGAGCGCTGAGCAACTGCCAAGGTTCCAATGCGTTAATACGGTGTCTTCCCAGCCTTTAACGCGGAAAACCGTCCAGCCCTCCTTGAACTGCAAAGCAAACAAGAAGCCTTCTTCAAGGAAAAAGTCTCTATGCGACTGTTGAAGCAAACTTATTTGACTCATTTCTCATGTTTCTCCTTAACCTTTTATTGCAAGGACTTTAATGATCCACATCCGAATGTGTGATTAACACTTCAACTGTAGCGTTTTCAGCGGTGAGTTGAATATGGTCGTAGTCCGTTGCTTTAAATAGCCAGAAAGGCAACGAATCTTCAGTAACATCATAACCAGGCCAGTCTTGCACTTCGTCAGCTACGTTGAATCGCAACATGTCCTTACTGGTGGCAGTCGCCCCCTTCAACCCGTCGATATAAAGCTTGTTTTTTCCAGCGTACAAGTTTGTAGCTTTAAGCCTGTAGACACCGCGTATGCTATTCGTTGAAATGGCTCCAGCAACCGTGACAGCACCCGTATCTACCAATATACGTTCTTGGGTGAACTCTTTTTTCTTCACTACCATACTCAATCTCAACCTTTTCTTGCGAGATTATTCGTTCTTGAACCCCGATAAAAAAAGGGGTTAGGGAATGGCAGATTATGTCTGCCAAGTGACGCTTGTAGTGTTCTTTAGGAAGGCGCCTAAGCCGATTGATAAGCCGCCGAGCGCAAGGATTTCCGTGCCTGTCACATCAGCGTACAAGTCTGCGAATAGCTCGTCTGTGCTTGGCATCACGAACATGGTTGGCAACGGGTGAAGCGCAACGTTGTGTTTGTTGTCTCCGAGTCTTATGCTTCTGAAGTCGAATGGTAGGAACTGGGTTCTGCCGATTTTGAACTGCACCTCGCTCGCATAGGGTACTGGGCTAGAGTAACTCTTCAAGTATAGGATGATTTGTCCCATACGCTTGTCCAACAGGTAGCCCGTGTTTGCCGTGCTACTGCAAAGCCAGTCTGCCCACGTTTCCGCAGTGACAGCGTGATCCCAAGTGTCTCGGATGGCACCTACTCCGTCGCCTCGTTTCGTGTGCACTGGCCTGATCGGGCTGAAGCCGAGTTCTGTGTCGCCTGCATATATTCCTCGGAACGTTGGGTGCGAACTGATCGCCTGTTTCACGGCGCGGATAGCGAGTAAAATCAAGTCTTTTCTGTCCATGATGAGCTGACGTTCAACGCTGTCGTTTGTGCCGAACAACGTTTGAATCTGACTGTTAAAGTAAGCCATTTCAATCTCGTCTAGGTTTGCAAGCTCGTAATCTTTTCCATATAGGTTAAATTTTTCTGACATTTCTCATTCCTTCTTCTAAGCGTATATTGTCCTTGATGGCGCTGGAGCCGTGGGAACTGTCGGTATTCCTGCTGGCGGTGGAGTTGGCGGGGCTGGAGGTATAGCATATCGTGTGCCTGACAAAGCGGCAATCATGTTTTTCAACTCTTCTGGACTGCGTAGCAAAGCGTCTGTGATTGCCCCAGCGTTGCCCAGCTTCATGCCTGCAACAAGTTTGTCAATGTTCATCCTCAGCTCTAGGATGTCGCTTGGCTTCGGGTCGATGACTCGTGTAAGGCTGTGTTGCCCCCAAGTGATGAGTTCACGCTTAAGCCGGGGCGAAATGCCTTTGCTGAAAATGGCGCCTAAAGTGCATCCTAAGCCTGTTCCAAACTGGACGATTTTGCCGAGTAAACCTGTTCCAAGCAAGTCTAAGATAGCCTCTTCTGCCGTGCCGATGCCTTCTCCGCCTGCGACAGCCGTGTAATCTGAAACTGGAATTCCAGATTCTCTAGCAAAGTAATCGAAGAGCGGGTCTAACCAGCTAGTTAACGAAAGCTCTAGCATTGTTGTCAACTCCTAGAGTGCCTATGCCGGCACTGCAACTGCTGCTTCTGCTTCTAGGTCTCGGATTCTGCTCTCAGGAACACGTCTGGCCAAGGCGTATTCGTGGAGAGTGTGCAATCCGCCGTGAACGCCCTTGCCTGGTTTAGCATTGAAGATTTCCCTTGCGATTTGTGGTCCTGCCTTGCCGTGGCCTGTGTTGCTGGTTGTTCCGTTTGTTCCTCTCTTGCCATAGGCTGTTCGAGCCAGCCAAGCTCTAGCCTTGCGTTGCTTCATAGTGGGGTTCGTGGCCGTGTAAGGCACTTTCTTGATTACTGGAGCTTTTGCTCCTCTAAAAGTCGGCTTAGTCTGGATATACATGTCTGTTCCCATAAAATTAAACGTTGGCATGTCTTTCTTAATCTCCTTTGGACACTATTAGGTAAAGCATAAATAAATAATAGACTGACATCTAACTGATGTTATGCAACGCCCAAGACTTCTTCACCTTCCTAAACGCATTCTTAAAAGAACCACAATCACGCTTCCAGTGGATCAACTAGCATTTCTGGACGAGTGCGCCAAAGCCGTGGGGCAGGATAGGGGCGGGTTCTTAACCCTTGTGATTGACGGGTTCTACGATGAAATAGCAGCGTTCGCTAAGGGCTATGTTGGACGTGTCTTGGAACAGGCTAAAAAAATGGAGGAAAATAGAAGTGCGGAAAAATTGGAAAGTGTTCCAGCCAGTTAAGGATGAGCCTAGCGACGAGGATGATGATGTCTACTGTTCAGATTGCGGGCGTAGGCTTGCATATACTGTTAATGGAAGGCGAGTTTACACTAAGAACTGGTTCACATGTGCCTATTGTGGAAAACCTGTCTGCGAAGAGTGTAGGAAAGCTCACATTCCACGGTGTATGGTTTTAACTTGGGGACAGGGAAAGATTGACGAGGAAACTGGCATGTTGGTTAAGACGGATGAGAAGCCAAACCAGTTTGCGATGTGACATGTATGCCTATTTTTGATGGGGAAGGAAACGAGCTTGAGTATGTCCAGCCAACGAAAACAAGGAAGGGCTATTGGCGCCGGCGACCTTTCGACCGCGATCTTCCATCGGTTAATAAACGTCGTGCACGCGCATTATTTGCTAGGTCGGCTTATGGGCAGAGAGGCGACTTTGGCAAGGCAGAGATAGTTGGAAAAGATGGGAAAGTTAAGGTTCTGCCTAAGACTGCTGGCGCTGTTCAGGACAACATGAAAGGCGTCAAGATTTCGCTTGAGAAGCCTCGAGTGATAAGCGATTATGCGGTTGCCGATTTAGAAGCTATTCGGAAGATTGCTGAGGCATTGAGGGAAATCAGGGAGTTAGGCACTTAAGCACATAAACACATTTGACACATAAACACATAAGCACTTAAGATGATGACACTCGGTATCTGGCTTCTATCGTTTGAATCTCATCCAAGTCCGTCTTGTCCAAGCCGACTGCACGTAACTTGTCCTTCGTTAATTTGACTTTATTGTAGTTTGAGCGTCTGCCTTCAGCTAGCAAGTAAGCCAAAGCATCGTAAATGTCACGGTAGCCGAACTGTTCAAAACGACAGTTTGGACACATGTGGTAGAACCGTTCTGGAAACTCGAGTATCGACGGTTCATGATGGACTCTTCCTGCTCCTCGAATCTCAGTTGTGCTCTCGCTAACGCGCCTCATCAGGTCCAAGTCGATCGTGAAGTATTCTCGGCACATCAGGCACATTCTACTCTCTATTCTGCGGACTCTTTCCTCGGCTATGGTTACTCGAATTGGCACGGCTGTGACTGGAACGGGCACAGGAATGGGTGCTGGAGGCTTGTATGGAATGAGGCGTGCAGCCAATTCTTTGACTTCTATCTCTGCAAGTCTAATGGCTTCTGGGCGCGGAGTGTCTCTGTACGTTTCTTGTATAGTTTTAAGGTCGTCTCTGAAAGCCGGCAACTTTCCAACGTAGCTAACTCCTGCCTCAAGGAATATTCGTTTGAAAAGGTCTTCTAGCCTAGTCTTGTCTTCTTCCGTTAAGCCCATCGGAGGAGGTGGCGGAGGTGGTGGTGGCGGAATCCAGCCTGTCAGGCTTGCTATGGAAGCGAAGTCAAGCTTCAAGGCTGGATAAAGCTTGTAGAAGCGATAAATGTCCTCATCCGAAAGTTTAGCTCTAAGCTCTCTAAGAAAGCGGTGCAAGTCTTCAAGAAGATATTCTCTCTGCAAGGCACGGTATCTTGACACATAAATGGCTAAAGCATCAACAAGGTCTTTTCCCTCGAATTCCCGCTTTAACTCATCATAAGTTTTAATTTTAGGCGGCGCTGGCGGAGGCTTCTCACGGATCTTGCGAAGTTCTTCCTCTGCTTCTTTGAGTCTTTCCTTCGTGGTCTTATACCGTTCTTCCACTCTGGAAAGCTTGTCTTCAAGTTCCGTTAACCGTTCCGATGTCGGCAAAGGCTTCTCGATGCCAAGCTCCTCACGAGCCTTATCAGCCTCGCTTTCAAGCGCACTCAAATACTTCTCCAATTCTGAACGGATTCCACTCATAAGCTCGGTACGAGCACGATCCCAATAAGAACCCTCTCGCAATTCTTCAGGTTCAGGTGTCAATGGAGGTAGCCCTAGTTTAGCCCGTTCTTCCATGAACATTTCGGTAGCCCGGGCGAGTATTTCCTCTTTGGTCGGAAAATGCGGAGGTTCATACGCCATGTTTAGCCTTCTCCTCTCGGATCTCCTTGACTAGCCCCTCAGCCTTAACACGTAATCGCCATCTCTTAGCGGCAAGAGGTTCCTCATCGTCACTATAATGGATTCTCTCCACGCCTGGAACTTCAAGCGTTACTCTCCAAAGCTGAAGTGTAGCGTCGATTTTTTCTTCGCCTATTTTTTCGACGTAAACAGTTTTTCCGCCTGTTTCGGTTTCAGCGTTTGCTATGGCTTCTCTTTCGCTTTTTGCGATAATATCCTTCGTAACTTTCATCGGATTAGGCATACTTCTGTCTCCGAGTCACTAACTTATTTAAGCCTAAAAGCACTATTTTAGTTTGTGATTGACTTGTCCGAAAAAACTTGCGATAGATGTCATCAACCGATTAAGCCTGGTGAAGGCTACGCTGAAACCGACATTGGAACAGGAAAATGGGTACACTGGCCAGCTTGTCCTCCTTCAGCTCGTTTGGTTCCAGAAGAGCATGCTATACGTACTGAAGTTGATGGGGTATACTTCTATAGCCCCCCATTGAGAGATATGTTTATTGACGCTAAAGCCAAAGGATTAATTGATGTACTGGCACTTTGCAACAGACACTTACTAACTTTAACGACTATCATCAAGGACGAAGAAGCAAAATTCGACATCGAAGATGCTACGGAATTAATTGGTTATGTCATGAAAGAATTGCGGAAACAAACATCTCCCTCTACTTTTTCTAGTTCTCATCATTCTAGTCCTGAGCATCATGTTTCTAGGGAAGAGGCTGAAGCCGAAATAAACGTGTTAATCGACAACCTAGCCGAAGCCATCAAGAAAGGCGGAGAGATCCCAGACTACCTACGACAAGCATTACGCAAGAACTTCATGTTCTTCAAGTCTAATCCACACCCCTTAGTTTCCACTGGAAACTTTGATGTGAAATACATTGATTCGGCAACCGGCAAGACAGTTGAAAAGACAATCTTAGCCAAGGAACAGTTTGATCTCTATAGGCAACAACGTGAAGGAAAAATAAACATCATCTCCATACACCCCTCGGCTTCCAGTGGAAATCCAGATGGGTTAAAGAGAGAAGATGACCGAATTCTTAGACCGCCATTTTGAAGGTGAAGTAGTTTGGGCGTAACTGTTTGGTGGGACCTGTCGACTGACAGCCAAGACAAAATCGAAGCCATAACCCGAAAGTGGGAAGAAAAGTACAAGCCCGAGCTAGACCTAGCGCATATCAAACATGAGTACAAGAGAATAAGCGGAACCTGTAGGTTTCAGCTAAACCGTATGCAGACATTGTTCAAGATGAGCGGAATAAAAACGTTTGACGATTTGATGGCAACAGTTAACCGGGGCGAAATCAGAATCATCACGAAAATGCCTAACGTTCGAGAGTTCATCGACATGGTTGAGCTAGGACCCAAGTATTACTTTATTGAGCCTCTCTATGGCGAGGATTGGCAGACATTCTTGCGTAGACGTGGAGACGACATTGGAAACTGTAATGCCGTTTGGGTTTATCCAGGCGTCTACTTTGGCCCACCTGTCTTTGAGCAACAAGTAGAAGGCATCGACTATCTATTTGTTCCGTACAAGGGATTCATAGAGAATCCAGAGAGCACAGAGAGCATAGCCTTTACTTTCGCCGAGATACTTCCTAACAAGCTCTTCTGCACTGATCTATGTAAGACGCAGCCATTTACGAACGAACAAGTAGAACCCAACTCTTTCATTCACATGCTCTTATGCGAGTTTCTGAGCGACATCGAAAAACAGGGACACGCAAAGGTTCACGTAAAAGATGAAGCGGATTATTACACAACACGCGACATTGATGTGCTTCTCAAAAACTTCGGCGCAGGCTACGAAGTAATCGATAGAGTAGGAAAAGCCTTGGGAAAAGTAGGATGGAAACAGGGAAAATTAGAGTAGCTTATCAGCAGCCAAATGAAGCGTGGCCGCCAACCCTTTCTTAAGCGCTTTTTCCGCATCGCCCGACTTTAACAGTTCACGCATGAAAACCACGCTTGGAGTTAAAGCGCTATGCCGGTAAATCCTGTGTCTTGCCTTAAGCATTCTACCCTTGCTATCTCGCCATCGGTATGGCTCATCTAAAAACGCATCCACATCAGGAAAAGTTTGCCCCAACAAGAGCTTTTCTAACGCATGATGCGTCTTATGGTCTGGCATTTTAGAAGCCCCAGAAAAACTTTTGAATTTCTATTATCTGGTTTTCTAGCCAGGTCTTATTCTCATGCGCGTCTATTAAGGCTAACAGGTCTGGACGTTGCTTCTGAAGCCAACCTCGAACGTTTTCGAGCGTCAACTCTTCTCTGAAAGCTGGAAACTTGCTAGTTAAAGTCCGAATCATACCCATAACGCCCAAAGCCCGCTTAGTCATCGTCAACCGCTTGTACTCTAACTGCCTAACCTGCTCTTCTGAAAAGTTGTATTTCTCGTAGCTTGGTCGCTTTTTGCTTGCGTTCAAAACGGTTTCGATTATGTAGTAGTTTTGGTCCATCAAGATTTTAAGGTGTTCATCGTGGAAAGCGCCTATCAACGCTACGATGCTACGTTCGATGGCTGTCGCCATGACTCTGGCGCCAAGGCGACCGATGAAGCTTAGAGTGCGTTCCGTTTTATCCTGCATTTATCAGTTGCCTTCAGCTTAGGAGCCTTAAGGTTGTGGGGGAGGGCCTTCAATTTTTATCAGTTTTTTAGGTGGCGGTGGCGTTGGCGCCTGTGCCACTGGAGGATTGGTTGTTGTAGGGGGGGCTTCGGGGTTGGGCAATTCGCCTACGGTCGTGTTTAAGTATCTTTCCAAGAAATACTTGAAAGGCTCCATAACCTTGTCAATCGCCGTGCCTACAACTTTCTCGGCAGCCGCTATCTTCCTCTCTTCCAGCTTAAGCTCTAGTTCGTCCTCATGTTTTTTGCGTTCCGCTTCTGCTGCCTCTTTCGCCATCCGTTCAGCTTCGTCTCTAGTTACTCGTTTGTCTTGCAGTGCGAATCCTTGGGCTTCAACGATTTTCTTGGCTTCGTCAAGTGTGGCGGGGGTTCCCTCTGCAACAATCGTGTAGCCTTGCTTCTGCAAAAATCCTTTACTCTTTTGCGTTGCATTGTTGATCTGGGTTATCATGTTTTCGACATCTGTTTCAGCTTCAGTTTTACTAACTGGACCTTGTTCAATCTTCTCCGCTAATTTCACTAGGGTCGTGTTAATGTTCTCCATGGTTCTTGAAAGCTCGGCAAACTCGGAATTCTCAGCGTACGCTTCGGGTTCAGCAGTCGCCTTCTCCGTGACTTTTTCTAGCACAGGTTTTAAATCTCTTAAGGCTTCAGCAAGTGGAGCCGCAACTTCTTGGCTTATTTTAGTGGCAATCGCTTCAGTTAGTTTGTCATCGTCTACGAAGGCTCGGTCTAAAAGTTTTATTCGCTTGATCGTGTTGATAAGCTTCTCGTCAGCGTCAGGAGGCCCACCCGTTTGAGGGTTTAAAGCGTGTCGCACGGCTACGCTGCTAAGCTGACCTAACATCTCTTGGGTTGCGGGGTCTAAGCCTTTTCCGACTTCTTTGATTTGTCCAAGAATCGTACAGGCGTTTAGTAGGCTTTCAGTGAAGGGGTCTTTCTCCTTCTCGGCCTGTAGGATCGGCAACCATTTTTTCTTGACTTCTTTAACGTCTAAGCCTTTGGCTTCCGCGTACTTTTCAATCGCCAACTCCGCCAACATCATATCTTCACTGTTGCTCAATAGCTTTCACCTCTGTTTCAGCCTTCACCATACCTTCGGGGATAACTTTAATGGCGCTTGCAGCAATCATCTGATTCAACGCCTCAAGCCGGCAAGATGGACACATGCTTCGGATTAGCATGCTGTTGTACCATTTCAGCATTTCTACACGTTTAACAGCTATGCCAAGCACATGCTGAAACTTTTCCAAGTTTATCTCCAAAAACGTTTTCTCGTCTTCGAGCCGCTCAATCTTTCCACTGTCCTCGATAAGCGCCTGCACGCTGTCAATGAAATTGCAGAGTTTCGCCCTTGCCTTTTCGTAGTCGTTCATGTCCTGGTCGCCCCACTCGACAAACTTAACCATCTTCGTAAAAACATGTTTACCTAAGTCGTGGAGAAGATTGTGGAACCAGGCAGCATCCTCGATCTCTTTCTCTCTGATTGGCTTCCTAGCGTCCTTCTTTTCGGCTATGGTGTCCTTCGCTAGGTCCTGATCTTCACTCAACGGAGTAGGCGCCAGCTTGCGACCTGAAGCATGGAAAAGCTTCGAAAGAGTAGGAGCCAAATAGCCCTTGTTCATGATTATCGTGTGGATTTCCTCATCTGTTTTTCCCGCTTCCTTGAGCTGTTTCATAAGGGATTCGGCTTCGGCGCACTGAACCTCTATCTTCTTTTTCATAGCCATAAACTTAACCTTCCCACATTCTAGATGATAGTTTACACATATTTAAAATGTAACTACACAAGCTGTAATCACACTAAGTACAGTGTGGTTTTACAGTGGCGTACAGCAGAAAAATCGAGACTTACACGACTGTACTTTCGTGTATTTTTTACACGGTTACACTACCATAGCAAAACAGAAAACAAAACTAGAACTTTTTTCAGTTATTTCTAGATGCGCACGCATGAGAAACTCGAGTGTGAGGTTAGGGTTTTAGTGTAAAATTCCGTGTAATGTTTACACGTTTAGCCCTGTGGACCCAAGCGGTTTTAGCCTTATAGGGTATGAAGAAAAGTAGTGACTCATTCTCGTAGTATGGACAGCTTAGCCCTGGCCATTTCTTGGCTTCTGCGCGTAGGCGCCTGCACATCTGCATGGGTGAAGGCTTCTCTGGCTCCTGGGTCCAGCTCTGGCGTTTGATGTCTGGAAGCAACATCCTGAGCGGACATTCAGGGCATAACTGAGGTTCGTCTTTCATAGTTCTATTTCCCTCGTAGCAACAATTTTGCATGAGCCTTTCTCAAGGATTTTCTGTATCTTGAACCGTGTGCCATTCGATCTACGATAAGTTTCTTCAACAATTTCATATTTTTCGTCTTTGCTCACAGATATCCCTCAATTTTCTGTTTTAAAACTCGGTTCTTGTAATCTTCACGGTTTATGAACCAAAACCTGAAGAGGTCTAATCTTCTACCTTGGCCTTTGCGCTTATCCCAGAACCGTGTTTTCTCTGAATGAAGTACTCCTTTCTCCTCTAGTTTTCGTAACTCATTATAAACAGTTAAACTCCAAAAATGGCAACCTCTTTCCTTATGGTTGCACCGCTCACACCTAGTAATAAACGCAAATCCCCTTTCAGCATAACAATCATCAAAATCGTCTTTCTCGAACCCGTTTAGAAGCCTACACACTTCCATACTGTTGAGACATCCTTCGCTCTCTATCCATTCCTTAAGCTGTAAACCTATGTCTATGCAACGCCAACACACCCAAACATCTCTGATCCCCCACTTCCAAGCATCATCCCTAACTTGTCGTAAAAAATACTGATCGGCTTCTCGACCGCAAATATCACAAACCATGACTTTCAACTCCAAAAAAAAGGGGGAATTGTTTAGGTTTTGAAGTCGTGTTGTGGCGCGATCTCTTTTAACCTCTTAATGGAAATTCCAGCTTCTTTCAGCCACTTCTTTGTTAGATGCCTAACGTATTTTTGCTCAGTCAGATACGTGCCTTTATCATAGGAAAAGTACATTATCATGCTTTCACCTCTATAATCTGTTCTGTCCCGATCTTTCGGCAAATAAAGTTCAAGGAGCTTTCCGTGAAACTTAGCAAGTTCTGACCCGTCGCCGTGAGCTGGTACACTTTTCTCGGTCGTTCGTTGCTCATGTTCCATTCGCTCTTCACGTATCCCTTTTTCTCTAACGCGTTTAGGAGTGGATAAATGGTGCTTGGTCCAAAGTACACCTGGAAAACTTTGCGGATTTGAGTTATCATCTGGTAGCCATGCATAGGCGAACCCTTCAGGAATTGTAGCACTATCAGGTCTAGGAGGCCCTTCGTGAGTTTGGTTTGGACTTCTTTCGTGTTGTTCACATTCTCACCTTTGATATATTAAATCTTACGACACATATTTATACGTTTTTGTCAAACTGCACAACACAACTACGCTAAAAATACACAAGCTTTGCAATTTGTAGCATTGTTGAACAGTTAAAGAGTAACATATTTAAAGGCGTATCTTAAGGTTTACGATAGGAAGATAGAGGTGTAAAACGTGGAAATTGAAGTTTACGCCCAAGGAAAACGTTTCGTGGCTCGTAGCCTTGAGGAGCTTGACCTGATTCTTAAGCATTTTAAAGGATGGAGATGTGAACGGTGACAGAGCTGTACTATCATGATCCTAAAGGCGGAAGGAAACACATCAAGGAAATAGTCATTTACGAGACTGGAGAAGACGGCGAATGGTTATGGTTCGAAATGGTTTTTGACGATGGTTCTAAGCTTCAGTCTCACAGCTTCAAAGGTGTCTACGCATGACGAAGGGCAAGAGGCACAAGTCCAAGAAATATGAGCAATACTACGGAGAACCTTACACACCGAAAACTCTAGTGGAAGTCAAACGTTGCGTCAAATGCGGAAGAGAGATGCCTGAAAACTCAAAGGGCCTTGCCTGCCCTGTCTGTGGCGGATCACTCATAACAAAATATGTCTCTAAAAGTTCACTGGAGGTGAAAAGTCGTGAGTGAAAGAACCGAGGTAATCAATAAAACCGTGGGATTCAGCTTCTACATCAAGATTGAAAGGGAGATTCGCACGGAGACAGGCGCCAAGTACCCTGACAAGTCGCTGGTTACGGCAAACTTAGGCGGAAATGCTGATAGTTTCGAAGAGGCTGTAAAGCGCTTGAAGCAAGCCAGGGCAGAGATTGATGCGGTCCTTACCGAGAAGAAGCCTACACAGGAAACCGACAAACCCGCCGAGAAAGCAGAGGAGAAGTCCCCTAAGTAAGCGGTAGGAGAAAGGGGAAGGCTCCTTCTTTTTATAGAAAATCATTTTTGCTAGAAGCTCTCACTATTCAGGTGAGGCTTAAGAATTGGCTAGGTTAGTCGTTCATTTAAGAGATGTCACAACAGGATCGCCCATACCCTTCACAGCCGTGTTCGTGGGACCAGCAAGCGCAGTTTCAGATATGAGTGGAAACGCAGTTTTCGACTTGAACCCTGGAACGTATAGCCTTTCGGTGAGGTCGCCCATGTACGTCGCTGCGCCAGGTTCGCCCTCGAGCGTGAGTGTTCCAGGCGAAGTTACGGTTCAAATGGCTCGTGTCACACTTTGAAAGCGTTAATCCTCTACTCGCTTGACAGTTTGCCAACGACAATTACGGCTTTGGGAGGAGACGCCATAGCTAAGATGTTGGAGAGCATGGGCGTTGAAGTTTTCCGCTTTGACATTTGGAAGTGTATAAACCCGCTTTTTCAGTTGCAGAATTGGATCAACAAGCCTAACTTAATCGTTTATTTAGGCCACGGCGCGAATGATCGTCTATTTGGGCAACTACCTTTAGGCTTAGTTATTCCGCTAGTCGATGTTTTGACTGATGAGTTGCTGAGAGGCACTATAACCGTAACGTATGCGTGTGAGAGTGGCCGAGAGCTGGGGCCGAAGGCGCCTAGCCGGGCGTATTTTGGTTCTGTTGAGCCGTACTATGTGGCGTTGACGTATCCTGAGCACGATTTTATGGCGGATTTCTTTGAGACATGGAAGGTGATTCCGCAGGCGCTTGTTCAGGGCAAAACGGCAGGCGAAGCCTTAGTCATGTATGTGGGCAAATGCACGGAGTACATTAACCTCTACGGTTTGCACCTGCGCGACTGGGACGGCGCGGAAGAGTTTCAGCAGTTTTTAACTCAGAACAGAGACAGCTTCAAAGTGTTTGGAGATGCAGGCGCCAAGCTTTAAGGATTTAGGGTTCGGTTTAGCTCTAGGCGGAGCGACGGCAGTAGCGGTAGGCAGTTTCATGTTCATGGATGATGTGCCTGATTTTCCTGAAGTCATTTCGACATGGGGAGAGAAGCCTGGACGTCATGGGGTTCTCGAAGGAATGACTATGCCTTGGCTTCCGCCACATATTCACCATTGGCTTTTAGGCTTCATTCTTTTGCTTATTGGCGCTGTTCTACTTCTTCTCGGCCTAATTTTTCTTGTGAAGGCTTTTATCCTCAAAACGTGAAAAGTTAGGTTAGTGAGCAACTTTGGATGTCTTAACTTTTCAGGTTGAAACATTCAAGAAACTAGTCACGGGCAAGGCTTTAGATGCCCCAGACTTAAGCGCGTTTCTTAGCCTAGTCGTCACAGAAGCTATTGTTGCGTCTCAAATAGCGATTCCCGCAGGACTCTGGGCGTATGAAGAGGGCAAGAAAAAAGGGTGGTGGAAATGACTACTCCCCCAGTTCCAGGCTTTGAAGAGATTCAGCGCAGAGTTGAAGAGGCTCTTAAGGGCGTGTTGCCAGGGCAGGTGCCTGCCTTCGCTAAGGGTGTTGTTGAGGCTCCAGATAAAGGATGGTTCAAAGCATTATACTATGATGCGTTGACGGGCGAGCAGTTCAGTTTTTATGAGCCGCCGACAGTCGTTGCCGTAGCCCTAGTGCGTGAAGGTTTAAGCCGTTTGGTTACGGCTCCGACGTTTAAGATTCCAACTATTGAGTTACCGGCTGCGCCAAGCATTTCGATTCCAACTATTACTTTGCCTACGCCCGCAGAAATCACTGTTCCAACTTTTGCTATTCCATACGCTCCTGGCGTTGGTGGGCGGTTCGTGTGTGGTTGGGCTATGCAGTGGATATGCGACACCATAAATCCTATGCTTGACAACATCGACATCGCCATCAACCGAGTAAATGATGCGATAGCCGCTATCAACTCCGCCTTCGCTACAACGCGGGACAACTTGATTGCCACGATTAATGAGATTAGCGCTTTCAGAGATAACGCTCAAGCGGCTTTAAACGATTACAGTGGAAAGATTAAGGCAGGCGTTGACGCAGGATTAGCAGATTTGAAAGCTAAGACTCAAGCTGCCTTCGATGTCTACAGAAGCAACATTGAAGTCAGCGTAAACGCAGGGCTAAGCCAGTTTATTCCAGCCTTGTACGACATGATGGGTTTGCCTCCGCCAGAAGTTTCTGAAGCGGAAAGGCAGGCGTTGAGGGAGATGGGCGACGTTAACGGCGACGGAGTGATAGATCAGAAGGACATAGACTTGCTGAAAGTCGCTTTTGGAACGCAGAAAGGCGAGTCAGGCTACGTTGAAGCTTGCGACTTGAACCATGATGGCGTAATAGACTATAAAGACCTGACCAAGGCCAGTAGCAACTATGGCAAGTCGATTGTTCCAACCACGCAGTTGTTGAGTCCAGCACAGTTGAGAAATGTCACTCGAGAAGGCTTCGAATTCTATGGTTTGTCAGCAGGCATGAAATTAAGCTACGTCGGGATTGGGCGAAGGTGAGCGCCTACCTTTCTTGGAATCGTTGGCTTAACCACATCAATAAACCGTGTTGTTTCAGTTTTTCCACCTAAGATTTTCAAAGCGTAAAGCCTCTTTGTTCGCTTTATTTTCCTTCCGTTTATAGTGCGGTTAGGGTTTTCTATTGCCTCTCGTGCAAGTAAAATTTTCATGTTAAATCCTAAGCGACGGAGAGCATTCTCCATCAACTTCAAAAGGTCTAGCCGTGTATTCCACATCGATATTGCTATGTATCCATCATCATGTTTAACATAGGAGCCTTCACTATCATAAAATCCTCTTATAAAATCGGCTATATGCGGTTCTACGATTTTCTTAATGTCTCTTAAGGTTAGTGATTTATACCATGTTGCAAACTTCTTATTTTCACAACCAAGCATCAATATTTTCGCTTTCTTAATGTAATTAATGTGGAGATTCAACTCTATCTTTTTTAGAGCATCTGAAAAAGCTTCTGCAAACTCCTTGTCTATCGTGTTTAGCATTATTCTATAATGGAAACATCTTAATGATTTGTTCCAGTAGATGCAGACACATCCGTCGCCTAACAAAACACCTAAAATATAACTTAATGGTTTTGAAGATGCTAAGTTTGGCTCTCTGTATGGCTTATTCCCTCGATATAACCAACTAGTAATGGTTCCTGCGGGAATATGTAAAATCTTTGATATTCAGCGCCAGCCATAGCCTTTATCCTCATGAAGTTTCATTGCTAGCCGATACAGCTCTAAACGACTAACTTCTCTTCGGGTTTGCATCATCATCACATTTTGGCTATTGGTCGACGTTGACCACATAAAAGCTTGTAGTTTCGCAGTATGGCTTTCCACTCTTCCGTGATGTCTTCGCCATGCTGTCTAGCTCTATGTCCCCTAATTAACGCGCCAAATATTGGATTGTCTACATGAAGATGAACTGTCACCCTGATTTTGTGTAGCCTTAGAATGATGTGGAAGTTTTGGCGGCGCCATTTCAAGCATGGTTCTTGGTGTGGCTGTGCCTTGTAGTAGCCTTGTTTCTGTAGGGCTAGAAAAAAAGTGGGAAGTTTTAGCTTTAAGTCTCTGCGCAACAGAGTTCACTAAGTCTTAGTTGTTCAGGTGTTATTTTGCGGTTTCCGTCTTCAATGGTCGCCTAGAGATGAAGTGCTTCACCGTTTCTCCTTTGCCACTGAACGAATATTCCATGTCGCCTAGAACCAGTTTCTCATCGGGGCTTCTCTTCATAGCCTTCACAAGCTCTAACAACACATTCGGCGGATTCTGCCAATTTGTGAATTCAACGGGGTTTTTGACCCATGCCGCTTGTCCAGGCTTTGCTGGTTCTTTCTTGAACGTTAGCCATTCACACGCGTTTAATTCTCCAATGTCGACCTGTGGAATCTCGGCAGGGGGCAACGTTGGTTCAGCAAGCCATGACCGCACAAGTTGTTCAGCTTCAGCCTTGGCTTTCTCCACAATGTCTCTGACATCCGAGCTTACTTCAACCTCTAATCCGTAGCTTTGCTTAGTCCATTCTTTTTCGCCCTGTTGAATTGTTGTGCCAAGAGTAACGGTTAGCTTGGCGACTTTGAAGTGCAGGTCTGTAGGGGGACTTGTGGGAACCTTTTCGGGGACTTGTGGGGGCTTTTCTTGTGTAGGCACTGGAATTCTGAAGTGGCTTTCTTTTCCAGCGCTGACGTAGTCGCCCTTGTTGCCTTGGACTATGCGTATGATTTCGCTGAAGTTTTCGGTTCCGAGAAACTGGCGTGGCTTCATAACGATGTAGTCGCCTTGCTGTTCGAACGAGAGCAAGTCGCGCAAAGCTTCAGGGAATAATGTTTTGGCATGTTCAACGTTCACTTTTGCTCACCTTCCTTGTCTGTGGAGGAATGTTGCAAAACCTTTTTGCCGAGGGGAAGGAGAGTTCCCCAAAAAAGAGTTTGCGACATGCCTATCCACCAAGGCGTAGAGTTCAGAGTAAAGTTTAAGGAATCTTTTGCCAGTTTGGGCTATGTGGAAAATCGTTCTTCGCTTGTTTTTGGGGCCACATGTGTGTTTCAGGTTGACTGCTGGAAAAGCGTCGATTAATCCATTCTCTAGCAATATTTTAATGTACTCGTTGAATTGTTTGCTGCTCATGTTACATTTTTGTCTAATGGAGTCTTTTAAAGCGTCTTTTTGGGTTGCAGTTAATATGCTGGCGGCGATGTCTAATCTTCCTCTATTTTCTCTAAGCTCATTCATGTGCTTTCGCCTGTTTTTCCATTTTTGCTTTCACCATGTCTTCTATTTGGTTGATGATGTTTTGTTCGATTTTGCGGGCAAGAGTTACGTTTTTGACGATTTTAGCTATGCCGCTTAGGATTAAGTATGTCGCTATTCCTACGCTTATTATGTATAAATGTGGCAGTATAGCTTCTAGCATGTTTCCGCCTCCATAAGTTTCTTCAAGCTTTTGTAGATTCGCAACCATTTCTGACCTTTCTCTGTGGTGTGAAGTTTTCTAGTCTGAAGCTCAAGCAGGCCCGCATCGAAAAGTTCTGTTCTGATCTGTTTGTAGAGGTTTCCTGAAATTTTGGCTCTCCAGAAAAGCTCGGTCATTTCTACTGGATCAGTGGCTATGCTGAGAACATCATGTGCGTGGTCGTGGTAACAACGTCTTTTTCTAGTGTTCATTTTTAATCTCTCTAATAGAATAAAGGTCTAGTGTTAAATATAAAGATTATTCCTACAATTAGTTTTAAAGTGTTTTGATGTAGTTTACTGCTTCCAACAGGGCTTCTGTTGCCTTGTCGCCTTTCGCAGTTAAAACGTATCCTATTCTCATGCCGAGCCTAACCTTCCACTTCTCTGTCCAACCGCCTGAAACACGCTCTGCCAACCCCATCTCAGCTAGCTCAAGCCACCGCTGCTTAAACTCGTGAACGTTCACCGCCACATCCTGGTTGAGGAACCATTCGATCATGTCTTTTAGGCTGAACAGTCCCTCGGCTTTAGTGTTGACGAGTAAAGCGATTATGGCGTAGATGCTACTTGGCTGCTGCAAATATTCGGTGAACTTCAATCCAACTTTCTCCTTGTCACCGTCTAATTTTGAGGCTTTCGCATAAAAACATAGAAGTAGGAAGGTTATAGAAGAATATTCTATTAAAAGAAGTCTAAAATTTTAAATGTGTTTGTAGGCAAATCTTAAAAGGTGACTTGAGCAAAGTCTTTTCCCCTTGTTCCCTAGCTAGGAGAGATGGCGATGAAAGTCACTAAGAATGAGAAGGTTCCCCCCTCTATTTCCACTGGAAAACTGGATAAGAGTAAGAATCGAGAGAAAGCCTCTGATAGTAGTACATTTGTAGCACAGGGTATGGGTTTTGTTTATAAGGGTGTAGCACACGTATCAGAAACCGCACCTATTGGGGGGCAGCAGGAGTTGCTGAAGTATTGTTTGAGTGGTGTTAGGAAGCATACTGCGATTAGGTGTGATGGTTTGTTGTGGAAGAATTTTAAGGAGGCTTGTGAGCGTGAGGGGTTGAGTACGTGTCATGTTGTTGAGAAGTTGCTTTTGGGATGGCTTGTAGGTGTGGAAACTGGTAGGTCGCCTGTTGTTAATGTTACTGTGGATATGCCAAGGATTGTGAAGCATGTTCGGCGTCGGCAGTTGGTTTTTGAGGATGAAGTTAGCGTTAGTGAAGTGCCTGCTGAGAGTGATGTGCCGAAGTGTTATTTTCGTGGTTGCGGCTGTGAGGTTGTGGGGCAAGCGGTTTTTGAGGGGGGTAAGCCAGTCTATGTTTGTGCGCGGCACCTGGAAGAGTTGAGGTTTCATCCGAAGTGGAGAGTTGTGAAGGATGGGCGAGTGTAAGGATCATCGAAGCGTAGTTGATGCTTTAAGCAGATTAGGCGTAGATCCTGCTGAAGCTTTTAGGTTGTTTGGTCAGCGTGGCTTCGAAGCATGGCAACTTGTTAAGAATAGGTGTGTTAAGAAGTATTTTTTTAAGCCTAGTGGACGTGTTCAATGGATTATTGTCGGAGATGGTACGGAGTATATAATTTATGAGAAGGCTGGATTTTGCAGTTGCGACGATTTCTTCCATGAATCCATGGACACGGGGAATCCATGTAAACATTTGATTGCTCAACGTTTAGCTGAAAACTTGGACTTTTACGACATCGTTGAAGAAGATGATGAAACTTATTTGCGTCGCTTAAATGAATGGAGGAAACTGCCATGATGGAAGTTTCTTTAGTGGATTTGGTTCCAGACCCCTTTGGACTCAGAGTTCACTATGATAATAATGTTGTTGTGAATCTTGCCGGAAGTATCCTTCAGAACGGGATTACAACACCATTGCTTATACGTTCTAAAAACGGTAAATATGAAATTATTGACGGAAACTACCGCTACAAGGCTTTAAAACACATCGGCTGGAAGAAGCCGATTCCAGTTAACAGCGCGGAGATGGCTGATGAAGAGGCTCTGCTGAGAGCCGTGGTAGCTAATTGGCATAGGAAGGGGTTCAGTTTTGCAGATAAGGCTAAGGTCGTTAAGAAACTGAGGGATCATGGTCTTTCGCCAGAAGAGATAACTATGCGACTCGAGTTGAAGCATCCTAAAAGTATCTACCATTACTTGGGGTTCGAGGAGAAGGTTTCTGAAGAGGCCAAGGAAATAGTGGTGAGTCACCCTAGGGTGACTAGGCGCCATGGAGAAGCCCTTGCAAAGTTAGTGGATAAGCCCAATGAACAGCGCAATCTAGCCGAACGCATAGTCACCGAGCACTTATCAGGACCCAAAGCAGTTAGAGAGGCTAGCAAAATCCTTGAACCAGAAAAGCATGAGTCAAAGCCAGAGCCAATCAACACAGGTCTTAATATAGCATGTCCCACATGCCAAGAAACTTACGAGTTAATCCACGTCGACAAGGGAAAGCATAGACTAAGAAAAGTTATTACGGGGGGCTGATTTGAACAGCCGACTTCAGCGTTATGAGCGCTGCGCCCTAGACCTGGCTAGGCTACCCCGTAATCTATTTCTGTTATCTGCATCAGATTGTTTTCTAAGGTTTCGTAGATTTCTTCGGCTCCGTCGATTAGGGGCTTCACCCATGGCGTGAGCCATTGCAGTTTGACCTTTCGCTTTTCTCGGTATCCTTGGCATCTGCTCCAAGGTACATCTACATAAATTGCGTGGTAAGTGCCTGTTCTGTCTTTTTGTATTGCGTAGGGAAATTTTCTGCATACGACGGGCTTGACTTGTTGGACCTGGCAGAGGTTGTCTGTTGTTAGGAATCGGCATCGGTGTGGCTTCTCGATTGTGGCTTCGTTTTCTCCTTTGAATCTTTTCAGGTAGTAGCCTGCGTATTTCACGTTGCATGGGGGAAGTCCAAGCGCATAGATTTCCTTCGGTTCAGTGACTTCAGCCCACACGCATTCGGCTTCGAGAAACTTTGTCATTCCTGGATACCGAAAGTGTTTGGTTAGGCGTTTGATGTCTCCAAGCGTGAGCATGAGGGCGCCTTGTTTTTGGTTGTTGCAACACCATCCACAATGTCTACATCTAAATAGTAAGTAGTTTTCGCCGTTGAAGGGAATGTGGAAAATCATGTTGGCTATGCGGATCTGCTTGTCCTTTGGAAGAGGCTGTCGTTTCAGCCATTCCGTTAGAAGATTAGAACTCAAACTTCTCTGTTCTCCGGGTCCACAAAATCCATTTCTAAAGCTTTGAAGATCTCTTCTTCGGTTCTGCTTGCGATCACTTTTTCGTCTTTGATTACGCCCTTGGCTGCACTGAGCATCATTCCCATGGACTTGGCTCTTGAACAGAGTTTGATGTTGTGTTGTATGCTTCCAGTGCGGATTAGCAATAGGACTCCCCAAGTTTCTGGGCGTGCCCGGTAAATGTCGACTTGACGAAGTGAAAGCTCATAACCACGCACCGTTTCAGACGTGGCACCGGTGGGAACCATTAGCCTAGCTAGCTCTTGACCAGCTTCAACGACTTGTGCCAGCCAGTTAGTTTTGATTGTCTGGATTATGGTGTTCCACATCCAAGATTGAGGAATCAGAACTATGTCGATGTCATGAACTTCGGGGCGCTTGCGTCGGATGCTACCTACGACCATGACATGTTCAGAGTCGCAGAGATGTTTGATGTTGTTAACAATCCGATCGGCTAAGGCGCTTGCTTCTTTAAGCTTCATTCATTATCCTCCATCCACTCTTCAACAATGTCAGCAGGCCACCATTCCTCGCAACCAGGGCACCAACCGCCCTCACACCGAGAATAGCTTTCTAGAGGCCCCCCACATTTGGGGCAGTAACCAATTTCTTCTACTTCGCCTTCTTCCACAGTTCATATCTCCTCTTTGCTTCTTCGACACCATACTTTTCTACGAGCCACTGCCAAAACGTCTTGACACCTAGCTTCGGTTCAGACATTAGGTTATTGTGGCCTTCTTGAGAATGCAATGTCCTTCGTCGTCAATTATCCAAACCACCAAGTCGCCCTTATGAAGACCAAGTTTCTCTCGAATTTCCTTTGGAATGGTAACTACATTGAAAGACTGCTGTAGCCTGTAAGGACCGTACTGTTTCACCATCATTGCTAGCCTCTTTTATTGAAATGCGTGTGAATCTCTAACATTCTTTTTTGTATGCGCTGTTGAGCTTTGCGAATTGTTTTTGAAGGTCGAGTGTCAATAACGATGTAGTCTTTGCCTTTTTTCCGCACAATCTTCATAGTCATTCTGCTTCAGTCTCTTTTAGCAAACCTTTTTCCTTCGCTTGATTCGCACTTAGCTTAATCTTGTATTCTGGACGTCGCCCGCTCATCTGCTTCGTAAAGTATCCCCACTGGCAAAACTTGTCTAAAACCTTGCTTGTATGTGGGTCTTGGTTCCAGCCGTGCTTCTGAAACGCCCTGTAAATGTCGCTGACCGTGAACCACTTGTCTCGAGGCAACTCATCTTCAGCGTAGAGAATAGCTATTTTGCCTTCCAACGAAGAATCATCTAAACTAAGTGGTGGCGCCTTTTTTTTCTGGATAGTTATGGTTGGTTGCTCAGTTACTACGAGGATCTCAGAGGGCACGGAGGACCTGGGTTCAAATCCCGGCGGACCCGCTTGAGTTCCAAAGACATTTACCAAGGCTTCTTTAAGGGCTTTTAAAGGCTCAAGTTGTTTCAGTGCTGTTTCCAACGTAGCCTTCTCGTCTTTTAGGTTGGCAATGGTTCCCTGGTACTCGTCAACCTTCCATTCTTTCTTGATCTCTTCGATTTTTTTCATGGCTTCTGCGGAAGCTTCTTCTCGTGCTTTTTTTGTCAAATGCTCAAGTTGCCGAGCAAACTCTTTCTCGCATTCTTCACGCTTACGCTTTTCCTCTTCAAACTGTTCTTTATATACCAAATCTTCATCTACCTCCATGTTTTTTCGTAACTTGGATTCAAACTTGAAAATGTAGGGTTCAGCCAATTCGGGGTCGGCGCCTTTCGCTATTTGTTGAGTTATGTCGTCTGGGACACCATAAGCTTGAAGGTACACTTTCTCAACCGTTCTGTGTAGCCCATCAACAAGAATGAAGTTGCCTATTTTCAGAGTTTTAATTTCCCTGTCAGTGACAGAGAGATCCGTGATACTGTTCACAGCATTCCTAGCGTCTTCAACTTCATTATCTTCCATCTGTTGCCCAACAACCCAGATCTTCACGTTTTTTAAGGCTTCTTTATCGATTTTGGTGAGGGCCTGATCGCTTAACCATACGATTTTGTCTTGAGAACGTCCCTCACTAATGAATTCGGATAGGGGTTGTTTGCAGATGCTCGAGTAGCGTTGGGGGTTCCACTTGTGGTTTTCGTCAAGCACCAATAGAGTCCGTTCATAACGGGGATCTGCGAGAAGAAGAATTAAGGCGCTCCTTGCGATGAGTTGCTGAAAGGCTCTTTTCAGGTTTGGGTTTTTGACATCGGGCAGGGAAACAGGCATTACGTTAAATCCATCGTGAAGTTTTAGTTCACTTATGATGTTTGGCTTCTCGATTAAGGCAACTAGCTTTGCCAAAGTAAAATCGAGAACCCTCAGCTTGCCAAGGTCCTTTCCATGAATTTTAATTCTTCCCTCATCTGCATCTACAACTTTCTTATGAATGTTCCTCTGAATTTCGCCTAACGTGTCAAAGGTTGCTTCCTCAATGATTTTGTCAAAGTAGTACATCATTTTTGCGCCGACAACGGGTTCCATGAGGTTTTTAAGGTCTAACGGGTCTGTCGCCTCAACAAAACAAATGGGGATGTCAGCATTCAAGTCGGCATAGTCGCGCTTGTCCTTGCTGTCTATGATGAGAATTTTCCAGTCAGGAAACAGCTCATGAAACCGTAGAAGCAAAGACTTCATACCTAAAGTTTTGCCATGCCCTGTCATAGCAACAAAAAAAGTGTGAAATAAATAAAGGAAAATCTTCTCTAGTTTCTCGTTAAAACCAAAGAGAATACGGACTTTCTTATATTCGTCTTTCCTATACTCAGTCATTTCTTTCCTCTTCCAACTTTGTCGCATAAGTCCGTGAGTTCTTTACTGAAGCCTTTGGCGACTTTTCGGGTGATTTCAGCAAGTGTAGGAATTTCGTAGTCTGTCGTGTCAATGTAGTGAGCATCTCCTAAAGTTGTGTCTTCAGCAGGCACCCAAACCAAAACGTATTCTTTGTCTCCGATTTTCTTTCTTATGCCTTTATGTCCCATGTTTGCACCTTCTACCTGTTAAGAATCATCCATAACTTTTAGAAATTTGTTACCTACTTTTCGAAGCGCGCGCTCTATTTTCTCTCGTTCCTTTTCGCTCATTTCCGTTTTTCTCCTTCTCTGTGGTAGCGGATCAAGTCTTTTATCGCATGTCTTATCGCGTCTGAAGTGTTTGGGTAATGTTTTTGCCTTACAAGGTCTTCAAGTTCTTTGAGATCTGCTTCTGGAATGAAAACTGTTTTCGGTTTCATACTACGAAGATAGGTATTGGCATATTATTAGCGTTTATGGAAGAATCTTCTAGAATAAAGTTTCATATAGTTTCGTTGCATAACATTACATTGTAAGGTGTTGTGCTGTGACGTTAGAAGAGGAAATTCTGAAAAAACTGAACAAGATTTACGGCAAGTTCCTGGCGACTCAGGGCTTGCCCGTTTGGGGCGTCATCACTAAAACTGCTCAGGGCAGCTTCCGGGTTATCCTTGTGGATGATGATGGAAAGCTGGTTGCTTCAAGCTAGCCCATATAGATCATCCTCAGCAATCCTGGAGCCACTGCTGCCGAAGTCTGGGCATACATGTCGAGAACTCTGACCTCGCCTGTCTTCGGCAATTTAGTAGAAAAGAATCTGGCTGACATAATAGCTGATGAAATAGCGTTCAATGGAGCAGACATCGGAACTATTCTGTCAGAAATTCAGCATGGCACATACGGTCTTGCTGCGCTTGAAGTTATAGGAGAACAGATTCTTGCGGGAATTACACCTTTAAGTCGAGAAAAAGTCGTTGATGATGTGAATAACACTGCAAGTACATTTAAAACTGACATGACTTACACCGCTGATGATTACCCAAATGGAATGGTAATCATGTTTGATTCTGGATACGTGAATCAATGGCAAGCAAGAAAAGTCGTTGATTACGATGGAACTACTAAATTCATAACTGTGAATCCGCCTTTTTATGCAGAGCCAGATGCAGAAGACAAGTTCATCTTGATTCCAAGTCTGCCTCTCTTGCAATCTGAAATTCTATCAGACGCTACACCTTTTGCTGGCGCCGATATTGCTACAATACTTGCTGAAACACAATCACATCCAACGTTAGCAGAAATTGAAGCAACTACAGTTCTGGCGAAAGAGGCAACACTCACTCATGCAACCTATGGACTGGACAAAATAAAAGCAGAAACAGCGTTAATTAAAGCCAAGACAGACCTCATCCCAGCGGCTCCGGCGACTGAGGCTAAACAAGACACAATTATCGCTAAGACAAACGCTTTGCCTACCGACCCGGCTGACGAGTCATTAGTTGAAGTTGCTATAACGGCGGCTCATGCGACAACGGACGGAAAGGTTGACGCCGTAAAGGCTAAAACGGATTTAATTCCTGCTGATATAACTACGCAATTAGATACTAACGTGCCAGCTATCAAAGCGAAGACTGACCTCATTCCAGCCGATATTACTACTCAATTAGATACTAACGTTCCAGCAATAAAGGCTAAAACCGACCTTATTCCCGCATCGCCGGCAACAGAAGGAACTTCAACAGCTATTAAGGCGAAGACGGATGCCTTACCAACAGACCCGGCTGACGAATCCGCTGTTGAGGCGGCAATAACTGCGGCACACGCAACGACAGACGGAAAGATAGATACAGTTGATACTGTAGTAGACGCAATAAAGGCTCAAACAGATAAGATACCTCGTATTCTTAGCCACATAGACTGCTGGAGTCTTGCCAAGCAGATAACTATAACTTCGGTGGCTGGCGACAAAGGCTTAGTAGACGTTGTAGTTTCTGGTTTGCCCTCTAACATCACGATTATCGCAGTTCAGGGAATGTTCATGTGCGACACAGTTCAGAATAGTGCTACTGGTGTAGCAAACTATCTTGAAAGCACAAAGATTCAGGTTCACAAGAAAGCTGCTGGAACTGACAGAGACGCCATAGTTCTTGAAGCTAACAAAGTGTTCCAGTTTACAACAGATATGATACGTGGAGGCACTGTTTTCGTAGCTGATTGGGCGACGGCAACGGCTGCGGGTATCCTCGCTGAAGTTGCCACTAACACTACATATGAGATGTGGTTTGACGTTGCTGAAGCGTTAGCAAACAACTTAGTGTTAGACGGAGCTGCGTTTGGGCTACGAATATGGTTTACTATTTAGGAGATGAGCTGTAGTGACTGTTGAAGAAGTTTACACAAACGCTTTCGACGCTAGACTCGTTGCGTGGACTGAAGTAGGCAATAGTCCATACTTGCATGACACAGACGTGGACTATGTTAGGAGCAATACAGACGGACAAGAAGAGGGCGATTGGACATTTCCGAATAGTGTAGGTTCAGGAACGATAAACAGTGTTAAGCTGAGGCTTCAGAACCGTTTAAGCGTTATTGACTGTGGCGAAGCTGAAGTTTATGTTTGGAACGGTATATCATGGGTTTATGTTGGTGTAATAGGCACTTACGGCTTAGATTATTCGTGGGAAGAAATAGACGTTTCAGCCATATTGAACTCTTGGGATAAGATTAACGGTGCAGAAGTTTATCTTCATTACACTAAATACGCTACGGGCTACATTTATGTTAGGCGGCTCACAAGAAAAGTAGATTATAGTGTTGCGGTTGCTGTTGTCCCAGTCGGAGGCGTCGTGCAACAAGCAAAACTTCAAGACATAATTTAGGTAAACTGGTTTGGAGGCGATTGAGCGGGCAGAACTCCTTAAATTCTGACGTGCCATCTTTTTAGGCTTCCAAATGGAGTTATGGAAGCCAACCCGCCTTTTGCTGAATTCTTGTGCACGCAACCGCTTTCTCCCCCGGAAAAAAAAGGGGTTTATTGACGATTAAGGCATTTGATGTATTCCTTTTCACGTTTTATTAACACTATCACGATAGGTACAAACACAACAACAGTATATCCTAAGACTGCCCAAACGCCCGCCATCATCCATACATAGAGCATACCAAAATAGAAAAATGCTGGCAACGCAATGAGCAATGGATACAGTATTATTTCCCAGAGTCCTTCAACTATCTGCAAATAGCTAGCAAAGGAAACCATAGATATGAAGTGCTTACAGCAACGCTGACACAAACGCTTAAAAGCATTTTCAATTTTCCCATGTTTTTTCACCTCCCTTCCCCCTCCACACTCACTAAACTTTACTTACAACAAAGATTTAAAACTTTATGGAAGAATCCTCTATAACAAAAATACTCTAGTGGAAACGCTTATTTTCTTTTCAGAGCTTAACATAGAGTGAGGAAAACAAATGAAACTGAACATCTATATGGCAATCGTAGTAATTCTCGTTGCGTTCGCTGTCCTCTCTGGAATCCAGTATTTAGTTCAAACCGTTGACGCTTCGACTATCGCGCCAGAATGGCAGACCGTTTGGCTGGGCATCGTCTACATCTTCACAACTTCAGCTGCAACGCCACTCTTCACTTTCCTGCGAAACATGCTTGGCTACGCGGAAAACTGGTTCGCGGCCAACCCTAACGAGAGAGCACAGATGCATTATGAAGCTGGCAAACTAGGCGCCACATGGACCAAGTTTCAAGTCTACATAATGGGGTTCACGGCAGCCATACAAGCCTTAACCATGGGAACGCCTCTTCAGCAACACGCAGTCTACATTGCAGGAGCAATAGGCATCGTCGTCGACTTAATCGTGAAAGCCATAAAAGACCTTTCAACTCCCCCATAACCTTTTTCAGAGGCTCAAAAAATGTCTAGGAAGGAACGAAAAAGTAGTGACTCGAATCCAAGCCGATGCATGACTCGCGACGAGTGTGGCCAGGTGAGCGGTCAGCTAAAAGAGGAAGTTGCAATGATGAAGCGCGCGCTCTTTGGCGATGACATGCGGGGTGGAATGGTTAAAGATGTCGCTGACATTAAGTCTTCTCTTCGGCTCTGGAGCCAACTAAAAACTTTTGGGCTGGGCATCGCAACCACGGTGATTGCAGCCCTAATCATAGCGGTGTTGACTGGCGCCTTATAGTAACCATTTTATTGGTAAACCCCCTAACTATCTTTGGTGAAGAAAGTTGACTGTTACAGACGATTGGGGACGCTTCATTCAAGAGCAAATCCAGAACGCTGAGAAATGGGCCCAAGAAAATCCCTTGGCAACGGGGATCATCATTATAACGTTGGCTACGGTTGGCACGTTCGTGGCAAGCAAAGCCTACGACATCTGGATGAAAGGCTGACTTGCTAGTTTTTACGCAGTTAATGTAGAACTGGCAACCTCTCTTTCGTTTCTCATGGTCAACTTTTTTAATTAAAGATGTTAAAACAAGCCTTTTATACACAGACTAATTATTTGTTTGGTGTCTGTAAGGTGATATGTTTGGAAGCACAGAAAATCGATAAGATCGGCACTGTCCAATGGCTTCAGGTTAAGCGTCACAGCCGAATCCTCTACGTCAGAATTCCTGATCTGGAAATTCGGGTTCATGACATACAGAAGGGTGACAAGATAAAAGTCGGGTTCTTAGAGATTCAACGACTACCACGTGTTAAAGAGGATGAAGAGAAAGTGGATGAGGGCGAACTTTGAGCAGAAAGGGGGTGAATGATTTGGCTCAGAATGAGGAAAAGAAGTATCCTTGTATATTCGGTATAAAGGATGACTGTGGAGCTCGCAAGTTCGTTGAGGAAAGCGAAGCCACTAAAACGGAGCCATCAGCCGAGGAGAAAGCAGTGCTGGAAAAAGCGATGAAAGCTACGAAGGGAATACAGTTCGACGACAAAGTAGTAGCAAAGGAACTTGGCGAAGCCTTGGCTGAGGGTGCGATGGGAAAAATGCTGGGTCCAATGTTGCAGGGTATGAAGCCAAGTAAAGCTTACGTTATGAGAGACTATTGCAACATGTGTCCAGATCTCTTCAAGGAAAGAACGAAGAATATGCCAGTAGCTCAATTTCCCCCGTTTAGAGTACCACCGAAAAGTGAAGAGGAGAGAAAAAGCGTTGAGTAAAGGCTTCATTGATTACGGTGAGATGCTCTGGTGTGCCTTCTGCGGACGAAAGCACAGGTTTGGCGAGCAAAAATACGACAAGAATGGAAAACCCCGATGCCGACGTTGCGGACACCTGTTACGCCAGAATCCACATAACAAGGTGAAGGCTCTAACATGATTATTACCACTGAGGTCGACTACGAAACGGGCGACACCACCGTCCACATCGACTTGGGCGACAAGATCTTCAGCCTCAAGGTGAACCTTAAAGAGATACGCAACAAGATAGACGTGGCTTCGGGCAACATTCTCATCCAGAAGGCAAGCGAGGCTATTGCACACGCGATAGGTGTAGACATCAAAATAGAGGAGAAAAAGAAATGATATTAAAATGTTGGATGTTAATATTGGGATCGATAAAGACAGAGGATGGGTCGTTCCTCAAAGTTGAGCCTTACCCCTGTCCTAACGCCATGCAGTGCAGTTTATTCTTTCCTAAGGCTATGTTCAAACAAGAAACCACTAGGATGACTAAAGAAGGATTGATAACTGATGCTGACCCCCTAGGACCTGATAAGGTTCTTCAATATTTAAGGGACAGATGCCATCACCCGCAGAAACACAAAATAATGATGCATGTCGCCAGCTTAAACGCGGATGGCGTAATTATTCCCCCAAATGTTCTGAGGCTTATTGACCATTATGCCAGTAAACTAGAAGAGGACAAGAAAAAATGACAAAATTTGGAAAATGCTTGAACGGTTGCGGAGACATGATCTTTCTGGAGAAGCCCGCTTGGATACTTATAGATTTTGAAATAATGGATCACCTGCCTGACGATGTGAAAGCCAGAGTAACCGTGTGCACCTTAATCATGGCCTTCTGTCCCAAATGTGGTTATACTATAAGCCGTTCTTTGAAAATGGCGGAATGGCAACAATTCCTAAAATCGCTTAAGTAACAACTACTGGTGATAAGAATGTGTATTAGACCCCCATGTGAAAATTGTGGCGCAAATTTCGATGCTTGTTTCCCAAAATGTCCTACTTGCGGACATCCCACAGGCTCTAAAGGCATGTTCATGAAACTTCCTAAAATGGTCAGAAAACGCAAGAAAGTCTATTGCAAAATTTGCAAGCGAAATCACTATGTTGTGTATCTGGAATTAGCTCCAAAAAAAGAAGCGGTAAAAAATGAGCGGAACTCTTGACAAGTTCTTTGGTGCTCCGCCGTTGCAACAGACTACGGAAAAAGAGCAGAGATGCTCTAATCCAAGTTGCCGAAAAATCTTGAAAGGCGTCAAGTACACGTTTACAGGAAAGCATGTGGGCACATATTGTCAGGACTGCGCCAAAAAGATTCTGCGTCCACAAGAAACCACGGAGCAAAACCTATGAAGAACTACTTTATGGAATATATTTTCAAGACAAAGGGGCTTTTAACAAAAATTGCGTACATCATTCTCTTTTGGGATGAAATACTTTACTATGTACTTAATGGAAACACGGAGGAAAACCTATGAATTGCCCGTCTTGCGGTTCAACAGAAATCGACTTACTCGTTTGCCCTATCTGCGGAAAGGTTCACAGGGCCAAGTGTAGAAAGTGCGGTTTCGAAATGGTGGTTAGGGAGATGATAGCAGGTTGAAGAACAGGTTTGTAGGCGAAATTACAGTCACCTTTGCAGACGGTCACATTGAAACATGTGTGGTTAAAGAGCGTGCTAAGATGGGAAAACAGCACTTTTTAAGCTTGGTGCGCGAGTTCGGCCAGCTTATTCTTAAAGAAGCGCCGAAAGACAGCCATGTGAAGCTTAACTATAAGGGAGACTTTGCAAGAGAAATGGCAGAGTGTATGGGGAAACAGAAAAATGAATGATTATCAGCTTGTCATGTTCTTCATAAAGCGTGGAAGCAGCATTCATGAGGCAGTCGAGAAAGCCAGCAGAATCATTGACTGGTTTGGCAGTGAAGTTAGAGAGGCAAAAGACGCTTGACTGTGGAGAGGTGAGTGAAAGTGAAAACGCTTCTTGACTTATGTTGCGGATTCGGCTTCTGGAGCATCGGTTTCTACCGTGAAGGCTTCGACTGTACGGGTGTAGACATCGTGGATGTTGGTTATCCCTATAAACTTGTCCTTGAAGATGTTCGCAATTTTCATCCAAACAGAGTCTATGATGTGGTAGTGGCAGGTCCGCCATGCACAGAGTTTAGTAGCCTTTTATTTTTGGGAGTAGCGAAAGGACAGAGAGGACCAGGAAACCCCGAAAAAGGAATGGAATTAGTTCGAGAATGTTATAGAATAATAAAAGAGGCTAAACCAAAATTTTGGGCTATTGAGAACGTGCGTGGCGCTGTTAAACACTTTGAGCCTTTACTCGGTAAACCTAAGGTTATTCATAAACCGTGGTACATTTGGGGTGACTTTCCGCCTTTTCTTCTTTCACAAAGTAACCTTGGATTGAAAGTTAGGACAGAACCCGATGGAAAAATAAGCAGAGATGTTCATTTTGACCCTCTTATTTCTTGGAAGCGTTCTCGTATTCCTTTGCCTCTTTCGGAAGCCTTAGCTAAATCGTGTAGAGAAGCCTTTGGTGAGGAATAGCGAAAATGTTGCCCTTAAACCAGATTGTCGAAGGCGACTGTTTAGCGGTTATGCGTGAGTTTCCAGAGGAAAGCATTGACTTTATCATGTTTTCGCCGCCGTACTGGGGTTTAAGAAATTATGGAGAGTCTACGGAGACAGTTTGGGGTGACGATGAAAACTGCGAGCATGAATGGATTGATAAAACAAGGGTTCAATCTGACGCAGCAATTAAACGTGGTCCCAATTCAATTCTAGGGCCTATAGTTGATAAAGACAGAGAACCTCAAGTATTTCCATCAGCCTTCTGTGTTAAGTGTGGTGCTTGGAAGGGGCAGCTCGGTTTAGAACCCACATGGCAGTTATATGTTTCTCACATGGTTACGGTTTGCCAAGAGCTTAAGCGGGTTCTGAAGAAGACTGGAAGCATGTATATGGTGATGGGCGACACATACGCAACACACACAGACAAGAGGAGCGGACAGTTTGGGAAGGGAATTAAAGAGGGATTCGATGATATTTATACTAAGAATCGCTTAAAGCAACCTCCTTACCCCCCTAAGTGTTTGATGGGGGTTCCTTGGCGCGTAGCTTTCGCATTAATTGATGTTGGTTGGGTTTTGCGTGAAAGAATTGTTTGGCACAAGGGCAACCCGATGCCAGGAAGCCAAAAAGACCGGCTCACGCAAACCTGCGAAACCATATTGCATTTTGTCAAGAATAGTGGGAAGGCATTGCTCTGGCGAAACGAGCTGACAGGTGAATGGCTTAGCCAGAAACCGAAGCAGGTTTACTTTCACGTTGAAACTCATGCGTTGAGAAGTGAGTGTCCGCCGAAGGAGGAAAGATACGCCTTTGACGAGTTAGGCAGTAGACATCTTATTTGGAAACCATTGTGGAGAGGCTTCGACTATTACTACGAGCTTGACATCATAAGAGAACCACATAAAACATCATCGTTACAGAGAGCACAATATGCTGAGGGAAGAGATCTTAAAGGGTTTAGAAAGCTTGAGCACACTCCTATTAAGGGGGGTGGAGACAGGGGAAAACCTCCTCCAAATAGGCTTCATCCGTTAGGTCATAACCCCGGAGACACCTTTCAAACCAAGAAAGAACCATACATCAGAAATAATCCACATCGGATGAGGCTTCAGAACGAACAGTTTTTAGCTTTAGACCCTTCAAGACCTATGGATTTAAGTCATCCTAAAGGCAAGAATCCAGGCGACATGGTTTCTGAGCGTGTTAAAGCAAACCTTAAACATTTCATTCCAAAGGGTAGCGGGGGACATTATACTTATGGCGGTTTAGATTCTGAAGAGGGAAAGCATTATGCAGAAAAGGGAAAGAACCCAGGAGATGTTGTGGCGTATCCACCTCATGAACCTCGACACTTTCAACTCCTAGCCATGAAAGGTGTTTCACATGGTGGCCATACAGGAAAAACTGTGAGACACGATCATCCTCTTGGCAAGAACCCAGGCGATTTCTGGAATGTCTGCACTAAACCGTTTAAAGGCGCCCACTTCGCTGTGTACCCAGAAGCCATTTGTGTTAACCCAATTCTCTCAAGCTGTCCCCCAAACGGAACGGTTCTTGACCCCATGTGTGGAAGCGGAACAACTCTTGTCGTTGCCAAAAAATTGGGCAGAAACTTCATCGGAATAGAGCTGAATCCCTCTTACGTTGAATTGGCACGGAAAAGGCTTGAGGCTGTTCCTGAACGCCTAGACACTTTCCTCTAAGTTTAAGTTTAAGGTTTAAATTTAAGGTTTAAATTTAAGGTTTAAATTTAAGGTTTAAGTTAAAGGTTCAAGTTTAAGGCTTAAGATTAATTCTGTCCCATCTGTCAAATCCCCGTAGAACACGTTTGACACGAAAATGTTAATTTTCAAGTCGCAGTTTAACAGTCAGCCTTTTTGACTCCGTTCACCCAGATGCCCCGCGTCTCTCCCCTGCAAAAAGCGTCTCCGGCTTCAACAGTGTCTTCCGCGCTGTAGCCGTTTACCTGGAAGATTTTGAGCCAGGGCACCCACTGCCACGTCCAACTACTTATTATGAAGCAGCGTTCCGTGGCGCCTTCAGCGGCGTTCACGTATGGTTGTGGCGCCTTCTTCACGAGTTTAACTGGGTAAGCCATTGGCTCTACAAAGTCTACGGTTCCATCGCCTTCTTCAACGCGGGGGTCCATCAGCGCATTATACTTGATTAGCCAAGGTTGCGCGCCGACTCCGCCAACGGCGATTATGCAACTCAGCCACAGGTCTAGGGGATCTGGCTCTCCTCCTCGAGGCACTTCCTTGCGGACGGCGTAGGCAGGCGGAAACTTTTTGGACAGGTACTCAACGATTTTTAGGCTTGTCTGCTTGTCCGTTGGGTGTCCGTTGTCGATGACTACCCATGAAGGATACAGCAACTCGGGCTGGAACAAGAGGATTTGAGGTCGCTCCACAGTCTTTCGCCTCTAACATTTCTAGTAAGCGTCTCTAGATAAGAGTTTTGCGGGGAATTCGCATGAAATAGCCAATTTCATAAAGGTTTTAAGTCAAGTTTCAAGCATAAGTGTGGTTTGGAGGATGTTGAGGTTGAATGGGCTTAGAGAGTTTATCCTGGGCGAAGTTGCCTTGGCACTCGCTCTAGTGATAATACTTTTGCTTCTCATCATTTTTGAGAGGCTGAGGAAGCATGTTGTGGTGCCTGAACTGACCGTAGCGACGGATCAACCCAGCTACGACCACACCGAAGACGTGAAAATCAGTGGAACCCTAAAAGAAGACGGCGAACCCATGTCTGGAAAGACAATCAGCATAGAGATTATCCCGCCAGGAGAAGCGCCAACACCAATAGAATTAGGAGACATGCAAACAAACGAGGAAGGCGAATATGCCGCCACATGGGACATTCCAGTTGACGCTGCCCCTGGAACCTACAAAGTCGAAGCTACGGGAATGGGTGTCACCGCCACCACAACCTTCACACTCACACGGCTCGTCCATCCTCACCGTCCCCGCCGTTGAGATGCTTTCCTAGAAGGCTAGTTTATTTTCTTATGCTTTAACCTAAAGTGTTTCTGGCACTCAAAACACGAGTTTATGTGGTCGATTGCTTCTTTCAGCTTGTCAGGCCTAGCCTTTACGAGGGGAAGAGCGTATGTCTTTCTGGCTTCTTCACAGTTCATGAGTCTAAAAGCACTTCCGCGTACAACAGCGTGAAAGTTGTTTCTTCGGTTACGGACACCGCTACGAGCAGGCTCTCTTTGAAAGCTTTGTCTTCCAAGTGCAAGTAGTAAGTGCTGTCTTCCTGGTAGGCGGCCAGCATCTCCTCGAGATCCTCGTAGTCATCGTCTATCAAGGTTTCGCCGTCAATCACCATTAAAACGTGGAAGCTGTCCGTGGGGCTGACTATTCGGCATTTGACAAGTTTTCCAGAGCCTTTCTCGTCGACTAAGACTTTGCGGTCCTTAACCAGCTTGTCCTTCCAACTGTAGATTTCGGTTTTAGGCTTCGGCGCCGGCTCTGGCTTTTCAGGTTGAGGCTTGGGTTGCCTAGCCTGCTCTTCAGCTTTGAGGATCTCGAGGGCCACTTGCCACGCCTTGCTCATTTGCTCATCCTTCTCAGCCGGCGCCACACGTAAACTTGGTAGCCTAAAAAGATGAGCGTTCCAACGGGAAACCCTAGCAGGTCGACGAGTTCTTTCAGGTTCAAAGTTGCTTCTCCACTATGGCCGAGATTCTGCCGCTTTCGTCTCTCTCGAGTGTGACAACTTCGCCTTTAGGCTTCGTAGCCTGAGCGATCACCCATCCGACTGGCAAGCCAACGAAAATTCCGACTAGCAAACCAGCTATGAAGCCCAGCGCAAAACCGTCTTTGTCGTCTGCCAAGCCCGTTCACTACGAGTATTCTAAGTGTCTAAAAGCAATAAAATTTGTGGTTCTGTAAAAAAGAAAAAGTGGGTTCTAAAGTTTTCTAGGCGACTACTCGAACTCTTCTTCTTCCTCTTCTTCATCTTTCTTCTCTTCCGGTTCTTCTTCGTGAAGCACTTGTTTCACCTCTCTGCTTTTCTAGGTTGAGAATGGTATATCCTTTTTAAGGTTTCTCTAGAGGCTCCTTCCACTCTTCTACGAGCAACTTCTTTACGCCAGCATCGAAACGCACTTTTACATAGATGGAATCTGGTACACCTGTGGTTTTTCCTTCTTTGAAATCTTTGAATGGGAACTGGCTGTCTTCAGCGAAGTCTTTTGGCAGGTAGATCAAGAATTTGCCGTCTTTTCTCTTGAACAGGCGCCCTCTTCCTTCACTTACCATGTTAATCACCCCTTTCTACACTTATAAGTCAACTTTGAATAGGACAAGTGGTAATATTTAAAATTAGATGGAGGAGTCTTCTGTAAGAAACTTCTATCTCAAATGCTTGGCACGAAAAGGCAAAGTTTCAAGCCTACCGCCAACTAATTTAAGTTTTCTAAACATATAAGTACATTCACACCAGCCGTTGTTCAGAGTAGAATATGCTTGAGAGCCTACCTTCACGATTTTTCCGTCTGAAACCACGTCTATAGAGAAATCGTAGAGTCTTCTCAAAACTTCAGTCTTCCAAACCGAAGCACCAAACTCTAAGGCACCTTGACAATGCACAATATCTTCATAGAAAATACTCACAGCATCAGCCTTAGTCTCAAGAAGATTTAATGCGTCTGTAATGTATCCATAAGGAACTATAACGTCAGAATCCAAGTTTAGAAGGTATGGCGTTTCGACATGTGCATATCCGAGTTTTCTGGCTTCCCAGAATTTCAGGTCTTGCCTCACATATGTCTTCGCAATCTTACTTAGAGGCTCTCCTCCGCCACTATCAACAACTATTAAAAAGGTGTTTTTGAACAAGTCTGTATTACCGAGAATGAAGGCTTCCATATTGCGGGGATGTTTAACTGGCACCACCACACTTAGATGACACATGAGATACCATCTACCATAGCGTAAGTACCTGAATTGTAATTGATTCTTATAGTTATTGATGTAACTTTTTTTCCGCTTTCCAGGTAAGGTTTAAGGTTGATTGTTTGCCAAGTATCCGCATTCGCTTCCGAAGCTTCCCAATCTACCGTAGTGATTGTGGCATCGTCATATTCGATGTCTATGGAAACTTTGCCTCCACCAAGAGGGGAAATCAGGTAGCCTCCAAGTACGTGAATTTCAAACACTGGTGACTCAGTGAAGCAAGCTACGGGTATCGGATTAGAAAAGGACTGTGTTAGCGAACCATAATCACCATTAGAGTTTGAACCACAGTAATATGTACCTTCATATGCGTCTATGCCAGTCCAGTAGTCGCCCTTCTTCTGCACTGATATGCCAGTTTCGGGTGGTGGAGGAGGTGGAGTGTGATTTATTCCTCCCCATCCTGTGAAGTCTCCTGTTTCAAAATCGCCGTTAGTAATCTGTTCAATGCCAGCTACAGGACAAGCAACCATATTGAGAGTAAGGATACCCCCGCATGTTACTGTGAGAGTCGTAGACTCGGCGGTTGGGTCGGCAACAGAAAGCTTTCCAGAAGTACCCCAGCTTGAGAATATTCCGCCGTTCCCAGACGCCCATGTTAAAGTGTAATCACCAAGCCCAAGAACAGCCGTGTCTCCGTTATGATAGTTTACTCCGTTAATCGTAACCATATGCGTCGCATTAGGCGTACTGTTTTCTTGTACTACAACGTCAACTTTACACGTAACTTTTGCGCCTATGCTTCCCATAGTCCTAAGCCCAACACGTTTAGACAAATCCTAGTCCTCCAAGATGCAGAACCAAACCCCGTAAGGCGAAGCTAGGCATCCAGTTAAGTCTCGTCACCGACCAGTTCGCCGTCGCACACGGTGATGGTTCCGTCTTCCGCACGCACTTGCAACTGCAACTTGCTTTTTCCGTCTCCCATTAAGGGCTTTCCCTCATCCGTGTAGTAGTGTGGCGGGAACCACTTGTCAAAAGGCAAGTGCTCCATCGCGTAAAACACGGGCGTCAAATCCTTATCTTGCCACACGAGCTTAACCCACATGTCGTCTCCGTAGCCGCTCAGGCTGAAGTTTGCCAGTTGAAACTCTTTTCCGTCTGTGACCGTGATCTCACAGACAGTCACGTACGTTGTGCTCACGCTGGCTTTGGTGCCCTTCTTTTTGACTCTTCCAAGCGGATAAGCTATCACGGGCCAAGGCGACAGCAAAAGCCTCTCTAACGCCTCTTTGCTGATGCCTGTCAACTCGATGGACATGCCTGGAACTGGCGGCAGAGTGGGAACCCCGCTTATCGTTCTCAACAGCATGAGCATCTGCCGTTGCGTTTCAGCCATATACTCTAAAAGCTTATCTTGCCTATGGAAAAAGCCCTGGAACAAGTCAAGCAACGTCGGTTCTGGAATTGGCTTTTCTTCCTGTTTTATACCCAAACAAGTTCACCACTATAAGATTCACAGTTGACAAATAAAAGTTTGTTCTAGAAGATTATTCCATAACCACTTAAATTTAGGTAGAAACCATATAGCAAACCATGAAAAGGATACAAAGGAAGAGGGCAAAAGGCTGGAAGATGCCACCTAACACGGTTTATGTTGGAAGACCAAGCAAATGGGGAAATCCAGCAAAAGTAGGCATTCATGGCGATTTGAAAGAATGTCTTGAAATTTATGAAGAGTTTCTAGAAACAAAATTGAAACTTAATCCGCATTTTCTTGATCCATTGAAGGGTAAGGATTTGGCTTGTTGGTGTCCATTGGATAAGCCTTGCCATGCTGATGTTCTTTTGAAATTCTTAGAAGAGAGGAAAGCTCAACTATGAAATGTCTAATTTGTGAGTGCGAAGTTAAGAACTACCTTAAACACCAAAAAACGAAGAAACATGCTTGGAATCTAATCAGAAAAGCGGAGAAAATATAGGAAGCGAAACAGAAATGAGAGTTATGGAGTTTTTGACGAAGCACGACTTCACGGGTGGAATCGCAATTCATCATGTTTGCCGTGCTTGCCCCTATTACCTGTGGCAATGGTTTATAGCTCCAATTTTAAGGAGAATCTGAAATGAGCATATATGCGGGAAACAAGCTTCTTAGAGCGAACTGTAAATTCTGTCCTACTGAAGTATCCTTTGAAGAATAAAGAGTGGAAAGAAAACTTGAAGGCGCTAGTTACTGGAGGAGCAGGGTTCATCGGCTCCCATTTGGTTGATGCTTTACTTGCTGACGGTTGCGAGGTTGTGATCTACGACAACCTTTCAAGGTATGGAACTGACAAGATCAACCACATGACAGTCAAGGATCTTAGGCTCATCAAAGGAACCATCTTGAACAAAGAAGCTCTGACTAGGGTAGTTATGCCTCATACTGATGTCGTTTTTCACTTTGCGGCTGAACGAGAAGTGTGGAAGGGAATAAAAGACCCCGAACATGACTTGCTGACCAACGCCCTAGGAACGGTAAACGTTCTGGAAGCCTGTCGTCGAGCTGATATTGAGAAACTTGTCTACGCCAGTAGTGCAGGAGTTTATGGCGAGGCTTGGTATACTCCGCAAGACGAAGGGCATCCGCTTGATCCTCAATGGCCTTACGGCGTGTCAAAACTTGCAGGAGAAAAATATTGTGACGCCTACGCTAAAATGTACGGCCTCAAAACCGTGAGTCTCCGGTACAGCATTGTCTACGGCCCCCGAGAATGGTACGGAAGGGTCTTAACACGGTTCATCGAAAGAGTAGCCAAAGGTCTTCCACCCATAATTTATGAGGGAGCAACCGAAAACACTAGAGACTTCATCCACATAGGAGATGCCATAGATGCCACGATCAAGGCTTGGAAAAAAGACATGTCTGGAGCCTTCAACGTAGGCTCCGGAGTCGGAGTTCAAGTTGGGGACCTCGCTAAAACCGTCATAAGGCTGAGTGGACAAAAATTAACGCCGATTATTGCGAACTCAACAGACAGAAAGCCAGCCGAACTCAAAAACCTAGTTCTAAACATTGATAAAGCCAAGTTGCTTCTGGATTGGAGTCCCCAGCGGAAACTGGGAGACTGGATCAAGGAGAGCCTCAAGACTTTATGATTAAGGTTATGCCTGTAGTCGGCGTCCGACCCCAAATCATCAAGGCTTCACCCATCATCAGCCTGCTCAACCACGACCCAGAAATAGAGATGCAGCTAGTCCACAGTGGCCAGCACTACGACTTTGACATGTCAAAGACATTTTTCAACGAGTTCGACCTGCCAGACCCAGCCTTCAACTTAGACGTTGGAAGCGGAAGCCACGCAGTCCAAACGGCCTTAACCATGACTAGGCTCGAAACGGTCTTAGCGAAGTTGAAGCCCGATGTTGTGATGGTTTTCGGAGATGGAAACACCACATTAGGCGCAACCTTGGCAGCAGTGAAAAGTCGCATTCCAGTCTGTCATGTGGAGTCTGGCGCCAGAACTTATGATATGAGCGAGCCTGAAGAAGTGAACCGAGTGCTAGTTGACCGTTGTTCGCAACTGCTCTGTGCTCCCACTCAGAATTGCCTTGTAAACCTTAGGAGTGAGGGCTTAGGCGAGGTTGCGTTTGGATCAAGTGACACTATGCTTGATGTTTTCCTAAGTCATACACATGATGTTGAGAGGGCAACAGTTAATTTTCCATGCCTCAAAGATGAAGACTACGTAGTTCTAACTTTTCATAGAGCTGAAAACGTTGATGATCCAGAACGCCTAAAAAAGATTGTTTCGGCGATCATTAACCTACCCGTAAAAGTCATATTTCCAGTTCATCCCCGGACTAAAATAGCACTTGAAGGTCTTGGTCTCTGGACTCCTCTTTTGAAGGTGTTTAATATAACGCCAGTCAGGCCTCTAGGTTACTTTGAAATGCTCAAACTCATGAAGCACTCTAAAGCAGTTTTAACGGATAGTGGTGGAATGCAGAAAGAAGCCTTTTTCCTTCGGGTTCCATGCGTCACACTGCTGTATCACACGGGATCGCCTGAAACCGTGTGGCTTGGCGCCAACAGGCTTGTCGGAGCCGAACCAGAACTGATAGCTGAGGCTGTGGAAAAAGCCAATGTGACTACATTAAGATTGAAATTGAAGGGTTCAAATCCCTTTGGAGATGGCAAAGCCTCCTGTAGGATAGTTGCGGAAATGAAAGAGAGGTTCATGTTGGGAAAGTTGCAGATAAAACCGAAGATAACATTCACTTAGGCTTGCACGATTTTGAACTGCATGTTCTCTGGCACTGGCCTGCCCATCCGCTTCAGACTGTCCGTGATGACCTTGCGGTACATTTCAAAATTGCCCGTTTCCAACCGTTTACTGTGAAGCTGATCCTGGTGCGTGCGGTAAACCCATGTTGCTATAGGGTTCCTCACTATGCGGTCTGGATGCTTTTCGGCCAGGCGCAACCACTTGTCAAACATGCACAACACGCCCAGGCTCTCATCAAAAGGTCCCAACTCGTCATAGACTTCTTGCCGGACTAGGCAGCAGTCGCTTATGAAGTTCCTGTGCAAGAGTTCTTCGTAGCTGAATTCCGGCACATTCGTAACTCCAGTGGGCGTTAGGTTTTCGTCTCCATATAAGAAGAAGCTGTAAACGAGCAGGGCATTAGACTTCTCGCTTACTTGCACTTCGTTGGCGATCTTCCAGGGGAGCATGAAGTCGTCTGACGCTGCTTCGGTTAGGTATGCGCCTTTGGCTTCTTTCAAGCCTAAGTTTAACTGGTGAACAACGCTGGCTTTGTCGCTAATAACGGTGTGAAAGCGAAAATGTCCAGCATGAAGGCTTCCTAGCACTTTTAGGGTTTCTATATCTCCTTCTACTGGAACAATTATCAACTCCACTTTGTCATAGGGGTATGTTTGAGCCATCACGCTCAAAATGCTGGCCTCAAGGTATTGAGGCTGATGATAAGTGGGCATTAAAACCGAAACAAGAGGATTCTGCATTATTTCTCAACCCTATTTGCATTATCATTTAATTTTCTGCAAAGCTCTTGGCAACTAGGATACTCAAAAGCTATACCTCTAATGATACATAAACAATTCATTTTCTCGCTTCCGTGTTTCTCCATACTTCTACTACTGGAGTCGCGTCCTTAACTACGCCATGTGCTTCCAGCTCGAACCCTGCCTCAGCAAGGATTTTCTGCCATTCAACCCCGTCCAAGCGTGGAGTGTCACACAGAAAAATCCATCGGGTCCATTTTCGGAGCCACTCTATAATCACACGCATCTCATTGTCACCTATGGTGGCTAGGCAGAAGAAACAGTGCGTCCAAACAGCGTCAAACGGTTGCTCTGGCACATACTCTTGAACTGGCTTGCCCCAGACAAACTTGGCCCAGGGAAACTCCTTCCCATTCGTGGCGTAATCTATCTTGTCTATTCCAGTGTAGTCGAAGCCTTCGAAGTATTTGGTGATGCGACAGGGACCACATCCGACGTCGAGAACTGATTTTATGCCTCGAACCTGCATCTCTTCCAGAATTACTTTCATGATAGGCTCTATCTCTAGCAATTCGCCAAGATTCTTAACCAAACATGTCACCTAAGACTCTTTTTTTCTTCCTCATTCGTTCTAGGCTTTCAGCAACCACCTGTGCACGTTGTTTAGCTCTTTCCTCGCTACTCCATCGCCTGTGCATCTGACCGTCATGCTGACAGTAAACTATGCCTGGAAACGGGTTCAGTTTAATCCGTTCTGGATATTTCTCGGCTGTTTTAAGCCAGAAATCGTAAAACGCCATCTCTCCCTTCTCTTCGTTGAAGCCGCCGAACTCGTAAAACAAGCTTTTCAAGAAGAGGCTACCATCCGTTATGAAGCAACCCTTCGTCAAGGCCTCGTAGCTGAAAGGCTCTGTCTTCATAAGGTCGAAGATGCGGAAGTGCTGGTCAGCCATCAAAACCTGGCTGTAAACCACGTAGGCTTTCTCTTGCAGAGCAACCAACAAGTCAGCTTTCACCTTTGAGGGCAAGTAGTAATCGTCTGAATCCAAAAGCGATATCCACTTTCCCGTAGCGTTCATGACGCCCAAGTTTCTCTGGTGCACATAGTCCGCCTTGTCGCTGACGACAACCTTCACTATAGGAAAGCGTTCTAGGACCCACAGAGTTTCCGTGTCTCCCTTGACAGGCACAACCACGATTTCAACGTTGGGATACGTCTGGTTCCAAGCGCTGCGAATAGCGATGGGTAAGCTAGTGTGTTGCTTGAAAGTGGCGATTACAATGCTGACCTTATGTTCTTCCTGCCTCTCAGACTTTTTAGTTTCCTGAGTCATCATTTCAGCTTTCACCTTACATAATCAGGTTCTTTCTGAAACATGCCTAAAAGACTTGTTTTTACAGCTTCTTTCAGTAGCGAGTCCAAGTTTGATTTATCTATCTCCTCAGCAATAATCTGAATAAATCTATCATCACATCCACAAGGTAGGGGTACGTTCTTGGTTAACTCATTGAGTAGTTGCTGATACTTTTGAAGAAAAACTATAATTTTCTTGGCGCCTTCTCTAACCTTTTCCTCATCTAACTTGCTCATTTCTGTTTTTCTCCTTCTAGCGCCTTTAAGCGTTCTTTTAAAGCCTCAATGTCTCTGCCCTGCTGAATGATAACGTTCTTTTCAGCTTCTACTATGGCATGTAACTCATGAATACAGAGGTCGTGAAGTGTCGGTTTTGTTCTCTCCTCAAGAAAAGTCTTTAATGCCCTGAAACTAACTTTGCCTTTTATTCTTTCCCCTACGAGTTTTCGGGTTTCTTCCTCAGTTAACTCTCTATCTGGCATTTCAAATCAACCGTTCATAGAATGATAGTTCTGGACTTTTAAATCGTTATGGAATAATCTTCTATGACGAAAACACAGAAAAAAAGAAGGAAGTTTTAAGCCGTGTAGCCTATGGCGAACCAGTCTAACGTCGTTGCCGGTTGCATGGCAGTACCCTGCGTTATAGTCATCGAGTTGCCCCCTGTAGCATCAACCCAACAAGCCGTAGGCGAGGTTCTAACCCATACCCAACCCCAGATTACACTCTTGAAGTGTGTTCTCACATCCTGCGAGACGGTTGCTCCATACCAAGCCACTGTTGTTCCATGGTCAAAGAGTGTTTTGCTGTCCTCAAAGAAAACGCGCTTGTCACTTATGCGTCCTAATAGTCGAACCATTATCCATCCCTTCTTAAGTCGTGTAGCCGATGGCGAACCAGTCAAACGTCGCGTTCAGCGCAACCACATTATGCTTTATGGTTATAGCGTTTCCACCAGTCGCCGCAACCCAGGCTGCCGAAGGCGCAGTCCTAACGTTCACCCAGCCAAAGATGACACTGCTAAAGTGCGTACCAATGTCTTGATAGCCAACTCCGCCCAAGCACAACGTTGTGCCATGGTCAATGATAACCTTGCTATCCTCGAAGAAGATGCGTTTGTCGCTTATTCGCCCTAAAAGTCGAACCATTCCCCTTCAGCTCCTAAGCCGTGGTGCCAATCGCAAACCAGTCTATTGTGACAGCGGCCGCTAAAGTGCTGAGTTCCATCACGTTGATTGCGTCGCCACTTGTAGAGCCGATCCATGTTGCTGAGCTTGTGCTTCTCTGCCGACACCAGCCCCAGAGGACGCTTTTGAAGTGGGTGTGTATGTACTGTGAGCCACCTGCGCCTTTAGAAACTGTCGAGCCATAGTCGATGAATGTCTTACTGTCCTCGAAGAAGATTCGCTTGTCCGATATCCTTCCCAGTAGTCGAACCATTTCAGATTCACACTTAACATGTATAGTGAAGAAAGTTTTATTACCGTAACCGTTTCAAAATAGGGGCTATTGAGGGACAGTTTTGGGCAAACTCGGTGAAAGTACAGTTTCAATAGGAAAACGACGTCTAGGCATTCCGAAGGGAGCCATCTTCTACTTGAAACTTCAAGGCGGAGAAACCATTGAGTGGATAACAACCACAACCGACTTGACTGAGGAAGAGCTTGCGGACGACTGCTTAATCGTTAAAGTAAAAAGGAAGTGACCGCTTGGTTAAGCACTACTGCTTCGTCACCTTAAAGGAAGGCAGCCACTTTCCAGAACTCGTCACAAACGAAGTCACCAAACCTGGATCGCTAAACTGGTACAAGGCTTTCAATAGCCATCCAAACTGGACAGGAGAAGTCCGAGAACGGGGAACTCTCGCTAAAGATGACTTCGAAAACTTCGACATAATCCACTTAACATTGGCAGGCGTAAACGTCCAACTCATCAAGGACATACGCGCAGTCCTCGGCGAAGGCAGCAACACACACTTGATTTTGAGTACGGACTACACTTTCGAAAACTTCGAGAACGGCTTCATCCATCCACTCGACATGCACGAAGCCGCCAAATGCGCCGACTTCATTTTTGCCCAGGAGCCAGCTCAGCAGGGCCTATGGAACTACATCGTGAAAGAATACATGAAAAAACCTTGGACTGTGCCGTTAGTTCCGCACCCCGTCAACACGGAAGGAATTAAGGCAATGTATGTGGCGCCTGAACAGCGATTGGACATGATTGCCTATCTCTACCACAAGTACGACAGACAAACCGTGATTCCAAGCATGTTACTAGATGGACTAGGAATTCCCTCGCTGATGATGGGCTACTTGGACGTTCAAGCTCTCAAAGCTGGACGTGGCGCCGGCAAAGAAGTTCCAGCAGGCTTCTTCCATTTCAACGCTGGATGGCTAGACTGGAAAACATACATCTACGTCTTGAGACACTGCACTTTAGCCCTGGACTACTACGTGCTTTCGAGCTACAGCCGGTTCCCACAGGAAACCGCTTGCTTGGGCATTCCCATGGTCTGCTCGACTCACAGCTACACTGGAACACTGCTTTACCCCGAAACGTCACATAGCCCCTACGACCTGCCAGCCTTGCGCGCCAGCTTGGAACGCCTGGTTAAAGATGAAGAGTTCTGGAAGAAAACTGCGGACTACGCCTTCGAAAAAGTGGAAACAATGAACTGGCACAACAGCGTCGAAAACCTGCTAAAAGCAATGGAAGAAAGGGGATTCAAAGTTTGAACATTCTAATTACGGGTGCAGCAGGCTTTCTTGGTACTCATTTGACTCGTTACCTGCTTGAACATGGTTATAGCGTGGAAGGCGTGGACAACTATGCTCACCCCATTGCAGACTTAAGCTGGCATCCAAAGAAACCGTTAGACATAGATGTGTCAAAACCCGACTGGTACAGGCACGAACATATTAAATATTTTGCTAAGGCGTTTGTTGAAAACTGCGATGTGGTAGTTCACTTGGCAGCAACGATTAGCGTAAACCTCAGCGTAGAACAGCCTGAAATGGCAGTCCGCAACAACATTGAAGGCATCCTGAACGTTCTTGAAGCTTGCAGAAAAAACGATCTAAAGATGGTTTTCGCCTCAAGCTGCGAAGTCTACGGCTCAAACACCTATCCCGACAGACCAATCGACGAGAAACATCCATTAAAGCCTCAAAGTCCCTACGGCGCCAGTAAACTAGCTGGAGAACTCCTCTGCCAGACCTACCGCAAAACATACGGGTTACAAATCAACATTACGAGATGCTTCAACTTCTTTGGACCCTACCAGAGAGAAGACGACTATGGGGCAGCAATCGCAATCTTTACAAGGCGTATTCTAAAGGGGGAACCGCCGATCGTTTTTGGAGATGGCAGACAAACAAGAGACTACACCTACATAGACGATATTGTGCGAGCCTACGACATCGCCATAAACAACGACTTTGGAGATCAACCCGTCAACTTTTGCAGCGGAAAAGAAACCAGCATCAACCAGCTTGCCGACTTAATAAAAGGAATTTGCTTCGTAGACATGAAACGAGAGTATGGACCTGCCCGAAGATGGGAACTGAGGCGTAGTTGGGGAGACCCTTCACGAGCCTTAAGAGAGTTTGGATGGAAGCCTGAAATTAGCCTAGAAGAAGGCTTGCGTAGATACGTGGAGTGGTATAGGGAGACGCATAAGCTATGATTCCTTTCTTTCGTCCACCCCAACTAAACCACTTGGAGATTCAGAAGCTTCAGCACGATTTTGCCAGTATCTTAGAGTCTGGAATGTTAAGCCACGGCGATTATTGTGAGGCTTTCGAAGAGGAAGTGCGAAGGCGTTATCATGTTGACTATGCTTTTGTTGCTCCAAACGCAACCGTTGCCCTAGATGCCTTGGTGAAAATCATTAATCCTCGCTTTGTTTTTAGTCCCGCCTTCACTTGGAAAAGCTTGTCGACTCTCTTCTTTGGACGACAAGTGATGTGGCTTGACATCAACAAACGAACATGGTTGCCAATAGTTCCTGAAACTCCAATTAGCAAGGACACGCTTGTAGTTTATAACCACACTTTTGGCAACATCGGCATTGTAGAACGAACCTGCAATAACACGCTCATCTACGATGGAGCACAAGCATTTGGGGCAGAAATAGAGGTTTTTGGAGACGCCACAGTATTCGGTTTTGCACCTACCAAACCTGTCACATGTGGAGAAGGTGGCATGATAGTGACGAACAACTCTAAAATTGCAGAACTCCTAGAAAAGCAACGCCATGTTCTGCTGAGGATGTCGGAGTTTAATGTGGCGGTCGGCTTAACCTACCTCAACAAACTTACAGAAGTGCAAGAGGAACGTCGGAAAATCTGGCAATATTATGATAAACATTTACCATTTAAGCATCAAGAAGTGCCTTTCAGCCATAGCCTCAGCGTCTATGGCATTTTAGTGTCGGAAAGAGAAAAGCTGATCGACAAGATAAAGGACAAAATGGAATATCGCGTTTACTATGAACCGCTCGAGCGAGGACTCAAAAACACTGAATGGCTGTTCGAAAGGATTTTGTGTATTCCTAGTTATGCTGGGTGTCCATACAAAGAAATCGTGGAGTTGTTAACATGAAAGTTTTAGTTGTTGGTTTAGGCGAAATCGGATCTGCACTGTTAGAGATCGTTAAGGGCGTCTACGATGTGGTTGGCTACGACATCAAAAAACCAATAGAACTCCCCGAGAAAGTTGATGTTCTGCACATTTGCTTCCCATACACAGAAGGCTTCGTAGACTACGCCGTAGGCTACATGGAGAAAACCAACCCTGACCTTGTGCTCATAGAGTCAACTGTGCTTCCAGGAACAACACAGAAAATCCATGAGAAACTTTTAGCCATAGACATCTGCCACAGTCCAGTGCGAACCCGCAAGGCAGACGGCCTCAAATGGGGCTTCTACAACTACACAAAATTCATTGGGCCTGTGAACCTTCAAAGCGGACTTAAAGCAGAGGAGTATTACCAGACACTAGGCTTCAAGACAAGGATCTGCGCGTCTCCCCTAGAAACAGAGTTCTCAAAGCTGATACACTTGGCGTACTTCGGCGTCATACTTGGATGGAACCAGGAGATGCGAAGAATAGCACGGAAACA
>Ga0315280_10000982_pt1 | contig 50829 bp, 44 predicted proteins | sample YL17G06_40_MG_FD_203697 | JGI IMG/M metagenome (GOLD analysis project Ga0315280, IMG submission 203697) | Sediment microbial communities from Yellowstone Lake, YNP, Wyoming, USA - YL17G06_40 | ecosystem: Environmental > Aquatic > Freshwater > Lake > Sediment | place: USA: Wyoming | collected... | reverse complement strand
AGCTTCGGCTACGAAGGCTGAATCGTCGCCCGCGAAGGCGGATTCCTCGCGGAGTCTACCCTGAGCGAAGCCGAAGGGCTCGGAATGACATTTTCCTTGCCTTACGCATAATCCGGGTCTAAATGGGGTTCGTGTATTACCGCAGCAACGCCCAGACGAGGAGATCGTGCTCACGAACCCCATTGCGGAAGAGTTGGGCGCGGCGAAAGCCGCGCTCGGGAAAGACGCCCTTGGCGTCTTCGGGTGTCACCGTAATACCCGAAACTCTCTGAGGAGGCAGCAGATGTCGGTCGAGAAGACGCCGCACGCCAACCAATCGTCCGGTTGGGTGCGGACTTCCCTGTGCCGAGTGGCACGGTTGCGGGGCTGCGAGTGGTGCGTCAGCGAGGACCACTGCTCCCGCTGCGTCGTGCAAGCCGAGCCGGCGGTTGGCAGGACGCAGCCGAAAGTTACCGCCGTGCAGCCGTAACGCGCTCAGCCTGCCCCGAGCGGAGTCGAAGGGCGGATCGCGCCACATTACCTTCGTCTTGGCTCGACGCGCGGCCAAGGGTGGCAACCTGCGCTACCGCCCAAGCGCCCGCCCGGCAATTGGGATAACGATGGTGGCCCACCACTGCCGCATCTACGTCACGCGTCCTGTGCCCGAGGCGGTTCGCCGGCGCCTGGGCGCGGCCTGCCCCGAGGTCGCGGCCAATGACCAGGACCGCGCCCTCACGCGCGACGAGCTGCTGCGCAACCTGGAGGGCTGCGACGCGGTCATCACCTTTGTCACCGATCGCATTGACGCGGAGATCATCGAGCGCGCTGCCAGTCTGCGCGTCATCGCCAACTGCGCGGTGGGATTCGACAACATTGACGTCGCGGCCGCGACCCGCCGCGGGGTGATCGTCACCAACACCCGCGACGTGCTGACCGACGCGACCGCGGACCTGGCATGGGCGCTGCTGATGGCGGTGGCGCGCCGCGTGGTGGAGGCCGACCGCTTCGTGCGGGCACGTCGGTTCGAGGGCTGGTCGCCAGGGCTGATGCTGGGATCGGAACTGGTTGGCAAGACGCTGGCGGTGGTCGGCGCGGGGCGCGTCGGCGCCGCTTTCGCCATGCGCTCGAAAGGGTTTCGCATGCGGGTGCTCTATGTCAATCCCCACCCCAAGGAGATGCTGGAGCGCGAGCTGGCAGCCGTCCGCGTGGATGTGGATACCGCGCTGCGCGAGGGCGATTTCATCTCGCTGCATGTCCCGCTCACCCCCGAGACGCATCATCTCATCAGCGCCGACCGCATCGCGGCGATGAAGCCGTCGGCGTATCTCATCAACACCGCGCGCGGCCCGGTGGTGGACGAGGGCGCACTGGTGAAGGCCCTGCGCGAAAAGCGCATCGCCGGCGCGGCGCTGGACGTGTTCGAGCGCGAGCCGCAGCTCGCGCCGGGCCTTGCCGATCTGGATAATGTGGTGCTCGCGCCGCACATCGGCAGCGCGACCGTGGAGACGCGGGCGCGGATGATCATGGTGGCGGTCGAGAACATCCTGGCGGCAATGCGGGGCGAGACGCCATCCCACATCGTCAATCCCGAGGCGCTCGCGCGCGCGACGACACAGACCTGACGCGGGACTGTCAGCGATATTGGCGATTTGCGGCGGTGGCGCGCGCGGGCGACAGGACGCAGCGGCCAAGACGCGAATCTGCTTGGATGGCTCACCGGGGTTCCTGTACTGAGGGAATACGCGAATGGTCTTCGCTGCCCCGCGAACGAACCTCGTCCGGAGGATGGGATACCGGTTGCCTTGCAGCCGGTTATATCAACCGATCACCCGGGAGGAGACAACAACATGTCCCACCATCACGAGCTTCCAGAGCTGCCCTATGCTTACAACGCCCTTGAGCCCCACTACGACGAGCAGACGGTGCGCCTGCACCATGACAAGCACCACGCCGCCTATGTCAAGGGGCTGAACGCGGCGGAGGAGAAGATCGAGGCGATGCTCCAGTCCGGCGACTTCGCCGGGGTCAAGGCTGCATGCGCCGAGCTCGCCTTCCATGGCTCGGGCCACATCTTGCACTCGATCTTCTGGACCAACATGAAGCCCGGCGGCGGGGGCGCGCCCACAAACGAGCTCGCCCAGGCCATCGAGCGGCGCTTCGAGAACTTCGACTCGTTCAAGCAGCTGTTCCTGGCGGCGGCCAACGCGGTCGCCGGCTCGGGCTGGGGCATACTGGCGTACCGCCCCGATGACGACAGCCTGGTAGTGCTGCAAGCGGAGAAGCACGAAAACCTGACCCAGTGGGGCGTGATCCCCATCCTGGTGCTAGACGTCTGGGAGCACGCGTACTATCTCAAGTACCAGAACAAGCGCCCGGAGTGGACGGCGGCGTTCATGGATCACCTCGTCAACTGGGATGACGTCGCGCGGCGGCTCAAGGCAGCGCGCCAGGCGGTCGCGATCGGAGCGCGGTGAGAGCCTGCCCCTTCGGCGTTGCTCAGGGCAAGCTCTGAGCCTGTCGAAGGGCGAGGCCGCGGCAACGGCATGGGGCGAACAGCGCGGCCGGGATCGGCGGCGACGGCGCTGTGACGGCGCCGCGCTTCTTTGTTGGGCACCGATTGCGCGATATAGCAGTGGGGACAGTCCCCTATGAGGCTGTGCCGTGGATGAGCGGCATACGTTCAATGGGGACTGTCCCCGGCGAGCCAACGGAGGGCTATGCTGCGTCAATGAACATACCCAAACAACCGCCAGAGTTCGAGATCATCCCTCACAGCCGCACGCGCCTGGCCATCGGCGAGCGCGTGGGCCGCAGCCGCCGCGAGATTCCTCACTTCGACCTGTTCGTCCAGGCCGACGCGACCGCCATTGTCAGCTATCGCCAGCGGTGCAAGCAGAGCGGCGGCTTCGCACCGACGTTCAACGACTTGTTCATCTACATCGTCGCCCGGCTGCTGCCCGAGTTCCCGATCCTCAACGCATGGTACGAGGAGGAGGGGCTGCGGGTATTCAAGCCGGTGCACCTGGGCTTCGCGGTGCAGACCGATCAGGGGGTGCTGCTGCCGACGCTGTTTGACGCCAATCGCAAGCCGCTGCGCCAGATCGGCGAGGAGGCGCGCGAGCTGACGGAGCTGGCGCGCAGCGGCCGGCTGCGGGCGAGCCTTCAGCAGTGGGCCGGGTTCACCATCTCCAACGTTGGCCCCAAGGACATTGACCTGTTCAACGCCATCATCAGCCCGCCGCAGACTGCCATCCTGGCGATTGGCCCTATTGGCGAGCGCCCGCTCGTGGTGGGCGGGGCGCTGGAGGCGCGGCCAACGGTGTGGCTGGTGCTGACGGTTGACCATCGCATCGTGGATGGCGCCGTCGGAGCGGGTTTTCTCTCCGCCGTCAAGCGCGCGGTCGAGTCGTGGCCGGGGGAAGATGCAGAGTGAGAGCGGCTTCGCGCGCGTTAGAAAATAGGGACAGTTACCTATTTCCGCGCGGTCGTAGTGACCATCGCGTTGTGCCGCTCACGAAGTAGATGGCTGTCGGCCCGAAATAGGTAACTGTCCCTATTTTCCGTAGGGAGAGGAGTGATGGCAATGGCAGAGCGTTTGCCGACCGAACAGCTCCTGGGCCTGTACGAGGACATGCTGCGGGTGCGCTTCTTCGAGGAGAAGATCGACCAGGAGCTCTTCCCGGCCGGCCTGATTCGCGGCCTGACCCATCTCTACATCGGGCAGGAGGCGACGGGCGTCGGCGTGATCCGCGCCCTTGAGCCGCAGGACTATGTGCTCAGCACCCACCGCGGCCACGGGCACTGCCTGACGCGCGGCTCGGACCCGGCGCGAATCTACGCCGAGATCCTGGGGCGGCGCGACGGGCTGTGTCGGGGCAAGGGCGGCTCGATGCACCTGTGCGATATGTCCACCAACTTCGTCGGCGCCAACCCGGTCGTGGGCGCCGACATACCCATCGCCGCCGGCCTGGCGCTCGCGTGCAAGTACCTGGAGAGCGGCGCCATCGCCGCGGTGTTCTTCGGCGACGGCGCGATGAACACCGGTGCCTTTCACGAATCCGCCAACCTCGCCGCGCTGTGGAAGCTGCCGGTCTTTCTCATTTGCGAGAACAACCGCTATGCCATCTCGGTCTCGGTCGAGCGCGCCAGCGCGGTGACCGATCTCGCCAACCGCGCCTGCGCCTATGGCATCTGGCACGAGACGGTGGACGGCATGAATGTCTCGGCAGTCTATGACGCCGCGCGCCGCGCGGTCGAGGTTTGCCGCTCCCACCAGCAGCCGGTGCTGCTCGTCGCCAACACCTATCGCTTCGTGGGTCACTACACGAAGGACACGCTGCGCTATCGCCCGCCAGAGGAAGCGCGCGACATGTTCCGCGAGCACGATCCCATCCACCGCGCCGAGCGCGACCTTGCGGACAACTGCGGCCTGCCCATGGAGGCGCTGATCGGGATTCGCGAGCGCGTGAAGCGGGAGATTGACGACGCAGCCGCGGCGGCGCTCAAGAGCCCCCCGCCGCCGGCGGAGTGGGCGCTGGAGGATGTCTATGCCGCCGACGCCTGACGACCGCCGCGGCTATGCGGGAGCCGCGTCTCGCGGCGATCCGGATCGCCCGGAGGACCGGGCTCCCACAGGCGAAGCCCCGGCGAGCCCCGCCGCGCCGGCGATGCGCGAGGTCGCCTACGCGCTCGCGGTGCGCACCGCCCTGCGCGAGGAGATGCTGCGCGACCAGCGCGTCATCGTCATGGGCGAGGACATCGGCCTCTACGGCGGCGTCTATGGCGCCACGCGCGGTCTCCAGCGCGAGTTCGGCGAGCAGCGCGTGCGCGACACGCCCATCTCCGAGGCCGCCATCGCCGGTATGTGCATCGGCGCCGCCATCAGCGGCATGCGGCCGGTCGCCGAGATCATGTACTGCGACTTTCTCTCCATCGCGCTCGACGCCATCGCCAACAATGCCGCCAAGCTGCGCTACATGAGCGGCGGGCAGCTCTCCATCCCTATGGTCATCCGCACCGCTGCCGGCGGGCACGGCTATGCCGCGCAGCACTCGCAATCGCTCGAAGCCTGGGTCACCCACATCCCCGGGCTCAAGGTCGTGACGCCTGGCACCTGCGCCGATGCACGCGGGCTGCTCAAATCGGCGATCCGCGACCCCAACCCGGTGGTGGTTATCGAGCACAAGGCGCTCTACCAGACGACGGGGCCGATGCCGGCGGCGGAGACGCTGGAGCCCATCGGCGTTGCCAAGGTCACGCGCGAGGGCGCCGATGTCACGCTGGTCTCGTGGTCGGCCATGGCGGGGATCTGCCTGGAGGCCGCCCAGGAGCTGGCGGCGCAAGGCATCGAGGCGGAGGTCATTGACCTGCGCAGCCTGCTGCCGGCGGATTTCGACACGGTGCTCGGCTCGGTGCGCAAGACCGGGCGGCTGGTGGTGGCGCACGAGGCGGTGAGCTATGGCGGCTTCGGGGCCGAGGTTGTGGCGCAGTTGGCCGAGCGGGCGTGGGGCAGCCTCAAGGCGGCGCCGACGCGGGTGGGCGCGCGGTTTGCGCCGGTGCCATTCGCCGAGCCGATGGAGGAATACGTCTTGCCGGGCAAGAAGGAAGTGATCGAGGCGGCGCAGAGGTGCGTGGGCACTGGGTAGGGCAGCCGTCCCGGCTGCCCACGCGCGGCCGGGTCTGTAGGGCGCGCGTTCCTACGCGCGCCGCCGGCGGGGATAGGAATCCCCGCCCTACATCTGCAGCGATGGGGTGGCCGCCCATCGGTCGAGCCGGGTGCTGGCTGGTGTGCGTCAAGACAACGCCAAGAGGAGGATGAGGGAAATGCCAGCGCTGGAGGTTGGAGCGAAAGCTCCCGACTTTGAGCTGACCGACACCGAGGGAAAGAAGGTGCACCTCTACGATGTGCTCAAAGAGGGCAAGCCGGTGATCCTGGCCTTCTACCCCGCGGCGTTCAGCCCGGTGTGCGGCGACGAGATGTCGCTATTCCAGGAGACGCTGGGCGAGTTCGAGCGCCTGGGCGCGAGGATAGTGGGCATCTCGGTGGATAACTACTGGTCGGTCGCGGCGTTCGCCAAGGCCAAGGGGATCAAGTACCCGCTGCTGTCGGACTTCCACCCCAAGGGGGCGGTGGCGCGCAAGTACGGGGTCATGCGCGACGACGGCATCGCCGAGCGCGCCCTGTTCATCATCGATCCGGGCGGGACGGTGCGCTATAGCTACGTGTCGCCGATCCTGGAGAACCCGGGCGCCGACCGCTTGCTCGAGGCGCTAGAGCAGATGCGCGCGGTGCGCGCGTGATCGCGCCCGGCGGCGCGGCCTTGCCAGCGCCCGTGAAAGAGGTTCAGCGATGACAGACCCGACGACGACCGGCGAAGTCCATCGGCTGCGCGCGCCCATCTCCGACGAGGACTGGTGGCGAGGCCCGGCTACCGCGCCCGTGACCCTGGTCGAGTACGCGGACTACGAGTGCCCGCACTGCCAGGCGATGTACCCGGTGCTGGAGCGGCTGTTCAACTCATATCGGGACCACATGCGCTTCGTGGTGCGCCATTTCCCGGTCACCAGCAGCCACCCGCACGCGGCGGATGCGGCCCTGGCGGCGGAGGCCGCGGGAAGGCAGGGGCGCTTCTGGGAGATGCACCGGCGGCTGTTCGAGCATCCGGGCAAGCTGGCGCCCGAGGATCTCCTGGCGCACGCGCGCGCCATCGGCCTGGACATGGGACGCTTCGAGGACGACATCAACGACGCCGCGCTGCGCCAGAAGATCGAAGAGGACAAGCGCCTCGGACTGCGCAGCGGCGTCAACGGCACGCCCACGCTGTTCATCAACGGCGTGCGCTACGACGGGCCACGCAGCTTCGAAGCGCTGGCCGACGTGATCGAGCGCGAGGCGCACAAGGGCGGCCAGAGGTGAGGCGCCGTTGGTAGTGACATCGCTCGACACCGTGCCCGCCCTGCCGCAGATGCGCGAGCTCAAGCTCGATGACCGCGCGCTGATCGAGGGCCTGCTCGCGCGCGAGCCGCGAGACGCGTCGGAGCTGACGTTCACCAATCTGTTCATCTGGCGCGATGCGTACTCGCTGCGCCTGAGCCAGGCGGACGGCGCGCTGCTCATGTTCTCCTGGCGCGCCGATGCCGAGGATTCGTTCCTGCTGCCGCCGCTGGGGGCGCGGGACGGCGCGGCAGTGGTCGAGGCCGGGCTGCGGCATCTGCGGGAGAGTGGTCACGACCCCAAGCTCGGTCGCGTCTCCGCCGCGCAACTGGGGCGGCTGGGTATCACCGCCGAGCGCTTCGACCTCCAGCCCGACCGCGACAATTGGGACTACGTTTACCTGGTGCGCGACCTGGTGGAGCTGGCGGGCGAGAAGTATCACGGCAAGCGCAACCACGTCGCGCAGTTCATGGCCGAGAACCGCGACTGGGAGTACCGCCGCCTGACGCCGGACCTGGTCGCCGGCTGCGAGGCGGTGCAGGACCTGTGGTGCGACGAGAAGCACTGCGACCTGTATTCCAGCCTGCGCGCCGAGGCGCGGGCAGTGAAGGAGGCGCTGCGAAATCTCGACCGGCTGTCGGCGATCGGCGGCTGCATTGTCATCGCCGGCAAGGTCGAAGCGTTCACCTTGGGCGAGCCGCTCAACGAGGATACCGTGACCATCCACCTCGAGAAAGCCAACGCGGCTTTCCACGGGCTCTATCAAGTCATCAACCAGCAATTCCTCAAGCGCGAGTGGCAGCGCTTCACCTATGTCAACCGCCAGCAAGACCTGGGCGTCGAGGGCCTGCGCAAAGCGAAGGAGTCCTACCGCCCGCACCACATGGTGGAGAAGTATGTGGTGCGGCTCGGGTAGGGGCGGGATTCATCCCGCCCTGTCGGGGGGCGCAATGAATTGCGCCCCTACCAGAGCGGCGTGAAGCCATATCGCGCGCGCAGTGCATCTCTATTATCGACAACGCGCGATATGGAGGCTGCCATGCCTGTAGGACATGTGGGTTCCGATAGTTCCGGGATAGTGCTCCTGGTCGCCCTATTCGCTTGGCTGGCATGGAGTCGCTACCTTCATCACAAGGAAGTGCTGGCGCTTCATGACCGCGGCGGCGACTGGCAGGTCCTCGTCGCCCTGCGCGAACGCTGGCGGATTCGCTGGGGCATGTTGGCGGGCATCATCGTGCTGCTGGCGGGCGCAGGGGGGCTTGCGGCAGGTCTCGTTATAATGCAGACAACGGATCGCGTCGGCGACCGCGTCGGCGGCGGCGTTGTAGCAACCTTTGGAGGCTCTGTCGCCGCCGTCGGCTTGGTAGTGCTGATAGCCCACATCATCTGGGGTCGGGGCCGAGCCGCCGCGGCCGCGTGCTCCGACAGTGCGAGCAAGTCATGAACGTAGTTGAGGCTTGCCTGCTCGCGCGCCTGCCGACGGCAGATGACTTCCGACAAGCCTTGCCCGACTCCAGCATCATCGCGTCAGCGCGCAGAGGCGATCGGTCCGCACTGGATGAGCTGGTTCGGCGCCACCAGAACCGCATCTACAACCTCGCCTACCGGATGCTGCGCCAGCGCGAGGACGCGGAGGATGTGACCCAGGAGGCGTTCCTCAAGGCGTTCGAGGCCCTGCCTCGGCTGAGGCATGATGCCGCGTTTCGGTCGTGGCTCTCTCGCATCGCCGCGAACCTGTGCCTGATGCGACTGCGCTCGCGCCCCGAGCCGACGGCGGTGGCAACCGATGTCGAGACGCCGTCGGGCGACACCGGACGGGACGAGCGCTGGTCGGGCCGTGAGATCGCGGTGTCCATTCGCGACGCGATCGCTCTGCTTCCGCCCAAGTACCGGCTGGCAGTGGTCGCGTTCTATGTGGAGGGCCGCTCGTACGAAGAGGGCGCGCGATTGGCGGGGGTGCCGCGGCTGACCTTCAAGACCTGGCTCTATCGCGCGCGAAGGATGCTGCGCGACGCCCTCGCTGCTGAAAAGGAAGCAGAACCATGAGATGCGGACGCGTCCGAAAGCGGCTGCAACCATTGGTGGACGGCGTGCTGCCGCCAACCGAAGCCGCCGAGATTCAGGCGCACTTGCGTGCTTGCGCGGCCTGCCGCGCCGAGTTCGAGGCTCTCCGGTCGCTCGATTATGCCCTGTCCGGCGAGCCGGTGGTAGAACCGCCTCGCGGCATGGCGGCGGCGATCGTCGGGCGCGCGCAAGCGCGCTTCAGCGCCGGCGCGCCTGTGCTCGTGCCGCGATGGTTGGAGGCGCTGACCGTCGGCGGATTGGCTCTTGCCCTCGTTGCCGCGGCGGTGACCGCGCGCGCGGCCGCGGCAACGCCGGTGATGTTGCGCTCGCTCGGCTTTAACCTCGGCGAGGTTTTCTTCGCCATGCTGTGCATCGGCCTCGCGGTATTCGGGTCCCTCTATTACGGAAGTCGGGCCTGACGGCTGAGGAGGCAGACCATGCAGCGCGTCAATGAGGCGGAGTGCGAGTTTCGATCCGGCGACAGCGGGCCGAAGTACTTCATGCGCGGCCCGCGCCACGAGTGGGGCGTCATAGTGTTTCACCCCGGGCAAACGCTCGGCGTGCACCGACACCGCGAGGTCGAGGAGACATTCTATTTTGAATCGGGGGCGCCGCTCATGATCGTGGATGGCGAGCAGCACCGCGTGCGGCCCGGCGACGTGTTCCGACTGGAGCCGGGCGAGGCGCACGACATTATCAACGACAGCGACCAGGATACCCGCATCATCTTCATCAAGACGCCCTATCTGCCGCAGGATAAAGAAGCGGTGGGGTAAGCAGCCCAGGCGTGTGAACTCGCGGCGCTGTTATGGTGGGGAGGGCGTCTCGCGGGGGATTGCAGGGCGGGCATTCCCATGTGGCTAGGCGAAACCGCCATGGCGGCCCTTTGGGCCTAGCCACCCGCCGGCCCGGCGCGGATATGAGAGGCCGCTGCACAACTCGCTTGGGTCGCCGGCAGAGACCCCCGGGAGACGTCATTCAGAGCGTAGCGCGCAGTGCGGAGCGAAGAATCTCGGCCTCGCTCATGCGCCTCGGGCGGCGCTAACAGTAATTGTCCAACAGCCTCATGAATCCGCGCCCTACATCATGAATAACCACCACCCGTCTCCTCCACTGATACACGAAACTCTACGGAGAAGCCAATGCGCTCAGCATTGTTGATCGCCGCGCTGCTCAGCATCCCGTTCGCGCAGACGCAAGTCCAGGCGGCTGATCCCGCGCGGCGTTTTCAGGACGTGGCCGACGTCCGCCTGGAGGCGCCGGCGGGCTTTCATATCAACCTCTTCGCCGAGGGCTTGGGCACAGCCCGCTTCATGGCCTTCGATCCGCGCGGGCGGCTGATGGTCTGCGACATGAGCGGCGGGCGCGTGCTGACGCTGCCCGATGAGGATCGTGACGGCGTCGTCGACCGCGTGATCGTCTTCGCGCGCGACCTGGAGATCCCGCACAGCATCGCCTGGCTGGCCGGCAAAGCCTATATCGCCGGCGATGGCCGCGTGATCGAGTTCGCCGATGCCGACGGCGACGGCGCAGCCGACAGCAGCCGCGTGGTCATCGCCAACCTGCCGCACGGCGGCGAGCACGTCACCCGCACCATCGTCTTCAGTCCCGATGGAAAGCACATGTTCATCTCCGTCGGCTCCTCCAGCAACATCACGCCGGAGCGAGACAAGCGGCGCGCGGCGATCCTGCGCTTCGATGCCGACGGCCGCCATCAAGAGGTATTCGCCACCGGCTTGCGCAACGCGGTCGGCCTGGCATTCGACCCCGCCACCGGCCAGCTATGGGCCACTGACAACGGCCGCGATTACCTGGGCGACAACCTGCCGCCCGACGAGCTGGACATTATCGTGAAAGGCGGCTTCTACGGCTGGCCGTGGTATTACGGCGACAACCTTCCCGACCCCGCGTTCAAGACCAGGCCGGCGCCGGGCATTGCGCGGGCGCTGGAGTTGCAGGCGCACTCGGCGCCGCTGGGGCTGTGCTTCTACACGGGGCGGCAGTTCCCGGCGGAATACCGCGGCGACGTGTTCGTCTGCTTTCACGGGTCGTGGAACCGCAGCGTGCCCACCGGCTACAAGGTGGTGCGAGTGCGCGTGAAGGGCAACCGCCCGGTGTCGTATGAGGACTTCGTCACGGGGTTTCTGGTCGGCCGCGAGCGCACCGGGCGACCGGTGGATGTCAAGGTCGGGCCCGACGGCGCGCTCTACTTCTCCGACGACTCACGCGGACGGATCTATCGCGTGACATGGCAAGGCGGTTAATGGCCCGCGGGAGAAAATAGGGACAGTTACCTATTTCCCGCCCTGCGCGCCTGACCGGGGCACAACCGCACGGAAATAGGTAACTGTCCCTATTTTCCCGCGGACGCCAGGGCGTCACCCCGCAAGCTTGATCTTGACCACGATCTTGTAGATCGGATCGTCGGTGTCGAGGCGGCAGCACGGCATGTGGCCGTCGTCGGGGTAGAAGACGGCAAACGAACCCGCGGGCAGGGCGATCGGAGTGTAGCACTCCGGTATGGCGTAGAACTCGATATCGGCGGCGGGATCGTACAGCTTCTCCACTTGCAGCGTCTCCACCGGCGCGTAGCCGATCATCTCGGCGCCGCCGGCGATATACTGCACGTCGGCGTAGCGATGATGCGATTCGAAGCGGCTGTCTATGATCGCGCGCCCGGAGTAACGCTGGGGCAGCGCGAAGAGGCGGTCGCCATCGATCTCGATGCGCCCTGCGGGCAAATCCTCGCCGCCGCGTTGCTCGAGGAACTCGAACGCGGGTCGCAGCTCCGCCAGCCCGCCGTACCGCCGCCAGTTCTTCAGTTGATCAGCGATCATCTCTCGCCTCCTCGCAAGATAGCTTGAACTTCCTTCGCGCAATTGCAGCGCACACCTCCGGCGTTAGTCACACATTGACCGTTGTCAACCGCTCCGTCAGGTCCGGTTCTGAAGGTCTTGTCGCCGCCAAGCACGAATCGGGTTGCGAAATCAATCCCGTCGCGAGGTAGATCGTGATGAAGAGTCATCACCGCTGCACAAGCCTCAACCTCACCCTTGCGCTTCTGGTCGCCGCCGTGGGTCTGAGCCTGGTTTCGCCGGCGCTCGCGCAGCAGCCTGCGGTTCAGACCTACATGGTGCCGATGAGCGACGGCGTGCGCCTCGCCACCGACGTCCGGTTAGGCGAGGGCGCGGGCCCGTGGCCGGTGGTGCTGCTGCGCACGCCTTATGGACGAAAGAATGCCGCGCGCGGGTTGCCGAACTACGCCATCGTCAGCCAGGACGTGCGCGGCCGCTTCGATTCCGAGGGCCACGCGCGCGCGTTCTTCGATGACGGCTGGGGCGAGCACCAGGATGGCCTGGACACCGTCAAGTGGATCCTCGCCCAGCCGTGGTGCAACGGCCGTATCGGCACCATGGGCGCCTCCGCGCTCGGCATCACGCAGAACATGCTCGCCGGCGCCAACCCGCCAAACGTTCTCGCGCAGCACATCCTCGTCGCGGCCGGCAGCATGTACCAGGACGGCGTCTATCCCGGCGGCGTTTTCCAGGAGAACCTGATGGCCGGCTGGCTCAAGCAGACCGGCTGGCCAGAGGACAACCTCCAGCTCATGCTGGCGCATCCCTTCTACGACGACCTGTGGCGCAGCGTCGATTCCACCGCGCGCATCAGCGAGCAGCGCATCAATATCCCGGCGATTCACGTCGGCGGCTGGTTCGACATCTTCACCCAGAGCGTCCTCAATAGCTTCGTCGCCCGCAACCTTATCGCCCACGATCAATGGCTGGTCATGGGGCCCTGGCCCCATGGCATCAAGCGCGAGGTCGGCGAGCTGACTTTTCCGGCCAACGCGGTCGAGGTGCCCAAGCCGGCAGCGGATGTGCAGTACTGGTTCGATTTCTGGCTGCGCGGCCAGGACAACGGTGTGCGCAAAGAGCCGCACGTGTATTATTACGTCATGGGCGCCTGCGGCGAGGAGGGTGCGCCGGGCAACGAGTGGCGCACGGCTCACGGCTGGCCCATCGCCGCCACCCCCACCGCCTTCTACCTATGCGGCGAAGGGCAGTTGATGCCGCTGCGGCCAGCGGCGTCTTCGAAGACCTATCGCTACGACCCCGCCAACCCAGTGCCCACGCGCGGCGGCGGCAACCTGCTTTTGCCCGCCGGGCCGATGGATCAGCGCGAAGTGGAGAAACGCGCCGACGTGCTTACCTTCTCCACCGCCACCCTCACCCACGCGATAGAGGTCACCGGGCACGTCACCGTGCGGTTGTGGGCGGCGAGCTCAGCGCGCGACACCGCCTTCACCGCCAAGCTGTGCGATGTCTATCCCGACGGCCGCTCGATGCTTTTGTGCGATGGCGCGCTGCGGGCGGCGTGCCGCGAATCGTTCTCCAACCCCACGCCCATCGAGCCGGGCAAGGTCTATCGGTTCACCGTGGATGTCGGCTCGACCAGCATCATTTTCAACAAGGGCCATCGCATCCGCGTGGACATCTCGTCGAGCAATTACCCGCGCTTTGCCGCGCATCCCAACGTGTGGGGCGAGGGCAAGCCGCAGGTCGCGGAGCAGACAGTTCACCTCGGCGGCAACCACCCGTCGGTGGTGATCCTGCCGGTGGTGAAGCGGTGAGACCGCTAGGGAGCATGGAGGCACATGATGGGAGATGTGCCAGTTTCTGAGCCGCCGCAGCAGCGCACGTGCCCCGCTTGCGGCGCGACGGTTGACGCCGCGGCGAAGTACTGCCCCGGCTGCGGTCGGGCGACCCAATACCCACCGCCCGACGTTGACATCGGCGGCTGGATCAAAGCCGGCTGGAACTTGTTCGTTAACAACATCGGCGACGCCATCGCCATCCCGCTCATCGTGGTCGTGCCGGTGATCCTGTTCTTCATCGGCGGTTACATCGGATTCGCGATCCTGGTCGCGCTGAACGCGCCGCACCGAGGGGTGGTGCCGCTGATCGCGATGGCAGCGTTCGGCGGGCTGATGGGGCTGGTGGCGGTGGCATTCGCGCTGGTAATGCCCGCGCTTTGGGCGGGCGTTCCCGCCTGCTTTCTCAACGGCATTCGCACCGGCAAGCTGACCGCCGCCGACCTCGGCGTCGGATTTCGTCACTGGTGGGCATGCACGTGGGTGGCGTGGGTCTTGCAAGTGGCCGGCTTCATGTGCTTGCCGCTGATGTTCATCGTCATCGGCCTGCCGCTGTTCTACCTCGTGGCGACGGTAAGCTGGCTGGCGCTGTTTCGCATCGTGGACAAGGGTTGCGGCGGCTTCGAGGCGCTCGACTTCGCCGCCGCGGCGCTGCGCGGGCGGCTGTGGATGATGCTGCTGTTCACGTTCATCGGCATGGCGCTGGCGCAAGCCGGGTTGATGGGGATGTACCTCGGCGTCGTCATCACCACCCCCATCGCCATCGCCGCGCTGGCGGCAGGCTATGAGGCGCTGAGGGGGAAAACGGAGGCCGGCGGCGAATAGTGAGTAGGGCAGGCATTCGTGTGGCTGTTGCGCAATTGCCCGTCGCGGGTCGGCCAGGAGGCCGACCCCTACGCCAGTGAGCACAGACCGTAGGGGTCGGGTTCCACCCCGACCCGTCACTTCGGGATTGTGCAACAGCCTCTCGTGTGCCCGCCGTATGCCGACAAGTGGGCGCCGCGATCAAGCAGCGAATATTGACGGCCGTTGCGCCATAGCGAGGAACCAAAGATGACCAAGCCGCCTGACAAGCAAAAGCTGACTCGCCGCGAGTTTTTCGGCAGATCGCTGCGCGCCGCCGGCGCGGCCGGCATCGGCGCCGCGCTGCCCTACTTCATTCCCGCCGCCGCACTTGGCGCTGGCGGGGTCGCGCCCAACGACCAGATCGGCCTGGGTTTCATCGGCGTCGGCGGCATGGGCAGCGGCCACCTGAGCGGTTTCCTCTACGAGCCGCGCGTCAGGGTGCTGGCGGTGTGCGATGTCTATGAGCCGAACCGCAGTCGCGCCCAGGCGCAGGTCGGCAAGGGCTGCGCCGCCTACAACGATTACCGCGAGCTGCTCGACCGCGATGACATCAATGCGGTGGTCATCGCCACCCCCGATCACTGGCACCCGCTGACCAGCATTCACGCCTGCCAGGCGGGCAAGGACATCTACTGCGAGAAGCCGATGTCGCTCACCATCGAGGACGGCCGCGCGATGGTGCAGGCGGTGCGTCGCTATGGGCGCGTCTTCCAGACCGGCAGCCAGCAGCGCTCCGACGACAACTTCCGCTTCGCGTGCGAGCTGGTGCGCAGCGGGCGCATCGGCAAGCTGCACACCATCCGCGTCGGCATCGGCGGCGGACCGACCTCGGGCTGGGAGCCGGATCGCGATCCGCCGCCCGGCCTCGATTGGAACATGTGGCTGGGCCCGGCGCCGTGGACGCAGTACAACCCGCTGCGCTGCCTCTACAACTTCCGCTGGTTCTACGACTACTCCGGCGGCAAGATGACCGACTGGGGCGCGCATCACAACGACATCGCGCAGTGGGGCATGGGTACCGACCACACCGGCCCCATCCGCATCAAGCCGGCGCGGGCGGTCTTTCCCAGCGACGGCCTCTACGACACCGCGATCGCGTTCGATGTCGTGTATGAGTACGCCAACGGCGTCACGGTCATCACCTCCAGCGACGGCCACGGCGTGAAGTTCGAGGGCCCCGACGGCTGGGTGCACGTTGACCGCGGCTTCCTCGAGGCCGACCCGCCGGAGCTCTTGCAGGAGAAGCTGGGGCCGGGCGACGTCCATCTCTATCGCAGCCCGGGACATCACGAGGACTGGCTCAACTGCATTCACACCCGGCAGCGTCCGATCTGCGACGTGGACATCGGCTACCATTCGATTGTGGTCTGCCACCTGGGCAACATCGCCTTGCGCACCGGTCGCACGCTGCAATGGGATCCCGCCAAAGAGCGCTTCGTCAGCGACGCAGAGGCCAACCGCTGGATCAGCAAGCCCTACCGCGCGCCCTGGCATCTATGAGAGGAACGAAGCAATGAGCCGATCGCGGATTCACGCGCTTACGTTGATATCGGTCATCGCCGTTGGCGTAGGCTTTCATGGCGGCGCCGCCGCTGGAGGCGATGGGGTCAGCATCGCGGGCCTGCTCCAGCAGCTCCAAAGCCCGGACGAGGCGACGCGCATGGCGGCGGTGCAGGGGTTGAGCCAGGCCGGGCCTGATGCCGTCGCTCCGCTCTTCAGTGTCATGGGCGGCGACAACCGCACCACCGACCTCGCCGCGCGCATGGCGGTGCAGCGCATGGTGCAGCAGGCGGCCGGCCCACGCGGCGCGGCGGCGCGCCCTGAGATTTCACGCGTGCTGGCGCAGCAAGCGGCCGCCGCAAGCCATCCCCTCGCGGTGCGCGCATTCGCCATCACCATGCTTTCCCTCGTCGGCGGCGATGAGGTGGTGCCGGCCCTCGCGGGGCTGCTGAAAGACCCCAACATGGGCGAGATGGCGCGCTGGACCCTGGTGCGCATCCCGGGGCAGGCGTCGCTCAACGCGCTCGCGGCGGCGCTGCCAGGCGCAACTGGTGAGATGAGAATCGGCGTCATCAACGCCCTGGGCGCGCGGCAGGATAAGGCGGCGCTGCCAGCACTGGAAGCGGCGGCAAAGTCCGAGGACGCAGCGGTGCGCGCGGCGGCGTATACGGCGCTGGCGCGCTTTGCCGATAGCCGCTCGGAGAAGATCTTGCGCGCGGCCACGGAGGGCGGATCGGGGGCGACCCCGGCAACCGCGGCTTCAGCGAAGCCGCGCCCAGGCGCCGCCTGGGACGCCTATGTCAAGCTCGGCGAGCGGATGCTGGCGGCGGGCAAGCACGCCGATGCCGAGAAGATCTATCGTCACGTCTGGGCCAAGGGGCCGGACGAGCAACTCCGCTGCGCCGGCATCATCGGCCTGGGCAAGATCGGCACGCCGACCGCGGTCAAGACGGCGCTCGACGCCCTGGTCAATCTGCACTTGCACGACCGCGATCTGCGCGGCGCGGCGACGGAGGCGTTGGTGGCGGCGCCGGGCTCAGCCGCGACTCTCATCATCGCGACTCGCATGCACGCGTCCAAAGGTGCGCCCAAAGCGGCGCTCACTCAAGTCCTGGGACAGCGTCATGACCCCGCCGCAGTAAAGGCGCTTGCACAAGCCGCCGGCGACAAAGATGGAGCGGTGCGCATCGCCGCCGCGCAGGCCCTGGGCGAGGCTGGCGATGCATCAGCGGTGCCGGTCCTGGCGAAGCTCTTGCGGAAGGACGACCAGGCGCTGCGAGACGCGGCGTTCTTGTCGCTGATCCATATCCGCGCCAAAGGCGTGACCCAAGCGGAGGTTGCAGCGGCCGGCTCGGCGCCCGAGGCAGCACGCGCCTGGCTGGTGCGAGCGCTCGGCAACCGAAAGGACCCGCTCGCGATGCCGGTCCTCGTCAGGGCGCTCGATGACAAGTCGCGGCAGGTGCGCCTGGCCGCGTTGGACGGCCTCGCCGCCTCCGCGCGGCTGACCGATGCCGCGGCGCGAGGGCAGCTGATAGCAGTCCTGAATTCGTCCGACAAGGACGAGCGACAGCTCGCCATGCAGGCGCTTGCCGCCGTGCCGACGAGCATGATCAGCGCCGATGAGAAACAGCGCATGGCGAAAGCCGCGGCCACCGCGCCTGAGGCCCGGCGCGCCGGCCCTTCGGCTCCGCTCAGGGCCGGCCTGCTGCGCATCATGGCGCGATGGGACGACCCGTCGCTGGAGCCGCTCCTGCTGCAATCCGCGGCGGATCCGAACGATGACGTCGCGGTCGCCGCGCTCGACGCTTTGACGCGCCTGGTGGGACCATCATTGCAGCCCGCGGCGGCATCGCGCATCGAAAGCGAGCTGGTGCGGATTAGCAGAAACTCGAGCGCGGCGGTCAACGCCGCGGCCGCGAGATGCTATCTCGCCCTCGCCGACCTGCGACGCCAGAATGACCCCGCCGCCGCCTTGCCGATGTACCATCGCGCGCTGGCCATGACCACCGATGACGACGCCCGCCGCATCGCCCTGCGCGGCATTGGCGCCGTCGGCAGCGTCGAGAGTCTGCTGCTGGTCGAGCCGCTGCTCGAGGGCGGGCCGGTCGCGCCCGAAGCCGCGGCGGCGATCATGCCCATCGCCGACAAGATCGCCCAGGCCGGCGACAAAGACAAAGCGATCGCCCTCTACCGCAAGGCCCTGCGCTCCAGCTCCGACCGCGGCCTGCTGACGACGGCGGTGGAGCGGCTGCGCGCCCTGGGCGTCGAGGTGGACATCGCCGCCGATGCGGGGTTTGCGACCCGCTGGTGGGTGCTCGGCCCGTTCGCGGGGCGCAAGAAGATGACCGATACCGACGCCATCGCGACCAATGGGCCGGTGAACCTCTCCGCGCCGGTGGTATTCGAGGGTCAGACCTACAACTGGAAGGCGGTGCGCGTGAGTGATCCATCGGGGATGCTCGATCTGCGCCAGGCGGTGGCGCCGCAGGACAACTGCGGGGCCTATGCCTATGCCGAGGTCACGAGCGATGCCGCGCGCGATGTCATCTTCAAGATCGGCAGCGACGACTCGGTGATCTGCTGGCTCAACGGCAAGCGCATCCATTCGTTCCTCGATGACCGCGGCTATGCGCCCGATCAGGACATCGTGCCGACGCGGCTGGAAGCGGGAGTGAACTACATCCTGTTCAAGGTGCTCAACGGCGGCGCCGATTGGGCCTGCGGCCTGCGCATCACCGACACCAACAACGCGCCGCTGCGCCTGCCGCAGCGGAAGGGATAATGGGGACAGTTACCTATTTCGGGCGAGAAATGAAGGGCGGGGCGCACGGCCCGTCGGGAAATAGGTAACTGTCCCCAGGCCATCCATGCGCGCCGCCATCGCCCTCGCAATCTGCGCCGCCTCGGGCCTGCTGCTCGCCCTCGCCTACCCGCACGCGGGACGGTGCGCCGTCTGCGGGCTGTGGCCGATCGCCTGGGTCGCGCTCGCGCCGTGGCTGGTGGTGGTCTTCACCGCTCCGCCGCGCACTGCCATCGCTGGCAGTTGGCTCGCCGGCTTCGCATTCTTCGCCGCGCTCATGTCGTGGGTCGCCATCTTTGGCTACCTGCCCTGGGCGCTGCTGGCGTTGATCGAGGGCTTGGCTTTCGCGCTCACCGCCGCCGTCGCGCGCGTCATCCAGTGGGGACAGTTACCTATTTGGCGCCAAGAACCACTGGCGGGCCGCACGACGCCGCGGGAAATAGGTAACTGTCCCCTTCGTATCCTCGCGGTCGCCCTGGCATGGGTGACCTTTGAGTTCGCGCGCGGCTCGGGCGAGTTCGGCGTCCCGTGGGGGCAGGTCGGCCATTCGCAGGCGCCATTCGTTGCGCTGGCGCAGCTCGCGGCCTTCGGCGGCGTGCCCGCGATATCGTTCGTCGTCGTGCTCGCCAACGCGGCCATCGCGCACGCGATCGCGGAGCGCCGTCGCGGCCCGACCGCGCTGCGCCCGGTGTTCTACGTCGGCGCGGTTGTCGCCGGAGCGGTCGCCTTAGGCGGGGCGCATGCGCGGCTGGTCGAGCGCTCCCTCGCCGCCGAGCGTCAATCGGCTCTTCCCGATATCCGCGTCGGCATCGCCCAGCCAAGCCTCAAGACCTGGCTGACGGTCGAGCAGCTAAACCTGCCGGTGACCATCGAACAGCAGGAATGGGAGCTATCGCAATACGCGCGCCTGACGCGCCAGGCGGCGGCCGCGGGCGCGCGCATCGTCATCTGGCCCGAGAGCGCGGTGTCGGGCTATCTGGATTACCCCGGCATCGCGCGCGATGCCGTGACCTCGCTGGCGCGAAAGGCCGGGGTGTGGCTGCTCGTCGGCGGGCCGGCATACGCCGCCGATCCGGCGCATCCGGCGAACGGCCGCGAGTATAACTCCGCGTATGTCATCTCGGAGCGCGGCGCGATCGTCGGCCGCTACGACAAGGTGCACCTCGTGCCCTTCGGCGAGTACGTTCCCTGGCGGAACCACTTGCCGCTGCTCCAGCATTACCAGGTCCGCGCGACCGATGTCGCCCGCGGCGCCGGGCATCGCTTGCTGCGCGCCGATGGCCTCGACTTCGGGCCGATGATCTGCTTCGAGTCGGTTTTCCCCGACATCTCCCGCACCGAGGCCAACCACGGCGCGCGCGCCCTCGCCATCATCACCAACGACGCCTGGTTCCTGCGCACCGCCGCCGCCGCCCAACATCTGGAGATCGGTCGCTTCCGCGCCATCGAGCAAGGGCTGTGGGTCGCGCGCGGCGCCGCCACCGGCATCTCGGCGTTCATCAGTCCCCTGGGCCGCATCACCAAGTCGCTCAGCCTCATGCAGCGGGGCGTGCTCGTGGCCGACATTCGCGCCCGCACGGGCAGTACGTTCTACCGGCGCGCGGGGCCGCTGTTCTCCGAAATTTGCGCCGGTGTCACAATCCTCTGGCTGCTGGGCGCTCTGGCGCCGAGGCTTCGTCACCGCCGTAACAGACCACGTGCCGGATGCTGCTAACATCCACCGGATCCGGTCCCGCTCCGAGCGTCTCCGAAGGATGACGTTCCGTCTTGGCGAACACACATGGGTGATGTGTGCGTCGCCCTCATGCGCCGACGCAACAAGGGGCACAATATGCATTACGCCTGCGTGATTCTGTTTACGCTCGCCGCCGTTGTGTGCTTCGGCGCGCGCGCCGCGGCCGCCAAACCCGCCGACGAAGAGCTGCGCGCGGCGAAGGAATGGATCGACGCCAACCTCGGTCCTGCGGCGATCGCGCTGCCGTTTTCGTTCACCTACAATGGCCACCCCGCCGCTGACTTGCTCAAGACATGGAAGAGCGCGCGCGCCGCGGTCAAGCTCGATCGCAATCGCACTCGCCACACGCTCACCTATCGGGAAGCGCAGACCGGGCTGATTGTCCGGTGCGAGGCGATCGAGTACCACGACTTCCCCACCGTCGAGTGGACGCTCTACTTCACGAACACGGGCGCCGCCGACACGCCGCTCATCGAGAACATCCAGGCGCTCGATACCATTATTGAGCGTGGAGGAGATGGCGAGTTCCTGCTGCATCATGCCGTCGGCTCGCCGGCCAACGGCACAGACTACGCCCCGCTCGAAACGACTCTTGGGCCGGGCGCAACCAAGCGCATCACCGCCGCCGGCGGCCGCCCGACCAACTCCGACTGGTCATACTTCAACCTGGAATGGCCGCGACCGAAGGCAATGGGGACAGTCCCCTATGAGGGCTCTCCGTTAGCGACCGCGCTGCCCTCAATGGGGACTGTCCCCGACGCCGCGGCAAGCGAGGGCCTGATCATCGTCGTCGGCTGGCCGGGGCAGTGGGCGGCGGAGTTTGCTCGCGATGGCGCGAAAGCTCTCCACCTGCGCGCCGGCCAGGAGCTGACCCGTTTCAAGCTTGCGCCGGGCGAGGAGGTGCGCACGCCCTTGATCGTGTTGCAGCACTGGCGCGGCGACTGGATCGGGGCGCAGAACACCTGGCGGCGCTGGATGATGGCGCACAGCATGCCGCGGCCCGGCGGTAAGCTGCCGCGGCCGCTGATGTTCGGTTGCAGCTCGCGCGCCTACGAGGAGATGATCAAGGCCACCACCGAGACCCAGATCATGTTCATCAATCGCTACCTGGAAGAAGGCCTGAAGATAGACTACTGGTGGATGGACGCGGGATGGTATGTGCAGGAGAGCGGCTGGCCGCAGGTGGGCACCTGGGAGGTCGATACCAAGCGCTTCCCGAAGGGCCTGCGCGAGATCAGCGATTACGCGCACGCCCGGGGCGTCAAGATCCTGGTGTGGTTCGAGCCGGAGCGCGTCGCCGCCGGCACGTGGCTGGCGCAGAACCACCCCGAGTGGATCCTCGGCGGCGCCGGCGGCGGATTGCTCAATCTCGGCAACCCTGACGCGTGGAACTGGCTCGTCGATCATATCGACCGGCTGCTCACGGAGCAGGGCATCGACCTCTACCGCCAGGACTTCAATATGGATCCGCTCGACTTCTGGCGCAAGAATGATGCCCCAGATCGCCAGGGCATCACCGAGATCAAGCATGTCACCGGCTACCTCGCCTACTGGGACGAGCTGCGGCGGCGCCATCCCGATATGCTGATAGATTCGTGCGCCTCGGGCGGCCGCCGCAACGACCTGGAGACCATGCGCCGCGCGGTTCCGCTGTGGCGCAGCGATTATGCATTCGAGCCCATCGGCCACCAGGGCATGACGTACGGCTTGTCGTTGTGGCTGCCTTACTATGGCACGGGCACCGTCGCCACCGCCAACGCGCCCTACTACGGCGGCGGTTGGACGCCAGTCGAGCCGTACGCCTTCTGGAGCAACGCCGTGCCGGGCTTGAACTGCGGCTTCGATATGCGGGTCAAGGAGCTTGACTACGCGGCGCTGCGGCGGCTGTTCGGCCAACGGCGGCAGATAATGGACTATTACTTCGGCGACTTCTATCCGCTGACGCCCTACAGCCGCGAGCGCAGCGTGTGGATGGCGTGGCAGTTCGATAGGCCGGAGGCGGACGAGGGCGTGGTGCAGGTGTTCCGGCGCGATGAGAGCCCGTACGAGAGCGCGCGCTTCAAGCTGCGTGGCTTGCGGCCGCGGGTGCGGTACACCGTGACGGATATTACTCGCGACACGTCGCGCCAGATGAGCGGACGTCAACTGATGGAGAGCGGCTTGGGCGTTGAGATACCCGAGCGGCCCGGCGTCGCGGTCATCACCTACTCGCAGGCGGCGCACCGCCCGCCGCGCCGTCGCCAAGCCGCGACCGCGAGATGAGGCCGAGGGGTATCGACGTCATTCGCCCGGGTGTTATTTGCGCATTGGCGCTCCTGTGGTTCGGTCCGTCCTGCGCCCAAAGCGATAGCGTCATGAAAAGAGAGAGCGACGCCGGCAAGTTTGTCTTCACCGAGTTTCAGCATCCCGACGCCTTCTTCAGCCCCGGCTACATGTGGACGTGGAACGACCGGCTCGTCAACGAAGATGTCGCAGCCCAGCTCCGCGACATGGCCGACCACGGCGCGATGATGGTGAACCCCGTGCCGGAGCCGACCGACTTTCGCCCTACCACGCAGCCGACGCGCCTGGCGCCAGACTACCTGACCCCCGAGTATCTCGACATCTTCCGCTCGATGGTGGACGAGGCGGCGCGCCTGGGCATGAAGGTATGGCTTTACGACGAGGGCGGCTGGCCCTCCGGCACCGTGTGCTGGCGCCTGCCGCGGCAATACCCCCAATACCAGCGGCAGGACCTACAGCGCCAGGAGCTTGAGCCCAAGCGCGGCGAGGTGGTCGAGGTTCCGTCGGATTGCGTCGCAGCATTTCTCTACCAGGGGGCCGCCAAGCTCAAGCGCTTGCCGCCAGGCGCGGCGGTGCGCCGCCTGCGGGAGGAAACCGTTGCCGCTGACGGCGCCCGCGTGTTGATCTTTAGCATCGCGCGGCAGTCGTCGCTCACCGATCTCCTCAACCCCAGCGCGGTACGGCGGTTCATCGAGATGACGCATGAAAAGTACCGCCAGGGCGTGGGCGATCGTTTCGCAGGCGGCGCACCGCTCGCAGGCGGCGCACCGCCCCGCGGCGTCGTCCCTTTGATCTTCACCGACGAGCCGCGGCTGGGCGCCGTACCCTGGACTGACGACCTCGCGCGCGACTTCGCGGCGGCGAAAGGCTGCGATCTCATTGACAAGCTGCCGTCGCTTTACGAGGGCGACGCGCCGCAGGACATGCAGGTGCGCGTTGATTTCTATGACTGGTGGTCGCGCCGCTGGGCCGATTCGTATTTCGGCCAGATCCAGGAGTGGTGCCATCGCCACGGGTTCTACTCCGGCGGGCATCTGGACAACGACGACGCCACCACCCGCAGCGTCAGGATGAACGGCAGCCCGCTGCGCATGTATCGCAAGCTGGACGTGCCGGGCGTGGACGTCATCTGGCGCCAGATATTCCCCGGCCAGCCGAACCACTATTATCCCAAGTTCGCCGCCAGCGTCGCGCATCAGGCGAAGCTGCCCTGGGCGCTGACCGAATCCTTCGGCGTTTACGGCGACGGCGTGACGCCCGAGCAGATGAAGTGGGTCGCGGATTTCCAGTACGTGCGCGGCCTCAACCTGATGGACATGATCGGCGTGCAGCTCTCAACCCGCGACTGGCTGATCGCCCACGAGCGGCCAATCTTCGGGCCCGGCAACCCGCTGTGGCGATACCTGCCGCAGTTCCATTCTTACCTCGCCCGCCTGGGGTATGTGCTGACGCGCGGCCGGGCCGGAGTGACGACCGCCATCTACTATCCCGTGCGCGACATCTGGGCCCATATCAAGGGCGGCGATGACTGGAATGCGCCCACCGATGTCACCGCCAGTGCAGCCCTCGATGCGCTCGCGGAGAAGCTGCTTGCCAGCCAGTGCGACTTCGATTTCGTGGACGACGACCTGCTGGAGAGCGCGCGGACGAAGGTCGCCGCGGGGAAGCTGCGGGTTGGCGCGATGGAGTACGATACCGTCTGCGTGCCCAGCGCCGAATGGATGACCGCGAAAGCGAAGGCCAAGCTGGCGCGGTTCGCGGTGGCGGGCGGCAAGGTGCTGTGGCTGGATGCGCGGCCCCAGTCGATCCCGCCGAAAGGCGCGGTTGTGGTCGCGCCGGATGAAATCGCGCATCGCATCGCACCGCTGGTTCGCGTCGAGCCCGCGAACGAGAGGGTCCGTGTATGCAAGCGCATCCTGCCCAACGGCTCGCTCTACTTCATCACCAACGAAGACACCAGCGACCTGAGCTGCACGGTGCGCTTTCGCGAGAGCGCGCCGATCGCGATGCTCGACGCGGAGAGCGGAAAGTGCTACCAGCCGGCGGGCGCCAGGCGCTTGCGCGGCGGCTGGCGTCTGCCGCTGGATCTGCCGTTCGCTGGTTCGTGCATCCTCATCTTCACCGCCGACAAGCTGCCGCTCGCGCCTGCGCCGCCGAAAGCCGGCGCGGCGCTGCTCACGCTGGGGAAGGGATGGCGGTGCCGCAGGGCCACAGCATACATCGTCGGCGAGCATGACCGCGAGGTGCACGATCTGGCCGGCGAGACGCCGACGGAGGTGAGCCTGGGCGATTGGCGCGGGATTGTCGGCGAAGGTTTCTCGGGCGACGTGGAGTATGGCCTGACGTTCGAGTGCAGCGACGAAGCGGCCGCGCAGGCGGCGGTTCTGGACCTGGGCGAGGTGCGCTACGCCTGCGCGGTGACGCTAAATGGTGAGAACCTGGGCACGCGTGCGTGGCGGCCTTTCAGTTTCGCCAGCAAAGGAAAGCTCAAGCCTGGCACCAATGAACTCAAGGTCACCGTAACTAACACCCTCGCGAACCAGTATGTCACCACTCATGCGCTGGACGGGTGGAGCGCCAACCAGCTTGGGCCGTACCATCAGCGCGCCCTGCGTTTCGAGGCCGACTCGCTGCCGAGCGGATTGTACGGCCCGGTAACGATCAGGGCTGGATTATGAATCGCGAACGATGTCATTCCGAGCCTGGCTCGCGGTCGCGCGAGCTCCGGAATGCGGCGCCTGGCGCCGCATCAGGCGAGGTTTACCCGCCTCTGGCGGGAATCCCCTCTCGGGGTTGCATTAGGAGGAGGGTTTATGAAGAGGATCGCGTCACTGACCGCAGCGATAACAGTCTTGCTTGTTCTGCTAACGGCGGCCGCGCCGGCGGACGTCAAGCCCAACGGCCTTATCGCCAACGGCGCCGTGCTCCAGCAGGGGATGCCGGTTCCGATCTGGGGCTCGGCGGCTGAAGGCGAGAAGGTCACGGTCACCTTCCAGGGGCAGGCCGTTTCGACCACGGCGCGCGACGGCAAATGGCTGGTGCGGCTTAATCCCCCGCGCGCGGGCGGGCCGTTTACCATGACCATCGCCGGCGCCAACACCATCGAGCTGAGCAACATCCTGGTGGGCGAAGTGTGGATCGCCAGCGGACAATCCAACATGGCCTGGCCGATCGACCGCAGCGCCGACGCCGAGGCGGTCATGGCCGCCTCAACCGACCCCATGCTGCATCTGTTCACCGTGCCCTATGCCGACCTGGCGGCGCCCGCCGCCGATGTCAACGGCGCCTGGCAAGAAGCAGGTCCTACCACCATCGGCGGATTCTCCGCCGTCGCCTACTTCTTCGGCCGCGACCTGCGCCGAGCGCTGAACGTCCCCGTCGGCATCATCAACTCCTCCGTCGGCGGCACCGCCGCCCAGCAGTGGACGCGCCGCTCATTCCTCGAAGCTGACCCGCGATTGAGAAGCGCGCTCACGCCCAACACCGGCGGCCTCTACAACGGCATGATCGCGCCGCTGCTGCCCTATGCCATTCGCGGCGCCATCTGGTACCAGGGCGAGTCTAACGCCGGCGCGGCATACGAGTATCGCACGCTCTTTCCGGGGATGATCCGCAACTGGCGCGACGACTGGCATGAGGGCGCGTTCCCGTTTCTGTTCGTGCAGCTGGCGCCGTTCACCGCCATAAACCCGTACCCCGAGGAGAGTGCATGGGCCGAGCTGCGCGAGGCGCAACTGCTGACCAGCCGGCGCGTGCCGCGCACCGCCATGGCGGTGATCACCGATGTCGGCGACGAGCAGGACATCCACCCCAAGCAGAAAGAGTCCGTAGGCGCGCGGCTGGCGCTGGCAGCGCTGCACGTCGCGTACGGCAAGCCCGTCGATTACACCGGCCCGGTTTATCGGTCAATGAGAATCAAGGGGCGTTACGCCACTCTGACCTTCGATCGCGTCGGCGATCGGCTGGTGGCGAAGGGCGGCGCCCTGACGGGCTTCACTGTCGCCGGGGCTGACCGGAGATTCCTCAACGCGACGGCGAGGATCGCAAGCAACAACCAGGTGATGGTGTGGAGCGCCAGCGTCGCGCATCCGGTGGCGGTGCGCTTCGGGTGGGCGAACTATCCGGTCGTCAATCTGTTTAGCTCCGCCGAGGGGACAGTCCCCATTGAGCGCAGCGCGGTGTCTAACGGACAGCCTCATAGGGGACTGTCCCCATTGGGTCTGCCCGCCTCGCCCTTCCGCACCGACGACTTCCCGATGCTGACCGGGCCGAAGTGAGCTTGCGCGGCGCGAAGCACGGGCGCGGCGCTCATGCGGAGCACGAGCGCGCCGTCTTGCGCCTCACCGCGCGCATGCGCGGCGGGTCCGGTCGCGGGCGGCGGTCTCCCACGACAGATCCGCAGGCCCTTCGATGGCGAAACACGTGACCCTGCCATCGCCGCAGGGCACGATCAGCTCATTGCGGCCGTCGCCGTTTTTCCCGCTTGCCTATAGCTGACAGCACAGGTGACTGGCGGCCCGCACCGAATATCGTCTAGTGTGCTTGCCGTATGCCGCAATCGCCGTCTCGCCTTGTGGGTCGGGGCGCTGGCGCTGTTGGCGGCGCTGCTCCTGGTGGGCATCGGCGCGGCGCCGCTGATCGACCGCGACGAGCCGGCCTACGCGGAGGCGGCGCGCGAGATGCTGGCGCGCCACGACTGGGTGGCGACGTGGTTCAATGACCAGCCGTGGTTCGACAAGCCGCCGCTGGTGTTCTGGGCCGCGATGGTCTCGTATTCGGCGCTCGGGGTCAACGAGACGGCGGCGCGTCTGCCGGTGGCGCTTTTCGGCATCGGTGGGGTGCTGGCGGTCTATTGGCTCGGCCGACGGCTGCGCGGCGCGCGCGCCGGGGCGCTGTCAGCCGGCATCCTGGCGACCAGCCTGCTCTATCTCGGCCTCTCGCGCGCGGTGCTATTGGACGTGCCGTTCACCGCGTGCTTCACCCTGGCGATGGGCGCGCTCGTCGCCAGCCTTCGGGAGCCGCAGCGCGCGCGCTGGCCGCTGCTCGCGGGCGCGGCGCTCGGCTTGGCGGTGCTCGCGAAGTCGCCGGCGGCCGTGGTTCTATTCGCGATTATTCTCGCGGCTGCTGCCGTGCCTCGCCGATCGCCCGCGCGGGTGCGCCCGCTGCGCTGGACGCTAACAGCGCTCGCGTGCCTGGCCGTGGTCGCCCCCTGGTACGCCGCCATGGCGGTCAGGTTCCCCCACACGTTTCTCTCGCAGTTCCTCGTGGCAGGCAACCTCGGGCGCTTTGCGCGCGCCGAGCACAGCCGCTCCATGGCGCCCTACTATTACCTGCCGATCATCATCGCCGGCTTCTTACCCTGGACGGCGATGCTTCCGGGCGCGCTCCGTGCGGCGTGGCGCGAGCGGCGCGGCGCTTCGATCCCGCTCTGGTGGGCGGCGCTCACTTTCATATTTTTCTCCGTCGCGCAGTCGAAGTTGCCGGGCTACATCCTACCGGCGTTTCCGGCGCTCGCGCTCTTGGTGGGGCTCAACCTTGACCGCCGCATCGAAGGCCGCGATGACAACGCTTTCTACCGCGACGTCTGCTGGGCCGCCGGTCTGACCCTGTTCTTCGCCGCGGCCGGCTTGACCTACGCGATGATGAAGCAACCGCAGTATGTGCTCGGCGCGCCGGTCCTCGCATGTCTGGCTGGATTGCCGTTGGCGCTGGGCATGTGGCGCCAGGGGCGGGCAGCCGCGGCGGCGGCGTGGACGGCGGCGCTGGTCGTCATTGTTGCAGCGATTGCCGGATACGGGCTGCTTCCCGCGGCAGCCCAGGGCAACACCTGCAAGGAGCTCGCGCAGCGCATAGGCGGCCAGGGCCCTCCGCGCCGCATCTACCTGGTGAACGCCAACCCGCTGGATGACCCGAGCCTCCTGTTCTACACGCGCCAGCCCGTGATTCCGCTCAGCCCGGTTCACATTCCGCCACCGCGGCCCGGCGATGCCTTTGTCGTCGAGGGCACCATGCCACCGTACTGGTATGCGCTCGTAGGGGCACACGGCGGTGCGCCTCTACGGAGACGGGTCGCGGCCGAGGGCCGCCTGTCGCTGTGGCTGCGCGCGCCGATGCCCCAACGCGCGCCGCCGCATTTGCCTGCGGGCCGCGAAAAGGCCGTGATCTCGCCCCCAGGTGGCCCCCCGGCCAACCCTACATGAGCTATAATGATCGCATCGCCTGCGCGCCAGCAGCCGCCAACATGAAACTCTCTTTCGTCCTGCCGATGTACAACGAGGCGCTCAACATCGAGCCCATGGTGGCGATGATCCGCCGCGAGGCCGCGCCCCTGGTCGAGGATTACGAGATCGTCATCGTTGACGATGCCAGCCGCGACGGCTGCGGCGACATCGCCGATCGCATGGCGCGCGAGGATCCGCGGCTGCGCGTGATTCACAATCCGCGCAACCGCGGCCTGGGGGGCAGCATTCGCGTCGGCCTGGCGGCGGCGCGCATGCCTTATGTCCTCTACTCCGACAGCGACCTGCCGGTGGATTTCGCCTGCTTGCGCTGGGTGCTGCCCAAGGTCACGCCCGAGGTTGACCTGCTCATCGGCTACCGCGTTGGGCGCGCCGAGGGCATCCGCCGCGCCATAATGTCCTGGACTTACAATCGTCTCATTCGCGCTGTCCTTGGACTGCGGGTGCGCGACGTCAACTTCGCCTTCAAGCTCATGCGCCGCGACCTGCTGGAGCGCCTCGACCTGCGTTCCGAGGGCTCGTTCATCGACGCCGAGATTCTGCTCGAGGCCCGCCGCGCCGGCGCCACGCCGGTGGAAGTAGGCCTCGATTACCATGTCCGGCGGGCTGGCCTGTCGAGTCTCTCCTCCCCCATGGTGGTGCTCGGGATCCTGGCGGAGATGTGGCGCTACCTGGTGCGCGGAGACGATGGCGAGCATCGCGCGGTCATCGTCAACGGCGATGACTTCGGCCTCCACCCGCAGGTCAATCGCGGCATTCTGGAGGCCCACCGCCGCGGCGTTCTCACCTCGGCCAGCGTGCTTGCGGCGGGCGAGGCGTTCGAGGACGCGGTCGCCATCGCCAAGCAACAGCCGCGGCTGGAGGTGGGCATTCACCTCGCGCTCACCCAGATGCGCCCGTGCGCGCCGCCGCAGCAGGTGCCGGACCTGGTTGACGGCGGAGGGCGGTTTCCCCACGACACCGCCGCGGTCATTCGCGGAATCGCCACCGGCCGCATCCCCGGGCGTCAGATCGAGGCCGAGTTCCGCGCCCAGATCGAGCGCGTGCGCGCCGCGGGTTTGCGCATTTCGCATCTCGACAGCCATCAGCACGTGCACATGGCGCCGGCCTGCGCGCGGATCGTCGCTCGCCTGGCGCGCGAGTACGCCGTTCCGGCGGTGCGGCTTTCGCGCGAGCCGCTATCGTGGTCATGCAGCCCATCGCCCGCCCGGGCGCTTGCTCGCTTCGCCATGACCATCGGTTTGCGGATCGCGTGCTGGCGCTCGCGGCCCATCTTTCGTCGCGCCGGCCTTGCCTTTCCCGATCGCTTCTTTGGCTTCGTCAACGCCGGTCGCATGGAGCGTGAGGTCGCCGCCCGCCTGGCGCGCGCCGCGCCCGGCGTGACCGAGATCGGCTGTCATCCGGGAATCTCGAATACCCAGCTCGACCGCGCCACCGGCTGGGGCTACCACTGGGCGCAGGAAACGAAGGCTCTGTGCGACGACGACGCGCGCGCCGCGCTGCGGCGCTCCGGCGCGCGACTTGCCTCCTGGGCGACGTGCCGCGCGCCCCGCCCCCGCGATCCGTGGGCGCGCGTCGTGGCGCGAAACGCCATCAAGGCGCCGCTGCCCGTGTGGTTCGGCGTGCTCGCGCTGGTGGTCGGTGCGCCCGCCGACCCAATCGACAACTATGCCTCAGTTGTCGTCTTGGTCGCGGTCATTATCGGCCTGCTGTTCGGCGCTTCCAGCCGTGGGTGGCGTAAGCTGCTGTGGGCGCTGTCAGTGGCGGGCACGTACCTGGGTCTTGCGGTGCTGGCCAACAGCGCCTTGCTGGCGGCGCTGGTGGTTCCGGTCATGGCGCTGCTCGCCTTGGGGTCGTTCAAGGCGCCTGGTAACGGGCGGCGGCGGTCGCGCCGGCTTACCGTCGCAACCGTCATCGCGGTGCTGCTGCTGCTGCTTGGCCTTCAGGCGAAGGAGGAATACCGCGAGAAACGGGCCGCCATCGAGGCGCGCCGCGCGCCGGGTATGGCGCGTCGCGTCACCAGTCTCAGTGCGCGCCCAGGCATGGCGTTGAGCAGCGCGGTGGTGATGGCGCGCGATGCACGCCGTCGCTAAGCGACTGCGGAATGCTCAGCTCGGCCGCCGCGGCCCGCCTTTTCTTTACAACCGTCAACCCTTGTAGTATACTCGCGCCTGCCCCCGTTGCGCCCATCTGGGGGCGCGGCCTGAGGCATGAATGTATTCCGCGAGCCGCAATAAGCTGGCGCTGCGCCGGCGCATGGCCGCGATCCGCGACGCGATCCCTGCCGACGAGCGGCTGTTGAAGAGCGCAGCCATCGCACAGCGCCTCAGCGAGTGGCCGCCGTTCGTCTCGGCAGCGACCATCTTCACCTTCCTTACCACGCGCAGCGAGGTGGCGACGGAGATCATCAACGGCCTCGCCCTCATGGCCGGCAAGGCGCTGGCCGCGCCGCGCACCCTGCTGGGCGAGAAGCGGCTGGAGTTCCGCGCGCTCCAGGGCGTCGCGGGCGAGGTCGTGGCCGGGCCATTCGGTATCCTGGAGCCGCCGGCCGATACCCCGCTTCTCGATCCCGAACAGGCGGACATGATCTTTGTGCCCGGCCTCGCCTTCGATCCGCTGGGCTACCGGCTGGGCTACGGCGGCGGCTTCTACGACCGCCTGCTCGCCGACCCGGCGCTGCGCGCGACCACCGTCGGCCTGGCATTCGAGGAGCAGGTGATCGAGCGTGTGGCGCACGATGAATCGGACCTGCCAGTCGAGCACGTGGCGACGGAGCGGCGGATAATCGACTGCGGGGCGGCGCGCAGCGGCAGCGGGTAACCGGGGAGCGGCGCGCGGGGGGGGGCGGACGACGGATTGCGGCCCGGTTCACCGTGGGCGACGACCGAAATGAGCGGCGACAAGATACGGCTCGTCAATATGAGCTTCTACGGCTACCACGGCGTGCACAGCGACGAGCGCCGCATGGGCCGCAAGTTCTACATCGACGTCGAGCTGACGCTCGACCTGCGCCCGGCGGGTGGCGCCGACGACCTGACTAAGACGATAGACTACGCGGCGGTGTACGCCCTGATCCGCGAGATCGAGGCCAGCAAGCAATACTCGCTGCTGGAGGCATTGGCGGAGGACATCGCACAGCGCATGCTGGAGCGCTTTCCGGCGCAGCAGGTGGTGGTGCGGACGCGCAAGTCGGAGGTGCCGGTCGGAGGATTGATGGATTACGCGGAGGTCGAGATCACGCGAACGCGTCGGGGCGGCCGCGGTGGAGTGAGTCAGCGCGCGAAGAATGCGCGCCCTCGCGGGAGGTGAGCTTGAATGGCGGATGCGGCGCGCGAGCCTTTGGGCGAGTACCTGGATCGGTTGGCGGCGAAGCTGCCGGCGCCGGGCGGGGGCAGCGCGGCGGCGCTGGTGGGAGCGCTGGCGGCGGCGCTGGAGAGCATGGTCGCCAACTTCACCGTCGGCAAGGAGGCTTACCGCGAGGTCGAGGCCGAGGTGCAGAGCCTGCTGGAGCAGTCGGAGGCGCTGCGCGGCGAGCTGGCCAAGCTGGTGCAGGCGGACATGGATGTTTACTCGAAGGTATCGTACGCGTTCAGCCTGCCGCGCGAGACCGCCGAGCAGAAAACGGCGCGTACGGAGGCCATTCAAGCCGCGCTGAAGGTGGCGGCGCAGGTGCCCTACAAGGTGACGGTGGCGTGCGACAAGGCGCTGTCGCTGTGCCCTGACCTGGCGGCGAAGGGCAGCGCGAACCTGATCAGCGATGTCGGCGTCGCGGTGGTGTTCGCGGAGGCCGCGCTGCAAGCGGCGTATCTCAATGTCGAGATCAACCTTGCGGGCATCAAGGACGACGCTTACAACGAGCAGATGCGCCGCGACCTGGCGCCGCTGGTGGCCCGTGCGCCCAAGCTGCGCGAGGAGGTCTGGCAGCGCGTGCTGGCAGCGGCGTGCAAGTAAGCTTAGTGTGGCCGCGGATGAACCCGGATCCGCATATCGGAATGTCATTCTGAGCGCAAGCGAAGAATCCCCTATCGCGAACGCTAGATGCAAATCCAAATCGCCGGATAAGGAGGCTAACCAATGGCAGCAGAGTTACTCAAGGGCGCGCCCATCGCGGAGCGCATCCGAACCGAGCTGGCCGCGGAGCTCGCGGCGCTCAAGGACAAGGGCATCGTCCCCTCGCTGGTCGCGATTCAGGTCGGCGAGAACCCGGCGAGCGCGGTCTACGTTGGCCAGCAGCAGAAGGCCGCAGAAAAGCTTGGCATCACCTATCGGCTAGAGCAGCTTTCCGCCGACTCGTCGCAGGCGGCGGTGGCCGATTTCATCGCCAAGCTCAATCACGACCCGCAGGTCACCGGCATCATCCTTCAGATGCCGGTGCCCCAGGCGCTCAACGCCCGCGCGCTGCAGGCGCTGATCGACCCGGCAAGAGATGTCGAAGGCGTCTCGCCGGCCAACATGGGCTGGGTCGTATTCGGGCGGCCGACGCTGGCGCCGTGCACCGCGATGGGAGTCTTCGAGCTCATCAACTCGACGGGCGTCAATCTCTACGGCAAAGAGGTGGTCATCGTCGGCCACAGCGACATCGTGGGCAAGCCGGCAGCGCTGCTGCTGCTCGACAAGTTCGCCACCACCACCGTGTGCCACATCGGCACTGGCGAGCGCGGCGTGCTGCCCGACCATGTCAAGCGCGCGGAGATTCTGGTGGTCGCGGTGGGCAAGGCCGGCATCGTCAAGGGCGAATGGGTCAAGCAAGGCGCGATCGTGGTGGACGTGGGCATCAACCGCGTGGGCGACAAGATCGTGGGCGATGTCGAGTTCGAGCCCGCCGCCGAGCGCGCCGCCTACATCACGCCGGTGCCTGGCGGCGTCGGCCCGCTGACGGTTACCATGCTGATGAAGAACACCGTGCTGGCGGCAAAGCAGCAGAAGGGGCTCTAGTCGCCTGGCAACGTCATTCCGAGTGCAGCGCCGCGAAATGAGGAATCGCCTATCTGCGGACACGGTTGGCCGGCTAGTCCACTCCGAGTGCCCTTGAGGTAGGGGATTCCCGCCGGAGGCGGGTAAACCTCGCTGCGCGGCTAGGTCTCCCGACCGCCGTGGCGGCCCTTGGCCTAGCCGCTCGGAATGACACATCCCCGCCCCGTCCTGCGGCGCGGGGAAAGGATGGCATGCCCATGCCCATGGGAGCATTGGGGCCGCAGGAAATCATCGTCCTAGTGATTGCCGCGCCGCTCGCGCTGCTTCAGTTAGCGGGAACGGTGGGGGGAATCCTGTACTTGGTGCACCTCATCGGGCGACGGCGCGAGCACGCTGGTCGAGAGACCATGCCTGGCGGGCGTTGGCACACGGCCGCGGAGTCAGGTCATTCCGAGTGCAGCGCCGCGAATCGAGGTTTACCGGCCTCAGGTCGGAGTCACCCATAGCAGGTGCAGACCATGCCGCGGACTGCTCGGCGCGCTGAGTGTGCCGCGGTCCGCAATCTGCGTTAATCTGCGCAATCTGCGGATGCTTCCCAATGACGCACTTGGCGAACCTCCAAACCGCGTACGAGCCCGTGATCGGCCTCGAGGTGCACGCCGAGCTGGCGACGGAGTCGAAGGCCTTTTGCGGCTGCTCGACGCGCTTCGGCGCGCCGCCCAACAGCCAGACCTGCCCGGTGTGCCTGGGCCTGCCCGGGCCGCTGCCGGTGCTCAATGAGAAGGCGGTCGAGTACGCGCTGCGCGTCGCTCTCGCCCTCGAATGCCAGATCGTCAGCCCGTGCATCTTCGAGCGCAAGAACTACTATTACCCCGACCTGCCCAAGAACTACCAGATCAGCCAGCGGCGCCAGACCCTCGGCCGCCGCGGCCGCATCGAGATCCCGCTCGGCGCCGCCGCGAGATGGGTCGGCATCGACGATGTCCATCTCGAGGAGGACACCGGCAAGCTCATCCACCCCGAGGGCGCAGGCGACAACTACTCGCTCATAGACTACAACCGCAGCGGCGTGCCGCTGCTCGAGATCGTGGGCGCGCCCGACCTCTATGGCCTCCACGAGGTCTCGGCGTACATGACCGCCATCCGCGAGCTGCTGCTGCACCTGGGCGTCTCCGACTGCCGCATGGAGGAGGGCAAGCTGCGCTTCGAGGCCAACATCTCGCTGCGGCCCGCCGGCGCGCCGGAGCTGGGCGCGCGGGTCGAGATCAAGAACCTCAACTCCTTCCGCACCGTGCTGCGCTGCCTCGAGCACGAGATCTACCGCCAGCAGCAACTGCTGCGCGCCGGCGGCGAGGTCGCGCGAGAGACTCGCCTGTGGGATGAGGTCGCGTGCGCCAGCGCCGCCATGCGCTCCAAGGAAGAAGCCCACGATTACCGTTACTTTCCCGAGCCGGATTTGGTACCATTAGTGATAGGGCCGGAATGGATCGCGCGGGCGCGGGCGGCGCTGCCCGAGCTGCCCCAGGCGCGGCGGCGCCGGTTCATCGCCCAGTGGGGCCTGTCGGAGTACGACACCGGCATCCTGACGACCAACCGCGAGCTGGCCGATTACTTCGAGGCGACGGTGGCCCAGGGCATCGAGGCCAAGGTCGCTGCCAACTGGGTCACTGGCGAGTTCCTGCGCCACGTCAACGACCGCGGCATCTCGCCCGCAGCCGCGCCGGTGACGCCGCAGCATCTGGCGGAGCTGATCGCCCTGGTCGAGCGCGGCGCCGTCACCGCCAACGCCGCCAAAGAGGCGCTGGCCGAGATGTTCGCGTCGGGGCGCGCGGCGCAGGAGATCGTCGAGGAGCGCGGCCTGGCGCGGATTCAGGACGATGCGGAGCTCGCGGCGGTAGTCGAGCGCGTGGTGGCGGAGAATCCAAGCGGCGTCGCCGATTACAGGGCCGGGCGGGGGCAGGCGCTGAAATTCCTGGTGGGGCAGGTGATGAAGGCGACGCGCGGGCGTGCCAATCCGCAGGCGGTGAACGACCTGCTGCGGCGGCGGCTCGCGGGTTAGCGCGGATCATTGCTGCCCGGTGGCGCAGGCGTCTCGCCTGTGTGCGCCCGACGTGGATTTCGCCGCCGCCCGCGTCGGGTATACCACAAGGGGCCGGTAATCGGGGGCAGGCCCTTCGACTCTGCTCAGGGCAGGCCGCGCCCCGCGGCCAGGAGGACGAGAGACAGTGGAGCGGTTCTATTGCGCGCCGCCAGAGGCGGTCAAGATCGTGGACACGACGCTGCGCGACGGCGAGCAGACCGCCGGCGTCGTCTTCTCCAACCAGGAGAAGATAGACATCGCGCGCATGCTAAATGACATCGGGGTGCACCAGATCGAGGCCGGCATTCCGGAGATGGGCGGCGGCGAGCAGGCAACCATCGAGCGCATCGCCAACCTGGGGCTGGCGGCGAGCGTGCTCGGCTGGTGCCGCGCGGTGCGCTCGAGCGTTGACGCGGCGATCGCGTGCGGCGTGGATGCGGTCGCGATCTCCATCTCGACCTCCGACATTCACATCGAGCACAAGCTGGGCAAGACGCGCGAGTGGGTCGTCGATGCCATGACCCAGAACGTGGCTCACGCCAAGGAGCGCGGCATTCGCCACGTCTCGGTCAATGCCGAGGACGCCTCGCGCTCCGACATGGAGTACCTGGTGCAGTTCGGCCTGGCAGCGAAGCAGGCCGGCGCCGACCGGCTGCGCTACTGCGACACGGTCGGGGTGATGGAGATGTTCGGCACCCACGCTCAGGTCAAGGAACTGATTCGGCGCACCGGCCTGCCGGTCGAGATGCACACCCACAACGATTTTGGGCTCGCCACCGCCAATGCGCTCGCCGGCATCCGCGCCGGCGCGACCTTCGTCGACACCACCGTCAACGGCCTCGGCGAGCGCGCCGGCAACGCCGCGCTGGAAGAGGTCGCGATGGCGCTCAAGCATCTGCACAAGCTCGAGCTGGCGGTTGACATGGCCAACCTGCGGCGGCTGAGCGAGGTCGTGGCCAAGGCCTCCGCGCGCGACATCCCCATTTGGAAGGCCATCGTCGGCGCCAACGTCTTCGCCGCCGAGAGCGGCATCCACGCCGACGGCATCCTCAAGAACCCGGTGACCTATGAGGCATTCGCGCCCGAGGAGGTTGGGCTTCAGCGCCAGATCCTGATCGGCAAGCACTCGGGCACGCACTCGATCAAGAATAAGTTCTCGGAGTACGGCATTGCGCTGAGCGATGACGTCGCGGCGCTGGTGCTGGAGCGGGTGCGGGCGTGGGCGGTGGAGCGCAAGCGCGCCCTGTTCGACAAGGAGCTGATGCAAATCTACGAAGAGGTCATGGGCGCGCGGCGGGATGCGGCCGAAGGCTGAGAAGGTGTCATTCTGAACGGAGCGCGGCCGCGCCGCGGCGCGATGCGCGGAGTGAAGAATCCCCTCTCGCAGAGACTGGGGACAGTTGCCTATTTTCCCAACGGCCTTGCGCCCGACCGTGATTCTTCGCGTGAAATAGGCAACTGTCCCCACCGTCAAATGACGACCACGCAGGGCAGGAGCCGCGCTCCTGCCCTGCGAATTGACCGGCAGTCACAGCGGGAGAAGACCTAATGCCCCCAAGAACAAGAGCCGACGACAAACCGTACGACGTGCTTGTCGCCGGCGGCGGCCCGGCGGGCCTGGCGGCGGCAGTGGCGGCCGCGCGCAGCCGCGCGCGCACCCTGCTCGTCGAGCGCTATGGCTTCCTCGGCGGCATGGCCACCGCGGGGCTGGTGAATCCCTTCATGGGCTTTCACATCGGCGGCCAGCCCATCATCGGCGGCATCCTCACCGAGCTTATCGCCCGCCTCAAGGCCGCCGGCGGCTGGGACGGCCCCCGCGCGCCTTTGGCTTTCGACGCCGAGATCTTCAAGTTCGTCGCCGACGACATGTGCCAGGAGGCGGGCGTGACCCTGCTGCTCCACACCTGGCTCGGTCAGCCGCAGGTCAGGCGGCGCCGCATCGCATCGGTCGCGGCCGTCAACAAGTCGGGCACGCAGCAGTTGTCCGCGCGCATCTACGTTGACGCCACCGGCGACGCCGACCTCGCGGCCCAGGCCGGCGCCCCGTGCGAGCTCGGGCGCGACGAGGATGGCCTGACCCAGCCCATGACGCTGTGCTTCCGCATGGCCGACGTCGACATCGACCGCATGCCGTCGCGCGAGGAGATCAACCGGCGCTATGACCAGGCCCGGGCGGCGGGCGAGATCACCAACCCGCGCGAGAACGTGTTGTTCTTCTTCGTCCCCGCGCCGGGGGTGGTGCACTTCAACACCACGCGCGTCGTCTATCGCAGCGGGGTCAATGCCAACGACCTGAGCGCAGCCGAGATCGAGGCGCGGCGGCAGGTGCGCGAGATGCTGGCGTTTCTCAAGTCGCGCGTGACCGGTTTTGAGCGCGCGTACCTCCAGACGATGGCGCCGCAGATCGGGGTGCGCGAGACGCGGCGCATCGGCGGCGAGTACGTTGTCACCGGCGAGGACATCCTGGCGGCGCGCAAGTTCCGCGACGCCGTCGCGCGCGGCAACTATCCCATTGACATTCATAACCCCGCCGGCGGCGGCACCGTGCTGCGCGACGTGCCCGCGGGCTCCAGCTACGATCTGCCATACCGCTGCCTGGTGCCGCGCGCGGTAAGCAATCTGCTCGTCGCCGGGCGATCGGTCTCGGCGACGCACGAGGCGCAGGCCTCGCTGCGCATCATGCCCATCTGCATCGCGCTGGGGCACGCCGCCGGCATCGCCGCCGCGATGTGCGCCCGGCGGAGGATCGCCCCCAAGCAACTGCCCTATCGCGACCTGCGCCGCGCCCTGCTGCGCCAGGGCGCAAACCTGCTGCCAAGACGGTAGACACAGTGTCATCCTGAGCGAGAGCGAAGGATCCCCTACCGGGGATGCTCATGGTGGCGATACTTGGGGGCTCCCGTGAAGCAGTTCTACGTCTACCTACTCGCGAACGCGAAATCGCGCAAGCTATACATCGGGGTGACGAACAGCCTTGAGCGCCGAGTCTGGGAACACCGACATGGGTTGGTCAAAGGCTTCGCGCGAGAGTATCACATCGCCAGCCTTGTGTACTATGAGATCACGAATGACGTTCACAGCGCCATCAGACGCGAGAAAGAACTCAAGGGTTGGCTGCGAAGGAGAAAAGTCGCGCTGATCGAGTCAACCAATCCGACTTGGCGCGATCTTGCAGCGGATTGGTATGCGGAGGGAACAAGCGTGTAGCCGCAACTGGACCCTCTCGGGTAGGGGATTCTTCGGCTGCGCCTCAGAATGACAGTAGGCCCGACGAGCGCCAGGAGGAGTGCCGGAATGTCGAAGGCACACGAGGAACGCGATTACATACCGCGGGAAGAGGTAGCCAGATTCGATCCCTACGGCGTGAGGAAGAAGGCCCTAGAACAAGAAGCTGCTTCCGTGGACGAACTGGGACCGATGCGCGTGAGGCGCATCGGCGTCATGACCGGCGGCGGCGATTCGTCCGCCATCAACGATTGCCTCAGTGCCATCGCGCGCGAGGCGGCGCTGCGCGGGATCGAGGTGCTCGGCTTTCGCCGCGGCTGGGCGGGCGTCGCCGGCTGCGACTACATGCCCCTGACCCCCGAGGTTACCGAGCCCCACGCCTACACCGGCGGAACCCTGCTCCACACCTCGCGCACCAACCTCTTCAAGGTCGAGGGCGGCGCGCAGAAAGCGCTCGCTAACATGGAGCGCATCGGCGTGGACGGCCTCATCGCCATCGGCGGCGACGACACGCTGGGCGTGGCGCACAAGCTCTGCGGCATGGGCCTGCGCGCGGTAGGCATCCCGCAGACCATCGACAACGACGTGGGCGAGACCGACTACGCCCTCGGCTTCGACAGCGCGGTCAGCGTCGCCACCGAATCCATGCGCCGCCTGCGCTCCACCAACTTCAGCCACCTCACCGACATGCTGGTCGAGGTCATGGGGCGCGACGCGGGTTGGATCGCGCTTTACGCCGGCCTGGCCGGCGGCGCGCACTACATCTGCGTGCCCGAGTCGCCGGTTGACCTCGATGACCTGGCGGCGCACCTGCGGCGCCGCCGCGAGGCGGGCAACGCCTACTCCATGGTCTGCGTCTCCGAGGGCATCGAGCTGAAGGGGGGCAAGGTCGCGGGCGAGGTTGATGTCTTCGGTCACGCCAAGCCCGGCGGCGTGACCTTCGGTATGGTTGACGAGCTGAAGGAGCGCCTGGGCGAAAAGCCGCGCAACGTCGTGCTGAGTTACCTTCAGCGCGGCGGGCCGCCGAGCGCGTTCGATGCGCTGCTCGGCATGCGCATGGGCATGGCGGCGGTGGACCTGCTGGCTGACGGCAAGTTCGATTACATGGTCGCCAGCCGCGGCGGCGAGATCGTGCCGGTGGAGCTCGCCAAAGCGCTGGAGCGCAACCGCACCGTGCCGCTCGAAATGTACCAGCGCGCCCAGCGCCTGGTGAGGGTGATCTAAGAATCCTATCCGCAGATTGCGCAGATTCTCTCACACCTTGCAGCATCGTCGGTTCGTTCATACTCAGAGAGAATCCCGATAATCTGCGAAATCTATGGATTATCATCGAGCAAGGAGATCGGATGCAGATTCTGACCGCCGCGCAGTTGAGGAAATACCTCGACGCCACCTGCGCTTACGACGCCGCGGGCAAGCTCAAGCCCGAGTCCGAGCGCCACGGCCTGCTCGCCCTCAACATCTACGCCGATGCCTGGCTCGTCGCCGCCATGGCGGCCTCAGCCAAGCTCAGATCGCCCATCATCCTCGAATCCAGTCCTCGCGTCTTCGGCCAATGGGGCAGCGGCGAGCCCCTCGCCGGCCTCTATGACGCGGCCGCCTACCTCGAGAACGCCGCGCGCTTCGGCGGCAGGCTCGACAAGAAAGACCTCGACGGCAAGGTCGCCGAGACGATCGCCTTCGCCGACGCGGTGGTCGCACTCGCCGCCGACCACGTCTCGGTGCCCAGGCGCGGGCCGGATTTCGAGGCGAAGATGCGGGCCCTCATGACCTACGCCCAGGGCGTCATTACCAGCGGCAAGATCTCCTACTTCATGATCGACGCCGGCAGCCTGCCGCTCGCCGAGAACATCGCCCTGACGCGCGACATCGTGGCGCTGGGGCACGAGAACGACGTGCTCGTCGAGGGCGAGTTCAGCGTCATCGGCGGGGTCGAGGACGCGCAGACCTTCTCCGCCGGCGCGGCCCTGCCGATCGAGGATCACGCGCAGGGCATCGCCCACTACGTCGAGCAGACCAACGTTGATGTCATCGCCTACGATTTCGGGACGCTGCACGGCGCGCGCTCCGATCAGAAGCAGACGCTCAACGTCGAGCTGCTGCACCGCGTCAACGAGCTGCTTTACGCCAAGCGCCTGTGGCGGCCGACCACCGGCCACGGCGGCACCAGCGTCAGCGACGAGGACGCGCGCCGCCAGCGCGGCTACATCTCGAAACTGAACAAGGCGACGATCGGCAAGGTCATCGCCACGCGCTACATGCGCGACTACTTCGCGCGCCACTGCGAAGGCGTTGACGCGGAGGAGAAGAGCGTTTGCGATCCGGGGCGCCTGATCTATGATGTCGCGGGGCCGCTGGAGGAGATGATCGAAGGCTTCATGCAGTTGATCGGCGCGGAGAATAGGGCGTAGGAAGAAGGAGGTGGGGAGTAGGAGGCAGGAAGTAGGAAGTGGGCAGGAGCGAGCAGAAAGCAGTGAACAGGTTGTCAGGGGTAGGCGGCGAGTTGTCGGCGAGTGATCGTGCGACGGCCTGCGACTCCTCGCCCTCTCAGGGAGAGGCTGGGTGAGGGTGAGCCAGTGGGCGACGATGGCGCTACCATGAATCGTTAGCATTCACATTTCTACCCCTGTTCCCTACTGCCTATTTCCTGTTTCCTGTCACCAACCATTATGAGCTGGCGAGAAGGCTACGAGCGTTACGCGCCCAGATACCGCTACCACGTGCGCGCCGAGACGGTGTGGTACCTGTGCAACCATGTCGAGGTCGAGCTCGGCCCCGACGGCATCGTCGCGCATCTGGACGATGTGTGCGAGTACCCCTACGAGGAATACGAGGAGGCGCGCCTGCTGCCCCACGTTGACCTCTATGCCACGGGCGAAGTGGCGATCGAGGAACTGCGCCGCCCGCCACGGGAAGACTACCCGCCGCGGTAGCGGCGAGCCTGGCGTCAGGCGCAGCAATTCGGCGGTCGGAGCCGCGTCTCACGGCGATCCGCCGCACCCCAAGATGGCCGGGTTGCGGGCCGATGTGGAGCACAGGCACTCTTGCCCGTGGGCGGCGCAGGCAAGAGTGCCTGCGCTCCATGGAGCAGCGCGCGCCTCTCGCTGGCCGTTTGAACCCGATGCGGATAATGCTCGGCTTCAAGGGAGAGGATGCCCAACCGAGGTCCGCCGCCATGACCACGAGACCGTCCGGCCCTCCAGAGCGCATCTTCCACACCGGCCGCAACGCCGTCAGCATCTCCATGATGGTCGTCGGCGCGGCGTTGCTCGGCTTCGGCTTAGTCCCGCTGATCCTCACGCGGCCGCAGCAAAGAGCTGACCTCGGGCCGGCGGCGCTTGCGTTGGCAGTCTTCATCCTCGGCGGCGCGTGGGCGCTCGGCGGGTACCTGCTCGTCTTCCTGCGCGAAGCTCTCGCCATCTACCCCGACGGCCTGCTGGTCACCAATTGGCGCGGCCGCCAGCGCTTGATCTCTATGGTCGGATCTTCAAGGCATGGTCATGGCGGGCCGCCCGGGCCGGTTGGATCGGGAACACCTACTCGTCGTCCACTTTGACCCTGTTCCTGCTGGTGACGAAGAACGGCGGTGAGACGGAGCGGATTGAGGTCGCACGCATCGGGTCGGACGAGACCCGGCAACAGATCACCTCTGCCATCGCGGCGCATGCCGATCTCGAGTATGTCCGGGACAATCAGCCCGGTCTCAACGCGGAGGAGGTCGCCTGGCGCAAGCGTTCAGCGGCCGCCGCGGCGCCGGCAATGGCCAGCACCGAGCCCGCGCTCGCAGCGCCGGCTGCCGGGCCAACCGAGCCGTCATCGGAACCGCCGGCCGCCCGAGCGCCGGGCGCGGCCTACGATGAGGCGATAGCCGCTTATGACGCCGCCATCCCGGAGACAAGCGGGACGGCGCCGCTTGGCATCGCAGCCTAGGCGCACGGCGCACCCGAGCGCATCTTTCATACCGGCCGCACCACCGCGATCGTCTTCTACACCTACTTCCCGCTCATCTTTGCCCTCTTCGGGGCGGGCCTTCTCTTCTATGCCTGGGGCGGGCAGGGAGACGAGGCGCCGTCTTGGCGGCACCTCATGGAACCCAGCCCGCTGCTTCTTTTCGGTTATGGGTTTGCTGTGTTGGCGGCATCGTCATTTCCATCATCCACACGACCAACTACTGGCGCAGCGCGCTGCTCGTCTATTGGGACGGTCTGGTTTTCCGCAACTGGTTCGGGCGGCGCAGGTTCATCCCGTGGTCCGACGTGCAAGGCATCATGGTGACGTACAAGGTTGCCTCTGGCGGCTCGACCGGCACCGACACGCCGTACGTCACGCTTTTCTTGATGCTCCACCGCGCCGATGGCAACATCGCCCGCCTGAGAATCTCGGTCGCCCGCCAATGGGAGCAGCTTTACGCCGACCTCACCTCGATGCTGGCCCAGCGTGCGAACCTCGAATACCTCGGGCGCAGCGAGGGGCAAGAAGTGTGGCGGAGGAAGTCGTAGCGCGGAGCCCGAAGCTTCAAAGCCGCATGGTGCTGGCGCGCTCGCGGAGCCGGTTTGCGTGCGGCGTTTGTGGTATGATGTATTATCATACCGGGTTCGCCGGGTGGGAGAGAGCGCTGTCTACCAGCAAGGTTGCCGTCTCCTTGGACCCGGATTATGCGTAAGGCAAGGAAAATGTCATTCCGAGCGAAGCGAGGAATCCCCTATCGCCCCTTCAGCAACCCCGGTAGGGGACCCCTCGCGTTGCTCGGGGTGACATCACCCGTTAGGTGAGCGTGTCACGCTCGATATGCATAATCTCGGTTGGATGAAGAGACCCTGGCCGAAGTCGACCGCTGGGTGCGCGAGGGCCACTATCCCAATCGCAGCCGCGCAGTGCAGGCCGGCCTCGACGAGCTAGCGCGGCGCCTGCGCCGGTCACGGCTGGCTGAGGAGGCGGCCAAGCTCGACGTGGCCGAAGAGCGGGCCCTCGCCAAGGAGGGTCTGTAGAGTCTCGTATATCACCGTAACCGGCCCGTGCGGCGTCAGGTCCATGTGGCACAGCCGCCCTCGCCTGTTCCACATGCGGCGACACCGGCCCAGCCAGGGCGCGCCAGTCGGTTGCTGCTCATACCCTGGTACGCGAGCTTCGTTCGGTTGGCTGGGTAGTCACGGCGCTTTCCGCGCCCCCTCACTGACTCCTTGGCTCCTCCTCCCGCTTTCGCCGACGCCGCAGATGCCAATACAGGTACACCCCGGCTGCGATCACGATGACGACGATCAGCACGACCTCGTTCGCATGGCGCAGAAATACGACGATCCGCCGCCACTCCTCGCCGACGAAAAAGCCGATCAGCACCGCCGTCACCACCCACAGCCCAGTACCCGCCGCGGTGTAGGCAAGGAATCTCGCGTAGCCCATGCCCGCCAGCCCGGCCGGAATCGAGACCACCGCCCGCAGCCCGGTGATCAGCCGGCACACGAACACCGCGCGCCCTCCGTAGCGCGCGAACCACTGCTGGGTGCGCTCCAGCCGCTCCTCGGTAATGAGCAGGTACTTGCCCCAGCGCAGCGCCGCCGCGCGCCCGCCGAAACGGCCCAGGGCGTACGAGATGCTCGATCCGGTCAACGCCCCTGCCAGCCCTGCCGCGATGGCCCCGGCGATGCTGAACCGCCCCTGCGACGCCAGGAAACCCGCGAACACCAGCACGATCTCGCTCGGAATGGGGATGCAGGCGCTCTCCGCCGCCATGAACAGGAAGACGCCAGGATAACCCAGCGCGGAGATCACCGCGGTGACGACCACAACCGCTCTCTCGAGGAAGCGTTCCATGGGTCACTCCGGCGCTCTGACCGGCCCCTTTCGCGCCAGGCCAACGGTCACGCCGAATAGGCTGCCAACCCGGCGCCAGGTGAACCCATACTCGAGGCAATGCTGGACGCGAATCAGCGTTACGTCGGCCGCCGGAAACGAGCCGGAATCCAGGTTGTAGCGGGCCAGGATCTCGGTTCGCCAGTTACGGCCCAGGCGGGCGCCGACGCCGACGCCGACCTCGCGGGCGATGTCTATCGCATCGAATGCAAACGGCCCGCTGCCCTCGCCGCTGCGGTGGAAGTAGCCGAGGCGCAGGGCGATGTCGTCGCTGGGACGCGACCGCGCGACGATGCCCCAGGCGAGCGCGCTGCGATGCTGGTCGGTGTCATACCACGCCCCACGCGTCCCAAACAGCGGCTGAAGCGAGACCCGACCGACGCTCACCGGATGCCCTTGCACATAGAGATCGCCCAGCAGCCGCGAGGCCCGCGCATCGCCCGGCTGCTCGAAGTACCGGCCCCACGCGACGCGGCCGGCGATATCCACCCACCCGCCAAGGGGCGTCGGCTTGAGCGCGACCGCAACCTCGGGCAGGCGATCGAGGGTGATGACGCTGGTCGGCGCATTCGGCGCAAACAGCCCCAGGTCGGCCTGGGTCAAATCCTGGCGACGGCTCACGGTGACCGCGGCCAGGCCCCACGGCTGCCGCGCCTGCGCGTCGGCATAGGCGCGTATGCTGCGGCGCGTGGTGTAGATCGCCTGCGCCTCGAGCGTGGCTGACTCCGACAGGTCGAGCGTGTACCTCTCGCCGCCGAACAGCCCGTCCAGACGGCTGAAGCCAGCGACGGGCCTAAGCGGCGCCGCCGCCCGACCGCGGGCGAGCGCGTAGTGCCACGTCGGCAGCGTCAGCAGCCGACGCCCGTGGAAGAACAGCCTGGTGCGGCGCGCGATCAGGCGCTCGTTGGGGCGCACGATGATCTCGCGCGCGCTGACGTCGTACTCCGGGTGGGGCAGGTCGCAGGTGGTGAAGTCGCCATTGGTGAGCACCCATTCCTTGGGCGTCACGCGCAGCGATTGCGCCGTGAAATAGATGGTCTGGCTCTGGCCCTGGATCTGGCCGCTGGCTTGCTCCAGCGTGCCGGCGCGCGTCTCGAGGTTATAAGTGATGGATCGCGCGGCGAGGCGGTTCTCGCCTTGAGCGAGGCGCACATTCCCGGCGGCGGAGACGGTGTTGGCCTCGATGTCGACGTCAACAGCGTCGGCGCGCAGCTCGATGTCCTGATAGCTCAGCAGCGCATCGCCCTCGGCATGGGCGCGGCGGCGATCGAGGTCGAAGCTTACGTCGCGCGCGCTGATGCGGTACTGGCGCTCGACCAGCTCGTCGCCGCGACCGATGCCGCCCGCGCCGGCGCAAGCCAGCGCCAGCGCGCCGATAATCAGCGCAGAGGATCGGCGGCAACGCGACCGCGAAGGCCGCGCAGCGCCTGGTGGCGCAGCCATCCTGCTGGCGAGCGGACAAGTCTCGGCTGCGAACCGGCGCCGCTCGCGCTCAGGGCCTGGACAACGCTGCTTTCGAACGCGCCGCCGCACGCCGCTTGAGGTCCTTACCGCGGCCAGGGCCGCTTGTGCGCCACCATCCGGTCGATCACTTCGCCCTCGGGGGTGATGGCTTGCAGCGTGAGATTGGGGCCGTCAACATCGACCGCGCAGAAATGATAGACGTAGCGCGAGATGACGACGTGCTCGAACCCGCGGCAGAAGTGATCCAGCGCCGCGCCTCCTCCGCCCGAGATGATGTAGTACACGCCATTGAAGACGCCGCGCTCGTAGTCGTGGGTGTGCCCGTTGAAGACCATGTCCACGCCGTACTTCTCCAGCAGCGGCATGAGGTAGGTGCGCACGTCCTCCTCGCCGTCGTAGCCCGGGCTGTCCCAGCCCTCGCTGTAGCCCGGGTGGTGGAAGGCGACGAACAGCCAGTCGGATTTCTGCGCCGCCGCCGAGGCGAGGTCGGCCTCGATCCACTTATACTGCGCGCTCTGGTCGTCGTATGGCTGGTTGGTGTCCACGATCACGAAATGCGCGCTGCCGTAGTCGAAGGAGTAGTAGTTCTCCGGCTTGGGGTACGACAGGAGATCGTAGAACCAATGCGTGTTGTGCTCGTGGTTGCCGATGGCGACGTACATCGGAACCTCGCGCATGAGATCCGCCGCGGGGCCGAAGAACTCGGTCTGCCATTGATCGTAATTGTCGCCATTGCCCACGACATCGCCGACGTGAATGACGATGCGCGGCTTGGCGGCGATCATGCCCTCGACCACGCGATGGTGCGCCGCGGGATCGGAGCGGCTGTCGCCATAGACGGCGAAGCGGAAAGGCGTGCCCGGGCGCACTGCGGTGCGCAGCGTCGCGTCGGCGCTCCTGACGTCGCCCGAGCGGACGCGGTAGTGGTAAGCGGTGTCCGGCGCGAGGCCGGTCAGCGTAATCTCGTGGATGGTCGCGCCGGCGGGCCCGCTAGCGATGCTGCCATAATCCGGTCCGGGGCCATAGTCTAGCGCCGAGTCGGAGGGCGCATCGGTCTGCCACATCACCACTATGCTCGTCTGCGTGACATGCTGGAGGTATGGCCCCTTGATGATCTGAAGCGCCGACGCCGGAACGGCGAATGCCACCAGCGCGGCGGCGCAGCTCAGCCATCTCGCAGCTCTCATCACGGGTCTCCTCGTCATCGCATATCGCGCCGGCGCGCCGGGCCTGCGCAGAGCGCGCGCGAAGCGTTCGGCGCCGTCACGTCACGCCGCCCGGCAGGCGGCCGACCGCCCGGCAGGCGGCCGACCGCCTACTTCGAAAACACCAGCCGCCCGAGCCGCGCCGGCACGTGGAACGATGGCGTCTGCCCCCGCCCCTGCGTCTGCGACCAGCAGTAGAACTCGTCGGGCTTGCCGCGGTCGATGCGATACAGGTTGGCGCGCCACTCTTCGCCGTCAGCCGGAGTCTTGGCGATGGAGGCGAACGGTATCGCCATCTCCACCGACCACATCCGGTCGACGTCGGTGTGATCGTCGAGCGTGCCGTCGAGGTGCACCGCGGTCATCAACCCCGCGCAGTTCCACTTGGGATCGTACCTGGTGCTCTTGACCGCCGCGCCCTCGGGGTTGTAGATCTTGCCGTCCCAGATCACGTTGCGCGGGCTGACCTCAAGCTCATAGTAGTTGACGAGGTCGCCGCTGGGATTGATGAATATCTCCGCCACGTCCTGCTCGTATAATGGCTCGTCGCGCTTGGTGTAGGTGTTGAAGATGTCTTTGTCCTCGCACCAGAAGGCGACGTAGAGGTGCTTGTCGTCCCAGCAGAGCTTGGCCTCGGTCTTGACGCGCGGGGGGCGCGACGCATCGTGCAGGATGAATGCGATGGGCTTGATGCGGCCCCAGGCCGGCTCATCCAGCGCGCCGTCGATCTTAATGGGCTGGGTGGTGCGACGGACGGTATATGACGGCACCGGCGGCAGCTTCATTGCGGTTCCCTCCGTTGGCTTGGCGGCGGCTGAAAACGCGGTGCGCGGCCGCTGCCGGCTCAGGGTAGCGATCACTGCCACGGCGACAAAGGCGATGATGAGAGCGATCAGGCCCCAGTTGGTGCGGGGCGACGCGGACGCAGAGCGCGGCTGTGTCAAGGGCATCCTCCGGCGGGACGGTGACGCTGACCGCAGGTTATCACAAAACGCGCGCCTATTCAACCCGAATTGTGTCTCGTCCAGCCAAGATGTCATTCCGAGCGCAGCGAGGAATCCCCTACCGCGGATGCACCAACGTCTCGATTGCATCCGCGCGCAGAGTCTCACGCGACTGCGCAGCAGGTCGCGCCCGGTACGGGCGGCGCGCGTCGGGGCGCTGTGCGCCTGACTCAACAGGACGCGCGCCACTCGCCGCCGAATCTATACCCCAACAGAGGGATCAACGCCATGCGTTGGATAGTCGCGGCTGTTGTTGCGTTGTCAGCCCTGGCGCTGGCGGTCGGGTGCAGCTCGGAGACCTCGGTCACCCCGCCGCCGGTGCTCGTGGTCGCATCTTACTTGGGCGACATGTTCATGCCCGGATTCACCGATCCCGTGGCCAACATCGGCTTCGTCGTGCGCGACGATCACACGGTGCAGGGCGCGGGCTTTTTCAGCGCGCCGGTGCAGGAGCTCGATGTCTTCTTCAGCGGCACAGTGGACTCTTCCAACACGCTCAACGCGACCGGTCGGCTGATCGGCAACTCCGGCACCACCGACGTCGGCGCTTTCACCATCACCGGCACCTTCGGCAACTTCGGCGGCGGCGCCAACGCCCAGGGGACCTTCACCGCCCAGGGCGTCGGCTCCGGGAGCGGCACCTGGCGAGCGTTCTTCTATACCCTCAGCCCGCTGGGGTCATACATGGGCAACTTTGCCGGTGACCGCACCGGCGAGGTCGCGCTGATGGTCTTTGCGCTCGACGACGTGGTCATGATGATTCAGCAGGACACGCCGCTGCTGCTGGACTATTACGCCTCAGACCTGGGCTCGGTGGCGCTCACTCCTCCCACGACATCAGGCGGCCCATACGGCTTGACGGCGCAGAATGGGCTCTATGCCACCGGCTACGCTTTCACCGGCAGCGTGGCTACGCTGCAAGCCAGCGGAGCCTGGCAACTGCCGTCCACCCCGACCGCGCTCACTGGAACCTGGTCCGCCACGCGGCCGCAGACGCGGGCGGCGGCGGGGCGCGGCGTGCCGCTGGGACCGATCCGGGTGCATCGACGGAGGAAGTGAAGAGAAGATAGACGGCCAGGGGTTGGCTTGGTCGGGCGAGCCGGCCGCAGACGCCTGTGCAACGCTGGGGCGGTTACTTGCGCGGACCGCCGGGCACGCGCCGCAGCGGCGCCTCCTCGGTGGGCACGACCAGGCCGGCCTTCGAGCGCGTGAACAGGCCCCAACTAAAGCACGCCAGTCCGCCCGGCCGGCACAGCTTGGGGCTGCTGATCGCCTGGCCGCGCGCGCATTTCGCCTGGCAGCGCAGGTCACGCCGCTGCTTCTCCGCCGGCTCGCGGTGCGTCTGCACCTCGGTCACGTAGCGGCAGCGCGCCCAGTACTCCGGCAGCGGGCAGACCTCGCATTCAGCCTCCGAGACGTGCGACTCACCCTGGTCGCGCGCCACGGTGCAGATCAGCGACCGCCCGCCCTTGCGCTGAAACTCGCAGGAGCGATGCCGGAATTGCGCCAGCCAGTCGGCGTTATCGCGCATGATCGTGTGCACGAGGCCGTCAATCGTGCCGTCGTCGAGCTGCTTGACCACCTCCTCGGCGGCGGCGCGCGCCAGGGCACGGCCGACGTCGAGGCGATGCTCGGCGCCTCCCATGTCGGCGAAGACCATCTCCGACAGGGCCAATCCGGTCGCCGCCGTGCGGCCCGGCTCAGGAAAGTCAAGCACCGAGACGATGACGCGCATGGCCTGCTTTTCGTGGGGACGAGTGAACTTGCCCCGGATGCGGTGCACCCCCGTCGCCGCCGACCTATAGGAGAAATCCATCGGATCCTTCATAGCGCAATTCTATTATACGCTGGAAGCGCGTTGATGCCAACTGCACGGGGTCTCTTCATTCCCAGATTATGCAGAGGGTGAACGAAATGTCATTCCGAGCGCAGCGAGGAATCCCCTATCGCCCCTTCGCTCTGCTCAGGGCAGGCTCTTCAGCAACCCCGGTAGGGGACCCCTCGCCGGCGCGGCATGGCCGCGCTCCGGAGCGGCGCACTGCGCCGCACAGCTCGG
>Ga0315280_10000981_pt1 | contig 50831 bp, 44 predicted proteins | sample YL17G06_40_MG_FD_203697 | JGI IMG/M metagenome (GOLD analysis project Ga0315280, IMG submission 203697) | Sediment microbial communities from Yellowstone Lake, YNP, Wyoming, USA - YL17G06_40 | ecosystem: Environmental > Aquatic > Freshwater > Lake > Sediment | place: USA: Wyoming | collected... | reverse complement strand
GGTGGGTGCCATGCTTACGCTCGCGTAAGCATGTTTCTCTTCTTGGCTTGGAACATGGCTACGCTTGCGTAGCCATGGCACCCAGGTAGAAACCCGCACACCAGATTAGGATGGTCGGAGTACTACGCGCTCGTTCGTCGGTTGGGAGTTCCGCGTTTACGCGGTCCTGAGCAGATAAAAGGGAAAACACTTGAAGCGAGAAGGCGCTGCTTCCAGGTTGCGGCGTCACTCGCCGCCGGTGCCGGCGAAGGTGGCTAGGTAGCCGTTGCCCGAGTTGCACGTCAGGGTGATGACGGCCGGACTGCTCGGGGCATCGGCACGCGTGGAATTCGCCGCCGTGCAGGTGATCACGAAACTCGTCCGGCCGTTCGAGGCGGACGCCGAGGTGATCGCGTAGGCTTCGTGCGAGAAGTACGTCCCGTCCAAGTCGCCGTCCAAGATGCCGATCTCCGCGAGGGTCGGAGCCCCCGAGAAGTTGTCTTTCTCCCTGCCGTAGGTGCGCAAGGCCGTGGCGATCGTTCCCATCGCCAACTTGGCCTCCGACCATTTGGACGCATCCGTGCGGCCTTTCATCCGTGGGACCGCCGCGACGACCAGGATGCCTATAATCAGAATGACAATGATCAACTCGACCGTCGTGAAGGCTATGGGGGTCCGGTGCATACGTCACTCTGCTCTTCAGGTCTCTGCTGCCCGCGCGTTCAGAACGTGCGGGCAGAGACGTCCTCGATAACAAGGCATACACGGCGTTCTATCGGCCATTTGAGGGTGCACCTTGACCTGCAATAGGAGTGCCGCTCGTAGTGTGCCCGTAAGGCATAGAAGAGAGTGAGATCGTTGATTTGTGATTTGGGAATCAACAATCAACCATCACACTTCGGACTTCTGAGAAACACCTTATGGCGTCGCTACAAACGCACCGTGCTATCCGAGCCGGACTATTATCGGATTATCCGAGGGTCCAGGGTTTGCGGTACTGGTACTGAAGCAGCTTGTTGGCTTCCTTATTGTTGGTGACGCGCTCGGCCTTCGAGTCCCATTCCAGGCGGGATTTCGTGGCCAAGGCCATGTTGGCCAACAGCGCGAAGCTCGTCGAGCGGTGGCCGGTTTCGATGTCGCAGTGGGGCCGCTGTCGCGATTTCACACAATCGAGGAAGTTGCGGATATGCAGGACCGTCAGGTCTGGCCCTTTGCCCCCCGGCTTCTCCTCGGGCTTGATGCGTGGTTTTGCGGGCTGGAACTGCCCGCCGGGTGAGGCGACGACCTTGTAGCCGCCACCTTCGGAGCCGGAGTACAGATTGCCGAGCGTGCCACGGAACTCGATCTCGCCGGATTCGAGGGGGGCGATCCCGTTGGCTTCGTATTGCCCAAAGACCAGCAGCACGCCGGAAGGTAGCTCGAAAATGACCTCCATCGTGTCCGGAATCGTGCGGTCGTCGTCCACGGCGAACCGGCCCCCGTGGGCCGAGATCGAAATCGGCGCCTCTTCGTTCAGGACCCAGCGGATCGCATCGAAGTAGTGGACGCCCCAGTTGCCCACCTGTGACGAGTACGCCTCCCACCACCGGAACTTGTACTGCGCGATGTTGTTCTTGTACGGACGCAGCGGGCGCGGGCCCAGCCACAGGTCCCAATCCAATTCCTTGGGCGGGGTCACGTCGGGGTACTTGCCGATCCCCACCGGGTGCATATTGCTGACGCGATAGGCCCGGGCGACGGTGACCTTGCCGATCTTGCCCGCCTGCATTTCCTTGGCCAGTTCGGCGTACATCACCGACGACCGGCGGTGCAGGCCCACCTGGACGACGCGGTTGTACTTCCCGGCGGCCTCGATCATCTTGCGCCCCTCGTGAATCGTCACGGACAGCGGTTTTTCCACGTAGACATCCTTGCCCGCCTGGCAGGCCTGGATCATCTGAATGGCGTGCCAGTGGTCGGGCGTGGCGATGACCACGGCGTCGATGTCCTTGCGGTCGAGCACGCGGCGGAAATCCTTGTAGCGGGCGACCTCGCCGGCGAATTTCTCGCCCATCTTCGGCACGCGCGCCCCGATGGAGTCGATCACGTCCTTGCCGACCTGGGCATAGTCTCGATTCAAGTAAGGCTCATAGACGTCGCACAAGGCGGCGATCTGGACATCGTCCTGTGCCATGAAGCCTTGGAGCAACTGGCTGCCGCGATTGCCCACACCGATGAAGCCGACTCGAATCTTCTCGTTGGCGCCGCGGACCGAGTGCGTTGCGGGCGTGCCGAGGAGACTGAGGCCCAGCGCCACGCCGGCCGTCGTGGCGGTTGAGTGGCGAAGGAATTGACGTCTGGTAGTCACACGGGAATTTGCAGTCATGACGTTACCTCCCAAAGGAATCATCGTAAGGGCCCATCTCGCCGACGGGAATCGGCTCGAAGAGCATCCGCGCAAGCTGCGGATCGTTGCCTGAGGCGATCTGCGTGGCCAGGTTCGCGTTGGCGACGGTGTTGAGAGCGGTCCGTTCCACGCCGCCGTCGCGCAGGAAGACACTTTGGCACTGGACGAAGAGGTTGCGGGTGATGAAATTCACATCCGCGCCTTCCTTGAGGCTGGCCAGGTCAGGATAGCGGCTCGCATACGCGATCTCGCCCGCCTGCGGCACAAAGCGCTGGATGGCTTCGAGCCAGCGTTTGGCGCCCCAGCGGCTGAAACTGATCCCCGCGTGGCAATCCAGGAAGAGGTTGCCGTCCACGAGGTTTTCTTTGCCGCCGTGGATCTGGAGGCCGCCGAAGGCGACCCCGCCGCACCGCTCGAAGACATTCCCATGCACCGTGACGCCCGAGATCATGTCGTCTAATCGGACGCCCGCCGCCCCACTGACCGTGCCGCCCCGAATGTCGGACCAGCGATTCCAGCGAATGACCACGCCGCGATACAGGGGATTGCCGAACATGTCGAGCCCGCCCTGATCGTCCGACTCCCGGACAACGTTGCGGATCACGTTCAGCTCGATCAGGTGATCGTTGCCCTCGATCCGCAGGGCGGAGGACGGCATGTCCTCGAAGAGATTGTGGGCGATTCGATTGCCGCAGCCATCGAGATGGACGGCCGGGGTGTAGGTCCGCTTGAGTCGCGAGATGTCCGAGACAGTGCAGTTCTCGACGAAGTGACGGCCGGGCGTCAAGGTCTGGCGGTCACCGCCCGCGACGCGTGTCCCACCACAGCCGAGAGTGCGCATCGTACAGGCGAAGACGCCGTGATGCTGCCCGCCTTCGACTACGATGGCGTCGCCGCCTAGTCGTTGCAGGGTGCAATGTGCGACAAGGCAATCGGCCCCGCCGCGGAGGTGAATGCCATCACCCCGCCCTTCCTGCAGCGTCAGTCCCACCAGCAGCACGTGCTCGACGCCCTCCAGAGCCACGAAGGGTTGATCGAATACGCTCAGGACCGTCTGCGTCTGTGCCCCATCGACCCCTTCCGGCGGCAGCCAGTAGACCTTGCCGGTGCGACGATCAAGATACCATTCCCCCGGGCTGTCGATCTCACGGAAGAGGTTCAGGGCGTAGTAGCGCTGGTCTTTGCGGTAGCCGTATTGCGAATAGGGCCGGGACAGAGTAAAGGTCCGGGCGTCCACATCAAGGGCCGCCACTTTCTGGTACTCCTCGTACCAATCCCAGAACCAGTAGCCGTAGAGACGAACGTCCGGCTCCTCACGCCAACGGTTCGGCCGGTCCTCGACGTAACGGAACTTCCCATCCCGGCACCCCGCGATCATATTCCCGACTCTGAGAGTGTCCTTCCCCAAGACTTCGCCCGTCTTGACAAAGCCCTCGTTCGGCCAGCGGGCCAGCGTCTGGGGCCGGCCCTCCACGAACAGCTCGGGCCGGCGGCGCAACTCCGTCGCATCGCCCCAGCTTGTCACGCCCAGCGCCTTGAGATCGGCCTCCAGGACCTGCTCGCGCACCGAAGGATCGAGTTGGTCGCGCAGACCCGCATCGGCGATTGGCTTCCAGCCGGTAATTCGCGTCCCACCGGCAAGGATGGGCGTCGCGCCGGCCTTGGCCTGGTAGACCACCGGAGCCTCGGCGGTCCCTGAATCCTCTGCTGTCAACGTCAGTGTTCGCTCGACACGATACGACCCGCCTCCGATCAGGATCTTCACACCGCCTTTGGGAAGCGTTCCGCCGCGGGATCTCTTCAACGCCCTCACGGCATCACGCGCTTTCTCCAGCGTGCCAAACGGTCGCCCCTCGGAACCGTCGCCTGCCTCCGTTCCGGTAGGGGCAACGTGGAGCATGACGGCGGGCTCAGGGAGGACCGGCAACTGGGCTCGATACGCACCAGGGTCGTGCCCGGGCAATCCCTGCCGGAGCCGCTGGGCTTCCGCCAAGTGGCGACGTGCCGTATCGCGATGAAGCGCGGGCAACGCCGAATCGGCGGCCAACCGCTCCCACGTCGCGCTGGCAGCCGCGAAGTCCTGACGCGTCACGGCCACTTGGGCCATTCCAAGCATGGCCAAGCCACGAACAAAAGGCGGGGCTGAGAGGTCGTTCGAGACCGCCTCAAATCCCTTGAGGGCCACATCCAGTTGTCCCTCCGCGAGAGCTTTGGCTGCCGCCTCCAGCGCCGGCGCAGAAGAAGCAGGCGAGTTCTGGGCCGCGTTCAACCACCCGGCCGGCCACCCAGCAACAGCGATGGCAAGGACTGTCGCAAGGTACAACACCGGCAGCTTCGTAGATGCTTGCTTTGTCATGGGCCCCAATTCTCCAGAGGAACAGATCCTGATCGACTCATTCCCCATGCTATCCTTGGAATCCCGAATGCACAAGGACGGGTCCTGGGAGACAGACAAGCGCGCCGAGGCAGTTCTCTTGGTTGTCGCGCCGAACTACTATCAGAGGACGGGCTGTAGGGAGTCTGTCCGAGGCTCGGCCGGTGGATTCCAGGCACTGATGGAGCTGTCGCTGCCACACTCCAGGCAGCGTGTGGTGATGCAGGTGACCTCGCAGTGGGGACAGACGGCAGCGGTCTCGAACAGATCGAAGAGTTTCCCGCACCTGGGGCAGGTCCAAAAGGGGCCGACCGGCGGTGCGCTGCCGCAGGTCGGGCACAGCGATCCTTCCCGCCGCGGCGCTTTTGCCGTGCGGATGAGCCTTATCGCACATCGCAGTCCGTTCCAGCAGTTCAGGAGCATGAACACGGCCAGGATGCCCAGCCAGACCGATTGGTCCGCCAAGGCCAGAAGCACCAGGGCGGCAACGCCGATGAAGCCAAGGACCGTCGCCACGGTCAGGCTCCAGGCGCGTCCCAGCAGGAACCACAGCAGCGACCGCAGGATCTGGCCGCCGTCCAGAGGGTAGACCGGCAGGAGATTGAAGATCAGCAGGCCGACATTGATGAACATAATCGCATTCAGCAGCCGAAATGCATTCGGCATCGTATCGATGACTCCGAGGAATCCCATCAGCATGCCGAGCAGAAACAACACGGGGACCAGGACTACATTTACGAGCGGTCCGGCGGCGGTGCTCCACAGCGTGGCTCCCGGTCGTGGCGGCGGCTGGATGTAAGCGACGCCGCCCAGCGGCCACAGCACGATGTGATCGGCGCGTCCGCCGACCTGCCGGCAGGCCAGCGAGTGGCCGAACTCGTGCAGCAGGACGATGCAAAAGAGTGCCAGGTATTCCAGCACGTTCCACGTCAATGAGGTATACCGTCCGGCCCGCTGGCTGATCTCGTAGTAGGCCACCAGGAACCAGGACCAGTGCAGGTACAGATCGATACCCGCGAATCGAAACAGTCGGATCGAACCTTGGCTCGTCGCCACTGATGCGCTCCTTTCCACACCCAGACACTTGCCGGTCGGGTGTCAGTCCACGCTTGCATCGAGATGCTTATCTACCCGACTGGACATTCACTGTCAATGTCACGCCATTTGTACCCGCGGGGCGTACGAGAGAGGCATCCGCGTGTTCGACGCCGCCGATCTCTACGGGACGCATCCCTTCCTGGCCGAGGCGTTGGCACAAATGCCTCGTAAGGACTATGTCCTGACGTCGAAGATCTGGTTTCGCCGGGGCGGCCTACCCGAGCCGGAACGCCCCGATGCGAATGTCGTCGTCGAGCGGTTCCTCAAGGAGTTCAAGACGGACTACCTCGACCTGCTTCTGATTCACTGCGTCACCTCGGCCAAGTGGCCGACCGACTTCGACAAGCAGATGAAGATCATGGACGACCTCGCCGCCCGTATCCGCAAGGCGCCGGGGGGAGAATCATCAGTCCGATCGTAGCCTTGCGTTCAAGCAGGGCGAACGCAAACAGCGGGGCAAACGCAAGGTCTCCCGATAGATCACGTTTATGTCATTGCGAGTCGCTGGGTCGCTGCGCGGCGGATAGGCAGAAGAAACCACGGCAGGTAGGTGGGGTGGCATCGCCAAGGCCGGCCTCCGGCCTTGACGATGGTTTCCCGTAGGCCCGTGAGCCATCGTCAAGGGCAGAGCCCTTGGCGATGCCACCCGAACCGTCAGTTTCTTGGGAGGAGTGCAGCAAGCCTGCCCCCGCGTAGGCGGGGGAAGCGATCTGGGTTCCCAAACGCGATGAATCGCGTTTGGGGGCCCTATCAATCCCACGGGTGGTAGATTGCTTCGCTCCGCTCGCAATGACATAAGAGGATGTGCCAGCCCACGGCTTGCTTCCACTCTGTCTTCCAGCGCCGGCGGAACGTCCGAAAACGTCTCCTCGCGGAGCTTGCCGTTCCTGCCGGCCAGGGTCTCTTCATTTTTCCTGGCGTCTCTGGGGGACCCTCCACCGGTGATACAGGTCTGTTTATGGGGCGGCCGACAGATGCGGGCCGGCGGCGGCCTTGGAGCTAAAGCATCTCCGGCGGCGGACCGAACTTAGGCACGGGGTTGGACCATCCACCGCGACCGACGTCGTGAGGAGACCGGGTCCGGTTTCGAGAGGTGGGGTTCCCGGGCCCGCCCCCTTTCAGACGTGGAGATCTATGAGCCAGACCGAACGACATAAACGGCTTCGCCTGCTCGTCAAGAAGGTGAACCAGCAGCGCAAACAGCAGGCCAGCAAGATCGATATCCTGTGTAACGACTTGCTCGGCGCCCAGCGCTCCTTCCTCCACCGGTTGCAGGACATCGGCTTTGCCGCCGAGTTTTACCGGTCCCTGCTGGGCGGCACGGACCTGAACAACCTCCTGGCGCGGGCGGGCCGGGCTCTCAAGCAGGAGTTGCCGGGGGCCGGCGTTGCCTTTTTCATCCGCCAGCCGGACGGCTGTGAAATCCACGCCTGTCCAGGGGATGAATCGCTCTATGGTGAGGCGCCGGGGCCACAAGAGTATTTCGATCCGGAACTGATCGACAACCTCTGCAAGTACAACCGGCCCGGCACGGTCGAGGATCTCGCCCGCCTGAGCCGCGACGACCACGCGGAGCTATTGAGCAGGTTCTCGCTCGTCACGCTGCCTCTGAGCGATCTGGGCCGCTCCCTGGGATTCGTGCTCCTGTACTGCTCCTTGCCGCAAGTCCTGAACGGCGCGGACGTGCGCCGGATCAGTCCCGTCATGAGCGGCTTGGCGCAGGCCATCCACGCCTTACGCCTGCCGGGTCCCCAACCGCGCAAAGACCGGGTGTCGGAGGGCCCCTCCAGCGCTGGATTCTGCGTGGGGGATTCCGATAGCCCCCTGCCGTCCCACGAGTAAGGGAGGTTCTCTTGGTGACTATGGACGATCAAAACCGCAACTCTGGCAGCGTCGCGCGGGGGATTGATCCCGCGCCGGCCGCGCGGATGTCCTCGGAATCGCTGTCCACAGATAATTCTATTGTGTTTCTTGCCCAGACAACCCATAATACCGTAGCCGTTCTTCGGCTGGGGGCCGATAGATCGCGACCCTCGCTCCGTACCGAATTGCGACCAAGAATGTGGCACCTGCCGTCGAGTTAGGATGACGCAAGCGACAATGAGAGATTAGAGGGAGCAGAGATGAACGAGAACCCAGCCAGCCCAGGCAATCTGGTCGACACCAACGACAGTCTCGAGGCCGTCAGTGTCTTTCGGGGGTGGAAGAACGTCTTCTTCGGGGTGGTCGTCGTTTGCCTGGTGCTGATCCAGATGGCGTTCTGGCTGATCAACCTGAAGATCGTGGAGATCCCCGCCGCTCCGGCTCCGGCCACAGCCACCGCGGACAAAGCAACTCCCGCGAGCAGCGTGCCGAACCCCCCCTTCCTCCCAGGCTTTGATTTCGCGCACACGGCCCGGGCCGTGGAGTTGCTCAACGGCATTTTGATCGTCGCGGCGGTCTTGCTGGCGGCGAGCATCTTCTTCGGCCTGATGGTGTCGCTGGTGGGCCGACTCGGGGGCCTCAACCACATCTCACGGGCCTTCATCCTCGCGCTGATTGCGGTCGTGCTCCTGATCCCCTGGCAAAGCCTCCGCCTCAACGTGCTCGGGGTCACCTGGACACCCGATGAGTTGGCCCAGTGGCTGCCGGCCAAGGGCGTCAACATCTGGAGTACGATCATCTTCTACCTGCGTTTTACGGGCTATTGGGCGGCCGTCCTTCTTCTGCTGCTGCTGTCCCAGGCCCGCAGCACCCGCTGGTCGAAGTCGATCCTCCATCGGTTGGAGATCATCTGATACGACAGCACAAACAAGCACGAAGGACCGAAACTCCAAATTCGAAACCCGGTCAAGCAGGCGACAGCGTTTGGGACCTTTGAATTTTGGATTTGTTTCGAATTTCGGGCTTCGTGTTTCGGATTTCGAGGGATAGATTGACTTCCCGGCACGGAACTGCACGGTCGTGCCAAGATGGCTGTGTGGCCGTTACTTACCGCTCTCCTGTGGCCGGTCGCACAGCGCCGCACACCGTTTCCTGCGAACGGGGACGCCCTTCCCACAGTATGCACATCGGCGTTTAGCACGGTTTGGCGGGTGTGCCTCGCACAGCACCGGTATTTATCGCCACCCTTTACAGAGAACGAGTTTGAGCTATACTTCGCTGACATGACACCAAATAATACGGATTCAGTAGGATTTGTAGAGACGCGGACGATCCGCGTGGTGGAACAAGATGACCCGCTGCCGCTGGAGTGCGGCAAGACGCTCGGCCCGATTGAGGTCGCCTACGAGACCTATGGGCAACTAAACGAGGCGGGGGATAACGCGATCCTCATCTGCCACGCCCTCAGCGGCAACGCCCACGTCGCCGGGTACAACCACGCCGAAGACAAAAAGCCCGGCTGGTGGGAGGGCATGATCGGGCCGGGCAAGGGCATCGACACGAACAAGTATTTCGTGGTCTGCTCCAATTTCCTGGGCGGCTGCTCGGGCACGACGGGGCCGTGCTCCGTCAATCCGCAGACCGGCCGGCCCTACGGCCTGGATTTCCCCATCATCACGATCGCGGACATGGTCCGGGTCCAGAAATTGCTGCTCGACAAACTCGGGGTCCGGCGCCTGCTGGCCGTGATCGGCGGCTCGATTGGCGGCATGCAGGTCCTGCAGTGGGCGATTGCCTATCCCGAGATGATGGACGCCGCCATCCCCATCGCGACGACGACCCACCTCGGGGCCCAGTCCATCGCCTTCGACGCCGTCGGCCGCAGCGCGATCCTGGCCGACGCCAATTTCGCCGACGGTCAGTACCACAACGGGACGGTGCCGGCCCACGGCCTGGCCATCGCCCGCATGATCGGGCACATCACGTACCTCTCCGAACAGGGCATGCGGCAGAAGTTCGGCCGCCAGCTCCGCGACGCCGACAAGTACAGCTACGAGTTCAACTCGGAATTCGCCGTCGAGACCTATCTGGACCACCAGGGCCAGGCGTTCGTCGAGCGCTTCGACGCGAACAGTTACCTCTACATCACCAAAGCCGCCGATTATTTCGATCTGGGGCGCGACTACGGTTCCCTGAGGGAGGCGTTCGCCAACGTGCAGGCCCGCTTTCTCGTCGTGAGCTTCAGCAGCGACTGGCTCTTCACGCCGGAGCAGTCGGAAGCGATGGTCGATGCCCTCGTCGCCAACGGCCGGGACGTGAGCTACTGCAACATCGCCTCAACCTACGGCCACGATGCCTTCCTGCTGGAAAACGACACCCTGGGCGGTTTTCTCTCCAGCTTCCTGCAAGCCAGCCACCGGCCGGGACTGAGGTCCTTTCAGGCACCGTGGCGAGGGCGTCCCGCCCTTGCGTCGCGAGGCCATCCCGTTCGGCAGGCTCAGGGCGAGCCTGGCCTCGCTCCTACAAGCCATGACGCACCTATCACAGCCGAAGTGCAAGACCGGGATGCTCTCGCCAGAAAAGAACAAGGGCAAGATGCCCTCGCCACGGCGGAGGCGCCACACGTCAATCAGGCAAGACGCGTGTTCTCCCGTTTCGAGCAGGCCCATCGGGCCCGTGTCGATTACGAGTTGATTGAAGCGCTGCTCGAGCCGGGCAGCCGGGTCCTCGACATCGGTTGCGGCGACGGCGAGTTGCTCGCCCGACTGACCGCCGACCGGAAGATCGAGGGCAAGGGCATCGAGCTGGACCAGGACCTCGTGATCGGCTGCATCGGACGCGGCATTGCCATCATCCAGCGGGACATCGAGCGCGGCCTGGGCGGCTACGTCGATAAGAGCTTCGATTACGTGATCCTGTCGCAGACCGTGCAGACGATCAAGGACCCGGAGCGCGTCTTCAGGGAGCTGCTGCGGGTCGGCCGCAAGGTGATCGTCAGCTTCCCGAATTTCGGCCACTGGCGCTGCCGCCTGCAACTGCTCCTGACCGGCCGGGCCCCCGTGACGCGTCAACTCCCCTTCCGCTGGTACAATTCGCCGAACATCCATTGCTTATCGCTGCGGGATTTCGAAGAATTCTGCGGGAAGCTGGGCGTAACAATTGAAAAGAGAATCCCCCTGGTAAAAACCAGTCCCAACCCCGTCCGCCTCAGCCCCAACCTCTTTGCCGAGCAAGTGATTTACGTGACAAGCAAGTCCTCAAAGGATACTTCACAAGGGGCGGTCGCCGAATCTTGACACCACAGCGCAACTGGGCGCCGAGAGGTTGGTTTATCCCTCGCCCGGCCAGAGGGCAGGAAGTGACAGTCAGACGCGCACGAAGGGGCCGACGCCCTCAAACACGACCTGACGCAGAGTGTCTTGCCCGCCAAAGCGGCAGACCGCATCGAGGATTTCCAGACCGGCCAGACGACCTTCGCCATCGTATTCGGCGACAATCCCTTCGGCCAGGTCCTTGGTCGTCACACTGGTATCGCGGAACGTAATGCTCAGGGCACCGACTTCGGGATCGTAGGTTATTATCATAGGGTACCTTGCCTTTGTCGGGCGGCGGTGGACCGAAGCTGCGCCTGATTTCGGGCCGTCACAACTGGCGGTAAACGTCGCGCCGATGACGCACATAGTACACGACCACTTGCCGGGAGTCCTTGTCGATAGTGTAGACGATCCGATAGTCACCGACGCGTATGCGATACAACTGCTCAGCCCCGGCCAATCTGAGCGACCCCCGCGGACGAGCATCGTCCTCCAACGCCCCAATCCGCTGGAAGACACGCTTCAATACTGACTGCGGCAGCGAGCGTAGGTCCTTTTCCACCGACGGTTTGAGGATGACTTTATAGGAGGCCATCTTTCTTCAACCGACGTTTCATCTCTTCCAGGCTGATCGTTCGCTCCTTGCGTCGTTCTGCCACCACCGCCAGGTCGTGCAGGTCTTCCATCAGCTCCTGGTATCGCTTCAGGGAGAGGATGACAGCGGTCTTCTTGCCGTTCGGATCAACCACATACTGCTCTTGAGGGTGAGCGGCCATTGTCTACAACTCCTTTGACTCAATTGCACTTGTGCCTATATCCTATCGCACCGAGGCCGCAGTGTCCATCGTGTGTTGCGCTTGTGGCCGTCCTGCCACGTGGAGGGAGGCGTTTGTCGCGTTTGAGATACCAGCAGGGAGCGGTTCACGTCGTTCTCGGCGTCGCCTCTTCGACGATCTGGATCTCGTCGTCCGTCAGGCCGTACAACTCGTAGACCAGTTGGTCGATCTGCGCATCCGTCGCCGCGATCTGCCGCTGAAGGGCCTCCTTCTCATTCGGCGTCTTCGCCGTTGCCAAGGACTTCTGCAGTTGCAGCATGGCCTCGACAAGCTTAACGATCCGCTCGTGGCGAAGGGTATCACCAGGCGAAGACCCAGGCACGACAACCGGAAGGTGACGAATGAATCGTGACTCGTAGCTGAACCACCCGCCGCGAAATGTGGAGCTGATTCTCTGGAGGTACCAGTCCAAGGCCTTAGAGTTCAGGAGTGCCAAGATGTAGAGCGGATTATGCCCAGACGTGATGATACCGTATCCGCCGGCCGCTCCGCCCGGGAAACATGCTGTCCCCTCGCGATCAATGCAGAAATTGGCCGACAGGTTGAGGTCAGCCGTGAGAATCTTGGGGCCTTCCATAATCTCAAGTGCTTGCGTGCGGCTGTAGCAGTACCACTTGGCACCAGCCCACCGCCCACCCTCTCGCGAGTCAAGGACGTGCTTACATGCGTGCAGATATGCAGCGGTTGCGGGAGCTGTAGATTCGATTTCCGCCCATTCCAGCAACTGTCCCTGACGGTACGGGAAAATGATCGCGCGTTCGGCGTCGCGAAGATGGTACCGCTTGATCTGCCCAGATTTGACCAGCGACCGTAGATAAGAATGCTCCAGCTTCACCGATTCGCCCAGGTGATTTGACAAGAACCTACCGTTGCCCCTAACCTCCAGGATAAATACAGGATCAGCTCCTGTCTTGAATCCTTGAAATATTCTGGTAGCAACATCGCCGAGCGTGGTTGGGACCCTCCGTAACTTCTCAAAGAGGTCAGAGCCAGGCCCGACACTGAAATTCCATTCGCTTGCGGAAATGGCCTCTGCCGGGATGGTCCCTTCACTCGCCTGCCCCGAAGCCCTCCACTCAGCGAGACTTCGGACCCTCGCCATCGTGCATACCTGGCACATCGATCTATCGAGGAATAGCAGGCATGTATACGTCGTGGCACCGTCGAAAACCTGTTGCTCGCCGAAGTGAACAACGTGGCTGACGTGCTTACCCTTCGCAAGGAGAGCACGGAGGGGTTGACCGTACTGCGCATTGAAAAACTTGTGGGGACAGATGAAGCCAAGGCGTCCGACCTCGTTCAGAAGTCCCAGCGCGCACTCAATAAATACAATATAGATGTCGTAATTGCCCTTGGCGGCAGAGGCGTATCGCCTCCCGTAGTATCCAACCTCGTCCGCCTGCGTCTGCTGCATCGTTTGAATACGAACATACGGCGGGTTCCCTATGACGGCGTCGAAGCCGCCTTCTTTGAAGACTTCGGGGAATTCGGCATGCCAGTCGAAGGCGTTGATGCGGAACTGTTCTTCTTCGTCGAACATGCCGAGTTGCCGGCCTTTGTAGAAATCGGATCCGATGAGGGAGTTGCCGCACTTGATGTTGCCGGCGAGGTCGGGCAAGGCTCGCTCGTTGTGAAAGAGCACGAGGTTCTTTTCGCCTTCGAGGACGCGGAGAAGCAGCGACAGCTTCGTCACCTCTACGGCCTGCGTGTCGATGTCCACGCCGAAGATGTGGTCCAGGAGGATGCGTTTGCGCTCGGCGAGCGTGAGCCGCCAACCCCGAGTGCCGGCTTGATAGATCGGCGGGACCTTGGCGGCGGCCCACTTGTCGGGGTCGTTCTGCTCGTAGTAGGCGCGATACCAATCGAGAAGCTGCTGATAGGCGCCGAGGAGGAAGGAGCCGGAGCCGCAGGCCGGGTCAAGCACGCGGAGCGGGCGGTCGAGCTTGGGAGGCTTCGTCTTATAGGATAGTATCGTTCGGCCCTCCAGGAGCTTGCCCACCGTCTGCTTGACGATGTAGTCCACGATGTAGGCGGGCGTGTAGAAGACGCCGCCGGCCTTTTTGACTTCGGGCTTGTCCTCGACGCGGGCGTGGTGGCCGGCGGTCAGAGTGATGACTTTGCCGAGGAACTGCTCGTAGACCTGGCCCAGAATCTCGGCGGGCAGGACGGAGAACTCGTAGGGGCTTTCGGGGTAGTACAGGGAGCGAAGGATGTCCTTGAGAGGCTTGTCGTCGATGACCAAATCGGGCGTCAGCTCATCGGGTCCTTCGTGCCTGTCCTTTTCCGGCATGAAGTGGAACAGGCCGGAGTTGTACCGGTCATCGGCCTGGCGAAAAATCGCCATGAGACGCTGGTAGACATCGGGACCGTTGCGCAGGGCCATAAGCTGGGCGTACCGCTCGATGCCGCGATCTTCGCAGATCCGCAGGAAGATGATGCGGTCGATGGTGATCTGCACGGCATAGTTGAGCTGGCGGTTGGCCAAGGCGGGATTGCGCAAAGCGATATTGTGCGCGAGGGTGTCACGCCAGGTCTCAATCTCCGCGAGGAAAGCAGCGTCCACCTCTGCCGTGCCATGCAGACGCTTCTCGCTGGTCGCGTACTTGTCGAACGAGCCTTTGAGCACGGCGTCATACGAGAAGATCGCGGCGATCTCGTCCCAGCGGTCGGCATAGTCTGTATACCACCAGTACTTGGTCCGGGCCTTGGAGGGTTTGTCCGCCTGGTGGGGCCGGACCCGACAATCGTAGACGGCGAACTCCTCGAAGTCCGTCAGGATCGACAAGGGCAGCTTGGCCGACCAAGCGTAGCGCCTCAGTTGATAGGCCGGCTCCGGGTCGTCCTTGAGATTGACCGAGGGGGCCTTGGCCTCGATGAAGAACTTGCGGGTCCCGCCGATGCGAAAGCAGTAGTCCGGGGCCTTGACCGATGAGCCGATGCGAATGGCGTCTTCGTGGATGACGTCCTTGTACGCCTCGGCCCAGCCACGGGTGTTGTCCACGTCCCAACCCAAGGCCTTGAAGAACGGGTCGATGTACTCGCGTCTCAGTTGGGTCTCACTGTACCGCCCCTGAGCGTAGGACTCCCTGTTCCGCTCGAACGTCTCCACAAGTCTCGCGATTTCTACAGGCAGCGTCATGTGCTTTCCCGGCTTACTCCTTGATCTTCCGAACCCGGCAAATCATACACCACAACCGGTATATCGACAAGGCATAGGATTGCAGACTGACTATTGATGGGGACCCTCGATCATTGGACCGCGCGCAAATCCATGGCTGGTAAGGGTCTCTCATCGCCCGTGGGTGGTCGAAATGCCCGCCTTTCTTGTCGTGGGCGCAGGGCAATTGCATGTGGACATTGTATCGACGTGGCATGGGCTTCCAGCCCATGAACCATCGGCAGGATGCCGATGCCACGAAGCCTCACGGGCAGGATGCCCGGGCCATAGGCATGCCCGACGCGTACATGCAATTGCCCTGGTCGTGGGCGATTCGTGCTTGACAGAAGCGTGGCCGGCGGGTTTAATGGGGGTTTCTTGGGCGATTAGCTCAGTTGGCTAGAGCGCACGGATCACACCCGTGAGGTCACAGGTCCGAATCCTGTATCGCCCATTCGTGGTATAATAGCCCTATGATGACCGGTCGCAGGGTACTGCTGATGCTCGGGTGCTCCCGGGCCTCCGAGAGGGGATTGCTGCGAGGGATCGCTCGCTATTCCCGGTTCCATAACCCGTGGATTTTCTACCGCGAGCCGCCTTTCTATCGCAAACCCCCCTACCACCGGCTGCCCAGACATCCCCAGACCCTGACCTCGCTGCGCCAGCGCGGCATCGACGGCATTGTCGCCTATGCGGCCAATCCGGCCCAGATCGAGACTTTTCTGCCGGCAGGGTTCCCGGCCGTCGTTTTGCCCATCGAGGAGAGAATCCCCGGCCGGTGCAGCATCGTGGAAGAGGCCCACACGGTCGGCCGGATGGCGGCGGAGCACTTCCTCGACCGCGGCTTCACCCGGTTCGCCTTCTGCGGGTTCGACCACATGTACTGGTCGCGGGTCCGGCAGGAAGGCTTTACCCGCCGGCTGGCCGAAGGCGGGTTCGACATCCATTTGTACGAGCCGCCGAGAGCGCCGGCCAATATGCCGTGGGAGGCCGAGCAGAGCTTTGTGGCCGACTGGCTGCGGTCGCTGCCGAAACCGGTCGGCTTAATGGTCTGCAACGACGATCGGGCCCAGCAGGTGATCGAGGCCAACAAGGCCGCCGGGACGCGTATTCCGGATGAGATCGCGGTTTTGGGGGTGGACAATGACGACATGATCTGCGAGCTGACCCACCCGCCGCTATCGAGCGTCGCTCTGAACTTCGAGGAGGCCGGCTACGAGGCGGCGGCCCAGCTCGACCGGCAGATGAAAGGTAGAAAGGCCGCCAGCGCCGAGATTTATCTGCGGCCCACGCACATTCACACCCGGCGGTCCACCGATGTTCTGGCGGTCGAGAACCAGGTCGTGGCCGAGGCCCTGCGTTATATTCGCATTCATGCGGGTGAGGTCCTGTCTGTCGATGATGTGGTCGAAGCGGCCTCGACCTCCCGGCGTCTGCTGGAGCGGCATTTCCGCCAGACGGTGGGCGCCGGCGTCTACCAGCAGATTCAGCGTGTCCACATCGAGCGGGCCTGCCGGATGCTGGTCGAGACCAACTGGCCCCTGGCGGAGGTCGCCCGGCAGTGCGGCTTCTCCAACCCCGTACACTTCAGCGTCGCGTTCAAACGCCAGATGAACCTCACCCCCGACCAGCACCGCCGGCGAGCAGCAAGACCGATTCCCAATCCTGGAGTTTGATTGTTGAAGTGTGATTGTTGATTTCGGATCTGCACCGCACGACTTCTTCAATCAAAAATCACACTTCAAACATCACACATTAGGCCCTGCTGTCGCAAAATCGAAAGACAAAGACGCAAAATCGAATAGTTTTGGGGCCTGATCCAGCCGAAAATGACCATGGTTCACTGTGCCAGTCTGGACACGTGGGGCCAAGGACCATTTTCACCAGGAACACAGCGGAGAGACAGCGGTGAACAGAAGAGCTTTCACACTCATCGAGTTGCTCGTCGTCATTTCCATCATCGCCATCCTCATGGCCATCCTGATGCCCGCGCTGAAGATCGCCCGGGAGCAGGCCCGCGCCATTCACTGCCGCAGCAACGAGCGGACGCTGACGCTCGCGTGGCTGATGTACAAGGACGAGAATGACGGCAAGCTGACGTGCGGTATGCCGGAATGGTCCACCCGGGGCGCCTGGATGCAGATCCCGCCCGGCGGGGCCACCTCCACGGTCGAGCAGAAGAAGGAGTACATCAAGCTCGGGACATTGTGGCCCTACGTGAAGAAAGTGGAGATCTACCGCTGCCCCTCGGACCGGCGCCAGAACAGCCCCTACCATCAATACGCCTATGCGACGTACTCGATTGCCGGCGGGATGAACGGCGTCGAGCCCGCGGGCGGCTGGGAGATCAAGCCCTGCATCAAGTACACCGACATCAAGCAGCCCGCCGAGAAGCTGGTCTTCATCGCCGAGTGCGACCCCCGAGGCTATAACAATGGCTCGTGGGTCATTCAGCCGAAGTCCCGGCAATGGGTGGACCCCTTCGGCATCTGGCACCGGGACAACAGCAGCGTCCTGAGCTTCGCGGACGGCCACGTGGACATGCACCGGTGGTTCAGCCGGGGCTTGATCGAGTGGGTCCAGAAGGCCCTGTGGAATCCGGCGACGTTCACGTTCTACCGACCTCCTCAGGACAACGAAGAGATGGCGGACTTCGAGGGGATTCTCAAGGCGTACGCGTACCGGTCGCTGCTATGAAGAAGTGTCACGTGTGAAGTCTGAAGTTTCAAGTTTGAAGGGCCAGGCATCGAGTCTTCCGACTTCAAACTTCACACTTCAAACTGGAACCGTGTGCCGCACTACTGATCTGTGGGCCGACGTGCTCAAGAAAATGGAGGAAAGCCATGTGCAAGAAGGTGATCGTTGTCGCAGCGCTTCTCGTGTCGTTGGGTTGGCTCAGCTCGGCCGCCCTGGCCCAGCCGCCGGTCAAGACCAATCTGGTCTTCTGGCTGGATGCTTCCAGCACCGGCAGCCTCACGCTGTCCGGGGACAAGGTCGCGCGGTGGAATGACCTCTCGGGGGCCGGCAACTACGCCGACCAGACCGCCGCCGCCCAGCAGCCGACCTACGTCCGGGGCAAGCTCAACGGTAAAGGGATCGTGGATTTCGGCGACTCGGTCTACGGCAACCCCCTGTCCACCTACCAGCCGTGGATGCAGATGAGGAACGCTTCGGGCGCCGTTCTCAATATCAGCACGGTCCGCACCGTGTTCTGGGTCCTGGGAATGGACGCCGGCAGCAATGGCTTCCTCCTGGGCGATGACAACAACTACCATTTCCATCGGGGCACGGCGAACCAGATTTGGGATGGCGCCAACGGTTGGGCCAGCGCCAATATCCGCAACGGCTCGACCTATCTCAACGGCGTGAAAGTCGATGGCACCGCGACCGTGCTGCCGACGGCCTTCTCGACCGTCAGCCTGGTGACCGCGGGCAACGTCGAGACCAGCATGCTGACGCGCGACCGGACCTATCGCTCCGGGGGTATCAAGCTCGGTGAGCTTGTGATCTACGACCGCCCCTTGACGGACGCGGAGCGGCTGAGCGTCGAGGCCTATCTCCACACCAAGTGGTTTGTTCCCGGTTCCTCGTACGATCCCCTGCCGCAGGATGGGGTCGCCGACGCGCTGCGCGACGTCACCTTGACTTGGACCGCAGGCCAGTTTGCCAAAACGCACGACGTGTACTTCGGGACGGTTTTCGCCGACGTCAACAACGCCAGCCGAGCCAATCCCAACCGAACGCTGGTCGGCCAGGGTCAGCAGGACACCACATATGAGCCCGCCCGACTGGAGTTCGGACAGACCTATTACTGGCGGGTCGATGAAGTGAATGCTCCGCCGGACAGCACGATCTACAAGGGCGGCGTCTGGAAGTTCACCGTCGAGTCGTACGCCTCGACGATCGCCAGCCGGGCAATCACCGCCACGGCCTCCAACTCCAGCGGTATCGAAATGGGACCCCAGAAGACCATCGATGGCTCGGGCATGAGCGGCGATCAGCACGGGACCACGCTGACAGACATGTGGCTCAGCGGCAAGTCCGGCCCCGAGGGGGCTTGGATCCAGTATGCCTTTGACAAAGCCTACAAGCTCCACCAGATGTTGGTTTGGAACTCCAACCAACTGATCGAGTCGATGCTCGGCTTCGGCGTCAAGAGCGTGACGATCGAGTACTCCGCCGATGGCAGCACTTGGAAGAACCTGGGCGACTTCGAATTCGCCCGCGCCCCCGGCCTGGCCGGCTACACCGCCAACACCACGGTCGATTTCGCCGGGGTCCTGGCGAAGTACGTGAAGCTGACGCCAAAGAGCAACTGGGGCGGCGTAGTGGCTCAGTATAGCTTGAGCGAGGTTCGCTTCCTTTATGTTCCTGTAGCGGCGCGCGAGCCCAGCCCGGCCGCCGGCGCGACCGGCGTGGCCCCGGAGGTGACGCTGAGTTGGCGTCCCGGACGCGAGGCTGGTTCCCACCAGGTCTTCCTCGGGACCGATGCGAATAACCTGAGCCTGACCACCACGATCAAGGAGGCTCGCTATCCGGTGGACGTGGACCTGGGCCAGACCTACTACTGGAAGATCGTGGAGGTCAACGAGGCGAAAGACCCGGCCACTTGGCCCGGCGATGTCTGGAGCTTCTCCACGGTGAAGTTCTTTGTCGTCGATGATTTCGAGAGCTACACCGACAATATGGACAAGAACCAGGCGATTTTCCAGACCTGGGGCGACGGCTACGGGACCACGACCAACGGCTCGGTGGTCGGCTACAGCCAGGCCCCCTTTGCGGAAACAACCATCGTCTTGGGTGGCAAACAGGCGATGCCTCTGGCTTACGCCAACTCTGGCGGCCCGACCTCCTCGGAGGCCGAGCGGACGTTCGATGTGCCGCAGGACTGGACCAAGCACGGCTACCAGGGCCTGTCCCTGTCCTTCTACGGCGACCCGAACAACACCGGTCAGATGTACCTCAAGATCAACAACACGAAGATCCCCTACGGCGGCAAGGCCGACGACCTCAAGAGGACCCAGTGGCAGCCATGGAACGTCGATCTCTCCGCCACCGGCGCCAACCTCAAGAGCGTCGCCAAGCTCACGATCGGCGTCGAGGGCGCCGGCGCCGCAGGCAAGCTCTACTTCGATAACATCTGCCTGTACCCGAGCCCCGGCGAGATGGTCAACCCAGTCGATCCGGGCACGACGGGCCTGGCAGCCTGGTACAAATTCGACGGTGACTTCAAGGATGCCGCCGGTACGCACAACGGGACCGCCAGGGGCGATGCCAAGATCGTCAGCGATCCGATCCGGGGCCAAGTCGTCGCCCTGGACGGGATCGGTGACGCCGTCGCCGTGCCGCTACTCGGCAGCGGCAATGCCCTGACCATTGCCATGTGGGTGAACACCGCGGCCGATCCGGTGCCCATCCAGTTCGAAAGCTTCTTCCACGCCAACGGCTGGGAGGTCGGCGACCTGCACTGGCGCTACAGCTACGGCAGGGTCAATGCCGGCGTCAACGGCGTCGCCTCGGGCGATCTCGGCGGCACATCGGTCGTCAAGACCAACCAGTGGAACCACGTGGCGATCACCGTCTCGCCGACGGAATGGACCCTATGGCTCAACGGCCTGAAAGAAGTCTCCAGGACGTTGCCGACGCCCGCCACTGTGACCCTGGGCGACGGATTGATCGGTGCCTGGCTCGGAACAGACGGAACGACGGTCAGCCGCAATTTCACCGGCAGGATCGACGACGTGCGCTTCTACAACCGTACCCTGTCAGCCGAGGAGATCGCCTCGCTGGCCGGTCGTACGACGCCGTTCTATAAACCCTTCTAAACATCGTCGGCCACGCACCAGTTGCAGGGACCTGGACCGGGACGAAAGCCCCGATCCAGGTCCCTCCGTTTTAGGACGGTGCCACACCAATTCCTTCCGGCCGCCAAATACCCCGAGAACACGCATTGTGCGTGGCTAGCCCACAGTTCTTTCCCGATAAGAAATTGGGTATCATGGCCAAGAGTGGGGTTTTCGCAAATTTTTCGGCTTGACAAGCTGCGGGCTGCTGGATAAAGTAGGTCACCAAGGCAAACTGGATGGCCTTCTGTCAAATGGATTTGGCAAAAAGGAAGGGTAAGGAATGAAGGATCTATTTACCACCGGCGAGGCCGCAGAGATCTGTCGCGTCAGTCAACAAACCATCATCCGCTGTTTCGATTCTGGGCGGCTCAAAGGCTTCCGGGTGCCGGGCTCGAAGTTCCGCCGCATCCCCCGTGTGAATCTGATCAAGTTCATGAGGGACAATAGTATCCCCTTGGACAATCTGGATTCCGGCCGGAAGAAGGTGCTGATCGTCGACGACGATGCGGAGATCGTGGAGCTGATCAGCGACATCCTGATCCGGGACGGTCATTACGAAATCCGGACGGCCTCGAGCGGATACGAAGCCGGGATGGTGACGCAGCAGTTCCACCCGGACTTGATTTTGCTCGACTACATGCTGCCGGACGTCAACGGCAACGTCGTGTGCCAGACGATTCGCAACAACCCGGAGTTCGAGAACACCCGAATCATCATCGTCAGTGGTGTGATTAAGCAGGAGGAGATCGATCAACTGCTCAAGTCGGGCGCCGAGGACTACGTCAAGAAGCCCTTCAGCATCGCGGAGCTCACCGACAAGATCAACGCCACGCTGCAGGTGGTGGCCTGAGCACTCGTGCCGTAAAGTTTGAAGTGGGAAGTTTGAAGTAGGAAGACTTGCAGCTTCCGACTTCACACGCGGCACTCTTGGACAGACGCGCTGTGGCGTCCGTACGAACGAGAGTCAGCAAGGATAGCCGCATGACGCAGAAGTATGTCGATGCGACAGCCTCACGCAAGGTGGAGCTGGCCATAGGGGAATTGGGGTTGCTGTCGGTTCCGCCGGGCGTGGCCGTGCAATACCTGTCGAAACTCGTGCAGGGGGAATTCTCATCGGCCTCGGTGGCCGAAATCGCGGAGTGCGAGCCGGCGCTGGCGGCCGGGATTCTGTCCCTGGCGCAGCGGCTGGCGGCCGGCCCCGCGAGCCAGCGGCACGCCATTCGGCTGGTGCTCGATCGGCTAGATGCCGATGACGTCCGCAACCTCCTGCTCAAGACCAAGGTCACGGCGGGGTTCGAGATCGAGTTCGCCAGCGACCAGCCGGCCCTTCCCTCCCGCAGAGACTTGATCCTGCACAGCCTGGCCGTTGCCTGCTGCACGCGGCGCCTCGCGGAAGCTACCGGGTCGGCCATCGAGCCGAACCTGGCCTATTCGGCGGGCCTTCTGCACGACATCGGCAAGCTGGCGCTGCAGGACATCATGCCCAAGAGCTTGGCCGCCATTACCAAGGAGGCCGAGGCGACGAAAGCAAGCGTCCACCGGATCGAACAGAAGCACCTCCGGACCAATCACGCCCGGCTCGGCAAGCAACTGGCGCAGCGGTGGCGACTGCCGGAACCGATCACGCTGGCGATCTGGCTGCACCATCGCGATGCGGCGGCCTTCACCACGGCCGTTCCCGAAGCGGCGCTCGCCGTGCTCGTGAAAGCGGCCGATAATATCGCACGACAGGCGGATATCAGTGCCTCCGGCAGCTTCCACGAGCCGGAATCACTGGAGGAGATTGCCGAGTCCATAAGCGTTCCCGTCGAGACGCTCCAGAAGATCCGCGACGAGCTGCCGGCGGAAGTCAAACGCAAATCCGCCTGCCTGGGGCTGGAGACGCCTCAGGCTACGGCCAAGTACTGTGACCTGATTCAAGCGACCGCGGCACAGATGTCCGAGACGTGCGCCAAGCTCTCCTCCGAGGGCCGGTCGCTGCAAACCGCCTCCGGCTACCTCGATTTCGCCCAGGGATTTCTGCGGGGCATCTCCTCTCAAGTTGCCGCCATCGATATTGCCGAAGATTTTGCCAAACGCTGTCAGCGGTTCTTCCAGACCGGCACCGTCTGCCTCTACTTGACGGCCGGCGCGCACGACGGCATCGTCGAGGCGGCCGTCGTCGAGGCCCTCGGGCACAGCCACAAGACCGTGATTCGCGCCCAGGAGGATGGCGCGCTTGTACCCAAGCCGATCGCGGACAAATTCATGCTCTTGCCGGCGCAGGACCATATCGATTGGCTGCTGGGGCAGTTGGATGTCGATTTCAACTGCGACCAGGCCAGACTGCTACCGCTGCTCTCGGAGGGGCAGGCCGTTGGGGTCATGGCGTTCGAGCTGAATTACCCGGATGACGCCGCTCTGTTTGCCGAGAAGTTCGAAATGGCGGCCTCCATGGCCGGTACGGTCCTCGGATTGGCCCTGACCAAGGAGGGCCAGGAGCATTGGGCCGAGCGATTTGCCCAAGTCGATGGCGAATCTCGACAGACCCAGAGGATGGAGAACGGAGGGCACAAGACGGCGGAGAGAAGACAAGGAATGGCGCCACCTTTCGAGACTTGTCCTCCGATCGAGGCACTGGCCGAGATGGCTGCCGGCGTGGCGCATGAGTTGAACAATCCTCTCTCGGTCATCGCCGGGCGGGCCCAGTTGCTGGCCCAGGCCGAGAGCGACGGTCAGAAGCGGCATGTTCTCGACGTGATCGGGGAGAACGCCCGCGAGGCCTCGAGCGTGGTCGACGATCTGATGAGCTACGCGCAGCCGGCGGCGCCAAGAACGGCCAAAACGGCCATCGGCCAGATCATCGACGAGGCGATTCAACTGGCCGGGCATAAGGCCGGGACCGAGCACATCAACGTGCAAGTCCATATCTCGCCGCAAGCCAAGGACGTACTGGTGGATTCGGCCCAGGTCGTGGTGGCTATTGCCAACATCATCGCCAATTCCATCGAATCCTACGCCGACCCGATGGGGCCGGTCAAAATCACGGCCGAGCCCGTGGATCGGGGCCTGCACCTGCAAATCAACGATCTCGGCTGTGGCATGGACGAGGCGACCGTGCGTAAGGCGACGAATCCCTTCTTCTCGGCAAAAGCCGCAGGCAGAAGACGAGGCATGGGCCTTGCCTATGCCAGCCGGCTGATCCGGCTCAATCGGGGCACCCTCCAAATCGAAAGCCAGCCAGACCACGGCACGACAGTCACCATCATGCTGCCGTACGAATAGGCTGCCCTTGTTGCCCAGCTTGCCCCTTTTGGCTCAAGTCCACCGAAAAATACGTACTTTGCACAACTGTTTGCGCCCGTATTGTTCCTGTACAGTGGCAATCATGAATGGGGACTGGCAGCGAGCGACCCATGTGGGATTTCGGTCTATGGGCCGGAATCCCACGCTAAGCAGGCAGTGGGGTAGGGCTGAGTTTGGGGCCTTAGCGGCATGGTTCTTTGCGTCTGGGACCTGGTTCTGTGCCCCACTGCCTGCTCATTGCTGAGTTTCTGCGAGAACAGCTCTATTCCCAAACCCCTGGCCGTCCGTTATAGATATGCGGATGGAAAAGGCACTTGCTGTTGTAGCGCTGTTTGCGTGGTCCATCGGTTTCGGCTGTCAGGTGACGGCAGAGGGCAAGAGCGCAGCCGAGAACAAGGCTGTTCCAGCCTCCGCTCCGGCCGGCGATCCTGCGTGCCCCGCCCTCAAGGTGGCTGCCGCGACTACGAAGCATCCCGTGGAAGACAGCAATGGTCCGACGGTTCTCTTGAGCTACGGCAAGGGAACGCACGACCAGAATCCGATGCGGTCCTTCATGTACTTTATCCCCTTGATCTCTCCGGTGCCCGTGGACCGAAACGCCAGCGCCGAGAACCGGCAGCAAGTAGCCATCCTTTCCTATGAAAGGAAGGTCACGTCTAAATCCTTTTCGGTGGCCTGCGAGTTTGAGATGGCCGGTGGCGGCTTCAGCCGGTACACCTTCGACCCGGCGGGGATGATCGCGAAACGGGTCGCCGAATCGAAGAAGGCCAAGGGAGAATGCCTTTCGAACGTGCTCGACTACATCAACTTCGAGGGAGAAGGATTCGGCAAGATTCAGATCCGGGGAACCATCAACGATGCGGTCGAGACCGTGACAGAAGTGGACCTGGACTTCAACGAACGAGGCCGCCGCAGCCCGGTCACGATCGGTCTCTACGAACTCAAATCCAAGAACAGGCAGTACCGCTATGAGAACCGGTCGAGCGAGATCGTGGCCCGGGTGAACACGTTGAGCTTCAAGAAAAGCGAGACGCCGCGGATGGGAATCACGGTGGCGTCGATCACGAAGAAGGCCGGTGGGAACGGTCCGCTTGCCCAGTTGAAGGCCGCGATCGCCAACCTGTTCATCAAGCCGGTGAAGATCGATCCGCTGGGCAATGAGACCTTGCTCAACTTCGGCTACGCCCTGCTCGAACAGAAACCGTCGTTCACCTTCCCGAAAGCCGATAACATGAAGGAAGCCGGCGTCCTCGCGGCCGACCCGAAAAAGGAGTAATCACCGCCACAGGGCCCTTTACGGCGATCCGAGCGGCGTGCGATTCTCCCCGGGGAGACGGGGCATTTGGGCTTGCGCGAGGATCTTGTGGGCCTGTTCCGAGAGGGAGTCGCGTTCCAGAGCCAGTGCAATCTGCCCGGCAAAGGTCGTGAGCAGTTGTCTCTGGGCTGGAGCAAGCCACTGGTCGATCCGCTCGGCTCGAACGCCAATCACGCCGACGGCACCGCTGGGAGTCGCCAACGGTAGATAGAGAGCCAAGGCTTCGGGCAACGTATCGGTCCCTTGGCCGGCCAGCTGATCGTGCTGGAAGACCCATTGGGCCACGGCCAACTCGTTGGGATCGCTCGCGAAGCTCGTGTCGCCGCCGACCATCGGCGTGAGCTTGCCGGATTCCTCGGGCATCAGAATCGTCACCTCCGGCCCGAAGAGGTCCATCAGACGGCTCTGGGCCACGGCCAGAAGCTGTTGCCGGCCCGTCGTGGCAGCCAAATCGCGGCTCAGATGGTAGAGCGTCTCGGCCCTCTGCTCCCGGCGTCGAGAGAGCTGTGATTGCTGCCGCAGTCGGGCCGTCAGACTGCTGATGACCACCGCAATAACCAGCATCACGCCGAAGGTAATAAAGTACTGGGCGTCGCTTACGGCAAACGACCCATACGGTGGGACAAAGAAGAAATCGAACGTCAAGACCGCCGCAAGGGAGGCCCAGATCGCGGGATTTCGCCCCAACCGGGCCGCCACGAACACAACGCCGAGCATGTAGACCATGATTAAGTTCGTCTGGCGCAGACCCAGATACCAGAGACCATCGTTGAAAGCCGTCACCGCAGCGATGGTGAGCAATGCATGGAGCGGACCCGCCCAATCCGACCGTTTACGAACCGGGGGGACTTCGGTCTCGAATGGCTCCTCGACGCCGCGAATGACGTAGACATCGATATCGCCGCTGCGACGAATCACCTTGCTCACAATGGACGTGCGAAAGAGCCACCAGGGCTCATTGGTCTTGCCCAGGACGATCTTCGTCACGTGCCGGGAGGCGGCGCAGGCGAGAATCTCGTCGGCCACCCGTTCGCCGCTGAGAGTCACGGTTTCGGCGCCAAGCTGCTCGGCGAGCTTGAGATTCCGCAGAAATTGCTGACGGGACTTCTCACTCATATCGGCGGTATGAGGCGTCTCCACGCTCGCCGCGATCCAGTCGGCTCGCAGGGATAGGGAGAGCCGCTTGGCGGCACGAATCACGGCTGCCGATGTGGGGCTGGGTCCCACACACACCAGCAGCCGTTCCGCCGTCGGCCACGCTTTGACCGGCTTGGGCTCGAGGGCGGTCTTCTGCTGGGTCTGGCGGTTGATCTGGTCCGCCGTGCGACGCATCGCCAGTTCCCGCAGCGCGATCAGGTTGGGCTTCTTGAAGAAGCTCTGCACGGCGCGCTCGGCTTGGGCCGGCACGTACACCTTACCTTCGCGCAGTCGCTCCAACAGGTAATCCGGGGATAGATCGACGATCCTGATCTCGTCCGCCATGTCGAAGACGGTATCGGGCAGGGTCTCCTGCACGGCAATCCCTGTGATCTGAGCGACTACGTCGTTGAGGCTCTCCACGTGCTGCACATTCACCGTCGTATAGACGTCGATTCCAGCTTCCAGGAGTTCCTCCACGTCCTGCCAGCGTTTCACGTGCCTCGATCCCGGGGCGTTGGTGTGCGCCAACTCATCCACGACGATCAGCGTCGGATGGGCCTTGAGTGCGGCGTCCAAATCGAACTCATGCAGCTTGATCCCGCGATACTCGATGATGCGATCGGGGAGGATGTCCAGACCGAGCAGCAGCGCCTCCGTCTCCGGCCGGCCATGCGGCTCGACATACCCGATCAGCACATTGGCGCCTTTGATAGCCAGCGTTTGCGCGGCTTCGAGCATTCCATACGTCTTGCCCACACCGGCGGCATACCCGAAGAAGATCGTGAGCCGTCCGCGACGACTCCTCGGTGCCGGACGCAACTCGCCGAGTGTCGAGGGCGTCCCGCCCTCGAATCGCGGGCTGGAAGCCCGCGACACATCCGAAGGATTCTGAGGACCCACATCGCTCATTTCGATAGTCTATCCAGAGCCAGATTCAACGTCACCACATTCGTGCGCGGCTGGCCCAGGAATCCCCACTGGCGGCCCCAGGTATTCTCGGAGACCAACTGCTGGACCTGTGCCGGCGTAAGCCCGCGCACCCGTGCGACCCGTGGAGTCTGGTACTGGGCGGCCGCCGGGCTGATGTACGCCTCCAAGCCGCTCCCCGAGGCGCTGACAAGGTCCACCGGGATGGGCAGGTTGTTGTTGGGATCGGCGGCCCTCAGCTTCGCCACACGCTCTTGGACCGCCTGCACCAGCTTGGGATTACTCGGGCCGAGATTGGAGCCGGTGGAGGCCGCGGCGTTGTAGGGGACAGGATCGGTGGCGGAAGGTCTGGGCCAGAAGTACTTCGGATCATCAAACGGCTGCCCGATTAGTTCTGACCCGACGACTTCGCCACCCCGGACAATCAAGCTCCCCTGCGACCGGTGTGGGAACACCACATGGCCTATTGCCGTCACTACCAGAGGATAGGCCACGCCCGTGATAACGACCATCAGCAGCAGACTGACCACGGCTCGCCTCAGGACCAACAGCATACGTGAACTCCTTCTATGCCTCTAAGAACGTGTATGAAAACCCGGTTCAGCGTGGCATGGGCTTCCAGCCCATGAATCATCGGCAGGATGCCGATGCCACCAGGCCTCACGGGCAGGATGCCCGTGCCACTTTTCATACGCATTCTAACAAACGAAAAGAAATGGCACGCCCCCCTCGATGTCATTCCCGCGCAAGCGGGAATCCACAAACCCCTCGGATGGACCCCCGCCTTCGCGGGGGTGACAACCTGTAGCGCTCTGTGCCATGAAGTAGTCGTTTGCATTCGAGGCTCCTCACACCAAGTGCAAGAAGGACAACAGCAAATCGATGGCTTTGATGCCGAGGAAAGGCACGATCAGGCCGCCCAGGCCGTAGATAAGCAGATGCCGTTTGAGAAGCTCCGAGGCGGGCAAGGGCGTGTACCTGACTCCGCGCAAAGCCAAGGGAATCAAGAGCACGATGATGATCGCATTGAAGATCACGGCCGACAGGATCGCACTTTCCGGCGTCGCCAGTCGCATGATGTTCAGCCGTTCCAACGCGGGATAGGTGGACACGAACGCAGCCGGGATGATCGCGAAGTACTTGGAGACATCGTTCGCAATGCTGAACGTCGTCAGGGCGCCCCGCGTAATCAACGTCTGTTTGCCGATCTGGACGATTTCGAGCAGCTTGGTCGGGTTAGAGTCCAGATCGACCATATTGCCAGCTTCCTTGGCGGCTTGCGTGCCCGTATTCATCGCCACGGCTACGTCCGCCTGGGCCAAGGCGGGGGCGTCGTTGGTGCCGTCGCCCGTCATCGCAACGAGGTGGCCTTCCTTCTGATAATCCCGGATCAACGCCAGCTTCGCCTCCGGCGTGGCTTCCGCCAGGAAGTCATCGACGCCAGCTTCCGCCGCGATGGCCGCCGCGGTCATGGGATTGTCGCCCGTAATCATGACGGTCTTGATCCCGATCCGGCGCAGTTGGGCGAACCGCTCACGGATACCACCCTTGACGACGTCCTTCAGACAGATCGTGCCCAGGACTCTCGATTTGTCGGCCACCACCAGCGGCGTCGCTCCACCGCGTGAGAGATCCGCCACGGTTGTCTTCACCGGTTCGGGCACTTGTCCGCCGTGGCTCTGGACAAAAGCCTCGATGGCTTCGGTTGCTCCCTTGCGGACCTGATGCTCGGGGAAATCGACTCCGCTCATGCGCGTTCGCGCGGAGAACGGGACAAAAGAGGCCCCGAGCCTGTGGATGTCCCGCCCGCGCAGGTTGTACAGTTGCTTGGCGAGAACGACGATGCTTCGCCCCTCCGGCGTCTCATCGGCCAGCGAGGAAAGCTGGGCCGCGTCCGCCAGTTCTTCCGCCGTCACTCCCGCCGCCGGGATAAACTGCGTAGCCTGGCGGTCGCCGAGTGTGATGGTGCCGGTCTTATCGAGCAGGAGCACATCGATGTCGCCGGCCGCTTCCACCGCCCGGCCGGACATCGCCACCACGTTGGCCCGGCTCAGCCGGTTCATGCCGGCGATGCCGATCGCGGAAAGCAACGCCCCGATCGTGGTCGGCGCCAGGCAGACCAGCAGCGCGATCAGCGTCGTGATCGTCACGACCTCGCCCTGCTTGACTTGTAGCACGCTGTAGGCGGAATACGGCAGCAGCGTGGCGGTCACCACAAGAAAGATGATTGTCAAGCTGGCCAACAGCACGTTCAGGGCGATCTCGTTCGGCGTCTTCTGCCGCTTGGCGCCCTCGACCATGGCGATCATCAGGTCCAGGAACGTCTCGCCCGGCTCGGCCGTGACCCGAACGATGATCCAATCAGAAAGGACTTTCGTGCCGCCCGTGACGGCGCTGCGGTCGCCCCCGCTCTCGCGGATGACGGGGGCGCTTTCGCCGGTGATCGAGCTTTCATCCACGGACGCCACGCCGACAATCACTTCGCCGTCGGCAGGAATCAGCTCTCTTTCCTTGACGAGGACGATGTCGTCCTTGTGCAGTTGCGAGCTTGGCACCATCTCGAACAACGCATCGACGCGAGGCTCGTGTAGGCGCTTGGCATGAACTTCCTGCCGGGTTTTCCGCAGCGCCTCGGCCTGGGCTTTGCCCCGCCATTCCGCGACGGCCTCGGCGAAGTTGGCGAACAGCACCGTGATCCAGAGCCACAGGGACACGCCGAAGATGAACCACGGCGGGGCCTCCCCCGGTCCCACCAGAGCATGGATCAGCAGGATCGTCGTGAAGATGCTGCCCACGTAGACGACAAACATGACCGGGTTGTGAATCTGGACACGCACATCGAGCTTACGGAAGGAATCGATCAGGGCATGGCCCAGAAGGGTCCGATCCACCACCACCGCTTTGTGTTTCGTCATCGTATCCACATTGACAACCTCTACTCGGATACCCGTAGCATGGGCATCTTGCCCATGAGTATCACGGGCGTCTCGCCCGTGGAGGCAGGGCCAAGATGGCCCTGCGACTCATGGGCGGGCCGCCCATGCTACTGGAACAGGAGCAGATGCTCCACAATCGGCCCCAGCGCCAGGGCCGGAATGAACGACAAGGCGCCGATAATCAGCACCACGGCAACGAGGAGGCCGACAAACAAGACGCCGTGCGTCGGCAGCGTGCCGGCACTCGCGGGCACAATCTTCTTGCGGGCGAGAGACCCGCCTATGGCCAAAGCGGGCAGGAGCACCCAGTACCGTCCGATCAGCATGGTCAGGCCGAGGGCCACGTTATAGAAGGGAGTGTCGGCGCTGAGTCCGGCAAAGGCGCTGCCGTTGTTGCCCGCCGCAGAGGAGAAGGCGTACAGAATCTCGCTGAATCCGTGCGCCCCCGGATTGGCCGTCGAGGCCCGGGCGGCGGGGATGACAACCGCCACCCCGGTGCCGATGAGGATGATGATCACGGGGATCAGGATGGCCAACGCCGCCATCTTGATCTCGAACGCCTCAATCTTCTTGCCAAGATATTCTGGCGTGCGCCCAACCATCAAGCCCGCGAGGAAAACGGCAATAATCGCGAAGATCAACATCCCGTACAGTCCCGAACCGACGCCGCCAAAGACGACTTCCCCCAGTTGGATCAAGAGCATGGGCACCAGACCGCCCAGCGGCAGGTACGAGTCGTGCATGGAATTCACCGATCCATTGGAGGCACAGGTGGTCGCCGTCGCCCACAGGGCGGAATTGGCGGTCCCGAAGCGGACTTCCTTGCCTTCCAGGTTGCCCGCCGCCGTGTCGATCCCAAGCTGCGCCATCCACGGCGGCGCCTGCTGCTCGCTGTACCAGCACAAGGCCAGCATGCCGGCGAAGATGACCACCATCGCTGCCAGCACGGCCCAGCCCTGCCGGGTATCGCCGACCATCACACCGAACGTGTAGCAGAAGGCGGCGGCAATGAGCAGAAGCGCCAGCGTTTCGAGAAAATTGGACAAGGGCGTGGAATTCTCGAACGGATGGGCGGAATTGGCATTGAAGAATCCGCCGCCATTGGTGCCGATCTGCTTGATGGCGATTTGCGACGCCGCGGGGCCTACGGCCAGGGTCTGCTCCGTAATCATCTTGCCGTCGGCATTCTTGACGGGCTCGATGAGAGCCGCCTTGGGATAGGGGCTGTACGTTTGCACAACGCCCTGGGACATCAAGGCCACGGCCCAGAGGATCGACACCGGCAGCAGGATGTAGAGCACCGATCTCGTCATATCGACCCAGAAATTGCCGATTGTCTCGCTGTTGCGCCGGGCAAAGCCCCGAATCATCGCCACCAGCACGGCCATCGCCGTTGCCGCTGAGACGAAATTCTGCACGGTCATGCCGAGCATCTGCGTCAGGTAGCTCATCGTGGTCTCGCCGCCGTAAGACTGCCAGTTCGTATTCGTGACAAAGCTCACCGCGGTGTTGAACGCCGTATGGGTCTTGACAGCGGTCAAGTGCTCAGGATTCAGAGGCAGAAGATGCTGGACCCGTTGAAGAACGTAGAGAAAAGTGAACCCCGCCGCATTGAAGGCCAGCACCCCCAAGGCATACCGCTTCCAGCCCACCTCCCTGCGGGGATCGACCTCGCAGAGGCGGTACACCAGCCGTTCGAGCGGCCCCAACACGCGGTCGAGACCGATGGGCTTTCCCTCGTACACCCGCGCCATGTACCACCCGAGCGGCTTGACGAGGGCCAGCAGCACGACCAGATACAGTGCGATTTGCAGCAGCCCAGACGTGTCCATCAGAACTTCTCCGGCTTGAGCAACGCGATCAGCAGGTAAATGAGCAAACCGACCGTCGCAATGCCCCCAAGAATGTAGGCCCAGACCATAACAACTCCTTCGTAGCATGGGCATCTTGCCCATGAGTCTCACGGGCGGCTCGCCCGTGAAGGCAGGGCCAGGATGGCCCTGCAACTCATGGGCAAGATGCCCATGCTACTGTAAACGCCCGATCAACTGGACAAGAACGTACGACAGAAGGAAGAATGCCAACCCAAGCAAAACGTAGACTGCATCCATAGATTGCTCCTTGCTGTGTGTACGTTCGCTGTGCGGAAGGCAGGCAGGAAATGAGGGAAAAGCTGCACCGGCGTACCGGCAATCCCTTCGGACTCCCCTGGCGATGCCCTCCCAAATGCCTGCGGGGTTAGCTGTCGGGCTCAAGCTTGGAAGTGCTTTATCTCCTGCTGGGTGGAGAATTCGCCCCAAAGACCTGGGTCCCCCGTATCTATGATCCTCATAGATTTCGGCGACACTATTTCAATACGCGGCCTATCGTATGCCCTCCGGACGGATTGTGCAAGTCAAAAACGGCACGTGGTGAATGCCAATTTCGCCTTGTGCTGCGGGTGGGGATCAAGAGCCCGCGTCTCGCCTATCGCGGAGAGCACCACAGAGTCGGCCTGCTATCGGGGATAGACCGGCGTCTCATGGGCCGCACCCGCGATGGGCTCTTGCTGAATGGCCTGCTCCAAGGCAGCCAGGGCGTCCTGACACATCAGCATCACCTTGCGTTTCTGGTTCAGCGAGATGGCCAGGGACCGGACGTTGGTGTTCTCGCGGGAGAGTTTGATGATCTGTGCCTTGATCTCATTGAACTTGGCATAGCGTGACGCGGCCGTCTCGATGTCGGGACTCCCCCCGGGTTTCAGCAGCGAGGCCAAGCCTTCCAAGTCCTTGCGGACCTCCAGGTCTTCCTTTGCCATCAGAGCTTCCAACTCGTCCATCTTCCGGTCACTCTCCTCTGCAATGTGCGGCGCCAGCAGGGTCTGTATCCGCAAGGTCCTAATCCGGGCGTCATCAGCGAGTTGCATCACCTGCCTGGCATCCGGGGATGTGGAGCTGACGTTCTGGGCCACGACACGGGAAAGCGCGGCGTCCATTTCATTGAGCACCTCTGCGGCCGGGCCAAAGGCCAGGCCGTAAGCCTTGAGGTTGGTGTTCTGGACCGCCATGTCCAACAGGTCTTTGTCGATGCGCTGGAACTCGGCAAAGGCCTGGGAGAATTGGGCCAGAAGGTCCTGCTCGGTCTTGGTGCCGCCCGTCTGTAGGAGCTCTTCCAACTCCTTGCGTCCTCGCTCCACCGCTGCCACCTGCGCGCGCGATTGATCTGCGAAGCTCTGCGAGTCCTGGTCGGTCGTGGCCATGACGGCACTCTTTTCCGCCTCGGAGGCCCAAGACAAGGCCAGACGCATCTGCTCCACCAATTCGACCCTCTTGGCCTTGAAGGCGAGCTGCGCGGCAGGGTTCTGCTCTTCGTGCAGGTAGAGCACGGCCAGCATGATCGCGAGCGTGATGACTGCCCCGGCAACCATCCAGATGAAATCGTTGAGACCAGCCCTGGTTTTCATGATCCTGTCCTTTTGTGCGATTCATTCTATGCCGGTCTGAACGATGATGCAAGTCCCCCAAAAAGAGGAAAAAGGTACGTGACGAACGCCACCCGGTCGGGGACCGTAAAGCAATACGGGGAAACCGCCGTCAGTAGATGGACAAAGGGAACTCAGGACAAGGAGAAGAAGGATGAATGGGCAAGCGGAGAGACTGCCGCTCATTGGGGAGCGGGTCGGCGACGAGGTCATCATTCCACCCCCCGGCTCGTGCGGTGCGGCGGCCGAACGGGTGGAAAAGGCCGGCGCCGACTACCGGTGCCTCGACTGGTTCCTATGCCTGAAGAAATATCCCGGCAAGTAGATCGGGCGGTTTAACATTTGGAGACATACTGGAATGGTTGAAAGATATTTGAGGGGAATTGCGGGCTTCTTCGTCCTCTTGAGCATCCTGCTCGCCCACTACCACTCGCCCTAGTGGCTGCTGTTCACCGCTTTTGTCGGCTTGAATCTCCTGCAATCCGCCTTCACCAACTGGTGCCCGATGATGGCGATTCTGCAGAAGCTGGGCGTCAAGAGCCAGAGGCAATAGCTCCAAGTTAGGTGACGTGCAGTATCAGCGGAGGAATCTGTCGCCGTTGAAATGAATGAGGTGGTCGGGAATCTCCTGTATCCACACCTCGGTCTCCCACGCTATTTCGCCCAGATGATCCTTGAATTCCCCGAAATTCGGAAACGCGCTTACGTAGATGCGGATCGCATCGACGTCTGACAGAAGCTGTTCAAGCTCGTAGTGCCTCTTTGGGGAGACTGGCCCATGGGATGTGACGGCTTCGACCAAAAAGAGCCGTTTCGTCTCAGGGTGATACAGGACAATGTCAGGCAGCTTCCCGTGCTCATCAACCGGGACATTCAGCTTGGTCAGCATTTCCTTGTAGAGGTAAAACTCCTTCTTGGCCGCATCCCCGAGATAAAGAAGAAAAGCACCAGGCGCAAAACGCGGCGCGAACTCCTCTACAACGGCGGCTTCCAGCTTATTGTGCTTGCCCGGAGAAAGGCTCAGTACCTCCCCGTCAGGCGTTTTCACCGGGACCCTATGTGTCTGCCTTGCTCCCGCATAGACCTCTGCCAGGGTCGCACGCTTCGCAAGGACGCCGGCCAATCGGGAGGACCATTCTTCGCTCCCGAAGGAACGGACCAGAGAAAGGACTTCATCTGTCAGGGCATAATGGGAAAGAGGGCTGTTGGTGGCCAATCCCGGATCGTCCGGGTTCCGCTCGATAATCTGGGCCTGCTCAAATTGATGAACGACTTGACGTCTGACAGTCTCCCTTGTGTTCTCGGCGTACTTCTTTCTGTATTCGGTCTCCGCAAACACGAGAATGTCATGGATTCTTAGCCTTGGAGCCTGAGCCGCTGCCCATAGTGTCTTTCTTTCTATGTTCGCCAGTGCAAGCAGTGTGAGTGCGGAGATTTCATTGCATTGAGCCTTGGGCAACCCAAGGCTGCTCAGTATTTTCTGTGCTTCCTTTACGCGGCGCAAGCGTCTCTCCAAGCCATGGGTCTCATTCTACGGATGATAGCCGATGATCGCGGGAAGATAGTCATCTATCGCTGCTTGTATTGCGTCAGAGTCCAAGAGACGCAACTCTCGACCCAGTTTCGCAATGATCTCGACCGGAGGCAGGGGCATGGCTTTGATCTCGGCGGCACCTACCTGCGTATTGCCGTTGCAGACACGAAAATAGCTGTCAAGAAGAGAGCTATTCAGGATGGCGGCAACACCGAATGTCTCATCAGGACTTAGCGGATGCTCAGGTCGGAAAATGTAGTTGAGATGATTCTCGACCCCGATGTAACCATAGGCCAAATCCTCCTTGAGCAGCGGAGCCGCCACCAATCGCCTTTGGTCGTCCTTTGTACTGAACCGCCGCAAGAGAACCATGTTGCCATTTTGAAGTAGCAGCCTGCGCTGACGCGTCTTCTCGCAATCAACTATGAACTGGCAATCCGCCTCCCGTGATCCGCCATGATTGCAGGGCCATACCATCCTCATCGGCAGGACATTTCTCATCCATAGCAATGGCACAAACTCCCGCGTTTCGTCGTCATTATGAGGAGCAATGAACTCCCTGCTTCTGAAGGGCACCACGGGACCTGTCGACACCTGCAAACCATGGTCGCTAAAGGTCGTCTTCCAAGCATCGACAATATCGAGGACTGCTCCGTCCTTCCTATCGAGAGGGAGACGCAGAATGACATCTCCGCCTCGGTGCACGAGAACGCGATTGCGAGGTATCTTATTCACACGCGGACAGTGCAAGTCTTCGGCGTTCTTCGATGTTGAGATCGTCATCGGTGCTTGCGATGCACCTTTTGTTGCTCTTAGAATGATATTCTCTTGGAGAACGGACTGCCTGGAGAACACATCCTTCCGCGATTCAAACACATGAACACAGTCCGGCGCCATGCGGGCGAAGAAGATCCTTCGGAAGGCCTTAAAATACTCACCCGCCACGTAACTGCGCGGCGTTATGAACACCATGGTGCCGGAATCCTTGAGGGCTTTCATGCTTGTCATCATGAAGAGCGCATACAAGTTGGGCTGCCCGTACACGGCCTCGTCCACACTGAGAGAACGAGGATCGTCGCCCGGGATCTTCAGATAGGGAGGATTGGATATCACCAAGTCATATCGTCCCAGAGCTTCTGTCGAACCCATGTGATTGGCGGAGAGCACGAAATCATCTTTGATGACCCTGAACTTCAAGGTGATGCCGCGCTGCGCGAGCCATGAGGCAAGATAGCACATAGACTCCTGGAGATACTTCGCCAAGACGTCGTCTTCTTCATAGAGATCAAGTTCAACCTTCCCGACCGCATTGCTTTCGGCGAGCCTTTCGCAGACAGCACAGGAGAGCATGCCGACACCGGCACCCGGGTCCAGGATCCGCACCGGCGACTCACCCCGATCTAATGCTAGGTCTGCCATGAATCCAGCCACTTCGACAGGGGTGAAGAATTGCCCCTTCTCCTTGCGACGCTCGATGCGGCTCGAATCCATGTATTTCTTCGCAAGCACTTCACAGTACGAGGATGGAGGAAGATCATTCGTCGCGGATTGTTCTAATGATGAACATCCATTCCTCGCGGGCCTGATCGCATACGTATCCAGATTCAGACGCGATATGGTGACTTCCGCACCTGGGGCCAAGTCATGGAGACGCACAAATTCCTTGAGCCATTTCCGCTCTCTAAATATCCAGCGGGGGCGCCCCGTCTTGCGGTCCGTCGGGATGTCCGTCCGTATGGGCGCATCAAAGCCATCCACACGGAGTTTCACCAGTCTCCCCAAGCCATCTTTCTTCGCCGGGCCGCCAAAGACATCCGGCGGGAAGAAATCCGTACCGCACACACGGATGTTCAAGTTGCCGTCTTTATGGGCCGCGCACGTGAGTTGTATTGTCTTCGAATCCATTTCTCAAGTTCCTGCCACCACAGGACGTTGTGGCTTCTACAGTAGAACACATCGGCGAGGAAATCGCAACCACTGTCGCCCGATCATGAAAGGCTTTCACATTGCACCCGCCCCGCAGCTCCTCTATACTCTCCTGCGGTCAGGCCCCCTGTAGATGACGCGGGGCAGGTGTTTGTAGGTCGTGCGGAGCGTGTGGAATGGCGACTATTGCGGTTGAAAACCTATGCAAGCGGTTTGGCGACGCGGTCGCCGTGGACGGCGTGGGGTTTGAGATCGGCCGAGGGGAGATGTTCGGTCTGCTTGGGCCCAATGGGGCCGGCAAGACTACCACCATCGGGATTCTCTGTGGATTGGTCAAGCCGGATAGCGGCATTGTCCGCCTCGACGGCAAGACCGACCCGACGCGGCCCGACGTGCGGGCGTCGCTCGGCGTCGTGCCGCAGAGCCTGGCTTTGTATGACGAGCTCACGGCACAGGGGAATCTGGAGTTCTTCGGGCGCATCAACGGACTGGCCGGGCGCAGGCTGCGGGACCGGGTGGCGGCGTGTCTGGACCTCGCCGGCTTGACTCAGCGCCGCAAGGACCGGGTCGCCACGTTCAGCGGCGGCATGAAACGGCGGCTCAATCTCGTCTGCTCCCTGTTGCACGAGCCCGCCATCCTGCTGCTGGACGAGCCCACCGTCGGCGTGGACCCGCAGTCCCGCCATCTCATCTTCGAGACCATCGAAAAGCTCCGCGCGGGCGGCCGGACGATCCTCTACACGACCCACTACATGGAAGAGGCCCAGCGGCTTTGCGATCGCGTGGCCATTCTCGACCACGGCAAGATGCTGGTCATGGACACGGTCGCCAATCTGATCGCCCAGCACGGCGGGGCCTCGCATATCGAGATCGGCTTGGAGGAGGTCCCCCAGGACCCCGCAGCCTTGGTCGCCAAGCTGGGCGCGGGTGAGCTACGCATCGAGGGCAAGACCATCCATTTCCAGACGACCGAACCCGCCCAAACCCTGGCCACGCTGAACCAGTGTGGCGTCCGCTACAAGACCCTCAAGGTCGATACGGCTAACCTCGAGGATGTCTTCCTGAACCTGACCGGACGGAGGCTGCGCGACTGATGGCGACGCTGATGGCATTGGCGATCAAAGACCTGCGCGTGCTGACGGCCGACAAAGGCAACCTGTTCTGGGTTGTCGGATTTCCCTTGCTGTTTGCCCTTCTGTTCGGGGCGATCTACTCCGGCGAGGGCAAAGGCCCTTCCGGCATGAAACTGGCCGTCGTGGATGAGGACAAGAGCGAGTTTTCCCAACTCTACGTCACGCACCTGGAATCGCAGGAGGCTCTCAAGGTCACGCGTCTGGATCGAGAACCCGCCCTGACCCAGGTTCGAAAGGGCCAGATGGCGGCGGCCGTGGTGATCCGGCCGGGCTTCGGCGAGGGGTTCTCCGGATTCTTCGATGCCAATGATCCCAAGCTCCAGATCGCCTCCGATCCGGGCCGGAAGATGGAAGGCGCCTATCTGCAGGGCCTGTTGGCCAAGGCCCAATTCGAGGTCATGGCCCAGCGCTTCCGCGACCGCAAGTGGATGCGCGGGCAGATGGATACCTGGCGGGACCAGATCAAACGAGCCAGCGGTCTGCCGGGGCCGGACGCTAACACGTACGTCCGCTTCTTCGACGCCATGGACCGCTTCCTGACGGACGTGAACGACCAAACCTACCACGGCGGGCTGGGCAACGGGGTCTTCAACGTGGCCAAACTGGACGTGCAACGGGAATCCAACGGCCCGCGCACGCCGTTCCAGATCACCTTCCCGCAGGCCATCCTGTGGGCGATCTTGGGCTGTGTCGCGACGTTCGCCATCTCGATTGTCCACGAGCGTACCACCGGCACCTTCCAGCGGCTGCGCATTGGCCCCATCTCTCAGGCGGACATCCTGGCCGGCAAAGGATTGGCGTGTTTCCTGACGTGCGCCTCGGTGATCGGCCTGCTGGTGGTGGTGGGCAAGCTGGTCTTCAAGGTGCCCATTGGCAGTCCTGCCATGTTCCTTCTGGGGGTCGTCTGCACGTGCCTGTGCTTCGTGGGACTGATGATGCTGGTCTCGACTTTGGGCAAGACGGAGCAGAGCGTCGGCGGCGCCGGCTGGGCGATTCTCATGATTCTGGCCATGTTTGGGGGTGGGATGATGCCGTTGGCCTTCATGCCCTCCTGGATGCGCAGCGTCAGCCACTTCAGCCCCATCAAATGGGGCATCCTCGCCCTGGAAGGCGGCATCTGGCGTGACTTCACCTTGACGGAGATGCTGCTCCCCTGCGGCATCCTGCTCGGACTCGGCGCTGTGTTCTTCGCCCTCGGCGTCCTGATGCTCCGGCGCCAGTAGCATGGGCATCTTGCCCATGAGTTGCAGGGCCATCTTGGCCCTGTTTTCACGGGCAAGATGCCCGTGTTACAGCTTCTGGTACCGGGTCGGCTCGAAATTCGTCGCCATCGTCCAGACGGCGGCCTGGCACTGCGTCACGCGAAAGACCACGAGCGAGTCGTACCCATGCTTCTCAACCCAGGGCTTCAGGAAAGGCCGGGCCTCGACGATCTCCTTCTTGAGGCCGATATCCTCCACGATCTCGGCGACCCCGGCCACGCGCACCTGGGTGTCCTGGCTATTGAAGCACACTTCCACGTGCTTATTCGCCAGCAATTGCTTGGAGAGCGCCTTGTAGTTGCCCGTGTGGAAGATCAGGCCCGACGCATCGGCCCGGTACATCATCATCCCGCGCACCCGCGGCTGGCTCCCCTCGCAGGTGGCCAAATGGCACAAGGGATGGGCCTTCACGAACTCCAGAATTTGCTCTCGGTCCATATCATTTCCTTCGATTGATGTCTGCCCTAAGCCAGTCTCGTCTGCAAACCCGCCCTCCTGGCCGCAAAGACCTGCCTCTTGTCTGCTGACACGAACAACTCGGCCCCCCATTGGACCGCGCACGCGATGTGCAGTGCGTCCATCGCGCGTACCGGGCTGGCTTCGAGAATGATTGTGCAAGTCAAGATAACGTCCGGCGTGAGATTGACAATCACAGCATCGCGTATGTCCTCAAACAGATTCTCTTTCGCCGTGTCGTATTGCTGGGCGGTGAGATTCCGTTCGCGCACGCGGCGGTTCAGGGCGGAGAGGACCTCCGGGAGGCAAACGACGCTCAGAGCGAGCTCCGTAGCCGCGATAGAGAGCGTGTCCACCGCCTGGCTCCCCGTTTCCCTGATGTATCGCTTCGCGAAAGCGGAGGAATCAAAGAACGTCTTCACGCCTTCGCTCCTCGAGAATGGCGGCTGACAAGCTTGCCCCCTTGGCGATCAGCTTCAGCCCGGGCCGCTTCCATGATGGTTTGGCGCCGTGCCCCGCCGACGGGGGAGAAATCTCCGCGACGGGTTTGCCATGGCGCAGCACCAGGAAGGTTTCCCCTTTCTCGACGTCGGAGAGCAACCCCGACGCGTGCTTTCGGAATTCCGTAAACGTTATCGTTTTCACGGGCAGACTCCTGATCAAAACTGTACATAAGTGTACAATATGCAGTACAGTCCGTCAACGCCTTCTTGATGGCCGATGATGCGCCTGAACCTCCAACTACAAAAGATTTCCCTGGGCCACCCAGTAATGCCAGTCCGCGACGGCTTCCTTGGTGTCCTCATCCACCGCGCGGATTGGTTTGACCTGCGATAGAGGAACGCCAAGACCTCGCCTTTCCCACCGCATCATGACGAACATCTCGTGTTGACATTCCTTCTCGGGAGCCATACCCAGAATCTCGACTTCATCACCCTTGCGTAACAACGAAATCGCCCTCTCGGCGACACACGTGGCGGTAAACGGGAATTGCAGCTTCTCTTGAAGGTAGCAATACCAGCCCATCGCCTGCTCTTCCGGGCCATACGCATCGACGATGATTTCTTCCGTGATGCGACGTTCCCGTTCAACGTTCTTCTTGGCTTTGCTCATATTGTCCTCACTCCTTGGCACAAGCCTGACGGCGCGCCCCACCTTCACGAAATCCACCTGCCGGCTCCGCGCAAGATGCAAGGGTTGGTTGGGGCTCCTCGCTCATCTTCCTTCAATCCACAAGTGGTGTTCTACATTCAGAAGCGGCTGATCGCCATACCGCTGACGCAGTTCGACTTGGAAGGCCAGATAGTCGTCGTATCCCCACTTGCTCCACGCCCCGGCAGGCCCCTTGAGTCCTTCCTCCGCCAGTTGCTCCAAGACCACGTTGTCCACAGGCATATGACAGAAACGGTAGAGTGGGTCGTACCCCAAAAGCCTGGTTTCGCCACAAACGAAGATGTTCTTGAATGTCATGTTAATCCATTTCTGAGTTTGTCCAGCGAATACATCGAAGGACCCGTTGGCGTAGATCTTCACCAAGGAGTCACTTGTCTCTCGGTGCCAAGTATCGAAATGGTCCCGCTCGCTGATCTGTGATGACGGCAGTAGACAGAACCGCTCTCGCATCTCCCCAACTGCCGCATCGTGGATCGTTTGCTTGTCCGCGACTTTGCTGAACCCACGCATAGTACGGCAGAAGTCCAAGTATGCAGCCTTGATACAGGCAAGCAAGTAGTCCGTGCAAGGACCATACACTATCTGTATGAGGAACTCCTCATAGTCGATCCTGGTGGGCCTTTTGTACGTTTTCATCTGGCATAGCCCCAACATTGTCTATATGGACCAGCACGATACCCTCTGCATCGTCTTAAGTGCCGCACAAGACACGCGTGGAAAGAATACCACCACAATCCTAATCACGTCATTGCGGGCCAAAGACTCCCGGACTTCGCCAACGCGAGCGAGGATAGCACGACATGTCGGGCAAGACAATAGGCACCGCAGAGGAATCACATCTCACGGAATGACCATTGGCAGGAAGGGTGTGAAATGGTATGCTGGTGAGATAGAATAGAGATCGTGGAGCATGGTACAAATGACCGCCAAAGAGAGAATCAGAGAGCTCTTGGAGACACAACCGGATGACGCGTCCTATGACGAGATCTTGCGTGAGCTGGCATTGGAACGCATGATTGATCGAGGTCTGTCGGATGCGCGCAGCGGTCGTGTCCTTTCCAATGACGAGATGGGCGAGCGAATCCGCCGATGGCAGAACTGATCCGAAGCGAAGACCTGATAGAGATCCTCGGCGTCTTCCACACCGCTTTGGACATCGACCGCTATCTTTGACAGAGGGTCGCAGACCTTCGGCAGGCACCCGCTTTTGATTTGACCCCGGGGTGGGCGTGGGTTAGACTTTGGGGGTGAGAACCTCTGTTCGGACGGTCGAGTTCGGGTCTGTGAGGAGAAAGACGTCATGGTCCGGCACACGAATGTCACACGTCGAAGTTTTCTGAGAACCACCACCGGCGTCGCTCTGGGCGCGATCGGGTTTCCGTATGTCGTCAACTCGGCCGCTCTCGGCAAATCCGGGGCGATTGCGGCCAGCGAGCGGATCGCCGTCGGGTGCGTCGGCACCGGGCCCCAGGGCACCTATGACATGCGGAACTTCCTGAACCAGAAGGACTGCCGGGTCATGGCGATCTGCGATCTCAAGGCCCCGGTTCGTGAGGCCACGCAGAAGCTGGTCAACGATTACTACAAGAACCAGGACTGTGCCACCTACACGGACTACCGCGAGTTGATCGCCCGCCAGGACATCGACGTGGTCTTGATCGCGACGTGTGATCACTGGCACGTTCTCGTGGCGCTCGAGGCGGCCCGGGCCGGCAAGGATATCTACGTTGAGAAGCCGATGGGGCTGAGTTTGGCCGAGGACCAGGCGCTGCGGGCCGCCTGTCACCAATACGGGACGCGGTTCCAGTTCGGGACGCAGCAGCGGTCCGAGCGGAACTTCCGGTTCGCGTGCGAGCTGGTGAAGAATCGGCGCATCGGCGAGCTCAAGACAATCAACGTCTGGTCGCCCGGCAGCTCTTCCGGCGGGCCGCGCAACGTCGCCCAGCCGCCGGCCTGGATTGACTATGACAGGTGGCTGGGGCCGGCGCCGTACCATGCCTACACGCCGGGACGCGAGTCCAACTCGTGGTGGTGGTTCATCTCGGACTATGCCCTGGGCTTTGTCGCCGGCTGGGGTGTGCACCCGCTCGACATCGCCTTGTGGGGCCTCGGGGACAAGCTCCCCGGTCCACTGGAGATCGCGGGCAAGGGCCAGTGGCCCGACCCCAACGGCGTGTGCGACACGGCCGTGAACTGGAACGTCACCTGCAAGTTCGACAACGGGCTCACGATGAACTTCACCGGGGCCCCCTTCCCGGAGGAGTGGAAGAAACGCTACGGCCGGACCACCGATCACGGCACCGCCTTTGAAGGCACCGACGGCTGGGTCCACGTGGACCGCTCGGGCCTGAACGCCCATCCGAAGGAATTGCTGGACATCAAGTGGGGTCCGAACGATACCCAGTTGTACCAGAGCAGTAACCACGCGAGAAACCTGCTCGATTGCGTCCGCAGCCGCAAGGATACGATCTGCCCCATCGACGTGGCGGTCCAGGCTGATGCGCTGTGCCAGATCAGCGACATTGCGATTCGGACCGAGCAGAAGCTGCGCTGGGACCCGGCGAAAGAGCAGTTCGTCAACAACGACGCCGCCAACCGCCGGCTCGTCCGGGCGATGCGGAGTCCGTGGCGGCTGTAATCTTCATGGGCGATCGCGCCCATGCTGCGTGGCACGGCCATCCTGGCCGTGTCTTTCACGGGCTGGAAGCCCGTGCCACGAAACGACACAATGGTTGAGGAGAAAATGAGATGATCAAGAGAACCGCGATCCTGCTTTTTGTGTGCACGGCGTTTGCCGCCTGCTGTACGGCTCAGAGCAACAAGGACGAAGGTTGGATTTCCCTGTTTGACGGCAAGAGCCTGAGCGGCTGGAAGGCCAGCGAAAAGCCGGGCACCTTCACCGTCAAGGATGGCCAACTCGTGGTGAACGGCAACCGCAGTCACCTCTATTACAACGGTCCCGTCCGGCGCCATAGCTTCCAAAACTTCGAGTTCCGGGCCGACGTCATGACGACCAAGGGCAGCAACTCGGGCATCTATTTCCACACCCAATTCCAGCCGGATGACTGGCCGGCCAAGGGCTTCGAGTGCCAGGTCAACACCAGCCACGACGACCCCAAGAAGACCGGCGGGCTTTACAACGTGAAGGACGTGATGAATAACGCCCCCTCCAAAGACGGCGAGTGGTTCAACTACTACATCAAGGTCGAGGGCAAGCACGTCATCATCAAGATCGACGGCAAGACCACGGTGGACTGGACCCAGCCGGAGGACTATGTGCCGCCGCGGGGAAGTCCCGGGCGCAAGCTCGATCGGGGCGCCATCGCCATCCAGGGCCATGACCCCAAGAGCCTGGTCTACTTCAAGAATATCGCGATCAAGCCGCTGGACCCGATCAAGGCCGTGGTTGTCACGGGCGGGCACGACTTCGAGCATGACCCCTTCTTCAAGCTGTTCCAGGGCTACAGCGACATTCAGTACGTCGAGGCCGCCCAGAAGGACCACAGCGAGCTGTTCGAGGACATCAGCAACTGGAACTACGACGTTATCGTGCTGTACAACATGAGCCAGAACATCTCGCCGAAGCGGCAGGACAACTTCAAGAAGCTGCTGGCGGAGGGCGTCGGGCTGGTCTGCCTGCACCATGCCGAGGGCGCGTTCAACACGTGGGAGGACTACCGCCAGATCATCGGGGCCCGCTATCCGCTCAAGCCCCAGCAGATCGACGGCCAGCAGTTCGCCACCGGCACCTATGAGCACGACAATGACATGAACATCAAGATCGTCGATCGTGAGCACCCCATCACCCGCGGCCTGAGCGATTTTACGATCCATGATGAGGTGTACAAGGGCATCTGGTTCGCCAAGGACAATCACGTCCTGCTGACGACCGACCATCCGAAGAATGATGTGACCGTCTGTTGGACCAGGCCGGCCAGCACGGATCGTGTCGTATTCCTGCAACTCGGCCACGATTCGAAGGCCTATGCCAATCCGAATCTTCGCGAGCTGATCGTTCGCTCGATCCGCTGGGCTGCTGGTGACCTGTAGTGAATTCATGGGCTGGAAGCCCATGCTACGTGGCACGGGCATCCTGCCCGTGGTGAACACGGCCAAGATGGCCGTGCCACGAGACCCGCAATCGATCAAGCAGGAAGGAGAATGATATGTCGTCGCAAGTGAATCGTCGCAGCTTCATGAAGGGGTCGCTGGCCGCCTCCGCCGGGGGCGTGCTGGCTGCGAGCATGGGAGGTGCCGCCGAGCAGAAGGGGCCCGCGATCAAGGTCGAGCCGAATTCCAAGGCGCAAATCCCGATGGGTAAGATCGGCAAGCTGGAGGTCAGCCGGATGCTCTTGGGCGGTAACCTCCTGACGCACTACACCCACAGCCGCGACCTCCAGTATGTCTACAATCTCACCGCGCACTACAACACGGAAGACAAGATTCACGAGACAATGGCCCTCGCGGAGGCCTACGGCATCAACACGCTGTCCATCCACAACCCGCCGGGGATCGTCTCGATGCTCAAGCGCTATCGCCAGCGCTACGGCGGCAAGATCCAGTGGATCATCTGTCCCATCGCGGAACTCACGGACGACATGAAGGCGTATGCTGACATGGCCAAAGAGCTGGTCGACGAAGGCACCGAGGCCCTGTACCTCTGGGGTGTCCGGTCCGATCCTCTCTGCGCCCAGGGGAAGATGGACCTGGTCCGCAAGGCCGTCGAGATCGGCAAAGACCTCGGCGTCCCCTCCGGTGTCGGCGCCCACGATCTGAACGCGATCGTCCAATGCGAGAAGAACAACATCCCTGCGGACTTCTACATCAAGACCTTCCATCACCACAAGTACCCGAGCGCCCCGAAGCCGAACGAGTTGAAGAACGCCTACAACGAGTGCCCCGGCTATTGGTGCCGCGATCCTCAAGGGACCATTGAGGTGATGAAGAACGTGACCAAGCCGTGGATCTCCTTCAAAGTGATGGCGGCCGGCGCGATCCCCCCGAAGGATGCCTTCCGCTACGTCTTCGAGAACGGCGCCGACCACACCCTGGCCGGCATGTTCGATTTCGAGATTGCCGAGGACACCAAGATCCTCAATGAGACCTTGACGAATCTCAAAGGCCGAACACGCCCCTGGCGAAGCTGATAGACAGATAGATGCCTAGCATATGGAGATAGACAAAGCGGTTGCCGCGGAGGCCCATTGCGGAGGGAATCGCACGCGGGTATAATAAGATGGAAATGACGCGAAGCGGAGCAGCGATTATGGGCATTACCTACATCCAAGGGCAGGTGATGGGGCCGGAGGGCAAACAGGCGAACGTGGAGTTTCTCGTGGACAGCGGCGCCATGTACTCTGTCCTCCCGAAAGAGGTCTGGGAGCAGCTTGGGCTAAAGCCGAAGCGCAAGATGCGGTTTAGACTCGCGGACGGCAGCACCATCGAAAGGTCGATTTCCGAAGCCCATATTACTCTTCCGCAAGGTGAGGCGCATACGCCGGTCGTGTTGGGCGAAGATGGCGACGAGGCACTCCTCGGCGTCGTAACGTTGGAGAACCTCGGCCTCGTCTTCAACCCCTTCGACCGGACCCTGCAACCGATGCGCATGCTGATGTGCTGAGGCGCGATTCGCTCAGACCCGGGGTGCTCGCGCTGCGCGCTTCTACTTGCTCACACGCGGGTATCTCTCCGGGTGCTCGATGATGTCGAACGTCAGGTCAACGTCCAGATCGGGCCAGTAGAGGTGCGTACCATGCGACAGCTCGATGTGGCAGATCTGTTCGACGGTAGCCTTTTTGAACCAAGGGAAATGCACGTAGTCGAGAAAGTACTCTCTGCCTTTGTGGAAAAGCCAAAAGCCGTGCTCCGAAATGCTCGTCACCTCAAGCTTCATGAGCTTAGGTTATCAAAACTGGGAGCCTGACGCAATGTCAGCCTCTTGAGAAGATTCGGCCGTGTGCGACTACGCTTTGTGGGGGTGAACCCCACGCAGGGTTGTGATGCCCAACCGAGCGAAGCGTCCGATCTTGTAGGGGCAGGCCCCCGTGCCTGCCCTTCCTCAGAGGGCAACCACGGGGTCGGGTTCCCAAACGCGATCTTCTCGCGTTTGGGGTCCCGGTTGCCCCTACAAGACCCGGAGATTCTTCGGTGCCGCTCCGAGCCTGTCCTGCTGTGGGCAAAGGCAACGAAACGGCAGCACACGCTCCTACGAAAGTCAGTCACACACATTCGGCCGCAGCTTCATCCAGATCAAGACTCACTCCCTGATCGCTCCTTTCGGGACTTCTGCGGACACGTGGACGGCTTCTCTCGCCGAAGCCAGGTTCTTGCCTTTGAGAGAGATGTTGGCCGTTTCCTTGCCGGCCAGGCCGAGGAAGACGCCGGTGTTTGGGAGAGCGAGGCAGCCGGTCAGGAGCGCGTTGCGGCAGTTCTCCATCATCACGATCGGGACCAATGTAGCCCAGCCGCCCTCGGCTGGGTTCACCCCCGAGGGCGGGGGTGCCACACTTCCGGCCGGCTCGCGGCGAATGTCGTTGAGGGTAGCGGTAGCTACGCTGTGCAGGGAGAGGGCGGAGCGGTTGTACTGGGCGAAGACCTCGTCGGGGATCAGGACCCGCAGGCCGCTGACGGTCAGGCCGTCGATGTTGGCGAGCGCGACGTAGGACGGTTGGCGGGCATAGATCGTTTCCCGGCGATCCTCGGTCGGCTCGGTCTTGCCACCCACGTGCTTTTTGCGTTTGGCGTAATCGACCGCTCTGGCGATCCGCATCGTGATGTTGCGCAGCGAGACGTTTTCAATCCTGCCGCTGCTCATGCCCTGGATCAGGATGCCGTTGTCGCTGAGAATCGAGATGTCGGAGAAGTTCAGGTCGCGGATCTTGCCGACGCGCGAGTTCGCCTGGCGTTTCTCAATGTCCACGAAGATGGGATAGATGGAGTCCTTCAGCGATTCGCTGGCCAGTTCCGGCTGCCGGGTCGTCTCGATGGTGCAATTGGAGAAGCTGATTCGCTCGGCTGTGCCGCCGTCTTTGAGGAAGATGCCCAAGCCAATCGTCGAATTGCGGATCACGCAGTTGCTCACCAGGATGTTGCGGAAGTCACTGGGCGATTCGGTGCCGATCTTGACCGCAGTGGCGATGGATTCCAGCACGCAGTTGGTCACGACGATATCCTCGCAGGGCTGCCCCGCGCGGGTCTTGCACACGATGCAATCGTCGCCCGCCACAATGGAGCAATTGGAAATCCGCACGCGCCGGCACGAGACCGGATCGATGCCGTCAGCGTTCACGCGATAGTAGTTGTTGAGAATCCGCACACCGTCGATCACCACATCCGCGCACCGCTCCAGATCGAGTGTCCACGTGTCGCTGTAGCGGATCGTGATATCCCGGATGGCAACATCCGTGCAGCCCGTGAATCTCAGGATGCCGACCCGCCAGTCCGGCCGGGGACGCTTGTCGCCGCGTTTGCGCTGCAGGTCTTCCAGGCCGGTCCCGTGGATCGTCCCCCGGCCTTCAATCGTGATATTGTTCTGGTCCTGGGCCAGTAAAAAGGTATTGCCACGCTGGTAGTCCGTTTTGTCGGAACTGACCCAGAGCGTGGCGCCTGCTTCCAGGTGCAGAGTCACGTTGCTGCGGAGCTGCAACTGGCCGCACCGGTAATTTCCGGCGGGGACGTACACCGTCCCACCGCCGGCCCGTGCGGCGTTGTCGATGGCCTTCTGGATAACGCCCGTGTCGTCTGTCTTCTTGTCTCCTCGTGCCCCCAACTCGTTGACGTCCCAGATCCGTGCCCAGCAAGGGAGGGCCATGAGCAGGATACTCGTTGACAACGTGATGCTTCTGCGACCGAAGTGTCTCATCTCTTCTCCTTCCCTAGAGGGCCCGCGCAAACAAGTTGGCGATATTATAGATTCTTGAGTCTGAGCTGGCGCCGGCCATCGATACGGGTGGCAGCGTCAAGGCCGAAGGCCTTGGCGATGGCTCTTTTCTCCATCGAATGGACCCATCGCCAAGCTGCGCTTGACGCTGCCACCCGGACCAGAGGCTTGCGCCAAACCGGTCTCAAGGACTTCGGACATTCCCAACAAGCTTGGGCGTGGCACCCGGCGTGAGGATAGTCTACAACGGCGGGTGGCACGGACAAACTCGTTTGTCCGTGGATTGGCCCGGACCGCCATTGTACCGCAAGAACGTCGCGATGCCTACGGGCGCTCTGACTGACGCAGGACAGCCGGATGGATTTCGGCCGTGCTGTGACAAATCTCATCGGGCCGGGCGGCCGTGATCTCCGCGACGCTGCCGAAGCCGTAGGTCACGCCGATCGTGCAGGTGCCGTTGGCCCGGCCGGATTCGACGTCCCGCGCCCGGTCGCCGATCATGATCGTGAGTCTCGGATCGAGACAGCGCTCGCACAGGATGAACTCGACCAGCTCGCGCTTCTCATCGAAGCGACCGTCGAGCTCGGGGCCGTAAATGTCGATGAAGAACCGGTCCAAACCGAAATGCCGGATGATCCGGTCGGCGTAGACCGTCGGCTTGGAGGTGACCACATACAGCGGGTAGCCCTCGCCCTGCAACTGCTGCAAGAGCTCCGGGACACCCGAGTACACCTCATTCTCGAAGAGGCCGACGGTCTCGTATCGCTCGCGGTAGTAGCCAATAGCGGTCTCTACCAGGCTGTTGTCATCGCTGCCGAGCAGGCGGGGAAAGGTCCACCGTAGCGGCGGGCCGATGTAGTGCTGCAATTCGGATTTGCCCGGATACGGGCGGCCGAGGCACTGGAGCGCATGCTGGACGGACTTCGTGATCCCCTCGCTGGGATCGCTGAGCGTGCCGTCCAAGTCGAAGAATAAAGTGAGGGGTCCGGGCATCGAGTCGGTCATTCCAGAACTACGTGAATCGAAACCATCACCACACCGCCTCCGGGACGCTGCCACGCCCCAGGCGAAAGCCGGTTATTGTCCGCACTTTGTGCAGAAAGTCAAGGCTGGAGTGGCGCGTCAACAGCGCGGACGCAGAGTCCAGGGCAATTGCAGTGAGCACAGGCACCCTTGTGTCGCGGGCATCCTGCCCGCGATTCGAGGGCGGGACGCCCTCGACACCTTAGATCATTGGTCACCTGTAATTGCCCTGACGCAGAGTCATTCAGCGGCATCACCTTCTATGTCATTGCGAGTCGCTGCGCCGCTGCGCGGCTAATGTCGGGAAGAAAATGGCCTTTATCACATATTTCCCTGTAACACTTGGTGGCTGCAAGACTTATGACTATTTCTGCCACACCGGCCAAAAGCCATTTTCTTAGGAGGAGCCGTTCATGGGCCTTCGGCCCACCCGAAGACGACGAAAATGGGCTCAGGAGGTATACTGGGCGTCATGACGAGCTGGGATGGATGCAGGTTGGTTCTCATTGATGCTGGGAGCTCGATTAGG
>Ga0315280_10000980_pt1 | contig 50840 bp, 70 predicted proteins | sample YL17G06_40_MG_FD_203697 | JGI IMG/M metagenome (GOLD analysis project Ga0315280, IMG submission 203697) | Sediment microbial communities from Yellowstone Lake, YNP, Wyoming, USA - YL17G06_40 | ecosystem: Environmental > Aquatic > Freshwater > Lake > Sediment | place: USA: Wyoming | collected... | reverse complement strand
CTTGAATCTTACTAGACCATTCTTCATTAAAAAGGGAAGCTTTCCATTTTGTTTCCATCGATAAACAGTCTTAGGGTGAATGTGAAGAAGATCGGCAAGCTCTTTGACTGTGAGAAGCCAGTTCATTTTGTCACTCACCACTTTAGAATAGGGTCTTTTTTCAAATAGAACATAAGCCTGCTATGGTTTTTTTAGAAAACTCGCCTTGGTCAAGCCAATGCCCTTCAGCTCTAAAATGTCGTCTGTTTCCTTGGTAAAAGCCGCATCGATTCTTTCTCGATATCTCTTTGATGATAAGTGGTAGCCGCACCGATATTCCCACAACGGACAGTCGAGGACGCTACAGAGAGTTACCCCCCGCGCAGATCCCCCGGAACAGTCCAAACATTTAAGGTAAATCGATCTTTGTTTGGTCACTTCAAACCTTTTCCTTGTCAGGGACTCGGCCGTTTTCCGGCTCTCCCGGCAGCCCTTTCTTCCATGCCGCCAGGGCTTTGTCGATAGCCTCTTTCATCTCAGGAAGCAAATCTCGGCGTAGTGAAACGCCTTTTGGCGTAGGCCTCAGCTCTCCGTTCTTTGCCGCATAATAAGCCCTGATATCAATAAGTCTCTTTCCCTTAAACTCAGTAAGCTTCACGATCACCGTTTCGTTAGCGTTCTTCTTAAATTCATGAATTATTTTTTCCTCGCTCATCTTAAACCTCTTGTAAAGAGTCCTTTCATTTTCGGACTCAATATCCAGCGCCTTCTGGGACGTCTGCGACTTGTGGTTTTTTTAGCCTTTCGGACCGCCCGACGAGGGGTATCATCGCAACGTAGCAAGGGGGTATCTCCTCTTTGTTTTTTGCCCTGAAATATAAGGGGGAAGTGCCCCCCCTGTGATGATTGCTATGATACCTATTTATAGTCATTAATATATTGAAAAATAAATTATTTATGCGTTTTAGTATCGTCGCAAATTGGCATGCGATGAAACCCCTGTTCCTGGTTGTATCCTCGCACTTTTGATAGTAACGTAGCGGGTGGTTTTGTGATGAAACCCTGGTACTCATTTTCTTCCTTTCAAAGAATATAGTTTGCCTGGCTTTCCGCCTTGAGAAGTGGGGGGGACTAAATCTTCTTTGGCTCGGTCTTCGTCTTTCAATTGTGTCATGATTGAATAGAGGTCTTGCGATTTTCTTATGTGGGCTAATCTTTGCAAATCGCTGTGAAGTAGTTGACCATGTTTTTTTAAAAGGCGGATAACCGCAGCCCTGTTTTTTTCCTCACTGCCAAAAACCACGTGCTCTTCAAAAAATATAGACAATTCGCCCTTGAGGAAGTCGATGATTTTCACGGCTTCCGTGAAGGCTTTTGGTGAGATAGAAGTAGAAGTTAGGTCATCGGCAAGTTCGAGAATGCCAGCTATCTTGAGTAAGGCGACTTCAAGCCTTGAAAAGTTGGCTTGCATCAAGTCATTTTCAATCTTTATTGCCTGGGCCTGATGAGCAGCCCCCCAGGCATCGAGCAAGGGGAAGATTTTGTTAAGGTCAAGTTCCCGACCTTCGATTGAGTCCAGCTCTCGAAGGCGGTCAATTATGGCTGGCAAGGGTGAGAATCGGTTGGGCCGCCGATAAGGTTTAGTCTCCTGGTCCGGCGCTGGAATAAAAAGAAATCTAGTCCAGATTCCGCCCATGAAGTCTTCTTGTCGGATCCCCGAGACAAGCCAGCTTTGAATTCCAGCGGATAAAATCGAAATTGTTGGGTTTTCGGCGGTTGTCTCTTTTTCTTCTTTTGTCCATCGCGTCAGCCGCGCCTTAAAATCATAGATGTCGGTTAGTAGCGAAGGCAATGCTTTGGAATAGTCGCTGCCAAAATTAAATTCTTTAACCTGGATGAGCTCTCGCCATAATATTAAACCTCGGCGCTTTTTGGACAGAATTTCAATTAGAGCCTCGGGAGAGAATGATTCTGGCATAATAAGTTCCGGGTTCACCTCCGCTAAATAATCGCTGGCGATATCGATGCAAACCGATTTCCGGTAAAATGTAGAAGGGGCCAGCAGTAAAAGATAAAGGTTAAGGTTTGTCCGTCTCGGATAGGAAAACCACATCTTGTTTAAGATCCCACTGAGCAGGCCGATCCCCGAAAACAAGATAAAAACTTTTGGCGCATCCGTAACCCGGGAGATGGAATCGATGTAGAGGTTAAGAAAATCATGGTCAATACAGAGCTCTTGTATAGACCTCAACTCAGGCTCGTGGGTTTCGATAACTCCGGGGGGGTTGTATTTCTCCGCATCCCGGAGAAGACCCTGGATGGCCTTAATCTTTCCTAGACGGTGGGAAAACAAAACGAGGTGGTCCGAGATGTCAAACTCATGGCGTAGCGAGGGCAGGTGGACGATCCTGATTTCTTTTGCTGTGCCATAAAGTGAAGCCGCCACATATCCAGCGGCCTTTTCTTGTCCAATGTCGTAGCAGATATAAACCTGCTTATCCTTGAACCTGGGCGTGAGTTCTGTAGGCCAGGAGCTGGCCCCGAAGGGACCCGAGGTAGAGACCAATCCAAGGTCCGCAATAGCGTCCGCATCTTTTTCGCCTTCAGATATTATCACGGAGGGCGCGTCTTTCCATTTCGGCAGCCGATAAGGGACGGGCTCGATTCCGTTGAGATTATAAACCCGCTTGCCGTTGACCTGGCGTCTGAAGCGGAAAGATTTTGGTTCATGACGCTCCTTTTCAAAGACAACCTCCCCCGCCTCATCCTCGTAACGATAAACCGTAATCAGTTTGCTTTTCGTGCCGGGCTTGAAGTCAAAGTTTGAATTTTCGCTCATTCGATTTCTTATGAATCTGTTTCTCTTCCGGAAAAATCCAGTTTTTGTCAACCTTAAAAAACCTTGCTATTCTCTTTCGCTGTTCGGATGTTCCCCTACTCCAGCCGTGCTCAATCTTCGATAAAGTCGATTGGCAGATCCCTGTCCTTTGCGATAACAAAAGTTGAGAGACATTCCTTCGAAATCTAATTTCTCTTAGTCTGCTGATCATTTTTCGCTCCATGAATATTTATTTTTATTCAACTCTATGGTAAAATATTATGTCAACTTGAATGGCATCGCAAACCACTTATCTGGACCTTATTTTGGATCAGTTGAGAGGAAAAGAAATTTATTAACTTTGGATTAGAAAATCGCTTTTTTGTCCATGAGAGATAACATTCCTCAGATGCCAGAAGAGTGGGATGAATACCTATTCACTCTCACTAAAGGGCGCAATGGACTATATGAATTCTCTCACGTTGTAGCATATGAAATATGGAGGTTAGATCCGAGATACAGAGTTTCTCCTAACCAGCTCCCAGCGATGCTCAGAAAAGGTAGGTCCAAGGAACGAAAACAAATCAGGGCGGTTATTAAAAAATTTGAAGGCCTTAAGAAGTATTTAATTAAAATATACCCTAAATATCTTCAACTCTACGGAATAGAAGCAACAGAGACAAGCCATCCAAAATCAGAAGAAGTATATCATGAGATCGAAGAAATTGAGCGTGATTGTAAGGAAATGTTGACCCGTGGACTTCCTTGGATAACGAAAAGTCATGCCACAGATACAAAACACAAAATAGCTTTTATTTTTGCCCAGGTTATTAAAAAAGAAAACGGTCAGCCGGATTGGACCGTTGTCAAATCCCTGTTAATCTGGTTTTGGGAGCGCTTCAAAGAGACCACCTATCGTGATGAACTGGCGGAAGGCGAATGCACAGCGTTCATCACTGAGAAGACGTTAAGTAATGCATATTCAAAAGCCATGAAAAACCCAGATAAGAAATCAAGTATAGAACAATCTGCCAAAGGTTATTTTTCTTGCTTGAGGTCAGGATTTGGACAAGGGATTGCATTTAGAAAAAACTACATTCAGCTCGGTCCAATTGTGCCTGTGGGTATATGGAGTCGACATGAAACCGTAGTTTTCCCTGATGGGAAGATTTTAAAGGAGAACGTGAAGAGGAAAAGATATTTTCGAGAAGGAAGATCATGGGATGGAAGAAAGTTCCAGCTCATAAAAGATGATTGGCTTGCATTTCAAAGAGTTGCGAGAAAGAACAATAGCACACTGAGTTCAGGAGGAAGACGGCACCCGGCTTGAGACTTTAGAACACTTTCTTTTTAGGGCCGTGGACAAGAAAAAGGCCAGGACAACAGCGAGGCGTTTCTCACCTGATTCTAACCTTACCCCGGAGGACCACACAAGGATAGGCCGGGCTTTTAAGCACACGCTGAATCAGGTCCAAAAGCTACGTAAATCCCAAATCGAGGCTTATAAGCTGTTGCGTCAATTGAAAAAGAGGCTGAAAGAGCTCGAGAAAAAAGTGTCATCCTTTATCGAACCAAGTTGAGATAGAATGAAGTCCCAAAAAGAAAAACTTGAAAATTTGTTTAAAGATTTCAAGCGTTTTATGGATGAGGTGTAATACCGCACATAAAAAGGAGCTATGAGATAGAGCGAGAATTCATGGAGAGGCTTGATGATTTATCTGAGAGGAAAGAGAAAATCTCGTCCTTCGTTGAGCCAAATTAAAAGGGAAAATAAAATGGGACACGCACAAATTTGTCCTGTATGTGGGGGAAGAGGAATGATTCCTGATATGAAATATAATCCTGCGTCAACGGCCACAATAATAGAAATCACCTGTCATGGCTGTGGTGGCATGGGATGGGTCATCGTGCCAGAAGATAATTGGCCTTATTATTTCCCCGAAACTGCTTCCGCTTCCATCGGGGATGATGACGCTACATGGCGTTGTCGAGAGCCATGAAAAATTTAATGAGTTTCCTCACTCGCCGCTTAAATCGCCAGACCCGATATCGCCGCCTTAAGCCCATGCCACATCACACTTATTTTAAAATACGCCTAAAAGTCTTTACTTGTCAATAATTTAACCCATACCCTATTGACTCCCCAAAATTCCATGCTACGATTTAAGTGTGGCTATGAAAGAAGATATTGTCCGCTGTCCACTTGAAGATCGAAGATTGCGTCTTGCGATTTTCACCATCGTCCGCGAGCTCCGGCGTTCCCGCTCTTCCGTCGCTCGTCTCGCCCAGGCTACCCGCAAACAACGGCGCGAGATCCGCAAACTTGAAAAGCGAATCTCCAGCTTCATAGAGCCGAATTGATCGGAGTAAACAAGTGAAAAGCCTAAAAGCCCGTTTTTGCGGCCCAGGCATAGCAGGCGCCATCCCCTCGGCTATAACGGAAATTGTGCGTAGGGTGGTGTAGGGTGGTAGGGGAACGAGTGAGATCCGTCAAAAAATGCGCCCTGTGCTTGTGCTGGGACGCCAAAAAAGGCTAATTGGGAGGCGGTCAGTGGACATTACGGGCTTAGGAACACGAATGCGAGGATAAAAGGAGAAAAATGAAAGGGGATGTCCCAGTTTGAGGTAGCGAATTAAACGGTTTCAATTCAAGGGAAACAAAAACGACTAAATAATCGTATTAATGTATGAGCGTCGATTTTTGACAAAAAGCCCATAAAAATAGTATATAGCTTGAAAGGCATCCATAAATCAACATGAAACTCATTAATAAAGAATTAGAAAAGAGAGTAAACGCAATACTTTTTTTTAAAGCAAAAGTAAAATATCCATTTGCTCTAAAAATATTTAAATTGCTTTTCTTTTTGGATTTTTCCCATTTTAAAAAATATGGAAGAACCGTTACAGATCTAGAATATTTCACGTTTAAAAAAGGCCCTGTTCCCAAGATTTTTTGGGAACAAATAAAAAATGATGATCTTCCCGATGAAATAAAGAAATCCATGGAAATTGTCGTAGTGAAAGATGCATTAACAGAAGATTATATATTCACTCAATTTATTGCAAAGAAGAAATATAACTTGGATGCGTTTTCGGAAAGCGAGATAGAAATTCTGAATGATCTTGCGACAATTTACAAGGAAGCCAAGGCTGAAGATATGTCGGAAGTAACGCATCTAAAAAATTCGCCTTGGGAGAAAACCTTAAAAACAAAAGGAATTTATATGAAAATAGATTTTTTGCTAGCCATTGACAGCGAGGCCGAGGTTGATGAAGAAGAGGCAATTCAAATGATGGAAGAAATAGGAGAGATAAAAAGAACATTTTCATAATATTTCTTTGATGGCGGGGAATCTTGCAAAAGGGAGAAATTTTTTATCACGCTGATTTTCAATTTGATAATGGGGGATCTGCGCCAAAACTTTTAGTCTTGTTAAATGTTCCCAGAAATAATAGTGAGCCATATTTATTTTGTAAAACAACATCAAATCCAGAGAAAAAAATATTTCAAATTGGATGTCAGCCCGATAAGCATATGTTCTATATTCCAAAAGATACGGATTTTTTCAATAAAAATACTTGGCTGGAGTTATATTATATTGCTCCGTTTGACGCAGCCTCTGTTCTTAAGGATTCTTTTTCTAAATTATTAACAAGTAAAGGAAAATTAAAAGACCTAACCATAAGGCAAATTGTGAATTGCATCAAAAGAATTAAGCTTTCAGAAGTCAAATATAAAGAAATGATTATGAATAGTTAACGTTCTTTTATTCATCTAAAGGAAGAGGGACGTCTTCACCAGATTTCGGAAAAGCCCGTTTAACCATCCTTTCAAATGACCCCCAATTTGGCGCAATTCTCATAAGGGTGAGTAATATATCAATATGTCGTTGCAGGGCCGGATGACCGATGTCTTCTGTCAACCATTGATGGTGCTTAGCTTTTCTTTGCCCCTTTTCGTCCGGTGGATTTAAACGTCTAAGCTCCTCAATTATTCCCGGTGCCAATCTAGCATACACTATATCGTTTGCATATTTACCTACTATGCTTGGACGATTTATGGTCATTCCTTTCCATTGCCAACCTTTCAATTTAAACATTCTTTGATAAAATTCGTCAGGAAATCGCTTTGCCCATTGCGCATATTCTTTTAATAAATATTTATCCAAGATCTTTTGTAGGGCTATTCGGTCTCTTACCTCTTGAAATCCCGTAGCTTCATCGACCAGGGCAATAATTCCAGTTACAGCTAATGCTTTAATTAATATTTTTGCTTGAGCTGCCATATGTTTTTGATGTGGGGGCAGCATATGCGCCTCTTCGGCATTTAGGACAGCTTTACATATTTCTGGCAATATTGTAGCCTCATATCCCAAATATGGCTTTCCGCCCTTTCCTACTTTAAAAAGCATTGGCTTTTCGATGGCCGCCCTTAATTCATTTGATATAAATGGGATAAGCGATTTTGATGCTAAAAACCTGGCCATTCCCTGGCCACGTCCTTTCAGTCCCATCGAACCAGTAACACCGCGCCCCGATAATATTCTAGTTGAATCTTCTAAAACATAGCATGGAATTCTTAAATCGCCAATTTTAAGTTCTCCTTTAAAATTAGCAGATTTTATTTCTTCGCCCATTGTTTGACCCCCAAGCCTCTTTTTCTTGTCACATTAAAAATATCACCCTTGCCTCTATTATTAAGGCGATAACAAAATTCGTCAATGTATTTGTTTAGGTGCCTCTTGCTTACTGCATGATACTGTCCATAAATTCCGCGTTTTAGAAGGGCCCAAAAACTTTCAATAGTATTTGTGTGAATAAATCCATTTACATACCAAAACCGATGGTCAATGGTCCTGTGATCGGCAAATAAAGCTAGTTTCTTATATGGAGCATATTCGTCTATTATGATATCAATAGGTTTAAAGACCTAAAACCGCATGAAGTCTATGATAAAGTTAATCAGGATATCGAGAGAGTCAAATCTGAGCTTCATACAATGCTCAGTAATGAGCTTTTCTGAAAGGAGATCCATAGTGAAAGGCTATCACTTGAATAAAGGGTCATTTATAAATTTTTATGGCCTATGGGCTATTCGCAAAAGAGGAACACTTCCCAATGATCCCGATTATTGCCCCGATGATTGTCCCTTTCAATATTGGCCACAAAGAAAAGTAGATGGATTCCAGTAGTGTGATAGGCAGAAGTGTGCTTTAATGGAAAAACCATTATGAGAAATAAATCAGAACACAAGCCTCTTTATTGGGAAGACCTTCCTCAACACCTTAGAAGATTTCTCGAAGAGGAAGCGAAAAGAAGAAAGGAACCCTTTGAAACATTGCTACAAAAGAAAACCTTTTTCGCAAATGTTATAGGAAAAACAGCAGAAGAGATACAAAAATTAGGGCTTGAAAAGTTTAGAAAGAAATACGGACGATATGATGTAGAAACCATATTGCGGAAAATATGGAGGTTTATAGCAAATGAAGAAAAGACCTAGTATGAGAAAAGATAAAATTTACCCAGCAAGTGATGCACTAATAGACCTAGGGTCAATCGGAAAGTTCCCATATGCCCCCCCTTATTCGAATCTCCTAATAATGGGATGTAGTTGACATAATAGTTATTATACGACCCATAAATCCTGCCTTATAACCTCTCTCTAGTTGACATAATCACTAATATCACCCCTGATCTTCCTCTAGTAGGCATTGATCTCTTCTTCTCTCTTAGCAAGTCCCTCTATCCTATTAAATCTTATTTATCAATAAATGTATTAATTATAATCTCAATATGGACAGAAAAAGGGGGGTTTAACTAGTTTCCCCCCCCTTTTTTTCTAAACTGACTCCTCTTCTAATTCAGATCCAGTTTAAGCCTAATCTAGATTCAGTCTAAGTCTAGCCTAAATCTATATTATATTAATCTTAATCTTAACTTAATCTTAATCTTAATTAGATCTTAATTAGATCTTAACTTAATCTTAACTAGACTTAGCTAGATCTTAATGGGGCTACTCGGGCGCGCGCGCGGGGGGCGCGAATTCCTTTTTAATTATTTTTCGGGAGGGGTCTTGACAATCGGGAAAGTCGTGTTAAGATGAAAGTGGACAGGGGAGACAAAAGGTCACCCCAAAAAAGATTCTGTGGAGGTGAGTCAATGGCGTTAGAGGTTCAGGGGATTCGATCTCCTGAGGGCAAGGGGTTTTCAATTGGGCGCGTAAATCGCGTTCTCTCTGTGCTTGTAGATAATCGAGTCTCTCATGTTTCGGCTGTGGCTCGCGCTGCGGGTGTGCTTCGGGCGGATTATCTCTGGATTGATTCTGATCTGCGTTTGGGGCCGGATTCGGTCGCATGTTTTCAAGTTTTGAGTGCAAATGGCTTCCCTTCTTCGCGCGTCTTGACGCTCGTTTGCTCTGCCGGCGTTCTCTCTGAGGCTTACCTGAGTTGATCATGGACAGTAAAGAAAGACGGTCTCAATTACAGGGCAAGCTCGCGGAGTTAGAGGCTTCGCTTGTTGTGTCACCGGAAAAGCTGACGGAGTTTGTCAAGCGCTGGCGCGGTGGGTTCAGGAATTATTCTCTCCATAACTTTCTGCTAATTCTCTGGCAAAAACCTGAAGCTACGATCGGCGCGAAGCTTGAGGTGATGAAGATTCAGCGCGAAAAGGGGACGGATTGGTTCTACAAGGTCAAGGTCAACGGCTTGGATTTCTTCGTCGTCCTCAATGAGACAAGCGCCTATCCTCTCATGTTTCCAGAAGATTATTAAAGGAGGTCAATAAAAAATGAAAATAGAAACTTGGCAAGAACCCATTGAACACGAATCAATTATCATGGGATTTACTTTTGAAATAATGGGGATTGCCATAGTGGGAATTTATATTTTTCCTAGTTCATTAAATTTCTGTTTATTTAATCAGATGATTAGCCTAATTTTTCGAGAATAAAAAGGAGGTCAATGACTATACTGAAGAAACCTATCCGGCGGGTGATAGACCGGAAGTGTCTGCGGTTTCTTAGGTCTCCGCTTATCGTGGAGATAACGGAGACCGGATTGCTCAGGATTTGGGAGAAGCGCAGGAGAAAGCACTATGAGATCTCGCTTGAGACTCTCTATCTTCGGAGTATTTGGAACGAGGTGCAAAAAGACAAAGCTTTAAAAAAGGCTAAGAAAACATTTTGGGTAAGGAGGTTTATTGATGGCTGACAGATGGGTGAAAAGGTGGTATATTCCTAAGTCAAAAGGCGACGGGACCTGGACGGTGGCGATTGATCGGGCCGGCGTTTGGGGTTGCAGTTGTCCGGCCTGGGTCTTCCACCGGATTGAGTGCAAGCATATAAGAGAGATAAAATATGCTGAGGATCAGGGTCGCCTTGAGGTTTAGGCAAGAGGAGCGCACTTGGAAAGATGTCAATTTAGGAAAGGTTGTCGGGGCAAAGCTCGGCGGGTCGTGGTCTTTGAGGATGCACACAGAAAGGATGTCAAGATTCGGTGCTGTCAAGTGTGCATGATAGCTATTGTCTATGGCCGACAATCTCTCCCAGGATTGAAGCTAAAATATATTGAGAGATAGGAGGGAAAATGGACTACCGCAAATTGACAACGATACTTACTGAAAAAAGTCTTGGACCTTTTAGAGCAGGGACTAAGCCGGTTTACAAAATTGCCTCAATCTGGGCTTTAGTCATGAAGGACAAAAAGGGAAAGCCAGATTGGGACACTATTATTGCGTTGCTAAGATGGTTTTATAATAGACTTGATGGAGCGACATATCAAAAGTTAATCGCCTTACCAAAAAGAAACGCCAGGAAAAAACTTGAAAACGAATTCAATAAAATAATGAGCAACAACGAGAAAAAAAGAGAATTGGAAATGCTGAGAGATTTCTACTTCCCACCTAAAAGTTAGGCATTATAAAGTAAGCCCAGGGAAAAGAGAGATAAAAGGAGAAATGCGAAATATGATGAAAGTAAATGAACTTATGAAACAGCATTACCTGCTCCTGAGTTTTTTAAGATTATTAAGATCAGACCTTGATAAAGAAATATCAAATAACATAAGCCAACTTAGAAAATTAAAAACAGAAAAGAGAATTACAAAAGATGATATTTACTATGCTAACACACCACTAATTAGAATAAGAGTTATTGATACCTTAAAATATATAATCTTTAAAACTCGCAGAAAAGAAATTAAAGAACAATTAGGATATTCAAACTATAAGGCTGAATCATGTCTAAGTTATTTAAAAAGATGGATTGAATTCATAGAGCATAAAAACGAAGAAAAAATAACAATATATAAAGAAATTATTCAAAAAAAGAAGGAGCAGAAATGAGTAAAAATATTCGTGGCGAGTTAGACTATACTAAAATCGTAAAATATATGCGTAGGACAGCAAACATGAAACTGTTGGCCGATAGAATTATCATGCCTGCTTATAGTGAAAAAGAAAACATTGAAAAAAGATTCGGAGAGATAGTACATATCAGCCCCGTTTTCCACCATCCCAACTTTTCTATGCCGCTTCAAATTTATTTTGTTAAATTAAAAAAGGAAGTAAAAAATGAGCAAAGAAAAGCATGACATTCAATTCCGGTTGCCGAAAAATAAGAAGTGGATGAAGCAAGAGCTGGTCAGAATAGCACAGGAGAACGGCTTACCTCTGACGCAACTCCTGACGATGATTCTGAGTTCCTGGCTGAAGAGGAGGCGAGGGAAAAAAGTTTTACTGGGCCTCTGATCAGTCTTTCCTGACCTTCGGAATTGCTAAGAATCGGACAGAGCCTACTGCACCGGCCCCAACTCCACCCCAGGACCCGGGTTTTTTAGGCTTCCAATTATCCAGAAAAGAAAAATCATAGACTTCTTTGGCGGGTGGTATCTTATCCAGGAAGCTAAGGTCAGGCTTTTTCGATTCACTTTCCTTAAACAACCAGGCCGAGTCCAATTTTTCAGATCGCCATTTACTTAAAGAAGAAAAGTCAAGTTGATTTTGCGTACGTTTCAATTGATCGGTCAGATCCTCTACTTCCATTCTGAGTTGCCTTGCCTCCCGTTCTCGCGCCCTTCTCAGCTCATCCATGATTCGCCGCGTATTCATTTCAAGCTTGAACATCTCCATGTCGTTGATATCTTGCAGCTCACTTTCATAGGCCAGGAGGCTCGAAAAAGAATTATAATATGGGAAAAGCGGAAAGTACGGCGAGTAAGCATATGTTTCTTGATGTGGGCTTAACATATACAAACCGAGGAGCAAGCCGAGCGCAGGATCGTTAAGCGGCGAGTAAGTCGTTGAGTTACTACGATGGGTCCCGAAAAGTTTTTCGTCTCGGGCGTTCATGTCCTGTTTGTATCTGGCCCGATATTCCCTCACGGTCGCACAAGACAAGGTAGATAGAATCAGGATGACAATAAATATTATTTTCCTCATATTTTCCTCCTCATCTATTTTATTTTATCACGATTTTTTTGAGTGTCAATAGAAAAATATTTAAAAAAACTACTTGACTTTTTATGAAATTGTTATAACATAATATAACATAAGGGTAGAAATGAAATATTCAAGAACCAACATCGGCAAAAAAATAAAGAAAAAAAGAAGAGAATTGGGCTGGAGCCAAGCTTATCTTGCAAAAGTAGCTGGATGCAGTCGAGTACACATCTCTCGGCTTGAAAATGGGATATCAAAGAATCCTGAGCTTGAAACATTGAAGAGCATAAGTTATTCTTTAGGAATAGAGTTGGGAGAACTGTGCGAATAACATATGGGTTACATAAGGAATATTATGTCAACTACAAAAATTATAATAATAACGGTTTATCAAAATTAGGAAAACTAAATCATCGTTGGAGGGGAGGAGTTACATCGGATAAAAGCGGCTATATCCTTGTCAAGTCTATAAATCATCCATATGCCGACAAGAATGGTTATGTCCGACGATCACATTTAATCATGGAAAAAATAATCGGCAGATTTATTTTACCAAAAGAAATTGTCCATCATAAAAACGGGATAACAAACGACGATAGGCCGACGAATCTAAGTTTATTTTTATCACAATCACACCATATTTCTCATCATTGGAAAGAAATCGGATTTACCAAGACAGGTCTCTGCCGGTAAAAATAAAACTAAACTTATTGAGGAGCAAGAATGGAACAAACTCAACCCACAGCGAAGAACGGCAAGGTCATACTCAACCAATTCCGAAGTTGGCTCTCTGATTTTCGTGCAGAGACCAACGCCATGATCGATCTTTACCAAAAAAGAATAGACGAACTCGAGCTTCGGCTTTCCAAAGAGCAAATCAGTGAGCCTAAAATCAAGGTCGAGGATGGCGAAGTCTTTGAGCTTGAGCTAAAGGGCGGACCCGAAAAACATTTGTAAGGAGAAGATACGGTTGCTATCCTCCTCTCAAACTTTCTTCCCATAAACTCCTCAGAATCGAAGGGTGGGGGTCGCAACCATCCCCTGCCCTAAATGAACGGAGGAACGATGCCGAAAAAGAAAAAAGCCAAAACATATAGAAAGCCAAGAAAGGGCCTCATCAAAAGAATACCCGGAACCATCAAGCCTTCGGAACTCGCCGTCATTAAGCGAGACGATGACAAGGCCCTGCTTCCCGACTCTGGAAATCTCGAGAAATTGGGAAGGTTTCTCTTTCAAAGCAAGCTCTTCCCGGGAATCCAAAGTATATCGGGGGCTGTCGCCATCATCGAATATGGTCGGGAGCTGGGGCTCAAACCCGTCCAGGCGCTCCAAACGATGTCCATCGTAAAAGGCCGGGTCTGCATTGAGGCAAAGGCACTGTTGGCTTTGGCTATCCAAAAGGGCCTGACCTATAAGGTCATCAAAAGCGATGAGAACATTTGCAAGCTCGAATTCTCAAGACCTGGATTTGAGTCTCACACGGAAACATTCACCTCGGACGACGCAAAGCGGGCGAAACTCACGGACAAGACAAGTTATGTTCAGTATCCGAAGCAGATGAACCTGTGGCGTTGTGTCTCAAATGGAGTCAGGGCCTATGCCCCGGACCTGGCGCTGGGCCTTTATTCGAAAGAAGAGATGGAAACTGAGGCGGCGATTGAGATCCCCGTCACACCAGCCGAGTTAATCCCTACTCCAGAATCCGAAGAGAAAGAGAAAAACAGAAAAGAGATGGAAGCGGAGAAAGAGGAGCTGATAAAAGATATCAAATACGAACTCGTCAAAAACAACATTCATCCGCAGGATTTCAAGAAGTTTCTTGAGGTCTGGCAGGAAGAGGGAACAAAGCAACCACGGACATTCGTTGGCTATAAATTCGGGAATCTATCCTTCCATGAAGGCAAACTCAGCGACCTAAAACTGCTTTTGCAGAATTTGCCCTACGCTATAAACGAATTCAAAAAATGGTGGGAGAAAAATAAACCTAAAGAAGAAGCTAAGGAGCCTGAACCAAAGGAAGAATTGTGAAGCCAAAACAAATATACCTGCTTAAAGACGGAACGCAAGTGCCTGGCATCACCACGGTCTTAGCAAGCCTCGGCTGGAAAACCGATGGGATCAAATGGTGGGCCTGGAAGCTAGGAAAAAAAGGCATAAGCCTAATGGACGCCTCAAAGGAAGCAACGGATGCCGGGACTATCGCTCATTACCTTATTGAGTGCGACATCAAAAGAATGAAACCAGATATTGATAAAGAATTCGCTGTAATCGAGTCGAGAGAAGAAACGTTAAAAAAGGCTGACATGGCCTATTTCAATTTTCGAGAATGGAAGAAGATGGTCAACTTTAGAGGCTATCTTACCGAGCAGGTTTGCATTTCTGAGAAATACAAATTCGGCACAAGAATAGATTGCCTGGGTTTCATTCGGGACAAACTCTCTGTTCTTGACTGGAAGGCCGCCTCGGGGATTTATGAAGATCATCTTATTCAGCTCGCGGCCTCTAAGCACATTTGGGAAGAGAATAATCCTAAGAAGTTATTGGATGGTGGCTGTCATCTGCTGAAGATTGATAAAGAGGAAGCAAGTTTTTCTTATAAGTTTTGGGCAGACCTTCCCATAGAATGGGACACTTTTATTCACCTATTAGCAATCCACTATAACAGGGCAGCCATAAAAAGGAACACTCGCTAAAGGAGAACGCATGATAAGCACAAAAAAAAGATTCGAGATTCTGGCGCTTGGTACTTATAACTTTACTGTGACCAGGCTACCTAAATTAAAACAAAGCGATAGTGGTTATGACTACTATGAATTCGACCTTGAAGCCGAGGACCCTTCTGGGAAAACTCACCAACATCGTGAATTTTTCTTCCCTAATGAGGATAGGCTTAAAGAAATACTTATTGCTCTTGGCGGTAAAAAGAATGAAGAGGGCGAGATCGAGATAGATGAACATGAAGCCGTGGGCCAGCGCTTTAAGGCCGAAATAAAACATGAAATAATCAAGGGGAAGGAAAGAGCAAAGATAGTAAAGATCATAAGAGAAACAGGGTCTAGTGAAGATGAAGAGCCTCCGTTTTAAAGAATAAAGCCGATGGCTGACTACAATAGTTTCAGTAAAACCATTTTAGTGGGCCGGGTTGCCGCAGAAGTTAAAACAAGAGACAGTAAAAAGGGCACGAAGATGGCTTGGTTTCAATTAGCCACAAATGAAGTCTGGCCTGGCGAAAAAACCCCCCATGTCGAATACCATAGAATAATTTGCTTCGGCAAGAAGGCCGAATTGATGATTGAATACGGCACAAAAGGACAACTGGTCGTCGTTGAAGGTAAGCCTCGTCACCGATCTTGGAAGAATGATAAGGGGGAAATGCGAAGTATGTCAGAACTTAACGCAGAAGGCATCATTTTTCTTGGCCCCAAAAAAGAAAAATCCAAACCCTCAGCAAAAGATAAGGAGTCATTTTCTGAGCGGCAAAAGAACCTGAAGATAAAGAGGGGCCGCTTGGGTAAACATGGGTGACTATCGAATTATAAAATGTCGCTATTGGAGTGACCCTTTTATTCGGACCTTGTCCCCTGAAGGTCGGACTATATATCTCTGGATGTTTACAAATGAGCACTCAAACCAAGCTGGCCTTTATTATATCACGGAAGACACGATTTCGATAGAAACTGGATACCCTATCGATAGGGTATCCGTTGTTCTTGATACCCTATCCAAGAAAAAAAAGATTATTTTCACTCCCGAAAAGCTACTTTGGGTGAAAAATTTCATCCGACATCAGTGTTCAAGGTCGCCAAAGGTACTGAAGAGAGTGGCCCTTGACCTTAAAGAACTGAATAGAAACAAGTTAATCCCTAAATTACTGGCCTATAATAGTCACTTAAATATACCCTATCAATACCCTATCGATACCATATCCGCAGTTGGCGCAAATAAAAATAAAATAAAGAAATATAAAATAAAATATAATTCTCTTTCTTCGTTCGAGAAAATTGATCTCGACCTTTGCCAACTCCTCATCGACCTCATAATAAAAAACAACCCAAAGTCAAAAGTCTCAAAAATCAGCGAAAAAGCTCAGATAACATGGCTCAACGAATGTCGCCTGCTTCGGCAATCTGATAATAGAACACCCGAAGAAATAGAGGTAGTTATACGATTCTCCCAAGAAGACAAATTCTGGAAAGCCAATATCCTCAGTATGCCTACTCTTAGAGAGAAATTTGATCAGCTCTATCTCAAGGCCAAAAAAGAAGACAAACTCAACGGCATAAAAGAATGGCTCGAGGATAAAGAAAAGGAGAAAAAAGATGAACATCGTCCCCTCTGAGAAGGAAAAGGACTTTGCTTTACTTATGGCTATGCTGGCTACTGTCTTTGAGAAAGACGGAATCTCCAAGCAGAGGATAGAGATTTACTACTCCTGTCTGGGCAACATCCCCTATCCCCTACTTACGGCAGGAGTAAATCACATCATAAACACAAGGCGGTTCTCCTCTATGCCGACGCCGGCGGAAATAAGAGAGGCAGCGCTGGGGATCTCGGCAGAGGAGCTTGAGCGGTTGGCGATGGACGCATGGGGAAGGGCTAACCGGGCACTTTTGCAGATCGGGGGCGAAGGGCGGAATGACCCCATTTTGAACGAAGCTATTAAAATGGCCTTTGGGGGATGGGAAAGGTTTGGAAACCTCGATCCCGGGGACGAGCCATGGGATAGACTCCATTTCCTCCGGTGTTATCAATCACTAAAGAAGACAATGGCCGAGACGAAATATCTCGTCCCGGTCTTTGAGCCAAAAAAACTGAAGGAGTAAAAACATGCCTACGGAACATAATTCTTGGAGAGAAAAGTCAAAGTTAAATTGGGGAAGTTATCTTGAGCCTGGACAGCATCTTTGCGATGGGCAAATTCAAGCTGGCGCGATTCTCAGGATTGCCGATGCCCTGGAGGTATTTGTCAATCAGAAACTCCGCGACCTGCCAGAATATCAGCAGCTTCTCAAGGACAAAGATTGGTATGAAAGCTTGGCCGCCGACAGAAGAAAGCATATTCAGTTTCAGGAGAAACGCATCGCTGGCCTCAAGGGACAAATTACAAAGCTGAAAAAGAACATGGGAAAATGAAGAAGGCAAATTTCTGCAAGAACAAGTGCTGTCCTGAAAACGGAATCTATAACATCTATCAATGTCCTCACTGTGAATCATTCCAGCCACACCTCTCTCAAATTCCCGATAGAACCCTTATCGGCTACTGTTCATGGGGAAAGAAAATTATTGAGCTAAGAGAGACGGCGGAAAGCCTAAAACAGCCAGTTAATTGTCCCTACTACAAGCAATCGGAAGAGAAGCGCTAATGTTGTGCCAGGTTTTACGATTAATACTCGGCTGCTTATTCCTTGGTTTACTAATTGGTTTCGTTCTGGATGAGATTGATTCGGCAAAGACAAGAGATCGGAAGAAATATCTTCCCTAGATGGGGGAAGAAAATAAATAGTTAGGAGGTTAAAATGACCCAACTTCAAGCGATTGCGGTTGTGATGGCCATTGTACAGTTCCTAAAAAAGGTACTGCCAAACGTCATTCAAGGTCCAGTAGCGGTCGTCCTAGTGGTTCTGGCCTCGGTAGGCGTTACGGCCTACAAGTTCATTAGTGAAGGTACGGCCTTCACCTTTGCGGCCATAACCTTTCTTATCGCAGTTATCATTGGGGCCCTGTCTGGCTATGGACTTTTGAAGGTGGCTGGCGGTACCGCTACGCCAAACTGATCCGCCACTGAAAAGTCTTGGGGGTGGCAAACGTCGCTAGGCTAATGTCCGAGCGACAGGAGGAAACCGGTAGAAAGAAGGCATTTTAGCCACCCCCGAGACTTCCGCAATCAGGAGGATTTGATGACTGATCACCGAATTGAAAGACATTGGAACGTTGGAAAAAATAATCCTATGTATGGGAAACCCATGGCGCCTCATGTAAAATCCATCCTACTTGAAGCCAATAAAAAAAGACAAGTTTCCCCACTCGTAATATCTAATCTTAATAAATATAGTCAAACACACAAAGGGGTTAATAGTCCTAATTTTGGAAAACCGATGTTACCACAAACAAAAGCGGCATTGGCGTTGGCTCGGCAAAAGCAGACGGGGGACAAATGCCCTGGTTGGAAGGGCGGCAAGATAAGATCACGGGGTTATATTTTAATCTGGTGTCCTAATCATCCTTTCGTTAATGCAACTGGATATATTCAAGAACATAGATTAATTGCAGAAAAGGCTTTAGGTCGATATTTAAAACGGGGTGAAATGACTCATCATATCAATGGAAATAAGGCCGATAATCATAATTCAAATTTATTAATTTGCTCTCTTGGTTACCATCGTTGGCTTCATGCAGAAATGAACCGGCGTTATATGCAAAAATATTTTGGAGAAAACTAATGGACCGCCGTGCTGGTAAGGTTTTCCTCGCCCATTGGGATGAATGGGTTGAGCTGTGCAGGGAGCAGAACGAAGACCCGAGAGAGGTGGACGAGATAACGATTGGTTTGGAGGGCGGGAATTTTTTTATCGTGAAGCCGAGTTGCGATCCGCCGGAGGAAGCCGACGATGAATAAATTTGAGAAACTTATAACAAGAAAGAAAAAGTGGGATTTTTATTTCAGTAATTATTGGAAAACATCTGTAGATAAAACAGGTTTTTACTTTGTACTTTTTGGACTTGCTGCTAACTGGCATCCGATTGGTAATCATCATTATTTTTCTATTACAGTCCTGAATTTTGAATTCGGCTTTTCTTGGGAAGGAGGTCGCCGATGAGAGGAGAAAATAATGGGTGATAGATATTATTGGCAGGAGTCGTGTCCCAAGTGTAAAGAAATGCTGGATGTTGGATATGCGGAATCTTGTGGAATCACATCTGTTACTTGTCAGAAATGCAAAACAAAATTTGAGATTGTGCTTACTTTCAAACTGATACCGTTTATGGAAAAAAAGAACCGTCGGACAAGGAGGCTGCCGATGAGTGAAGTGACGGAGAAGGAAATGCTGGCGGCCCTGGATGATGCTTATATGAGGTTACAATTAGACCCCTGGTGCGAACAGGCTAAATCCCTGGGGGCCATTCGCCGCCTCATCGAGGAGCGAGAGAAGTGGAAGAAACGAGCTATGGATACTTTGCCTGAACTATTGGAATTGAGACAAAAAGTCCGCACTTTTAAAAAGCAAGCCCAAAAAGGAGGCCGATGATGAGCGGGGAGAGACATGAATAAAATCAAAAACTACACGACCAGCGTCTCTGCCGAACGAAGCATCGCCGAAATAGAGAAAATCCTTGCCCTTTTCGGCGCTGAGGCCATTATGAAAGAGTATTTGGAGGACGGCAGAGTGAGAAGCCTTCAGTTTAAGCTCAATAATAAAATTTTCAAATTGCCCGCGAACATAAATGGCGTACGGGAGGCTATCTTTTCGGGGAAAAGAACTTATTACGGTCGGGACACCATGAAGGGTCGGGACACCAGGGCCTACAACGTCACCTGGAGAATTCTGAAAGACTGGATCCATGCGCAACTTAGCCTCATTGCTTCCGGCCAGGCCCATCCGCAGGAGATTTTTCTACCGTATCTTTTCGATGGGAAAAGGACGCTTTACCAAACCTATATAGAGGGAAGATTGTTAACAACGGGAAAGCCAAAGGAGGTCGCCGATGAGTAAACCATATAGCAATTCTAACTGGCATTGGTTTCTTTGGTTAATGGGTCAATCCTTTAAATTCGCAAAGATAGCATTTCAAATGTTATTAGGAGGCCGCCGGTGAGTGAAGTTAAGGATGTCGTTTTAAGTTGCTACCGCCTTTTTATCGCCTGTCGGGGCAATATCGTTTTGTTTCTATCGAGATGTAAATATTATGGCATAACCCGGCTCCGTATTTTCGGCACTATTACTTGGGGCGATGGCGAAAAGTGCCAGCCCGTAAACCCGGATTATTGGACTCGGGCCGAAGCGTTAATCAAGCAAGTCGGCATTGCAGGACTCGGCGTTGATCTTGACTTTGAGGACGGCAATAGTCTGGATGGGGCAGGGTGGACAAAACATTGGTTTGTTCAAAAGTTCAAAAGCCATTGTCATCCCGTTGCCATATTTTATTACCCCGCATCCTGGCCGATGGCAATCCAGAAAGAACGGAAAGCCTATCTCGAAAGGTGGATAAAAATACTTAACGCACAAAAGGTTGACTATCGCCTTGCCATCATTAACGAACCCCTATCATATATTGAACGTTTTATTAAGTGGCATCATAACGCTTTGCTTGCACTGGGCGTCCACGAAGATAGGCTGATTCAGTCCACAGCCACGCCTGGCTGGACAAATAATCAGTATTGGAAATACGCCGACATCATCGCCCCCCATGCCATCTATCATAAAGAGCAGATCGGGAAGATTCCTGAGTGGGCCGTTCCTCTGCTCCAGGGCAAGAAAATCCTCTACTCAGGCGACGGCAATATTCCATTTCCGACAGTCAAGCAACTCGCCGATTTGGGGACGGCGATCAGGAACGACCCCCAGGCCATTGGCTACGAAATGAAAGCCAATGAGGAAGTGGGGATAAAGCCGATCATAGATGTCGATAAAATGTATTGGACTCGAGTTGAGGCGATTTCAAAAACGCTCAATCCGCCCGAACCTGAGCCGCCAACGCCCGAGCCGATTCCCCCTGAACCCATACCGCCAATTCCGCCTAAGCCCCAATCCTGCTATGAGAAATATATCAAGGGCCGACCAATATCGAAATGGCAACTCGGGGCGTTTATTAAGTGCATCTTTCGATAAGGAGGTTATCGATGAGTAAAATAAAACTTGGGAATGACGGTTTACGTCTTAACTTTATTCCACTTGTTGAAACAAGTGGGGCACGAGAAACATGGGCATACGAAAATAAAAATGGAATTGAAATTCATGCCTATATTGGAGAAAGCATTCCCCAAATTATAACGACTGTTCCATTGCGATCTATTCGGGCCTATCTTCGGCATATTGAAAAAAAGGAGGCCGCCGATGAGAAGGAAAAATGAAACCTGACACTTTCTTCCGCCGGCTCCTCTCCATTCTCGGCTTTCTGATTTTCCTTTTTCTGTGGTGGGTTCTCACCGTGGACGATGTCTCTCAGAACATTGATCGGGAGGCAAAGAAGAAGGCGGTCGTGGTGCAGGCCGAATCCACAAAAGACATACTCATTGGAAGGCCGTCAAAGGAGGAATAATGATATATCTCGCCGCATTTGCGCTTGTCTTTATCGGTTTCGTTCTCGGTTTTTTCACGGCTGCCATCTGTGCCGCTGCGGATTGGAGCGACAGGCAGGATGAGATTTTCGAGAAAGAACGATGTTTTGATAGGGAGGCCAAGCGAGAATGATTAAAAAAATCACAAAGGGTTATCGTAAAGAAAAGCTCTGTGAAGATGAACTCAAGGCACAGGGCTATATAACCTGGAAGACCATCCGTCACAAGTTTTTGAACATCGACCTTTTTGGTCTATTCGATGTTCTCGGCCTGGCCCCCGATGGAAGTCACCTTTTATTCGTTCAGGTTAAGTCAAACCGGTGCGACAACGAAATGCGCGACAGGATTCGCGCTTTGAAAATGCCGCCGAGTTGCCGGAAGGAATTGTGGATTTGGAAAGATCGACGCGGTTGGGTAAAAGAGTATTACACGTAAAGAAAAGAAAGAATCACAGGCTGGAGATTTTTATTTACGTCTAGAAACGAAATCGGCGTTTATATGGTAGAAGTTGTCTTGACTGCACTCAAAGACTATAGGACTTTTCGCAGAAGCAACAAGAAAAACGCAAAGAGATTGTTTAGGGAAGCTGAATATTATTTTTTCAATAATGATAAAGAATCGCTAAACTATATTTTTGGCTTCATATTTATCTGCAAGTTTTTGGGAATAGATTACAAGAAGATTAGGCAAGAATTGAAAAATGAAACAAATTCTATTTTCCGTGTCTCACCCTAAAGGGCTTTCCCTTTTTCCCTGTCATCTCTGTTCCATGTTCTGCTGCGTATCTGGCCCTCATGCTGGCGATGGCGTCATGCTCCGAATCTGAGCATATCTTTTGACCCGTCTCCTTGTTTTTGTAGCAGAATTTTTTTCCTTCTCTTGTGATTTTTGTGTATGGCATTTAAACCTCCATTTTTCGTTTTCTGTTTTTGATGAATTTATATAAATCGTGAAGATAATTTGAGAGGCGATGAATGGCGATTGGAACCAACACAATCTCAGCCTTCAAAAGTAGGATGCCAAAAACAAACAGGGCGGCCCACACAGAAGCGCAATAGCCGCACTCTAACAACGCCTTGAGAAACTTTACTTTAGACAAGAAATTTCGAGGACTATCAAGAATCTCTGCGTTGACAAGAAGCTCGGTGAGGCCTTCGCAGGCTATTACAGCCAGAACCCACTTCATGATTTTTCCTCAATCTTCTCTATTCTTTTTTCTACTTTCTCATTCCACTTTTCCTGAGTCTCTTTGAAGTCTTTGAATTCTTGGTACAGGCAGTCGAGGCTTATAGGGTTTGCTCTATTGTGATTCATTCTTTTTAGCAACGGGACAACGACATCTTTGATCAGGATAAGAAGGGCAAGAGCCAATAGACCAAGGGTGTTAAGGTTATTCATTTTCACTCCTCTCCCAATGTCTTCGTTTTTCCCATCGCCGTATAATAAATTTGGAATTTGCCGTTGAATCCGCGGTTTTTGAAATAAAAGTACGTGTTTTTATCTGCCCAAGTAAAACCTTCCCCGCTAAAGTGGTTATGAGTTATTCGGATAATGTGCGAGAGCTGCTTTCCCTGTTCACGCACGAGATAATCAGCGATTCTTGCCGGGTCGCCGCTGACCCTATAGCCTTCGTTCGTGGTCAGGCAGAAGCAATCTCCATCGTCAAATTCTATGAAAACAGTCTCGATGGCCTCCCTGAAAACAAGATGAAAAATATTGAATTTCCCGACATAGGTCGTTTGGCTGGTGGCATTGTAAATAAAAAGACCTGCCAAAATGAAAAGGACCAACACAAAAAGAAGCGACCACTTCATCTCGGCGAGATACTGTTTCATCTATGCTCTTTGTTCCTCTTCTCCATCGATAAGATGAATCATTATTTCTCCTCCAGTGCCTTCTTCATTTCTCGAAATTTCACTATGAATCCCCGCGTCACGATTACACCGTCCTTTATCACCGTCGTTGAAATAATCTTGCCATCCTCAACAAACCCCAGGATGTCTTCCGTCGAATCGATGAAGACTATTCTTTTCTGACCACAGCTACTTAAAAATAAGCTCACGGAGCTTATTAAGATCACGGTCAGCAATAGCCTTGTAAATGTCTTCTTTTTCATGTTTGTCCTTCGCCTTTTTTATGGCCCTATAGATAGTCGCCCCTAAAGTGATAGCCACTCCTAGGGCCTTCAAAAAATCTTTCATTCATGTTCTCCCGACTCAAGAAACTCCTCGACCGTCTCGGCGAGTCCCTTCACGACACGCCTTTGATCTTCGATATCCCCTATGAATTCTTTTGGGTTAGATAAAAATTCAAACTCTATGAGGGCCGCCGGCATTGTTACATTCTCAAGAACATAGAGGCTGCCATGTGGAGCCATGTCGGACGACTTAACTCCACGACCGTTGATCCCCGGCATCGAAGAAAGCAAACTCAAATAGAGTTCCGCTGCAAGCGACTTTGAAGACTCCGACTTTTTCTTAAACCAGACCTCGACTCCCTCCGGCTCCGGGTTGGCAACGCTGTTGCAGTGAAGGCTCACGAAAAGGTCTACCTTTCTATCGTTGGCAAGCTTGCATCGAGCTGCCAGCGTGAGGTATCTATCGCTGAATCTTGTCAAATAAGGCCAATAGAGATAATCGCCCTGGACGACCACTCTTTTGAAAAGCTGGCCTATTTGAAGCACGATGTCTTTTTCCTTTATTCCATCCGGGCCTATGGCCCCCCAGTCGTTGCCTCCATGTCCCGGATCTGCGTAGATTCGATAAAACCTATTTGTTCTCATTTTCCCACTTTGACATCAATAAATTTAATCGCCTCTTGAATCTGTCTGACATGATCTCCGGCACTTTTCGAGCCAGCTTCAAAAGCTCCTGCCTTTCTTCCTCGCTTGACTCGACATATTTATTCCAGAAAACCGTCGCCCTTGTTTCGGGCGGCATCCCCGCAATCGTCAACCACCAGGAACGATCGGGAATGTCATAAACCTTTCCATAATTATTGAACCACCTGATCATCCTATCCTTGTCTTCGGCTGGCTGCTGGCGAATAAAAGCCCTGATCTCGCCGAGCAGCTTTTCATCTCGTGTTTTCTCATCATAAAGTTTGCGGTAATATTGGGAAGCCATCTCATTAAGCTCGCGTTCCTGTTTGAACTTTCTTGTCGATTCTTCGGTTGCCACTTCCTTGGCCTGCTTTATCTCTGTCTGAGAATAAGGCGGAGTAATATTGAAAACCCTCTTGATGTCCGGCACGGCCTTGGTTATAAACTCCATCGTTAATTTTCTTTTGTCAGCCTCCGACTGACCTCCGAGAATTGCGTTTAAGCCACCACTCACAAGAGCCGTATAAATATTTCCTCGAGTAAAAATCTGACTCAAGGCATACTCCGTTCTCTCTGGAGAAAGCCCCGTCAATTGGCCGAGTTTCTTCATGGCGGGGTCTGTATAGACCGTGTATTCTTCCCTCGGCGTGACCTTCGGTCCCTTCCAGATATCTTCATTTTTCCAGAAGTCTTTGTTTTTCATGTAGCCGAGAAAAGCGTCAATCGTCGGTGGGATATTCTGCTCCGGCACAATGGGGATAAAATCGGAGACGGCCCCAGCGATCTGATCACCATTGACTTTCTCGCCAATAGCCTTCGCCATCAAGTTCTCAAAAATTGAGCAAAAGATTCTCTGAGTCTGGTCTTTGGCAATCTTGAAGTAAAAATGCCTTTCGTTCCCGTTTTTATCCTTAACACTCCAGGGTGTCGTGATGATGAAATTATTGATCTTTTCCCTGTCCGGCACGGCTTCCCAGCACTTTTTATTTCCGAGACGGTTGGCAAGGTAAAGGCCGCTCGCCAGGGTCCCGATTTGCCCGAGCTTCCAGATTGTCTGACCTGGTCTGTCGGCAACGGCCCGGAATAACCCTCGTGTCGCCTGGACGGAAGCGTTGAGGTAGGGAATTCCTGTATCAAAAGCCTTGATGACATTTCCACCTTGGTTAAAATCAAGGTAATTCCGAGCGGTCCATGTTGCCTCAGTCGGTGACTTCCCATTCCTTAAAGCACGTTCCCTTAGGGCAAGTCTTGACCAGACTTCAGATGTCTCCCCTACCCAACCAAGAACCTTCTGCAATCCCTTTATTCCTTTAATCGAAGTATGGAATGGCCTTCCCTGATAGGTAAGGAAATTCATCCCCCCGCCTTCGTCAATATAATCCTGCCACCTCTTTCCTCTTGTGATAGCGTCCTTTGCTACAGTCCCTAAATCGTGCATCATCTGAGCCCCGTATTTTGGCAGGAAACTTGAGTATTCATTCGTGGTTATCCAGATATGTGCGATGTCACGGGGCATATTGCCGATGGCGAATCCTGGGTTTATTCCGGTTGCAAAAGCTTTTAAAGGCTTGCTCATGGAGAGCCAGCCGATGATGTTCGCCATTGTCTGATTGACAAGAGGATCTCGGGTTATCCACTCCTTGGCAAACTCATCCGGCATGATCATGTCTTTTGTCTGGCCGTCAATGACGGCCTTGAGTTTCGTGTATCCGCCTTTGGCAGTTTCATACTTTGGCCTTCCAGTTTTTGTGACCTTATAGACCTCGGCCTTCTCCACGATTCCATTCCCTGGGATTTTGTCGGCCAGCTCATAGAGCGCTTTATTGGCATTGTTTCTGAAAATTCTTCCCTCTGTCCTTGAGATCACATTGGAGAGAAGATTGCGGGAGTCAATCTCCATGACTCGCAAACTCCCTTCGTCCAGAGCCTTGATGCCGCTGTCGGGAACCGTGATCGTTCTTCCACCTACGGTATAGGTATTCTCGGGGTCAATGTATTGGATGAATCTTCGGGGCGAATAATCTCCCTTGCTGGCTAAGTCCTTGTATGCCTCTTCGGTCAAAAGCCCTTCATCGTGAAGCCTATCGAGTGCCTTTCTCATTTCGGCAAAATAGAGGTCTGCCTTGCCTTGGATTTTCGCAGGAATCTTTTCAAGAAAGGCCGCATGCTCCTCGCCCGTGAGCCCCATCGGATGCTTGACTTCTGGCTTATATTTGCTGATGGCGATGGTCCGCCTTGATTGAATGGCTCTATTGAGAAGTCCCTCTTCTTCTTTGCTCAGGCCGCCATAGATTTCTTTTTCTGCTCTTTCAAAAAGCCGCTCAGCCTTGGCCGAAGTTCCCGCAACAAGATCATGCTGGATAACCGCATTTCGTCCTTCATCCCCTAATTCCTTTAAAAGCTTGGTTTTAAGATTTCCGCTTGTGTCTATAGTGGCACGCTTAGCCGTCTCAAGTGCCTTCTTCCAGGTCGGCTTCATCTTCTCCTTGAGTTGGCGTTCAGTCTCGAGATACATCCACTCGACTTTTCCCTCGGGCGTTTTATTAAGCTCATTCTTGATCTCTTCCCTGGTCACAAGTCGCTTGATCGTCTGCTTTGACTTCAGGTCCTTGAAAACACGCTTGACTTCGGGAAGGAATGGATAACCGGCAAACTTTTCCCACTTGTCCGGCGAGAGCGTCTTAACATCGCGCATCACTTCTTGAAGGAAGGTCTCGATTTGAGAAGGTGGAAGATAATCTTTCCATTTCCCTATATAGGGTTCTCCTACCTTGATCTTATCCTCGACCTTTAACTTTCTGGCATAATTCTGGATTTTAGGGATTGACGATTCCATCGTCTCCTGGACAAAATCCCCGGATGGAGTTTTGATTGTAACTTTGACAAGCCGTTCTCGTGGGGCGGCCACTTCGGGGGCGATCTCTTCCTCAACCTCAGGCGGCTTTTCCTCGAATTCATACTTTTTATAAGCCTGCCGTTCTTCAAGATAAGCCTTCTGCTCCGGCGTAAACTCCTTGCGGTTCAAAATCGCATCTTCAATCCCCCTTTCAATTTCATCGGCCTTGGCTGGCTCTATTTTTGGTTCGACCCTTTTTGAAACAACCTTCGCCGTTGCCTCAGGCGAAAATCTATCAATAAAATCTTGGGCTTGATTTCTTGGAACGCTAACCTTAACTTCTTTGGCTCCCATATCACGAAGAACGGCAAACCGATGCCGACCGTCTCCAAACGATATTTGCCCCTTAGTCCCGATACTGACATTCGGGGCCTCTATAGGTTGTCCTGTCCTTACGAATTCTTCAAATTGGCCCCTGCGTCCAGGGATTGCCTCTTCACCAGGTTTAATATAAAAACTCTCGTCCTTCTGCCAGGCGGCATCCATTTTGGCGACATCTACGGATACCAACTCATTGTTTCTTTGAGATACCCTTTCAGACTTATTGAATTGAATTTCAGTCGGCTCTACTTTTTCCACTATTTTTGGCCCTATTTCAGGTTTTGTTTCGGGAGTGCGTAGGGGGGTAGGGGCCTCCCCCTTAATCTCTCGTTCTGGCGCAGTCACAATGGGTTTAACGGCAGTTGGAGGCCTTTCTGTGGGCGGTGGCGGACGCCTATAAAGGACTTTTCCCTCTTCCCCCGCCTTTTCTATTTCTGCTTGCGTTTTTTCTTCTTTTGTCGCCCGCCACTCTTCCTTAGTCATCTCGCCTTTTCTTGCTTTCTTCCCGGCGAGTCGGTCATAGAGCTCGCCGTCATTCAAAAAGTTATATCCCTTTGAATTGAGTTCCGTCGCCAGCTCATCCATCGGCATACCCTTGGACTTGATGAGCGAAGGCGGGACCAATCTCCTAAGCTCTCCTGCGGGATAATCGGGATTGGGTTTTATCCCCCCCATTTCATTGATCGTTTGCAGAAGCGGATCTGTGAAGACTGGTGCTTTTCTAACCTTTGGCTGAGTCACGGTCGGAACTACCGGTTTTCCTACTTCTACCCTGGCGGCAATTCCCGCCGGTTTCTCCGCTTGAAGCGCTGGCGTTTCTATCATTTTTACAGGTTCAATCGGCGGTTTGACTTCTGGCGTCCAGATGACCTTCCCTTCCTGAGTGACCGTCCCCTTCATCGGCTCCGTCTTTCCTACGATCTTGGCGATTCGTGTCTCGGGATTATAATCAATTTGCCATCCATCCTCAGTCAAAGCCTTGAAGTTCTGCATCGCCCCATAGATTTCCCTGACCGTCTTCTCCCCCTTTGCGTTAAAGCCATAGGGATACTCAGCTCCTGCGGCGGGCGTGATTTCTTTTTGACCTGCCGTCCTTACGGTCAAAGAGCCATCAGCCTCCTGCTTGATATTGATCTCCATCCCGGGTTTGACACCCTCTGCCTCCTTATATCGGGCCAGGATGGAAACCCTCTCGGGCATCTCTGCTGGAATGACGGTTCCTTTCTCGGTGGCTAAAAATCTCGGCTCTGGGGTAGCGGCCTGAGGGAGTTCTTTTGTTTTCATGAATTCGCCGAGTGCGGTGTTATACCTATCCACAAGTTGCTGAGTAATGACTTCAGGTGTAATCTTCCATTTTGGTTCAAGTTCCAATTTCGTTGCCTCAGCAAAAGCCTTGTTCAAACTTTCAGTAGTTAATGGCGGACCCGGCTCCCCTTTTAAAGCTTCACGAATTGGTGCAAAGGCAAGACTAAGAAACATTAAAGTTCCAAGTGGATCATTGACAATTTGCTCTCTTGGATGTTTGGCAAGGTTAATAGCAACCTTTACTGGAAATGAGCCATATTCATAGCCCAATTTTCCAAGTCCTTTCCCCACCTCGAGCACTCCCCTCAGCGGCGTTTTGGGTGCTTCTTCAATTTTGGCTGGCACAGGAGCATAAAATTTCGCCACCTCTTCTTCCGGCTGAGGAATTCCCATAACCTGATGAGTCATAAATTGTCCACTTTGCTTTAGCAAATTTTTAAGAGTCTGAACTATATCCTGCCCCGTTCCTTTGAGGGTCTCGCCGACGACAAATCCAAGCCCCGGCTTTTTCTCTAGCTCTATCGGTTTTCTTTCTGGCCCCACTCTTTGAGGCGTCCAGCTGTCCAGAAAAGAAAAATCAAACCGACCAGCTTTCTGCTTTTCAGCCGCAGATGGAAGAGCTGGTTCCTGGGGGTTCCAGGCATCAAGAAAACTAAAATCGTATTTTTCGCCGTTCATTAGAAATACTTTTTCAATTTCTCAATATTGTAGCCGTTCTCAATGAGATAAGATCTCAATTGCTCATCGGTATCAAGATGCTTAATCGTTGCGCCCTTTGCCTTGATTGCATCTGCGAGTGCCTTGTATTCAGCATCGAATTCCTTTGAGAATTTGGAATTGATCTTATCCTCCTGAACCTTGATCTCCCTGAGGACCGATTTCGCCTCCTTTGATTTTTCAGGCTCAAATTTTTCGTCGATCCCCGCTAACTGAACTTGATATTTTCTCCTCTCCTCTGCAAGCTGAGCAAGTCTCACCCTGGCCTCCTTCGCCGTCATCTCGCCGAGTTCCGTCCCCAACTCTTTTCCCCTTAGCCCTACCTCTGCCTTCCTAATCGGGACAAGAGCCTCTTGGACTGCGATCTCCCTTCCCCTTACCCCTCTTTCGGCTGCCCCTTCTTTCTGCTTGATGATATCCTGGGCTGTTTCTCCAAGAGCCTTTTCCCCGAAAAACTGCGAAACCTTTTGGAGAAGTTCATCCGGCACCGCTTCCCCGGCCATTCTGAATTTTGTGATTTGAGCCAGGGCGTTTGTTGCGTCCTGCAACTGCTGTCCGATATCAGCCGGAACTTGAGTTTCACCAAGAAGTTGCGGATTTGTCTTCTGGATATAATTCATAATAGCAAGCTCCGGCATATTCTTATCTTTGAAATATTCCGGATTGTAGAGATTCTTTATGATCTCGTTCTGCAATGATTGCTTGCCTGTCTTCCTCTGCTCCTCACCCCAAGCCGCATATTCTTGAAGCTGTGCCTTGAGCCGGTCCATAATCTCTCTTTTGGTGAACTCCCCCCTGAGATACATCTCGATATACGGCATTATGGACGGGATAAATTTGCTGAAGTCTGGCATCTTAGCCTCCTTATTGAGCGGCGAGGGCGTTTATAATGGCCTGCCAGTATGCGTTGTTTTGTCCCCCGTATAACGACATGAAGTATTGGAGTATCATTTGAAGCGCGCTTGTCCCCTCTCCTCTCCTTGCCGCATTTAAGGCTTCGACAATCTGTTCACCGCCCATCCCCTGGCCTAACATCTGCATGACCGTCTGATAGACTTGTTGCTGTTCGCTGAACCGACGTTTAGCCTCATCAATAGCTATGTCTCTTGATGTCGTGGCAAGAAGTTGCGGCGTCTGTCTCTGGACTTCTTCGACTTCCCTCTCAGCATAGGGGCTCCCAAGCATACCTATTCTCGAGATCGCATCCAGACGTGATTGAATGGCTGGCCTCTCCATTCCCTTAATCTGTTCAAAGGAACGGTTGTAAATCGCCTGCCTCTCTTCATCGGACAGCCCACGAGGCTGGTTTAAAAGTTCATTGGCCTTCGCCAAGATTCTATTCATCAGAGCTTCAATTTCGGGGCTCCACTTAAACTCACTTGCGGCCGTAAGCTCTTCCGGGCAGCACCATTGCTCTCCACCTATGCCTGTTGTCTTATACCCTTTGGGACAAGGAAGATTGGAAGTGTTTTTGTATCCTCCTTTACAACCCCCGCCCCCGCCCCCTTCAGGCGGTGGAACTGTTATCTTCACACATTTACCATTTTTACATTCATAACCAATGGGACATTCTGCACTATTTTTACATCCCGTTTCCGTTATTCCACATTTATCGCCGACATTCTTTCCTCGACACCTGGCTATCAATTCGGGCGTAGAGTAATCAGTCTCTTTACAAATTCCTCCAATGCAAGCTATTGTTTTTTCTGCCGGTGTTTCAATTTTTACGCATTTGCCTGCTTTGCATTTATAACCCGTAGGGCAATCAGTATCACTAAAACATTCTACATCCCGCGGCGGCTTGGGCTTGAAAGTTCCACCCCCGAGTGTTCCCTGATCTCCTTGATAGATAGCCATTTTACCCTCCCAATATTCCAGGCGTTATCCCCCAGGTGATGGGATTAGTATTAGTCTCTCCAAATACTGTTTTCTTCTGTGCTCCTTGCGGCGTGAGCAATGAACTAGGGCTTGTTATGCTTTGAAGAAAAGCCTCAAGAAGTCCCGTGTCCATACCCATTCCCTGCGGCCATCCCCAATTTGATGTCCTTTTGAGTTGATTTGCCAAGGCCATAGCGATAATCGGGTCGAGCTTTTGAGTATATTTGCTTTGATAGGGTTGTTTTATCCCGAGTTGTTGCAGCATCCTCAGTGTGTTAGTGACATTTTCCTGCTGTTGCTGTTCTTTAGATTTTGAAGTCAGGGCTTGAATAAGGCTCGATAAAATAGGAATGGCAAGCAACCACGGAAAACCTGCCCCCGCTGCGCCCATTGCCCCAGCCGTTCCTGCGCCCATTGCCCCAGCTCCAGCACCACCCGTCGTCCCTCCGAACAATCCTTCTAATCCGTCCATTTTATCCTCCCTTTTTTTCTTTCGGGATTGTCAACTTAGGAGAAACTTTCGTCTCCCCCCGCCGTTCAAGCGATTTCATATCCGCAGAGAGTTCCCAGATTTCTGCTGGGTCGTTGAGATTTATGCCCTGCTCCGCGGCAATATCCTTCAGGAGAGATTGCAGCTCGGTCCGAGCCGAATTAATCCTCTCAACCGCCGCCCTAACAGCATACTGCTCGACCTTCGATAATTCTTTTTTTTCGCTCATCATTACTCCTTATCCAGGGTCTTTTGCATTGTGGGCATAAAAACCGTTAGCAAAATATGTCCTGTATTTTTCAATTTCCAAGTTATAAACCTTCTCAGCCTTCTCTCTTCGTTCTTTTATAGATTTCACCGCTATTTTCCTATTTTTATCATCAAGAAGAGTGTCTCCCAATTTAAGAGTTTCGACTCGCTGCCATTTCCCATTGATAAACATTCTATGATTTGGCGTTACAACAAGAACATCATTAATTACTGTAAATATATCGGTTTCTGGATGTTCATAAAATTTCAAAACCCTTGCCCTTACCAATTTCGGAGATGTCTCAGATTTCCTTGTTAAAACATAATCTCCTACTTGAATATCTGCTATTTTTTTAGTATTCCCGTCAGCCATTAAAATTCTTGTTTTTGCAATAAAGCAACTATCGCCACTGCCTGCGCCGCCACCTGGCACAGCCGTATCAATGGTCAACATATATTTCGTTCCACTCAAAAAAGTGAGACTTATTTTATATGTCGTTCCCGCCCAATAATATCCCGTTTCATCGTTCATCAGCTTACCCTGAAAGCCACCAGCATAGGGAGAACCCTGTATATACATTCTGGCTCGGGCCGCCCCCTCCTCAAGTTCCTGGGCGTTAACAAAATAAGTTCCATCCTTATAAAGACATAAAGTAGCACCATCCCAATGCATCATATGACCCGCAGGATTACCACATCTGAATTCATAGTCAGCTACATCTTTTCCGATAAATACCCCAATGCCAGTTTTCGGGGCGGTCGCTGCACCCATCAGGATTCTCTCCGTATCGGCGTTTATTTCTATGTTTCCGACATCAATTTTTCCTGCCGTAATGGTTCCCATGTTTGCGTGGATAGAAGAGAGCGAAGTGACGCTGATTTTATTGGCGGTTACCGTCCCCGTATAGATATCCCCACCGTCTATCAGCGTCACATCCGATGCATGCCTCCAGGCCTCAATGTTTGTTTTGGTCGTACCGTCGGAAAAGACCCTGGCGATTACGTCGCTTCCCAACGCCCCAACAACAACCGTACCCGTGTAGATGTGCCCACCGTCTATCAGGGTTACGTCCGATGCATGCCTCCAGGCTTCGATGTTGGTCTTAGTGGTGGCATCAGCGAACATCCTGGCTGTCACGTCGTTATCTAAACCAGCCACGATGATTTTACCGGCACTTATAGAAGTTAATGCTACCTTCCCATAATTTGAACCGTCTGCGATATTGTCAAGATTGCCGGAGCATGCTGAGAGTAGAATATGCCCCGCTGAGATGTCAGCCTTTAAAACCTTGCCGTAGTTCGTGCCCTCAGCTATGTCATCCAGGTCATCTGTGCCTATAACGAAAGGCGTAAAGGTTAACTTCGTTAAACTTATTACCCCATCCTCAATATGCACCGCACCTAACTGCTTCCTGGCCTCTGCCTCGTCTATATAGATTCCACCCGCAGGGCCGCCAGTCCAGTTATAGATAGAAAAAGAACCCCAATAGATATTTGCTGGGACCGTATAAGTATATTCGTAAGTCGTCCAAGTAGATGGCGCAGCACCGTCGGTAACGAAATCTGTGCGGCTATCCCGCAAATCCGCGGTTACATAATCCCCAGCAGGATAAGTGGTTTTTTCATTCATTCTTATATATAAACCAATAGTCGTGGCCGTCGCCCCCTTAAGTTTAACCCTAACAGTATACTTATCCCCTGGAACAAGTGGAATAGCTCGACATCCATAGCCTACGGCTGGAGCAGACAATAATAAGCTATATGTCCCTTCTGTTTTGTCTGCAGTGGAATACGTGGCCGTCCCGTTTTCCTCCACCACCGCCCATCCCCCCGCCTGCTCAAAGGATGGATTAAGAATCAAGTTATCGGTTATCGTAGCTATATCTAATTTAACGGCGGTAATGGACTTGGTGTAGATATCCCCCCCATCTATCAGGGTTACGTCCGATGCATGCCGCCAGGCCTCTATGTTGGTTTTGGTCGTGCCATCAAGGAACATCCGAGCAGTTACGCCACTATCAAGACCAGCTACAATGATTTTTCCTGCGCTAATAGAGGTTAAGGCTACCTTGCCATAATTTGACCCATCGGCAATGTTGTCTAAGCTTCCTACTGCCGTAGCCAGCAAAATATGGCCTGCTTGAATATCTGTTATGGCAACCTTCCCATAACTTGTACCATCGGCCACATTGTCTAAGGTTCCGATTACAGAAGATAAAAGAATGTGTCCGGCTGAAATATCTGTCGCTAAAACTTTTTTATAGGTTGTGCCGTCACCTATGTTATCGATATTGCCCACCGCCTGACTCAAAAGAACCAGGCCGCCTTGCGCTGCACTGCTTAATATCTTAGCGTAAGAGGTTCCATCTACGACGTCATCAAGATCATTCGTGCCTATAATGTAGGGATTAAAACTGAGTTTATCCGCAGTAATCGTGCCGGCCGCTATCGTCTCGGCAGTCAAGGCACCGACTTTGATTTTCTTGGCCGTTATTGCACCATCGGCCAAGTCTGATTCTTTTATTGTCCCAGGCTTTCCCTGAACCCGTAGCATTTCGATGAATTCTTCGTATGTCATCAATCGGCCTTAACGTCAGACTTCCAGACCCTTCGCTTAAAATAAATTTCAGGCGGCAGGATTCTCACTTCGTCTGTCGGCGTCTCATTATGGCTAAACTCAAAACAAACATAAGCGCAAGATAATCCAAGGTTTATGCGCTTTAAAATAACCTCTCTGGCCTTGTCCGAATCCGACGGCGTTACCCCTGCAAGCGAAGTTGAAACAGTTGCGACCTTTTCCTTATTTTTGTATATCTTCAAAACAACACTTGTTCCGGTTGGACAAATGTAATCCACAAAAAGTCTGCGGAGGACATTCCATAACCCCTTCTCATTCGTTAAACAACAATACTGCTTTGTCATGAAGTTTGCCGTAATCGGCGTGCCGTCATCCGTGAATCCTGAATCCTGAATATAAAGATTGCCGTCTGAACTTCCAGTAATGAATTGAAGCTTTGAATTCCCATCCCTGATGTTGTGCATCGCAGTTAATTTCTTGGCAAATATATATCTGCTTATTTTCCCCCCAATATAATCATAAACTATAACGAGGTCTGGCTCCGTTGATGCCCCAGTAGGAACGGCGAGCCAATATTCGCCTTCCTTTTCATTCACCTCCCCGAAGGCCTTGCCGATTGCGGCCTCATTTATAGTCGCCAATGTCTCGGGAATTAAATCGGAAAACGGCGGATCAAAAATAACTTGATCGTTAAAAATCTCTATTCCCCTTTTTGACTTCCACATCAGGAGGCCCCCTCCGACGGCAACAGAAGCAGGGGCATCTGTGCCGATATTATATGGAAGTTTTGTCAACTGGTAAGAAGATTCGCCGATTTTATCCAGCCTCCAAGGTGACTTATGCTTGAAGATATAGAGCGAGTCCATGTAGGCCTTGATCGCCATGATCTCATCAGAATCTTTTCCCTTGACTTGGATGATGTTATCGCTGTCCATTTCTTCGGCTGAACCCTTGTTTGTAAAGTGAAGTTGGTTTCTATCACTTTTCGGCACAAACCAAACTCGGTCATCCCAGACTTCAGCGAATATCGCCACGGGCGGCGGATAACGATCATAACTGACTTCATCTCCAAGTTCTGTGATGTTGTCTTCATAGGTCGTTGTGGCATTGGCTATGTCGGCAACCCAAAAAAAGACTGCTCCACCTGCGGTCGTCCTATAGAGTCTCTTCTTGTCCACCTTCGGATCAGTCGATACTGGGATAGCGGAGAGGTTGATTTTTTTTGCAGTTACAGTTATCGGCGAGGATTCCGGAGAGGGATTGCTCTCGACCTGAAAATTTCCGCTCCTCATGTAGGTCACGACATATTTAAAAGTTCCGGTGAGGCTGCCAGCTGCGCCTTCTGCTAAAGTCGGTGCTGAGGATGGGGCCACAATCCCGAGCCCATAAGTCGTTGTCGGCTCAACTAATCTGTTTGTGTCAAACCCGACGACAATCGGTCTTTCCCGAAGATAAACCACGGGCTTGATTGGAAATTCAAGCTCCGCAGTTTGAGAATAAAGCTCTGACCACGACCCTGCTCCTACTGCACGGCTAAAAATCTTTTTTGAGGTAATGACCTCATATCTATTGACAGGAGTCTCATCCCAGTAATCAAAAAGTCCTCTTATTGGAAGGCCCTCAAAGTTATAGAAAGCGTCAAACTTCGAATATCCTGGCCTTTTGACCCGGCTGATTCCGTCTTTATGTGGCTTGAAATTAAGACATTTTATAACTTGAGCTTCAGGCACTTCGGTTGGCGCAGAAAGCTCGTTTAAGGTTCCGGCAAGGCTCTTGATCCCGTCGAACCGATAGAGTCCCTTCACCGAGTGCCGATACATCTTTCACCTCTTGATCATTTCCCTCAATTCTGGCCTCATCTTCGAGGTCACGCCCTGGGCCATAGACATTGTGGAGATAACAGACGAGAAGACTTCCCTATAGCGCTGGTCAATATCAGAACCTTCCTCTTCGCCCCGGATATGCCACTGCTTCAAAACATCCAGAGATATGAGAGAATGGGTCGGCGTCAAAGTAACTAGCCCGTTGAAGGGGATGGCATATTTGCCTGTCGGAGGGTCATGAGTAGTATCTTGATTTAGATCATGGAAAACAGGAATATAGACCGCCTTGAATTTGCTTGTCACGCTCTGGTCGGGGCACGGGTCGAGTGCTATGACGCCAGGCGAGTCCCATGACCAAACCTTGGGATCGCCAGTTTCGCCGATAACATTATATTCAACAAGTTGATCCTTTTCGACATAGAGAAGTTCAGTCTGTTTATATCCCGATTCATTATGGAAGATCCCGAAAAACATGAACAAATCCGTCACGCTCAGGTCAGCCAAAACATCATACTCGCGCTTGTTGGCGACCGTTGAGATAAGAAAAGATTTTGTTATCGCCCAGGGAATGAACGGGGCGAGCTCCACGGCAGTTTTCTGCTGAGAGATATTGATGAGCAAGTCGAGTTCAGTATCCAAGAAAAGTCCTTCGGGAGTCTCGGTGAGTTCATCGGCCAAAATCCTGATGTAGCTTCTAATTTCTCCTCTTGTCATTTCTTCTCCACTTTCGGCTGTTCTGCCGACGGAGCTCCAGCCTTTGCCTGCTGTCCTTGATTCAGAAAGGTAACAATCTGCTGGATGCTCTGAGTATTCTGGTTCACCTGCTGTGCAAGCTTAATATTCTCCATCTTCCAGTAAAGGTTAAGACAGAAAGCAAGGCAGAGTAAGATAAGCCCGAAAACGATGATGTCCTTTAGGTCAATTTGAATTTTCATCTAAATTTTCTCCGATTCCGATAGGCCGTAATAGCAAGCAAACCGACGAATACAAAAAGCGCATTTTTCGCCGGAACATCCGACGGATACTCGTGCGCACCTATGTCTGGTGCACTCCCAATGGGAACAAACCCGCCGAAATAATCTTCTGTCAAGCCAAGATTTACGCCAACATCCTTACAGGGCGAGTTTGAGGGAATCTTGAAATCTGTATCCAGCGACCAGTTGCCTGAGCCGTTCACAAGTAATGGGTTAGTAGTTCTGTTCGCTGATGAATTGGCATCCTGCGACCAAGTAGATTTCCAGGTTGCATAACTATAAAATGTCGTATTTTTGGTTACATACCACCTTGCATTTGTTCCCTCTGTTACATTTGGAACATAATACCAATTATAATTCCAATCGCATCCCATTTCTGTCGGGTTTTGAGTAGTACTATAAAACACAACCCAAGACGTTACGGGTGTTGTTCCCAAGTAAATAAAAATATTGTTTTTAACAATAAGGGTCGTCAACGTGGCTGCCATGATACCCATAAGCTTGGCAGCACTATTAGTTATTACAATCGTATTGTTATACCATTTAGCATTAGATATATTGCTACTAGTATTGCCCGTAGACAAAGCGGCATTCGTTCCAGTATAATACCCAATACAATATCTTACAGTAGCATTAGACACCCCTGCGCTCATATCGTATAAACCTGCTGTAGACGAGGCTGAAACAGCCCAACTGTCTTCTACAATAATATTACTTGCATGAGTCCCAAGGCTGTAAGCACGACTATTATTTCCATGCGAATAACATCCACGAACAGTAATATCATCGCCAGACTGCAAGTCAAAGCCATCTTCATAATTATTATATACCTCGCAGTTCTCTACAAGATGATGTGCCCCAGGGTGATTACTGCTGGCATCGTCATGAATCATCAGGCCATCCTCTACTCCGGCATTATATGAAACTACATTACTTATTGTGCCATTAGTAATTGGATAAGTAGCAGAACCATAAATAACTACGTTACATTGATCGCAATCATGGACGATAGAATCTTCAATGAGATATGTATCAATTCTCTGTAAATAGATTCCATTCTGAGCAGATTGTGAAACTAATAAATTTGTGAATTTCCAGTTTGTAGCATTATCACCGTAAATCCAAATAGCCGTATTAGTTCCCGCTCCCTTAACAGTATATACTTCTAAATTATCAAGCCAAATATATGAAACATTCGCTGTTGAACAAGTAATCGCTACGCTTCCACCGCTCGCCTGCCAGATAATCGGCTTTGCCCCAGTACCGTATGCTCCGAAGGTGAGATAATCTGTCAGGCCAGTTTTATTAATAACAAGGCTTTCTTGCCAACTCTGTCCTCGCCTAAATAAAACAGAGTCCCCTGAAGCAAGCGTTGACATCTTGGCATTGACATCGGCTATGGTTTTATAAACGGAATCCGTGCCACCCGTCGTCTCAAACGTCACGTGATTATAAGTCGTGAAATCTGGCGTTGCGCTTGCGGGATAAGTATCTGTTACTGCTGAATCTACATAGTAAGTTGTTGAGAAACCAAAAGAAGTCAAGACAAATAAAGCCAGAAAGACAGGCAGGATAAATTTGTTTAATAGTCGGCGCATCATGGCTTACCTCAAGTTGTCCATCCTACCGAAGCTACGCCTCGATAAAATTGGCCGTCCCACCAAAAAGTGATGATATCCACTGAGCCAACAGCGGTGGATAAAGTGGGTGCTGTATCAGCCTGCCATTTCACGGTTGCAGGCCAAGTTACAGTATAGCTTCCCGTTCCGCCCTGGATGACTCGGAGCTGAAGCCGAGTAACGCCAGAAGTCGGGGCCGTGAAAGTATAGGTGCAGGCAGCCGTTAAAGTTGATTTTTGTCCATTGCCGTTATTCCAGTCGATTGTGTCGGCGGCGCCGGAATTGCCGTTGTCGTATTCTGCGCCATAGGCCAAAAGACCCTTGTTATTGACCCTGAATTTCGATGTTCCTGCTACCTGCAAATCCAGTAGATTATTTGCCCCGCTTCCAAGTGCCGTTTCAGTAACATTGGCGAGAATAGCATTGTAAGCCGCTGTGCCAGATTGATTGATTTTGGGTTCTACATAGAGCCAGGATTGTATGCCGGAAGCGGCGGTGAGTTCGGCGCCAGCATCGGAATTAAATGCATACATATTTCCAGAGGCTTGGTCTGTTCCGCTAGAAAAAACAAATTTCTGGGCAGAAAAATTAAGCTGAGTGCCATTTTGAACAATATTCCCAGTATATAAATCGAGTGCATTAGTTCCTGTGGCACTAAAAATCTTTATTCTCGGCGCACTGCTTGCCGTCAATCCAAAATCCGTCCCAATGTCCCCCCTGTCGCAAATAATCAGCGTGCGATTCGATTCATCCAAACCGATACGCAGGTCTGCACCTGCCAAGCCCTCTGCCATAGAACCCTTGATGATGGAATAGTAGGAATTGGTAAGAAACTGCGCCTCTTTTTGAAATTGCACATTCTCTGTGATTGGCGAAACCGGCAGGATCGTCGGAATCTGCGCCGTGCCCAAAAATATCAGCGCACAAAGAAATGCACTAAGAAAACCAAGCTTCATCAGTGTATGTTTCATCTTATCCTCCGCCTTTATCACTTAATAAATATCGAGACATTCACATCAACCGTATATCCAGCTACGGTCTCCTGATTCTGAACCGACAATAACTTGATCTTCTCAAAATAAGCATAGAGAAGCTTTGTTATCTGAACTGCCGTAGTTCCATTAGCTGTAACTGTCACACCCGATCCACCCAGAGCATCAATCGTGTCCCATTTGTTCCTTAAAGAATCAAACGCCACAAACTTGAAAATTACATCTTTTGAACATGCCGCATTGTTTCCTTTGACGTAAAAAGTCAGGGTTGCTGATTGTGCATAGGCAAGCATGATTGTTTTGGATGTGAAGTCTGTCCCCTCGACCCAAGTTGTGTTGATCGGAACCGTGATATCGCTCGTCAGAAATTTGTATCTCGTTGGGGCCGTATCTGAAACAATACATAAAGAGAAAATAAGGAAAATCGCCAAAAACAGAATTCGAGTTTTTCTCATATCAAACTCCTTAAGAAGATTCGGGGAAGGGCATTAGCCCTCCCCCTTTCCCTTAAATTTTCTAAAGCTTCAGCTCTGCGTAAACCTCAATCGTCCAGTTTCCTGTCCCGGTAACAGTCCAGACCACGGCGAGCTTATCGCCGAGGCCACTGGCGAGGCTTTTCTTTTCCTTTCCAGTCGCCGAAAGCTGAGTGAAGGCCTGAAGGTCATACCAGTCTGTCGTGTGTCCCGCGACCCTCGGGTGCATTGTTACGACTTTCACATCCATCGTGGCCGTGCCCGAGTTTTCTGTGGCCTTCAGGAAAAGATTCGCCCGGCTGATGAAAGGAGGAATCCACTTATAAGCGGACTTTGAGTCTCCGCTTGCCGAGACTGTCCCGGAATAGAGCTTCGTGATTACCGCTCCAGCCCTTTCAACTTCTTTGCGACTATAGCCTACATACATTTTTACCTCCCTAAAACAAAAGTTTCGCTTGTCTTAAACTTCTTGATCTCCCGACCCGCTTCCTTGAAAATCGACTGCCTCTCACGCGCTGCCACAAACTGCCTTCGTCTTTCACTTTCCTTGAACGCCTTCCAGTAGAAGCTGAACGGTTTTCTTCGAGTCGTATCACAGAAGGCCAGCTTGACCACATGGAGAACGGCGCTCGAAAGAGGCAGCGGCCTGCCATTCTCGTCTTCAATCAGGAATTCAACGGCTACGTGCTTTTCCGAGGTTGGGTCATATTCGGTGACACCCGCCACGGGCCTTTGGCAAGGACTTACGATCATCCATTTTCTGAAACGGTCGAAGTAAAGCGGATAGAGCCGAGAGTCGATCCGTTTAAGTTCCCGCACAAACGATTTTGGCGGACTTAAAAGTGCCATGTCCTCATCTCCAAGAAAGGGAGGCGCCGAAGCGCCCCCCTTACTTATTCTTATTCAGGTTCCTCAATATCTGTGATGCGGAAATGAGGAGCGCGGCTGCGGACGCCCAGGTTGCCGAAGATATGTCCTTCGGAAACATACTCGTTCTTATTGGCGACCTTCTGAAGTCTCGAGCCTCCGACCTTTTCCCAGGTGACCCAGGCTGGATTTGTCAAGTGGAGCGTAAATTCATCTTCAGCGAGACCCATGATGTTTCCATCGGGAACATACAGGTCTTGCACCATCGGGATAATCCGGCCGTCATAATAGAACGGAAGCGCGACCCAGCCTCCCCACATCGCCTTGGGCTCGGAACCGAGCACTTTATAAGCGTCAAGGTGCTGTTTCCACAATCTGAAAATGCCCTCGGTGATGAGGAGAACGGTAATCTTGCCTCTCTTTTCGGCATACTGTAGCGCCTTGATCATCAGGTCTTCATCAAAAGGCCGTGCGACGCCGCCATTGCCCCAAACTTTGGACTTCCAAAGCGGGTAACTGGCTACCGGCAGTCCCTGGAGCCCTGCAGCATTAGGTGCTGGCGGGTCTGTGTCTCTGACGATCCCCAAAAGCCCCATGATCTCGCCCTTGCCGACCGCCTCTGTGCCAGTGTAAACGTCCTCGCCGTAAATATTTGAATCGTCACTCCATGTCTGGTTGCTTGCGAGCGTCAACTGCACATCTGAGGCGATTGCTGCGATGGCGATGCTGTTGATCTCTTGAGCCGCGGCAAGATAAGCGTCAATCACTCTCCCTGGATTGAAGAAAAGACTTGCCGGCTTTGAAAAATATAGTGAATCGACCACGAGGGCCGTTGTCCCGCTCCCTGCTCCGTTGGCCTGGCAGATGACGCCTGAGCCATCGAGCATAAGCTGGCGACTCATGTCATCGCCCATGCCCTTAAAAAGTTCCTGCTGTTCAAAATCCTCGGGATCAATGGGAGAGCCGCCTTTTTCCGCAAGTTCCAAGGAAAGTCCATCAAAGTGCATGGTGAACATCTCGAACCGCTTGACCCGAAGCAAGGCCTCACCCGGAGTGACCTGCTGCCCAGTGGGATAGGAGCTGTTGGATTTTGCTCCGAAGGCCTGAGATCCGCCGAAATTCATCTTTTGGGTGATATATTTCCCGTGTGCGTCGATTTTATCGAAGTCCTTCTTGATCTTGTCTGCTAATTTCGACAGCCCTCTCACCTCGGAGACGACTCCCTTGGAAATCATCTCGTTATAGATTTTGTCCTCAACCTCGATGCTGAACATCGAAAACCTCCTGTCTTATAGACTTTTCCCTGCTTTAGTTGACTGCTTGAGAAAATCCTTCATCTTGGAGACGGCATCCTTCATGCCCTTTATTTCGGGCTTAGCTTCCACGACCGCACCTGTTCCCGTAGCGGAAGGTGCGGAGACGGGGGCCTTTTCCTTTTCCTCTTTGTCCTTGAGGTATTCCTGGATTCCCTCTTTCTTGATTTTGTCTTTCTCAATGAATTCGGGATGATCCTTCGTCCACTCTTGAAAATCACTGAGGTTCTGTTCGTGAACGGTCTTCATGGCGGTCTCGACGGTGTACGCCGGAGCCCCATCTTCACCAATCTCGGCCAGAAGTTTCCAAACTTCTTTGCTTCTCTTTTTTCCCAAAGGGTAGGTTTTTGAGAGTTGCTCGATCTCGGATTCGATCTCCTTCTTCATCTCATCGGTCTTGCTGCTCACAACAAAGACCTTGAGCGAATCAATCGTCTTTTTGAGTTCCTTGACCTCGCCCTCTAAGGCCTGCCTTTTTTGCCTTTCCTTGAGAACAGCCGGGTCGGTGATGAAGTCTTCCTCATCTTCAGACGCCGCCTCTTCCACCTTTTCCTTCACGGGAGGTGAAGAATCGACTTTGTCCTTGATGACAATACGACCTTCCTCAATCGCCTTGAGAACCATCTTCACGGGTTCCTCAAATTTCTTGAGTTCCTCAAGTCGCCGATTGGCATGAATACCGAGTCCGGTCCAAGTCTTGAGCTTGTCAACCGAATCTGCCTCATAGTCTTTACCTTCGGACGTAAAAACAGCAGGAATTTCCTGTCCTGTTTCCTTGTCCACGATAAACAATCGGCTCTTTTTGGCTGCCTTTGCCGCTTCCGCTTCTTTCTCTTCACATTCAACGCAGGGTTTCTCTTCGCTTTCCACAACTGCCTCTTTCGCCGCAGCGGGGCTGGCAGTGCTTTCAGCGACCAATGTCCTAATCCCCTCAGCAATCCCCTTCATACCGGAGGGCCGACTTTCGGCCTTTTCCTCTGAAGCTGTGCTTTCCATGAAAAATTTCTCCTTTTATATTTTTTTTGGACGGCCTCGTCTTGCGACTACCGGCTCGTTTTGTTTCTTTTCCACAAAAGCTGACGCCTCTTCCTTCTTTGGCCGTGGACTCAGGGCCTGCCGAACATCCGTATCGGGAAAAAGATATTCGTCCTTGGCCGGAAAATAGAGATAAGGGATTCTCTTCTGCCTGACGAGTTCCATGATTTCCTCTTCCGAGAAATTCAACTCGTTTGAGACTTCCTTGAGACTTAAAAGATTAGCCATTACATTGCTCCTTGACCTTGACTTTCAGCCGCAACTTGCCGCATGGCCTCCTGAACGACCTCGGGAGGCAATTTCCTTAACTGTTCCAATGCTCCTGCGGCTCCGGCCCCTGCTCCAAGTCCTGCCCCGCCAGTTTCAGCGGGAACCTCAGCCTCAGCTGGGGTCGTGACGGCTGGTTGTAGCTGCGTGGCCTTCTGGATCTCCGGCAGATAGGCCTTATGACCATCAATCCTTTTCTGGATTTTGTCCTGAGCATCCTTCGGCAATGTGTCAAACTCCTCGGTCTTGCGGAAGTTATTGAAAACCGTATAGAGAACGGCGTGGTTATCGTCGGGCTGGACCTCGATATAAGCCTTCCCCTGCTTGAAGAGTTCTATGATGCGCTGGCCCTGGCGCTCATCCACATACTCATCTTCCATGTATTCCTCAATGCCCTTCACGTCGAGAAGCTCAAGTGCTTTCTTCGGGTCAGTAATGAGGTTTTGCTGAATCATGGAGCTGACGACCTCCCGTTTTGCCTCGATGCTCTGCATGAGTGCGACGCCGGAGCGGATTCTGACATCAGTGTTGTTGGCGATCTCTGCACCTTTGATATAGGCGATGGAAGTCGCTTTATTTTTTCCCGTAATTTTGACCATTCGCGGTAGGCTATAATGCTTCTGCATGAGTTCAAGCCGATATTTCATGGCGGCCTGCAACTGCACCTCCTGGTCCTCAATGGCCGGGTAGAGGACTTTCTGGTCTTGAGCGACAAGCCCCTGGAAGAGTTCACCTGAGGCGCGGGAAGCATATTTAGGAAGCTGGCCTTGAAGTGTTTTTCTTACCGATGTTTCCTGTTCCATCTCATTCTCCATAAACAGGAACATGCGGATAATGATTTCGGGAAGCGGGGGGGGAGACTGGAAATAAGGATTACCGTAACCAGTTGGGTTGAACTCAACAAAGTCAACCCCGGCCCGGCAGAAGGACACCTTGTCTCTGAAATTCATAGAATTTCTAGGGATCATGCCCTTCACTTTAAAGTTTTGAATATGCTCATCGATCATGGAACCGAAGCGATTAAACTGACGCTGGGCGTTTTGCCCGATCCTCACCGAAGAGTCTCCCCACTGTTCGTCAAGAATCGGCATCGTCCCCATGAGTTGAAAATAGGGAATGTCCCCATCCGCTGCCGCCGGGCTCGGGCCGTCATAGCAGAGATATCCCCCCGCGATAACACTGAATCGACCCTTGGGATAATTTTTCGTCGGCCTTGCCCATCTTTCCTTCCTGATAATCATTTCCTCATGGGGTTTGGGTTGGTCAGCCCGTCGGAAAAGTCCGATCTCCGACCTCATGATATTTTCAGCAGGGAGAGTCCCCTTCGCTAAACCAAACTCTTCCTCGACCTCTGCCTTGGGCGTAAGCTTGCCCTCAATGAGCCAGCGCCACTCATCCCGCGTTTTTCCATTTGGGTCAGGCCGGACATTGAAAGGATTAACCCAATTGTAATCAACATCGCCAGGCTCTTTTATCGGCCTGCCATCCTTGCCCTCAGTAAATCCGTAAAGCTTCCTGTTCCACCATTCCTTCCAGAAGACATTGCCTGTAACAAGTGCCCAAAGCTTGGCGTAGTTTATTTTATGGTTGAAAAGCCGCAGAACATTCGTGTATTCGATAAGAGCCGAGGCCATACTCGCAGCCTTCTTGTCTGCGCTCTCCGAAGTGTTCGGCTCGACATAGAAAGAGTGCGGATAGCGAATCTCCCCCCACTGCTGTCTAACCATCGGGAGGATCCGGTTATAAACATTTTTGACCTCGCGCTCCACAAGCGGCGTAACATCTACAAGTTTCTCTAATACTGTGCTGTAATAGGAATATTGATCGCCCTCAAACCAAGCGATATATTCTTCCCAGGCTCCATGATAGAGTTCGACGACAGGATGATTAAGCCAATACCAGTCAGTTTCCTCCACGATCTCTTTCATGTCCCCGGTGAGGTCACGTGGACCGAGAGGTTTGAATTTTTCCTGTTCCTTTGCCTTCTCTGCCATCTTTAAAACGCCTCAGCCGCTCTCTTTTTTTCCAGCTCTTCTTCCGTTTCCACTTTTTCCCTTTCGGCCTCAAGTCTCTTTTTGAGGTTATCCACAACAACTTTGTTTTCATCCTTGAAATACATATAGGCTCGGTAGTCGCCGGCCATGAAGCGGTTGAAGATTTCTTTTTTCTCCTCGTAATGCTTGTGAGTGATGAAACAAATCACCCCGGCATCAATGAGGACAACAACGAGAAGCGCGATAAACCAAAGATTCATTTTTTCTCCTTAGAGGAAAGGACGAAGACGAGTGCTGTGAGAAAGAAACGCCATCCAGACAGATAGTCTTTCAATGCACCTAGAATATAAGCCCTGGTTTTTTAGTGGGGTGAACCCAAGGGGTCACCAAAAAGTGAACCTAAGGGGTCACCAAAAAGTGAACCTAAGGGTGGGGGAAATAGACATTGACAAGATTTTCAATCAGAGATTTTTTTCATAAAAAAACCACCTTCGGAACTTCTACACCAAATCTCCTTAGTGCAGTTTCCTGGAAGTGGAAACTTTTTAACAAGTTCTTCATCGTTCTTTTTAATTTCGTCCAGAACTATCCTGATTTTCCTTATTTCCATACGGCTTATCGCCTCAATATTGAAAGTTTTCCCATCCAGCATGATGATACCGTATGAACCTTTGGGATAATCGAGAATTTCAGCGGCAGCCTCTACAGCTCTTCTTAATCTTTTTTTTATTGCCGCTTCTGACATCTAAAACCTTAAAGCGATCCCCCTCGGAATTCTTATCCGGTCACGCATATCGCCCTCGCTCTGCTTTTCAAATTCCTCGACTTCTTTATCAAGTTGACTTTTTGTCGCTTCATAAGGAGTAGGAAATTTTGGTTTCGTGGGAAGAAGCCGAAGCTGAAAATGGCCCCAAATCGTGTCAATGATATCGACATTCGAGTCTTTGCCCTTATAATAAGTTCTCAGCTCATCCTCATAATCTACTTGCCCCGGCCCTGCAAGAATCTTTCGGCTCTCATAATAAGGGACAAGGTCCTCATGGCGTTTTTCGCGAGGAATACCCCGGTTGTCCCAAAGCGTGATAACAATATCTGACCTATAACTTTCTATTTGAGCTTTTAAATCCATGCCGAATTTTTCTTTTTCAATTCCAACCCAGGTAACGGGCCGCCCCTCCTCAGCACTCATGTCAAACTCAGTAACAATCCACTTTTCAAGCTCCTTAAAAGAGAGTTTTCTTTTGGTCGCACAGGGAAGATAGAGCGTTCCCGCCGCGTCCCACTCTCCGATAGAAAGGCCGGAATAAGAACTTCCCTTCTTCGTTGACCCGGCAGCATCAACGCAGATATTGCGGATAAAGGGCATGGGGAGCCTTTCGTAATGCACATTCCACCACTCGGGCCGGATGATGACCTCTTCATCAGCCATCGGCTGAAGCTCATAAAGCCTTGAATAAAGGTAATATCCCTGCTTTCGACGTTTTCGCTCAAGATATTCTAAGTCGATTTTTTCAGGGAAAACAGGCGTTCCTATCTCGCCTTCGCCCATTGTGGCGGGACAACTAAAAACTTTGTAGCCTATGTTCGACATGAAAACATGACAGGGCTTTCTTTTTATCTTGGAATAATCAAACTTGCTTTCAGGATCGAGAATGATTCCAGAAACATCGTCTATTGCCCAGGTCGTTTCAAAAACGACCTCGCGTGATTTTTCAATAAAAACCGATTCAAGCGTTTGCCAACTTCGATTTATGCTTTTCCGCATTTCTACGGTGCGGGTGTTGACTTCATTGTTGAGATTGTCCACCATTCCGAGTTCAAAATGGCGTCCAGAGATCGGCTTCTCTGGCGAGCCAGTAGCTATTCTTATATTGCCGCGCCAAACGATCTCGCCCTCGTCAATCCGGCACTTGAATCGCTGATCTGAGACCTTGGCCGGGATTTTCCCGTGAAAAAGAGATTGAATGAGTTCGTTGTAGAGAATCTCATCAACGATTTTCTCAAGATGCTGTTTCGCAAGATCAAGGATGCCACAGTAGATAAAGGCCTCACCCGACATCCCGTAGTAAGCCTTATTGAGAAGCCATTGAATCATCATGCCCCTGCCGATTGAACTTTTAAGCATATCCCGTCCCATCAGAACTAAAAGTTGCCGATAGGCTTGCTTGTTGGGATCGATAAAATCACACAGGGCCTTATGAACCCAATTAAGGTCTTGATACTCAATGTCCTTCTGAAAACTTAAAACGTCGTGGCAGAGAATCCAGAGGTCATGGAGGCTGTCATAAATCCATGATTCGCGGCTCCCAGCCCGCTTGCCTTGCTTATCAACAATTTCTATCATTCACTTTCGCCCATCAATTTGCGCCGTTCTTCTTCCCTCATACGCTTATCTTCAAGATATTTCTCATAGGCGCGGTCACTCAGCACGATTCTCGTCGATTTCTCCTCGATCTCGACTTTCTTCGGCGGATAATTGTCCTTGACCTTATTCGCCTCGCTGACGAATTTCGCCCGGGCGTGATGGTCAGGTTGCTCTGGTTTTATCGGGTGCATGGCGTCCAGCCCTTCAGCGATAACAGAGGCTATCTTTATATCAGTTACGCCCTGCCGCTCAAGTTCATCGACTATAGGTTTTCTTCGGAGGAGCCGGGGAAGAACACGGCTCGCATTTGTTTCCTCATAACCGGCCTGGATTGCAGCCTGACGGTTCGACATTCCCAACTCGAATTTATTTTGAAGCGCCAACTTCTGTTGTGGCTTGAGCTTCTCGATTCCGAGTTCAGCCATCGGCGGCTTGGGACGCTTGCCGCGACGGATATGATGGGGAATCTTCTCCGCACCACAGAGGACTGGAATCCCGCCCCATTCCCTGACCGTTACTTTAGGTCTTCCTCGAGGAGCGCGGGAAGCTTTCGCCGAAGCCCCCTGCGGAACTCGTCTGACTTCACGAAATCTCTCCAAAATTGTTGCCTCTTCCATTTGGGATGATTATGCTTCATGGCATTGTCCAACTCCAAAAAAAACTTGATGAGTTTCCCTATTTTGCGCTTGAATCGCCAGACCCGATATCGCCGTCTTAGGCCCATGCCATTTCCCACTTCTTAAAATACACTTAGAACTCTTTACTTGTCAATATCTTATACTAACCCTATTGACTCCCCGGAATTCCATGATACGATTAAAGTGTGGCTGTGAAAGAAGACATTGTCCGCTGTCCCTATGAAGACAAAAGGCTCCGTCGGGCACTTTTCGTTGTCGTCCGCGAACTCCGGCGCTCCCGCTCCTCTGTCGCCCGTCTCTATCTTGTTACTCGACGACAACGGCGTGAGATCCGCGAACTCAAAAAGAAAATATCCGCTTTCGTGGAACCGAGTTAATGAAACCCAAAGCCATCAGTTTCGCCGGGTTCAAAATCAGGATATTCACCTCCCCCCTCCTCCCCAAATCAAAAGCCTATTTCTTCTCAAATAAAAAAGACGCCAAGATATTCCTCGAGATCCTCCAAATCCTCGATAGAGTCATAAAATCAGAGAAATTCGTCATGGTGAAGGCAAAGCCGGATAGACGAATAATCAGGCCAAATTGAAAAATAAAAAGAAGCCAGCCAATAATATGAACCATTATGTGACGCTGTTCCACTTTGAGGGTAGGCTGGTTGGAAACCCTAAAATGGTAAAGCTCAAAATAAAACCCAGAAAGAAAAAATGAGAATCAGTTTGGGAGAAAAATGAAAAAAGAAAAATTCTCAATCGACGGATTCGGCCTCCATACAATCTCCCTCAACTGCTTACCTCAAAACGCTCATATCACCCTGGTTGGCAATAAAGACGACATCAGAATGTTCATCAACCATGTCAAGTTCATAAATGACCTAAAATTATTATGCTGGGAATTGTCAGGTAAACTGCTCAGTGAGATGAAAAAGAAAAAGACTGTTCTGGAAGATAAAAGCCTAGTATGAGAAATAAACCAGAACACAAGCCTCTTTATTGGGAAGACCTTCCTCAACACCTTAGAAGATTTCTCGAAGAGGAAGCGAAAAGAAGAAAGGAACCCTTTGAAACATTGCTACAAAAGAAAACCTTTTTCGCAAATGTTATAGGAAAAACAGCAGAAGAGATACAAAAATTAGGGCTTGAAAAGTTTAGAAAGAAATACGGACGATATGATGTAGAAACCATATTGCGGAAAATATGGAGGTTTATAGCAAATGAAGAAAAGACCTAGTATGAGAAAAGATAAAATTTACCCAGCAAGTGATGCACTAATAGACCTAGGGTCAATCGGAAAGTTCCCATATGCCCCCCCTTATTCGAATCTCCTAATAATGGGATGTAGTTGACATAATAGTTATTATACGACCCATAAATCCTGCCTTATAACCTCTCTCTAGTTGACATAATCACTAATATCACCCCTGATCTTCCTCTAGTAGGCATTGATCTCTTCTTCTCTCTTAGCAAGTCCCTCTATCCTATTAAATCTTATTTATCAATAAATGTATTAATTATAATCTCAATATGGACAGAAAAAGGGGGGTTTAACTAGTTTCCCCCCCCTTTTTTTCTAAACTGACTCCTCTTCTAATTCAGATCCAGTTTAAGCCTAATCTAGATTCAGTCTAAGTCTAGCCTAAATCTATATTATATTAATCTTAATCTTAACTTAATCTTAATCTTAATTAGATCTTAATTAGATCTTAACTTAATCTTAACT